>CEUZ01292219.1_pt1 | contig 113355 bp, 105 predicted proteins | sample 361511 | NCBI WGS metagenome assembly CEUZ01 (sample SAMEA2622822, study PRJEB7988) | marine metagenome | biome: marine biome (ENVO:00000447); feature: surface water layer (ENVO:00002042); material: "saline water (ENVO:00002010), including plankton (ENVO:xxxxxxxx)" | depth 5 m
CTAGGATGGTTTTAGTTTTATCACCACCCAAGTAGGTCAGTTTTAATAGCTAAAGCCTAATGCCTTAACATTTACTTTTCCATTTCCAGGTTCCACTGTTCCAAGCCTCCAGGCCTTTTCTTCTCCTAAAAGATTTAATACCTTTTCAGGTTGGTCAGTAGTGAATACAAGCCCTAGCCCCATATTAAAAGTTCGATAAAGCTCTGGATTCTCTAAACCACTTCTTTTAGCCAGTACACTGAAAATGGGTGATACCTCATCAAGACTTGGGAGAAAATCTAACACATAATCTAAATTTTTATTATTTCTTGCAATATTAGTTAAACCACCACCCGTGATATGAGCAGCGGAAGTAATAAGTTTATTGTTTATTAATGGTCTTAAAGTATCCTCATAAATTTTAGTAGGAGTTAAGGCCAATTTTAAAAGGTCAGTCTCATCCTCCTTTAAAAGTTTTCTAATTAAAGAAAACCCATTGCTATGAGGACCACTAGAGGCCAATCCAATAATTGTCTGTCCTGGTTTAATTTTATCTCCACCAAGCAGATCCTCTTTATTGATTTCTCCCACACAAAATCCCGCAAGATCATACTCGCCGTCTTCATACATTCCCGGCATCTCTGCGGTCTCTCCTCCAATAAGAGCAGCTTTAGACTGCATACACCCTTCGATAATACCATCTAAAACACTTGCAGCAGTATCAACTTCAAGTTTTCCAGTTGCTAGATAATCCATAAAGAAAAGTGGTTTGGCACCTGTACATAAAACATCATTAGTACACATGGCCACTAGGTCTATCCCAACAGTATTGTGAATATCCAATTGCTTGGCGAGCATTAGCTTCGTCCCAACTCCATCTGTCCCAGCGGCTAAAATACGCTCGTCATCTATTTTATATAAACAAGCAAAGCCTCCTACGCCTTCCAAAACCCGTTCTCCATAAGTTCTAGTAACTTTAGATTTGATCTTTTCAACAAAGGCATCACCTTTTTCAATATCAACACCTGCTTCTTTATAATCCATAAAATCCTCTACTATTAATGTCTAAAATGTCTTCTACCTGTAAAAGCTAGAGAAATATCGAGTTCATTGGCAGTTTCGATTACTTCTTCATCTCTTATACTCCCACCGGGCTGTATAATATTTCTTACCCCAACCTTATGAGCTGCTTCTACTGTATCTTTGAAAGGGAAAAATGCATCAGAGATGAGTATTGCCTCTTCTAACGACTCATGTCCATTTTCTTTAGCTTTATCCGCCGCCTGCAACAAGCTGATTAGGCGATTAGGATTTCCCATACCAGCGCCAATTAAAGCTAATCCATTGTCCATCGACTTTACCAAAGCAATAGCATTACTTCTTAAGTGCTTTCCTACAAAGATCCCAAATTGCCCTAAATTAAGATTTTCTCTGGGGAATTCTTTTTTAGACATTGATTGAAATTCTAAGTCCTTTCCTAAATCTTCATTTTGAACTACCCAGCCACCACTTATGGAGCGAACCATAGTTTCACTTCTCTCTGGACTTAACATATTTGATTTTATTAACCGTAAGTTTTTCTTATTCGCGAATAGCTCCAATGCTTCAACAGAAAAATCGGGAGCAATAATAACTTCAACAAATTTTTTACTTAGCCATTCAGCAATGTCTTTTTGAACAGGTCTATTGAAACAGATAATACTTCCAAAAGCACTAATAGGATCTCCATCCCAAGCAAGTTTTAAAGCCTCAAGTGGTTCATTAGCGAGAGCCGCCCCGCAAGGATTTAAATGCTTAACAACTGTTACAACAGAGTTTAGATTGTCATTTACTAGAGTATGAAGGTCACTAGTACATCTTAAAGCAGCGTCGGCATCTAGTAGGTTATTATAGCTCATAGGTTTACCTTGAATAGGTCTAGCATGGGCCAAACCTTCGCCACTATGATCCTGATATACCCAACCTCGCTGATGTGGATTTTCGCCATATCTTAGACTACTTGATTTCTTAGCTGCGAGGGTTAGGGTTCTACTTTCCGCATTGAATTCTTTTTCTAGTACGTTTGCAATAAGACCATCATATGCGGCAGTACTTCTAAAAGCTTCCATGGAAAAGTTTTTCCTTAAGGCCAAATCAGTATTCCCTGAGGTATTTTCTAAACAATCCAAAAGAAGGTCATACTGACCTGGATTTGTACAAGTACAAACAGATTCAAAGTTTTTGGCCGCGGCCCTAATCATGGTCGGTCCACCAATATCAATATTTTCAACTAACTCATCTAAATCACCATTTCTTTGAACAACTTGATCAAAAGGATACAAATTACAAATCACTAAATCGATTGGTTCAATTCCAAGCTCGTTGGCTTCTAGTATATCTTGACTATTATTTCGTCTAAAAAGAAGGGCAGAACCTACTTGAAAACTAAGAGTTTTCATTCGACCACCAAAGGCCTCAGGATTTCCGGTAACTTTATCTATTGGGGTATACGAAATCCCCCTTTCTTCTAAGAATTTTCCTGTACCACCGCTCGAGATAATCTCTACATTAAGTTTTTTTAATCCAAGGGCCACTCTTTCAAGTCCGCTCTTATCACTAACAGACACTAAGGCTCTTTTAATTTTTTTTAATTCATTCATTTCCAAGTCCCCTCATTCTTTGAAATATAATCGACGGCATTCTTAAAAATTCCAAACCCCCAAGACTTCTCCAAGGGATTTCTATTATCAACTGCATGTGTAGCTTTAAATAAATCTGCTTCTGGATGTGGCATTAGACCAAAAACGACTCCAGTTGGGTCACAAACCCCGGCAATTTGGTTATAAGACCCGTTTACATCTTGAGTGTAGGTAAGGGCAACTTGTCCTTGATCCTTTAAAGTTTTATAGGATTTTTCTTCCTCATCTTTTAAAAAGACAATTCTCCCCTCACCATGTCTAATGGGAAGAGTTGATTCAGTCTTTAAAGATTTTGTCCATAAGCAAACAGAGCTCTCTTCAACTTTTACTCCTGCCCACTTATTGATAAACTTACCACTCCTATTTGGAGCTAGTCCCATCTTTCTATGACCATCGATATTAAAGACATCTAACTTCATTAGGATCTGAAAACCATTGCAAATTCCGATGACGGGTCTTTTTTGAGCAATAAACTTTTTAAGCTCTTCGCCCATAAAGTTTTTAAGTTTTAAAGAAAAAACTTGGCCACTTCCAATTTCATCTCCGTAACTAAACCCGCCTGGTAAAGCAAGTATATGATAATCAAAAAGTCTTGAAGGGTTTTTTATCAATTCATTTATAGTCATAATAGTTGACTCTGCTCCCGCTTTATTAAAAGCAAATGCAGTTTCTTTTTCGCAATTAATTCCTTCACCAGTTAAAACTAAAACCTTTGGTACTAACATAGCTCTGTCCTCCAGGCTTTTTGAAGTTCTAGAATGTCTTTTTTGATAAGAAGTTCCTTTGAGTCCCTAACAATAAGCATTTCTTCCATTATTGTCTTTCCAATACATATAGCGTCCTTACCAAAAAGATCCTCTACTTTAGAAGCATTCTCGGGGTTCACGGTAACGACAAATCTTCCAGGAGCCTCATTAAATAGAACTTCTAAAGAATTATCGGGAATATTAACTTCAACTCCGAGGCCATTCCCAAAGCAAGATTCGCTTAGGGTTACCGCGAGTCCCCCTTCAGAAATATCGTGAGTTGAATTAAAAAGATTATCTTTTATAGCCTTATGTATATTTTTATATCTATTAAAATTACCTTCTAAATTAATCTTAGGAAGTTCAGAATCACTAATTTTTGTTATTTCCAAAAACTCGGAACCAAGAAGACCTTCACCAAAACCCCCAAGAAGATATACTTTTTCATCACTGCTTCTAACAGATGCTTGTGTAGTAGAATTGATATTGGTTTTACCCATAGCGCTTACTAAGAGTGTTGGTAAAACACTTACTTTAATATCCTCATCGTACCCATTCTTTCCTCGGAAATCATTTTTCATTGAATCTTTACCACTAACTAGGGGGGCACCATAGGCTTCACAAATATCAGAGAGGCCTTTGCATGCCCTAACCAGTTGAGCCAACTTATGGTCGCCGTCTTTATTTTTTGAACTATGATAAATAGGATCCGGCCAACAAAAATTATCTAACAAGCAGACTGTCTCAGGGTCAGCTCCACTTGCAATAATATTTCTAAAGGCCTCATCAACTGAAAATTGTGCCATTAAATAAGTATCATACAGACTGACTCTAGGGGCGAGTCCGCAGCCGATAGCAATAGCATTATCCATTTCTCCACCGTGGGGTCCTAGCCAAACAACGCCGCTATCATTAGGAGCTTCACCTAACTTACCACCAAAGGGCTTTATATGAGTGGCCCCTCCGACTTCATGGTCATATCTTCTAACCCACTCTTCTTTTGAAGCAATTGTGGGTCTTTTTAATAATTCAATTAAACTTCTCTCAAGAAAACTTCTATTACTAACACCATTGAACTCACTTAGCTCAGCGCCCTTATACCAGTTTTCTCTTGTATAAATCTCTCCTTCCCATTTTGCATTTAACTTCATTTGTGGAAGTCCATTATGTAAAAAATCGAGATCGATTTTTCCGCAAAGTTCAGAATTATATCTAAGTTCTAAATAACCTGAATCTGTGAACTCTCCAATGTCATTTGCCGAAACCGAATAATCCACTGCTAAGGCTTCAAACTCGGTTGTTCTAGAAGGGTGAACACTAAAGGTCATTCTTTCCTGGCTTTCACTTATAAAAAGCTCGTAAGGTTTTAAGCCGGGATACTTTGTAGGTGCTAAAGCTAAATCAACGAGTGCGCCACCGGTCAGTTCGGCCATCTCTCCCACACTACTACTAAGTCCTCCAGCTCCATTATCAGTAACAGAAGAAAAAAGACCTCGGTCTCGCGCTTCCATCATAAAGTCCATAACTCTTTTTTGAGTGATTGGATCGCCGATTTGCACGGCCGTTGCCGGAGAATTTTCATCCAGTTCAAGCGAACTAAAAGTAGCCCCATGAATACCGTCAGCACCAATGGCACCTCCGACCATATATATTCTATCCCCAGGTTTTTGCCCTTTTTGCTCAGTCGTTCTTCCATCGGCTAACTTCTTTGGCATAACCCCAACTGTTCCACAAAAAACAAGAGGTTTTCCAGCATAGTTAGGATCAAAAAAGAAAGCTCCATTTACGGTAGGAACGCCGCTTTTGTTTCCGCCGTCCTCTACTCCCTTATGAACCCCTTCAATCATTCTACGAGGAGGCTTAGGTCCAACTGGCAAAGCTTTACCATCGTCGTAATCACTTAGACTGGCAGGAGCAAAGCAAAATACATCTGTATTGGCGATTGGTCTCGCTCCTAGACCACAACCTAAGATATCCCTGTTAACTCCCAAGATCCCAGTCAAAGCACCACCATAGGGGTCTAGTGCACTTGGGGAATTATGTGTTTCAGCTTTAAAGCATAAGTCCACTTTTTCATCAAAACTTACAATACCGGCATTGTCACTGAAGACACTAATCAACCAATCTAACTTTCTTTCTTTTTTAATTTTTTCTGTTGTATTTTTGATAAACTCTTTAAATAAACTATCAACCTTAAAGCTCCCTAAATTTGGGCCATACTTTGGTTCTGATGTTTCTGAGTAAGAGATATCTGCTGCAAAAATCTTATGCTTACAATGCTCACTCCAAGTTTGGGCCAATACTTCAAGTTCTATATCGGTCGGGCATAATGGTAGACCCGAAGCCTCTCTTGCTGTTTGAACATCTTTTCTTTCGTAGAACTTTTTTATAGTTCCAAGTTCCTCAACTGTTAAGGCTAAACATCTTTCTATTGAAAGAGACTCGAGGTCTGAATCGCTAATATTGAGGTCAATGGCCTTTACTTCACCAGTTCCTGAAATTTTAACTTTCGGTAAACTGATATGCTTAAATCGTTCTGCTCTTCTTAATTCTTTAATTGTATAAACCTGAATTTGGTTTAATAGAGGGTTCGCTAATATTTCTCGGCCAAGTCTTTGTGCGTCCTTTCTATCTAGATTTCCATAGACCCAATAGATTTTTCCAGTAGAGATCTTATTTTGGCAGTTGAAAACTTTAAAAGCATCCTCGACGGCTTTACCTGAATTGTCAGTAACACCTGGCTTGAAACCAACTTCAATCGCAAATGAAGCTTCACCTCTATCCCACTCTAAGCAGTTGAACTCATCTAAAACTGAATCAGCTAGGACTTTTTGTGCTGTATCAGTAGAGATCTCTTTTTCGGACTCTATTAAGAAGAAGTGTGTTTCCTCCATCCTATCAAGGTCCATCTTAAAGACATCTCTTGCTTCATTCACCCAGCTATTTAAATGATGTCCTTGATACTTATTTGTAATTTCTACTCTTGAATAGTTCATTTTATTCGTCCTATGTGGCAAACAGTTGATCAATTGCTTTTTTATAGAGCTTATATTCAACCTCTAGGCCCCGGGCCTTAAAGCTTTGTAAATTATCTTCTTTTTTTCTTTGAAAACTTTCTTGAATAATTATGGGTCCAGTATCGATACCTGAATCCACATGGTGAACTGTAACGCCTGACTGTTCGACACCAGAATCCCAGGCCTGCTCATAGGCATCTTTTCCAGGAAAAGAAGGAAGAAGCGCAGGGTGTATATTAATTATCTTACTTTTTTCTTTTTGTTCATCCCAATATTTAGAAATAAAATCCGCTGATAAAATTCTCATATAGCCTGCCAGAAAAACCCATTCTATTTTATTACTTTCTAAAATATTTAGAATTTTACTTTCATGTATTGTTTTTGCTTCTAGGTGACTAAGTTCTTTTGATTTTTCATAAGGTACAACATAGCAGTCAACCGAATATTTTTCACATCTTGTGATTACTCCTGCATCAACTTTATCTGTAATTACACAGGCCACGTTATAGGTTTTTTTAATTTGGGCATAGGAAAGCAGGTTCTCGGCATTAGTTCCGGAACCACTGGCCATGATAGCGACCACGGGTCTAGATTCTGGCAATATCTTGTCGATAATGCATCCCCTTAAAGTTAAAGTTTTTTATTTGGGAATAAGCTAGTTCCTTCGCTTCTTCAGTAGTGCTTCCAACCGCACTGACCCCCATGACTCTCCCTCCTGAATTGACCAATTCATTTTTATTATTTCTATTCACACCAGCAAAAAATAAATGGATACTTCCATCAGTAGGATCATTGTATTCAACAGGATAAGAAATTGGATTATTTGTGTTAAGAGGTGTTTTATCAATTGAAGGATAGCCTCCACTTGTTAGAACAATATGGACACAACTTTTCTGCTTAGAGCTTATATCTATTGACTCGTTTAAACTATGATTAGCAACTTTTTTTAAATAATCATGTAAATCAATATTTAAAGTGGGCATGAGAATTTGAGTCTCGGGGTCCCCCATCCTAACATTGTACTCAATGACGTTAATCTCCTCATTCTCAATCATTAATCCAACAAAAAGAAAGCCATTAAAAGTGTTACCTTCTTTTTCCATTCCTAAAAGCGTCTTTCTAAAAACTTCGTCAATTTTTCTCTTAACAGATTCTGAAGGCCAGCCTTGGGGCTGATAGCCCCCCATGCCTCCAGTATTAGGACCTAAGTCATTATCAAATACTCTTTTATAATCGCAGGCATACCCAAGGGTGACATAATTTGTTCCGTCACAAAGAGCAAAGGCAGAAAGCTCTTTACCACGTAGCATTTCTTCAAATAAAATTTCCTTTGTAGAAATACTACAATCTTTATTATCTAAGAAATCATAAACCGCGCTCTTTGCCAGGTCTAACTTATCAGTTACAACGACTCCCTTTCCTCCGGCCAGAGCATCCGCTTTAACAACGATTCCTTTTTCCATAGGCAAGGATTCTAAATAAGTATACCCCTCCTCTACTGAGCCCACAGTTTTAAAAGAAGCGGTTGGTATGTCATATTTTTGCATAAAGTTTTTTGCAAAAATCTTTGAAGACTCAAGTTTTGCAGCAGCGGCACTTGGACCTACGACTGGAATTTTCTTTTCTCGTAGCCAATCAGCAACTCCATTCGCAAGAGGATCTTCAGGTCCAATAACAACATAATCGGGGTTTAATTGCTCAATCCTTTTGATAAAATTATCTTTTTCCTTCCAGCTTAAATTATCGGTACTTACTTTTGGAGTAATCTCCATCCCGGGGTTTCCAGGGCATACGATGATGCTGTCGACCTTAGAGCTTCTGGAAAGTTTCCAGGCCAGTGCGTGCTCCCGTCCTCCCGAACCTAGGATAAGTACTTTCATTTTGAATCTCCATCGATTTTCTCAATAACCTGATCTAAGTTCCAGCAGGATTTAAAAACGTCTTCACCGTTAAATTTTTTGTTTAGACTTTGTGCTAAGGACTTGTACATTTCCTCACAAGCATTCTTAAGATCTAAATCTAATTGTGGTGGCTCAGTCTTAAATTCAGTTAAACAAAACTCTTTCCAGTCTTTTATTCCACGCTCATCGGCAATAAGCTTAGATTTTTCGACAATTTCATACCAGTCAGATTTTCTATAAAATTTTCTAAGAGTTTCTTTTGATAACTGGGTCCCCTTATAAGTCAGCCTAAGTTCATCTGGTCCAATAGAGTCCACTAAAGTAAATCTTCTATTTCCAGTTTCATCTTTCTCTCCAAAAGCGAACTCAAGTTTCCCATCCCAAAGCTCCACATCAATCTCTTTAAAAATATCTTTAATTCTAAGAGCAACCAGCGAAACGAAATCCTTGAGGGTTTCAAACTCTACTTCATTGAGTCCAGCAATATCCCTGGCACCTTCATAAGCAGTATACCTATCACTTGGCTCAAGCTTAGTTGAAAATTCAATAATGGGTTTAGCAAACTTTTCACCGATAAGAGGTGCCTGAGAAAGACCCAACTCTTTTACATAATCTGGGTTTGCTGTTCTCTTGAGTAAGCTAGAGCCTCTTGGAACACCAAATCTAAAGACAACCTCTAGGGGAACCAAACAATTTACAGGTCTTTCTCTATAGACAGTGTAGTCCCACTCATTATTATTCAAATATTTTGGTTTTATAACTTCGACGGGCTTAATTTTATACTGATTATCACCAGTACCTAAACCTACTCCGTGATGACTCATTCCCTTTCTTTTAAAACTTTCAAGTAGAGGGTTAAATTTAAACCGCTTTAAGCCCTCCGGAAGCTCCCAGTTTTCCCAACTTTCTTTCTTCCCAAGGTAATTAAAGAAGAAATCTGCCATGGAAGCAAGAGCTGCTCCTTTTCCCTCTAGCTCGTCTGGCATTGCGCCCCAATCAAAAACACTAAATCTATCTGAGTATTCGAATATAAAATCTCCACTCTGGGGGACTTTTAAAACATTTTTAACTGAACCTTCAAACATTAATTCTGTTTTTTCCAAGCTAGCTCCTATGCTCTACGCAGTACCTTCTTTTGATAGTGACCTTTGTCTTGCGAACTCTTCCCCGGCTTCAATGGAAGTGGGGTATTTATTATTTACACAGGCCATGCATAATTCGTTTTTTTCAACCGCTTCTTTTAAATCGTCCTCATCCAAGTAAATAACTCTATTAGCCCCGATATAATCAGCAATTTCTTCTAAGTTTTTATCATTAGCGATAAGTTCAGACTCTTTTGGAAAATCAATTCCATAAAAACAACCATGTCTTAATGGAGGACAAGTTATGGCCATGGTTATATCTTTAGCACCATATTTTTTTAATAATTGAATTATCTTTTTACTGGTGGTTCCTCTCACGATGCTATCATCCACGAGAAGAATATTTTTTCCTTCAATTTCACTTCTTACAGGAGAGAGTTTAAGCTCTACGGCCTTCTCTCTTTTGTCTTGTGTATTTAAAATAAAACTTCTTTGAGTGTATCTATTTTTAATAAGTCCTTCACGATAAGGAAGCCCTAGTGACTCCGCCAATGCTATGGCTGAAGTTCTGGATGTGTCAGGAACTGGACATACTATATCTGGACGAATGACATTATTTTCTATTAGCTTACGGGCCCTTCTCCCTAAAACTCTTCCTAGATTTAACCGGACTCCATAAATTGACTTACCTTCAAAGCTAGATTCAGCTGCAGAGAAGTAGACCCACTCAAACATACAAGGAGAAGCCGATTTTGGTGTTGCTAATTCTTCAGAATGTATTTCACCATTCTCTTGGATAAAGATAACTTCACCAGGTTTAATATCTCTTACGTATTCAAAGCCTAAGAAGTTTAAGGCGTTTGTTTCACTAACTAGACAATGACTTACTATGTTTTTTTCACTATCCCAGACCTTTTTACCCAAAATTAACGGTCGGATTCCTTGTGGGTCTCGCATTCCAAAAAGACCTACACCAGATAAAAGTCCTGCAATCGCATAAGCACCAATGGCCTTTTCAAAGATATTTTTTGCGCTGGCTTTAATATGTTCAAAGCTAATCTCAGCACCCCAATCACGTTTTTCCTGTACGCCATGACACCAGAGGTTCAAAAGTACTTCCACATCATTATTGGTCAACTGTTGAATCTTATAATTTTCAGAAAACTCTTTTGCTAGTTGATGATAATTAACAAGATTCCCATTATGAACCATGCCAACACCAAAGGGATAACCAGTTACGATAGGCTGGAGATCAGCCTTTCCATCAGTCCCCACAGTAGCGTATCGATTATGGCCGATGGCCATTCTTCCTTTTAATTTTTCTAGGTTTTCTAGGTCAAATACTTGAGAGACAAGGCCTAAATCTTTTTCACCTCGAAACTTTCCTCGTTCCTCATCATAACTAAGGATTCCGGCCGCATCTTGGCCTCTATGCTGTAAGGTCAATAATGCTCGATAAACTTCATAGGAAGCATTATTGAGCTTTAGGTCATCTGCTTTAGGGTGAACAAGTCCAATAATTCCGCACATTAAATATCTCTCTTCGCTGTACCGTGTTGTGAAATCTCTATTTTCAGTTTAGTGATTTTTGGATTTGTTTGGCCAGTACTTTTTTAAATTATTCTAATATTTACCATTAGTTTAGCCTAATACCAAATTAGCTTAATTCAAGAGAGTTTAATAGCTACCAATCAGGGCCTCGAACTTAATATAGTAGCTAAATACACCTTTCCAGTTATTGGATTTAGGAAACTCCAGGGATGGTCCCGTTTCTAGGTAGAACCATCTATTGTGCAGGAGCTGACGATAGCTAATATTAGTGGAATATTTATCTATATAGAGATCTGGCCTAGACCTTCCCGTGGCCCTGGCATTAAAAGAAACGGCCCTTCTTTTACTGATCTGCCAGAAAATAGATGGTCCATGTTCTGTTTGAAACTCATCGGTTTCATCCATCCAGGTGGCTGAGTTTCTAAGCCTAAATAGTACAGTGGAGCTTATGGGTCTATCAAAATCTATAGTCGAGGTTTCCCCAAATCCATCTCGGCTAAACCAAAAAAACTCCTGTGAGAATCTAAACTCCCACTTCCCAAAATAGACAGATCTTCTTAATCGTAAGTTAGCAAAAAACTGAGGAGGAATTTCAACCTTTACTCCCGTATTAAAGTTCAGGCTCCACTTGGAAGGTTCACTTAAAATGGCTTTTGTTAATTTATTTTGGGTTTTAGGCGCTTTAATATCTTTGCCTTCTGTTCCCGCCTCAGAAGGCTTCTCTTCTTTCTTGCTTTGCCCTTTAGCTGGTTCCTTAGAAAAAGATAGTTTTAATAAATTTTCTAAGTATGGAAGCTTTAAACGAAATTTAATAAGCCCTTCATGCTCAATATCTCCATCCTTAGAAATACTCGTAATATAGGCCAATTTAATTTGGCTGCCATTTGCCTGATCCTCCGCTCTTTTAGAACCAAAGAAGCGATCAATTCTATTGCTAAGTCTTAAGACTCCCGTAGAAAGTTTTCCATGAACATTATCTATAAGCTCAGTTCGTTTTGGCTTAGATGGGAGTTCTTCGGAAAATCCCGAACTTATAAATGACGCTACGAGTAGTATGGTTAATTTTAGCATTATTTATAATTTTAAGTGCAAGGAATCACTTTGGGCAAGTTAAGTTTCCTTGACGTTCTTAAGGCCCTTAGCTTTAATGAGCCTTCATTTGTAAGGGGATACACTTGAGTAAAGAAAAGTTTTTATATAGTGAAACTACGGACTGTATTCAGATAGAAGCTGCACCTTTTTATATTCCAGAAAGGTCCTCTCCAGTAGATAATTATTTTTTCTACGCCTACACCATCAAAATCACGAATCACGGACAACAAAGAGTTCAGTTGCTTTCTAGAAGTTGGCTGATTCGAAACGGAAAAAAAGAAGAAAACGAAGTAAGAGGCGAAGGCGTTGTAGGTGAAAAACCTTTTATTGAGCCTGGTGAATCTTATCAATATACTAGCTTTTGCCCTATAACGACTTCTACAGGCAATATGCGTGGAAAGTTTAAGTTTAGAAATGAAGCTGATCTAGATTTTTGGGTTCCGATCCCGGTTTTCTTTCTAAGAAAGCCCGAGACCTTTTTCCCTCAGGTGCATGCGTAAGCAAGTTAGTGCATTCCACCTCGTAAAACTGAAGTCACAGTATAGGCACCAATAAATTTAATCTTCTTGATAGTAAGTGAAATCTTAAGCCAGCCCGTAGCATTTACATCGCTATGATACCAAACATAGGCCCACCACTTTCCAGATACTGGAAGTACCTTAACTTTATAAGTATCTTTATATTTACCAAAAGATTCCCTTCCTTCAAAAATAAGGGTCGCTTTATCATTGGTAAGTTTTCCATCGCGCTCTAATAAGCGGTAGCCTTCAGGCGTAGCAAATTCGATTGGTAAAACTTGGTCAATTCCCCCTGACTGATGCTTTTTAGGAAAAGGAACAAAAAGCTTTGGTTTAATTTTATACCTTAAGGAAACGATAAACTCTCTAGGGTTCAAATTAAGTTTCGAAATTTTTATATGACCACTTTTATGATATTTACCTTTCACAACGTCATGGTGGATTGTCATAGAGTCATCAAAGAACTGATCTAAGTATGAGTCGTAATCATGGGTGAATGCTTTAGATTCAAAAGAAAAAATTACACTGAAAAGTAACAAGGCTAAAGCGCCGTACTGGGCCATCTTCATCAATATCCTCCCTGACATTGAAAATCTCAACTATAGGACCATTAAATCAAGTTTTACTAATCTTGTCCTCTTTACTTGGGTTATGTAAGAATTTGTTAATAAAGCATTTCACTCAGGCATTCTTTAATCCTAGTTCCTTGTATGGTTTAATAGGTCCATGAAAATCTTAATACTGACTTCAATGATATTTCTTTTCTCCTGCCAAAATATGGCCGTAGAAAGAAATCCTAATAGTTTTAGTTTTGAGTTCGACCCAAGCAGGTCCTGCGCTGATATCGATATTGTTCTAGAGGATTTAAACACTCATAGCGACTATAAGTATGATAAAAATGAACTCTCCACATGGCTCGAGTCTAGAGGTGCAACCAAGGCCATAGCTTTAGTTGCCCATGGTTTAAACTTAAAACCAAGTAAGATGAATGCTCTTGCAAAAGTTCTTACATCTAATGGAACAGAGGTCCTAAGAGTTAGCCTCGCTGGGCATCGGGGATCAAAAAAAGAAGGACTTTTTACTACTCATCAAACCTGGAGAAATGAATTTCAGGCCCATTATTGTTTGGCCAAGAAAAGAGCCCAGTCTCTAAACGTTCCCCTTTATTTTCTGGGCTTCTCCCTGGGAGCATTAGCAGGAGTCGATTTCTTAAATACCCAAGTTTCCCATCTCGTAGAAAAAATGGTCCTAATCTCTCCTGCCACTGATGTTCACTGGTACAGCAAAATTCCTGGTAACTTAGGATGGATTGGAGGAAGGATTAGTCTTCCAAGTAAAAATATAAAGGCCTATAGAAGTCAACCTAGCACAAGTTTAGCTTCCTATCGCGCAATGAAGGAATCGCAGGAATCTTTAGATGAAATCAGCTTAAGTTCTTTAAATATACCAACGATGATATTTGTAGATCCAGATGATGAGCTTGTAAGCTTAAAAAAAATAAACAAAAGAATTAATAAACAAAGATTAGACAACTGGAAAACTAAGTCCATCAACAACAGTGGGTCTACTTTAAAGAAGACATACCACCACCTAGTAGTAGACAAGGCCAGTATGGGCTCCCACCAATGGGAAATTGTTAAGAAAAATATAATTGATCACTTTAATCTTAAGGAATAAAAAAAGGCCTCTTAAAAGAGGCCTTCTCAATATTAAAATATCTTAAAAGTTTTTTATTTTCCAAGAGTCGTGGCTTCTGCTGCTACATCTCTTTCAACTTTTTCACCAAGAGCTTCAATAATTTTAGCTCCCCTTTGCTTATCATTTAAATGATCAAGAGACTTTTTAACAATCTCTGGTGAAAGCTTATTAACATCATCAGCGCCCTTAGCCGCGCACATAGTTTGGTATTCACAAACAGAACCCATAGCATTTGCGATTTGAGAATTAACATAACTCCCTAAGGCCGTATTTCCAATCTTTTCTCTCAACTCAGGATTCTCTGTAAAAACATTTTTAAGCTCTGACTTAGAAACACCTAATTTTGTCGCTAGTGAATCTAAATCCCGGAGCATTAACTCTGCTTCAAGCGAAGCGTTTTTTCCATTTTGAATCATTTGCCCAACAGCTAAATGTAATGTAGGTGCTACTTTTGCTCCAAGGTATTCTTTAGAAGCTTTTTGAAAAGTCTCAAGACCCTTTTGAGCCTCACCAAAGCTTGTTTGAGCCGCGACTAGCTCTTCCTTCTTTTTAGAAATTGTTCCTTCATACTCTTTTTTCTGTTGCTCGTAACTCTTTAATGAAGCTTCATATTCTTTTTGCTTACTTTCCGCTTCCTGAATACTTTTTTGCGCTGAGGTAATTAAGTTTTGATAGTCATCAGCGCCCTTCTTCTTACTGTACCAAGGCGTAGAAAAGTTTCTATCTTTAATTGCTTGCTCTAAAGCCACTTCATACTCTTTTACCTTCTGACGTAAGTTGGCCGATTCTGACTTCTTGGCTTCAATTCTCTTTTTGGTTGGAGCAATATATCTGTTCTCATAATTTTTTAAACTTTTATCGTATGAAGCAAGTTTAGCCTCTAGCTGTTTAACAGATGAATTAGCATTAGCGATAGCTTTGCTTCTTTCTTTTTCTCTACTAGATTCTACTTTTTGAAGGGCCTTTAATTGGTCCTGATAAGACTCAACAAGTTCTTCAATACCGCTATTTCTGCCAAAGCCAAAAGCTTGAGAGCTTAAACCAAGGGCAAGTACACTAATAATAATTTTATTTTTCATCGTTCCTCCACTTTTTATAAATAAAAACTAAAGTCTCATCGGATGATCGATGAATTTACTTTACTTAAAAACAATGGCTTAGATGGAATATCCGAGGTTATCCCTTTAGTAAAATTAGAGGGTTAGCTAATCTAGCCTCCCCATGATACCATAATATAAGAACCTACTGGGAAGGTAGCCCAGAGGTAAAGGAGTCCACGCATGAGAACATTAGTGCTGGATAGTACGTACTTCCCCGTAAAGATTGTTGGCTGGCAAAAGGCCATGATCTTGCTCATCACCGGAAGGGCCGAAATCGTCACAGAGTATGAGGATAATATTATCCGAACTGTGTCACAGTCCTTTCAGCTTCCAAAGATTTTAAGACTTAACAATAAACACAAGGCCCAAAAAAAGGTTAAGTTTACAAGAATGAATGTTTTTTGGAGAGATGCTTTTAAGTGCCAGTACTGTCTTACCCAATTACCTGCTTCTAGTTTAACATTTGACCATGTTATCCCATCCTCTAAGGGTGGAGATACCTCTTGGGAAAACGTCGTAACCTGTTGTCCCGGCTGTAATACTAAAAAAGGTGATAAGCCATTAGATAGCACAGGAATGAAGCTTTATAAAAAACCCATTCAGCCAGACTGGTCACCCCAATTATGCTTAAGGTTAAAAATTGACGACCCAGCGGAGTGGTATGACTGGCTGCCTGGCTCAAAAACACTCTCTATGGCCATTTAAAATTAGCCACGGATAGTTCTCAAATAGCTCTTTTAATTTAAAAAAGATGATCTATATCAATATTTTTATTTTATACTTTTTCAAGCAATAAATGTCTAATATTACATTCTTCTTAATTGTCTCAACATATTTCTTATTAATTTTACCCCAGAGTAACCGATACTTGTTTAACCTAGATATATAAAGGAAAGGTGGATGGATAAAGAAGTTATCATCATTAGTGATCCAACATATGAATGGGCCAAATCCATGGGTCATTTTTTATGCTCAGTAGACTTTAAGCCTATAATTTTAGGTAGCGGAAAAGAAATCCAAAAAGAAATTTACGAAAATTCTGAAGTAACCACTCTTCTTTTAAATTTTGAAACTGAAAATCATTCAGCTCTTGAAGTGCTTAGGTACATCAAGTCTATGAAGCCTAGTTTAAGAGTCTTTATGATCTTTGATAGTCAAAAAACTTTTGAAGAATCTGGTCTAGAGAAAAATGACCTCATTAAACTGGGAGTCACAAGCCATTTAATAAAACCTTTTAATAATCAAAAAGTCTCTAACCTCTTAAGTGGTGGTCAAAAGTTTGATACCTGGAAAGATACTACCAGATCATCAAGTGAGGAAGGGCCGCAAGAGATTGAAGCGGAAGATAAACAGTTCACAAGAATTAAACTAAAAGACTTTGCCGCTGGAGCAAGAACCGTATTTGACCACTATATTAAACTTGGAAATAAGAGGTATTTAAAAATCCTTCACCGTGGAGAAACTTTTAGTGTCAAAAGAATTACCGCTTATAGTGAAAAAGAAGTTGAGTATCTTTACTTTAAATCAAGTGAAAGAACAGAATACATAAATTATCTAAATAATTTAATTTCTAAAATTGCTCTAAAGCCAAATATTAAAACAAGTCAAAAACTTAATATGATGAAAATGGGAAGCGAACTTTTAGTTGAAGAGATTTATACAAAGGGTCTTTCCCCCTCTTTAATGAAAGAATCTAAATCCATCACCGAAGGGGTTCAAAAATGTTTAAAAGGGAACCCAGACCTTTTTAAGCTCTTAAGAAATCTTAACGAAGAAGATCCAAGCGCCTATTCTAAGGCCTACTTGACCTCTCTTTTTTCTGGAATGATCTGTATTCAAATTCCATGGGCCGGAAAACGAACTGCTGATATTGTTGGCGAGGCTTCTTTCTTACTAGATCTTGGTATTCTAAAGATACCACCAGCAGAAAGAAATATTGACCCAAAATTAATGAAACCTGAAGAACTAAAAAGATATCACTCCCATCCGCTACTATCTGTTGAAATGCTTGAATCCTATAATTTTATTAGCGATAGCGTTAAGCAGGTTATCCTTGATCACCATGAGTATGTAAATGGTGAAGGATACCCCAAAGGCATTAGCGGTGTTCAGATTTTCCCACTTGCAAAGATTGTTTGTTTCGCCTCTGAATTTGCGGAATATATTTTACATAAAAAGGTTTCCCCTGTTGATGGAATGAAGGAGCTCTTAGTTGCCAAGAAAAGCTTACATAAATATGACGCTGAAATTGTAAAATGTTTCGTGGCCTCTTTAATGCAAAAAGACTTTGCGAGCAAGGCAAGTTAAAATGATACTTTACTTTGGTGATGATCAAAACTTTGTTGACCGTATGAATTCTCACTATTCATCTAACTCTTCTTATGAAGAACTATTCGCCGAAAAAGAAATCTTTCGCGGTGAAAACATAATTTCTAAGATGATTTCAAAGAGACCAACTGCCATGATCTTTGATTTTTCATATTCAAATGAAAAAAACCACGAAGTTTTCACTAAAATAAACTATTTAAAAAAGAATAAAGTTTTTAAAGGTGTTCCATTAATTGGAATTTTTAAGAACAAAGGAGAACTTAATAAGCTTTCTTACCTTTTTAATATTGGATTAAATTATCCCTTTATAAGAGGAACAGATGAAAGAATTCTCTTTGCAGATATTCACTATTTTTGTTTTGAACTTAATGCAGGTTTTTCTAAGTTTGCAAAGGCAAAGTTTAAAGGTCTTCCCTATCAAATAAAACACTTGGCGCATATATATGGGTTTACCAAGGAGACTATACTAATTGAATCAGATGTTTCTTTTAATACAGATGATTTAAAGAGTTTAGAGCTAAGACTAATGGAGGAAGATACTTCATTAGATTTAAGGGCGGAAAAAACATTTGAAGTTGGTATTTCTAGTTCCTACTTAAATAGATCTGAATTTGAAATACCCTTTTTGGGTCCTTGGGATGACCCAGGTTCTGACCTCATACATAAAGATAGTTTCGAAACCTGGATTGAAGAAAGTACTGAACATTTAAAACAAAAAAATGGAAGAATCCTTCTAATAACTGAAAGGCCTGAAGACTTTGTCCTAGCAGGGGAACTTGCTGTTCAATGCAATTTTGATATTTATGTATCTGACTCTTTCGAAGAGAGCAAAGAATATCTTTCTGCCTATAATTTTGATGTTATTTATTATAGACTTTCAAAAGAAGATGACCCCTTTCAAGGGGAAAACAATTTTGAAAATCTCTATAGACTGACCAACGCCATAAAAAACAAATCCCGGGACCTAAAAACTGTTTTCGTCGCCTTTAACTCACCTTCAAAAAGTAATGCCTTAAAAAAGGCTATTGAGTATGATCATATTGTTGCTGTTGGTAATGAGTTAAGTTCTAATCAGCTAGGAAGTTTTACTAACCTCTTTCAGGAAAAAGGCTTAAAGCTTTCCTGTAAAACTGGCTGTTATTCACTTAACAATAATGAATCCCGAGCAAAAATATTATTGGACGTAGAAATAACTTCCTTGACCGAGCATGAGATAACTTTTACCTCAAAAGAGAATCTTCCCATGTACAGTATTGTTACAATTGATGTGCCAACAGAGCTTACCGTTATCATAGTCCCCCCTATCAATAATTTAGAGTCCAATCATCAATCCCATCATTATATGGGTTTTTTGACAGGTGGAAGCGAACAAGACGCTGAGCTACTAAGAAGCTTTGTTAACAGAGCAATTATTAAAGGCCTTGAGGTTTTTAGTCTTGAGGGTATAGAAGAAGAGCTTTCAGAATTAGACCCTTCCGAAATAATCAACAACTCAGACACTACTGAGGCGATAGAAGAGCAAGTGCCCAAGGTTGTTAAAGAAGTTAAAAATAATATAAAAAGAAAAACTAATAATAATGGCAAATCTAAACTATAGGACTAGTTATGAGCAAAGGTAATTTGTTAATCGTCGAAGATGAAAAGGCCTTAAGTGATCTTTTAGTTGATCTTCTCGGTCCACATGCTGAAAAAGTTTTCACCGCTTACAACGGTTTAGAGGCTTTGGATGAAGTGGCCAATAATGAAGTTCATGGGATTGTTTGTGATATCAATATGCCAAAAATGAACGGGATTGAATTTATCGCAAAGATGAGGGAGCTTGGTAATAACCACCCAATTATTTTTTATACGGCCCATGGGAATGAAGCGCTAATGAGAGAGGCACTGTCTTATGGTGCCTTTGACTTTCTAGCTAAACCAAACTTTGACAATTTAGAAGGAACTGTTCGTCAGGCCTTAGATGAAGGACTTAAAAGTGGAGGGTCCTCCTCATCTGAGGATGAATTAGCCGAGCTTATAAAAGGATAAAATGAAAAAACTTTTATTATTATTCATCTTTTTCTGTTCTTGTACTGATTCTAATTTGAATCATATAACTCCCCTCGGTGCCCATAGTCTAGTTTTTCACGATCAAGGTTTTATTATTGATGTTAGAGCAGACTCAAAATATTTAGAGGTTCCTGATAAGGCTTACGTTATTTCAGAACGAGACATCGTAAATAATAATCCTCGTTGGATTAAAATTTACTCTGAGAATAAAAACAAAAGGCTTATTTTATGCTGCGGAGAAAAGGAAGAATTTTCTACTTTATTGCCTTATATCAATAAAAATCAATTAAAAGTCTTTTACCTAACCGATTTAGAGGACTGGAAAGAAAAAGGTCTCCATGTTGATGCTCCAAGAAAACTGGCGGAGGAGTAGAATGCTTAGAAATTATTTACCATATTTTCTAATAGTTGCCACCACCTGTCTTATGTTAGGTCTCCCTAAATTATCAACAAAAATAAGCTCACCACAAGTTAATGGGAAAATGACCGATAAAGAAGCTCCTGAATTTTCTTTAAGAACAACTAAGAAAACGACTTTTAATAACTCTAATCTTAAAAACAAATGGACGCTTTTAACTTTTGGTTTTTCTAAATGTAATGGAATATGTCCATTAAATCTTAGTAAACTTGGTGTCTTGATAGACTCTATTAAAGAAACTGATGCAAGCCGCTTGAAAGATCTGCAATTCGTTTTTATTTCTATTGATAAAGAAAGGGACAATCCTAAATCACTAGAGGATTTCACCTCTAATTTTTCAAAGTTGATAATCCCATTAAGTGACGGAGACGACACTGGACCGATTGTCTCTAAAAGATTTAATTCTTATATAAATAAGCAAAAAAACAAACAACCAGACTATCAAATATCCCATGCGGGTTTTATTTACCTTATTGATCCAAATTCAAGAATAAAAATTATCTATACCAACGAAGAAGTAGCCTCAGAAGAGATTTTATCTGATTTAAAATTTCTAGGGAGACAGTATGGAACAGGCATTAGGAAAACTAGACTTAGCTCAATGTGAAGACACAAAAATTAGAAATGAGGAGGAAATTCTACTTTCGAGTAGGCTTGAGTCTGATAAACTTATCCTAATTTTTTTGTGGCTGCACTTTCCACTGGCCGCTTTTATAATACCAAATGGCTATGGAACCCATATTGAAGGTGCAATTGCTTCTTTGGCTTTATGTACTATTGGAACCCTAAGCTATCATATCTCTAGAGGAACTTTTGCTCACCGTCTATTAAACGGGCTCCTTCTCCTTGCTTTCTCAGCTCTTTTTATTACTTTACAGTATGGAAGAATTGAAATGCACTTTCATGTTTTCGCCATTTTCCCTATACTTTTGATCTATAAAGACTGGAAAGTATACCCCCTCCCCGTTTTATTTATTGCCGTACATCATGCGGCATTTAACTATTGCCAAATAAATGGAATAGATTTTTACGGATTACCATTGATTGTTTTCAACTATGGTAATGGTTGGGATATTGTTATTTTACATGCGGCCTTTGTAATTTTTGAGGCTGGTTTTTTAAGCTATTTTGCGAAAATTTTCAGAAGGCAACATATTTTCATTGAGAACGCTAATGATATCCTTCAAAAGACTCTTGCTAAGAGAACAAAGGAGCTAAATGATCAGCACGCTCTTATGGTTAACTCAGCAAAGCTTTCTAGCCTCGGGGAAATGGCCGGAAGTATTGCCCACGAAATTAACAACCCTCTTGCCATCATCAGAGCGTCTAGTTTGCTAGTAGACCGGGCCGTTCCAAAAGATATTCAAGATAGAGCAAAGTTTGATAAGCATATCAATCAAATTAATAATACAGTTGACCGAATTACAAAAATTGTTTCAGGTCTAAGAAATCTATCTCGTTCCGAGAAAATTGATGAAGTAGAGAACCATACTCTTAAAGAGTGCTTAGAAGATGTCGTTTTGTTAACAGAATCAAAACGTCGTAACAGAGATATAAGGTTAAAATTTGATTTAGAAGATGAGGTTTTTCAAACTTTAGTAAACGTACAACTTGTCCAAATCAACCAGGTTTTTATGAATCTCTTCAATAACTCTATTGATGCCCTTACCGAAACAGAAGGCGACGCCTGGATATCAATAGATTATGTAAAAACTGAATCTAAGCACAAAATATTCTTCAGAGATTCTGGAATAGGGATTAAAGCCGATATTGTCGAAAAAATATTTGTTCCCTATTTTACTTCTAAAGATTTTGGAAAGGGCACTGGATTGGGCCTATCCCTAAGTAAATCGATTTTGAAGAAACATGGGGGAGATTTATATTATAAAGGCGACGAGGGATCAACATGCTTTGTGATTGAACTTCCAATTACAAAATAAGGTCTATAAAATTTGCTTCGCCCCAATCCTTTGCGGGATCTCCCTTTCCCCAACGATTGCATTTATCGTTAGGGTCTTTTTTATAATTAAAACCCGTTCCTCTCACATGGATCCCAACAATTTCGTGGGATTCAGCGCTGAAGACGGCTGAACCAGAGTTTACGGAGTAAGTATCTAGCTGATGTCTAAAGGAGTTTTTATTTAAGTCAGAAGAAATAATAGTGCCACTTGGCTGATATTTCATAGGAAGCCCTAAGGGAAAACCAAGAATAAAAAGCTCTGTACCAACAGGAGCGCGTCTCCCAATAGAAATTTTAAGAGGTGCTCTACCCTCTACTTCTTTTGTTAACTCTACTACCGCATAGTCTTTATAAGTAACCCACTCAAATTCTTGTTTAACAATTTTTTTAATTATATAAACATTTTCTTTTTTTATCGTTTTAGGGCCCGCTCCATTCGCCTCTGCTTTATAATCAAAAACCACGGCATAATCATCGATTCCCATATTCATAGAATCGTCGAAACAGTGGGCGGCCGTGCCTACTAAATTTGTTCCAATAAGAAAGGCGCTACAATTGGCAAGCGGGCTTTGTTTTTTCACAAATTTTTCATCTTCACAAAAGCCAAAATCTTCAATATAGGAACTCGTATCGAGAGTATATTCATCCTCATTTTTAGATTTTAAAAACTTCTTTAAAACGAGCGCAGGAATAGATTTTGATAACTCTACAATCTCTTTGTTTTTTACATCCACAAGATCAGTACGATTATCTTCACCGAAAATAGTAGCGTTTGAATTAACTGAAAGAAAAATGGCAAGTATGATTAATGCTTTCATCAATTTCCATCAGGGTAAACATGTGTATCAGTTTCATCACCATGAATCTCTAACTCAATGGCGACCCTTATTGTTCCAGCATCATTTTTTGTGTAAGCATTAAAAGGATCATCTTTTAAGTCATTCTCTCCCATTCTTTTTAACCAAATAATATAATGTTCATCTAGCTTAAAACTAACAAAGTCACCTTTAGAATGGATCGGATCGCCTTTTATCTTAAATTCACTCTTTATCGCCTCTGTCGCTCTTTGAAAAGCTTGTGGCCCAGGCCGATATTCAAAACTTAAGTGTTGAAGTGTTTCATTTCCATTCTCATCGGCCATATACTGGGCATGAACATATCTAGTCCCTGGCAGAGTATCTTTAGTTCTCACAATATTCATAGAGCCGGTGTAGGGATTAGAATTGATATTTACCGTAGGTCTCAAGTTTAAATTTCTAAGTGATTCTCTTAAGCTTTTCGAGTCTTTTTTTTCTTCAAAAACCTCTGCAAAGGTTGTGCTCAATTTTGCTAGAGACTCTTCATTTTCATCTTTGGGTTTAAAAGGTGGGACTATCGCTTTTTCTTGGTTAGGCTTTTTTACTATTGGACTCTTTACCTTTAACTTAGCTTTGCCATGGTCGTGAGAATGATCATGTTTCTCAATCGTCTTAGTCTCTACTTCTTTTTCAATCTCGGTAAACTCTACTTCTTCTTTCTTGTCATCACCAAGAAAAAAGAAGCCTGCTATAACAAGTAGAGCGATAAGCCCTAATACTTTTTTCATCTAGAATTTTCCGTCTTCCCACTTAAGTAGGTATTTAGTTGGGTCCATTAGGTCACTTCTTCTACTGTACTTATTCTTACCAATTACTTTAAGAGGACCCTTTCCAGTTCCTTTGTATAGTTCAAAGTGTAACATAGGTCGGCAACAGTTTGAGTTAACTTTCCCGATATATCCAATTCTGTCACCCATTTTTATTTTGGCATTTTGAGTAACACCTTTAACTGCTTTACCTGTTAACTCTCCATATACGGCAATAAAGCCCCCATGATGCCTAACCTGAATAGCGTAGGTTCCTTGATAGTAATAATATTTCCCTACAATCACTTTACCAGGTCCAACAGAAAGAGCTGGTTCATCTAGGTATCTATAAAGGTCACAAGCAGCGTGTAATCTCTTTCCATCAGATCTACCTGCACCAAAACGTCTCATACCATTAGTATAAGCATGAGTTGGTCTTTTAACCGTTGGAAATTCACAGCAATCTTTATCGTCAATACTTGTTATCTTTGCATTATGATTCCTAACAAATGTATTATCATTTACGTGCTGACAAGTGCTTTTTGCTTCAACAAAGCTTTCAGCTACCCAACCCTCGGTCTGGTCGGCTTCTTCTCTGTCAGGAAACTGTACTTTAACGAAAGTATATGTACTTCCATTGATTACTTTAGTCTTTTTGGTTTCACCGTCCCAGCCTTGAAAGACTTTTACTTTTTCACCTTTTCTAGCACTGAAGAGAACTTTATCAAGGTCTACGGCCCTAACATTTAGTGTATCTCCACTAATACAAACCACATTTTCAACATTTCCTTGAATGACTTCTTCTTCCTCAGTAGGCTCCACTTCATCTGTAGGGTCTTCGGGTAAATCTTCTACGACAATAGCGATTGGAGCTGTTTCTTCTTGGTTGTTATCCACATACTCGCTCGGGTCACCCATATCTGTTAGGTCTCCAAGAAAGGTAGAATTATCGTCAAGAGCATCAACAAGTCTTTGCGGATCTAATACCGTTGGGATGACATTATGTGCTCTAGCCTTTGATAATGCTTCAAAAGACCTAAAAATAGCGGTCTCGTCCCAATAAACTCCTACATAGGCAATAGGCTCTTCTTTGTTCTCTGGAGCGTAAACTCTAAAGACAATATACTCCCTATTAGAACCGAACTCACCGCAAACCATTTTAAAATATGAGCCTTCAACAGCAATATGCCACATAGTTCCGATTGTGCTTTTTCTAAGAGTTCCAATAGCAACATCTGGAGCACCTTTTGTTAATTTAAGGATAAAGTCATCAGCTGGTCTTAGTGATCTATGGAAAAGATAACCTTTATCCCCTCTTTCAGAAAACCATCTATTGGGTCTTACACCCTTCATTTGATTAACACCTGTTACTTCAATATATTTAAAATCCTTTTTCTTTTTCCCATCAATTATTTTTACCAGGGAAGAATTTACTAAATGAGATTGAAGTACACCTCTATAATTACGAAGGTTTTCCGTAACCTGAGTTTTCTTACCGTAATAATTAGAAAGCCTGAACCGATTCGATTCGACTTTAACAACGCCGCAGCCCTTGGCTTCAACGAGTTTATCTTGGTTGTCCCAGTAGAACATAGGAGTGGCCATAGCTTGGCCGACAGCAAAAAGAGTCATTATAGTTATAAGAATTTTCATAGTCTGATTTAAGCATATTATTGAAATAAATTGGTTTTGAGTGTAAAGATTACACACTGTGTCATCCTAAAAAGAACCTTAAAATCAGCTACTTATGACCTATGTAGCACTCAAAAGGGCGAAGAAAGTTTGCCACCCCAAGTGGCCCTCTATATAATCCGCCCCATGATAGATAACGAGATAAGAAACTTATTAGACGATTTAAAGGCGAAAGGCGCTGAATACGCCGATGTCAGATACCATACTCTAGATCTTCATGAGCAGATCCACCTTCAGGATGGATTAATGAAGAACTATAATTTTCAAGATAAAAAAGGATATGGCGTACGAGTTCTCTATAAAGGTGCCTGGGGTTTTTTTAGTAATGAAGACCCTAAGCTTTTAAAGGAGACTGCGGCCATCGCCATGAAGAAGGCTCAAAGTGCCGCTTTATTTATGCAAGACTCTGTAAAGCTTGCTCCAAAAGAAGTTTACAAAGAAAATTTTCGATCGAATATCGGAGAAGATCCCTTTGAAGTAAATCTTAAGGATAAGATAGAACTTTTATCTAATATAAATAAAAGATTAAAACATGAGCGCTTCACCTTTAGAGGAGCTAGTGCAAGTTTTAATAAAAGAACTATTTTATTCTTTGATACAGATGGATCTGAAATTGAGAAACATACTTTAGAGGTAGACCCTTATATGTATGCCTATGCTAAAGATAGAGATGGTCTTACCCAAAGCCGATCCTATCTTATGTATCAAAATGCTACCCCTGACTCCACAGTAGGTTTAGAAAATATTAGAAATGAGGAACAATTCTCTTCTCACCCGGAGCGAATAAAGGAAGAGCTACTGCAGGTTCTAGATGCTCCTATTCAAGAGGAAGAGGTTTGCTCGTTAATTCCCGGTCATGAAATGATGGCCTTGCAAACTCACGAGACTATAGGCCATGCCCTAGAGCTAGATCGTATTTTAGGATATGAATTAAGCTACGCTGGTGGCTCTCATGTTGATCTTGAAGACTTTAATTCTCTAAAATTTGGTAGCGAAAAATTAAATGCCCACGCTTCTGGTACGACTTTAAACTCTCCAGGAAGTGTTGGCTTTGACGACGACGGTGTAAAAGGGGTCGACGTATTAATGATTGAAAAAGGAAAATTGAAGAACTGTATCACCTCTAGGCAGATGATAATGGAGGCGAACCAAAAAGCAGGAAAAGAAATCTTTAAAGAAAGCGGAGGTGCCTGCCGTGCCCAAAGCTACAATAATCTTCCCATTGAAAGAATGAATAATATTAATATCGATTCTGGTAATGACGGAACTCTTGAGGATATTATTTCTAAAACTGAAAATGGACTAATGCTTGAAACTCCTAAGTCTTGGTCCATTGGCTCAAATAGAGAAAATTTTCATTTTGCCTGTGAAATTGGCTGGAAAATTCGAGATGGAAAGATCTCTCACGTTGTTCGAAATCCAACTTACAAAGGTGACTCGTTAAAATTTTGGCATTCTCTTGACCTTGTCGGAGATAGTTCCACTTGGCAGCTTCAACAAGTTTTTAATTGCGGAAAAGGCCAACCAAATCAAATCATGCACCTGGCCCATGGCGTTCCTATCTGCAGGTTTAATTCTATAGAGGTGGGGAATAAGTAATGAATAAAGAATCGGTAATTGATTGCTTAAAAAATATTGTAAGTGGCCTTAAAAGTGAGAATTTTCATACTGAAGTTATTTATCGGGGCGAAAAGTCGCATTTAATTCGCGCCGGAAGAAATCAGATATCACTTAATGTTGGTGAAGAAGGCTCAAAGTTTTTCTTGAATCTTCAAAAGGGAAAACGTTTTATCTCAGGGTCCTTAACCGCTAAGGATAACGATCATGAAAAAGTCATCTCCTACGCTAAAGACTTAGCAACTAAAATAGACTTAATGCCAGAAGTACCCCATTTAAAAGAGCCGAAGCCTTTGGCTCAGGGTTTGATAGTAGAAGAAGCTGACGAAAATTTAAAAAATTTTGATACAGAAGTAGCCGTAAAATTTTATGAAGATGCATTTAAAAGATTTGAGAAAGACTCAATTGAGTTATCTGGCGCTTTTAGTGCAGGTTTTTATAATATCGCGATGGCCTCAACAAACTCTCCATCCCCCTCATATTATGAAGGGACAGACTTTAACACAGAGCTTGTTTTGCAACTTCTTAAAGATGACAAAAAAGAACTTCGTGTTTCACAAGTTGGAGCACATATCACAGATTATCGTCCGTCAAAAATGTTGGATCATCTCCAAAAGACGATGGATATAAAGAAGCAAACACCGAGAAAAGATCTTCCTCCTGGCGAGTACGATGTGATTTTTCACGCCGATGCTTTTTCAGATATGATTTCCTATATGACTTGGGTCGCTCTTAGGGGGGACTCATGGCTTTATCAAACCGGCATGCTTCAAAAAGGAGAACATGATCCAGGAAGTCAGGTCTTTGGAGAAAATTTTCACCTTACTGATAATCATGAAGACGAGGACGTTTTATTTCATAGACCGTTTGGATTAAATGGTGCGCTTAAACCTAATTTTACTGCATTTGATAAAGGCGTACTAAAAGGCTTTTATCACACCAATAAAGATACTTGTGACAAATTTGATATTGAGATTAATAACTGTAGTCAAATTTCAAGCTATAAGCTTCATCCTGGAAATGGACCTGCCAGCTTTGAAGAAATGATAAAGTCTACGACCAAACCTACGCTTTATATTCCCTATATCCATTATATGAACTTTACTAACCCTGCTAAAGGGGAGTTCACAGGAACAAGCCGTTTTGGAACTTTTTTGATTGAAAATGGAAAAGTCAGTCACCATATATATAACTTAAGAATAAATGACTCTTTTCATTCTATTTTCAATAATATCGATTGGCTTAGCTCAAAGCTTGAACAGGTCAATTTCTCAAATACCTACGGATTAAGGCTGGCCGGCTCAGTCGCCTGCCCTCGATATGCCAGAGTAAACGGAGTAAAAATAAGCGGTTCTAGCGGAACATCTAAGTCCTAGGAATATTTTAGGTAAATATCTAAAATTAGGTTAAAATAGAATTGTGAAAGCTCTTTTTATATGTTCTGAAAGGACAAACTGGAATAACTTCATTGGCTTCTTTAGAGATCATCTAAGTGAAGTCGAGTTGTTTTGTGCAAGAAATGGAAGTGATTCCATGGACATAATTATCCACGAATCCCCTATCTCAGTAATAATCATTGATAATCAATTGCAAGATGAAGAACAAATCTCAATTGCAGAAGATATTTTCGAGGCCGCAGGCCAAAAGCCTATTATCTTTCTTGGTGATGAAAGCTCGACAACAGAACTTATTACTTCAGAATTTTTTAGTAATTATAAAACTAATGAGATAATTGAAAAACCTTATCCAGAAGAAAAACTCAAATCCTCAATCGAAAAAGCACTAGAATGGAGCAAGACCAATACTGGGGGTAGTGCTCATAAAACCGTTGAAGAAGAAGAGTACCTTCCCGTAAAACTAAAAAGCTTTTACCTCTATGACAAGGTCGCCTACGATGTTTATTACATGGTTTATACTGACAATTATATGAAGGTGCTTACAAAGAATAAAAGATATACGGAATCAACAATTCAAAACCTGGCCAAGAAAAATATAAAAGATTTATATCTAATAAAATCAGAAAAAATAAAGTTCCTCGATGAATCGATGCAAAGAGCAATTGAAATTTTGACATCAAAGAACTCTGATCAAGATAAAAAAATATCAACTCAAATTTGTGGTGTTCTTTTAATTCATGAAATGGTTAACGAGGTTGGTGTAAGTGACTCAGTTTTAAGTTTAGCCGATTTAATTGTTAATGCCGCCCAAGAAGTGGTTAAGGACATAAAAGACTTTGGTACTTTATTTGCTCAGATGCCACTTACTTATGGTGACTTAGGAGAGCAGGCTATTTTCATGTTATACCTCTGTCATTATATGAATGCAGAGCTTGAATGGGAGTCAGATATGACTTTTAGAAAGCTTGGGTTAGCCTGTATACTTCATGACTGTAAACTAAAATACGACGATCTAAGTTTAATTAGAAATATTGAAGACGAGCAATTAAAAGAATATAACCTCCATAGTCTAAATATTTATAAAGAACATATGCTTCAGGCTTCTCAGGTCTCAACTGAATTCAATAACTTTCCGGATTGTAGCTTTATAATAAGGGAGCATCATACTTTACCAGAAAAAAAGTATACGAATAATATGAACTCAATTAGCTGCCTTTTCACACTAGTAAGAAGACTGACTACAGAGTTAGCGAATTTTGGTTTTACAAAGATGGGAATTAAGCAGGCCTTACCAGAGATTCAAGTTTACGAGTTTGGGAACTTTAAGAAGCCGTACGATGCGATTTTGAAAATATTCTCAATCAACTAAATTCTAATTTTTTCTAATGTCCCAATAATTTTATGATAACTTTTGTTTGTATAGCGATCCTGAAGCTCTTCTAAGATCGTTCCTATGACTGGCTCCTCTCCATCATCCTTGGCTTTTAAGAACTCATCAACAAACGCTTCACCAATCAAGATGATTTTTGCCAGGGGAGAAACATCATCACCTGGATCCATGGCAAAGCCTACTCCATTTGTAGCACCATGATGCTGGGTAGTGATTGTATCAGCTCCCATAGGTGCTTTAGGTAATCTCTTAAGCGCATTACCAGCTTCTTTTGCATGATTTATGATAACGTCTTTTTCTTCATCAGAGAGCTCAGGAGAGAAAATTAAATCTTCTTCATATTTAATATCTTGGTGGTCATTATAGATTGGCACTAAAAACATATCATGAAAAAATAGTACGTAACTGACTTTTTCTACATGCTCTTTACTGCCCCAAGGAATTTTATCAAGGATATATTGGCAGACAAAGGTTGTTAACACTGAGTGCATATAAATAAATCTCGATTTATTACTAAGCATCGATTTTAAGAGATCACCCAAGCTAGGCTCTGAGTTGATTACATCATTAATTGCATCTACGCATTGCCCTGAGATTTCGAGCACCTCTTCCGCTACTTCTTCGTTTGAAAAGAGGTTCTGAGCCACAAGCTCAAAGCCTGATTCAACGGCCTCAAGCTTCTCATCTTGATTTAAGCTCTTATCCGAAAGCTTAGTTGATATATTACTTGTTACTTTATTTGTAATTTCTAATCTTTTTGAAGCAGGTATATATAAATTTAATATTTCAAGGTTTTTAAATTTTTCAAACTTTTGATCTATGGCCTGTCCTTCTGACCATACTTTAGTAAATATTTCTTCTTTTCCTGGTTTACTGACTTTATAAAAAACATCGCAAGGTGCATTTGTCATCCCAAGAAGGACCTTTAAGCCCATGGGAAAGTATTCACCTACTGCTTTTTCGGCCATTTCTTCAGCTGTAATTCCTAGAACTCTAGCAATACTTCTTAAGAAAAACTGAATATTTAAGTTTCCAGGAACAGTGATAACTTCTGGAGTATTACTGACTTCAGATTTTTCTCCAACAATGACTACTGGTAGATCATTTTTTTGAGCAGCAGAGGCCATCTCTTTACCAACATCATTTTCATCAATAAGCGAAAGTGAGATTAGAATATCGTAGTTACCTGAAGAGGCCTTTGACATGGCATTTTCAAGGGAAGAGTCGACTTCGAGATCAATATCCAAATAACTAGATAAATTTATGGTGTAGATATCATTTAAAAATTCATTATCTGATAGAAAGAGTGCTCTTGGCATAAACTAATCTCTTTCTTTTATAAAACGATAGCCTTTTCCATGTGCCGACTTAATCGTGTACTGGCTTTGGCCTATTTTTTTTCTAATCTTAGAAATATGTTGGTCCACAGTTCTATCTACGACATAGTTGTTCTTACCCCAAATTTCAGTAAGAATAACTTCTCTGGACATGACTGTTCCTTCCTGCTTCGCCATTAAATATAAAATTTTAAACTCAATAGGCGTTAAATCTACTGCATTGGCCACACCACTTAACTCAAGGGACAAGGCCTGTGTTGATAAGTCAAAGCGAAGATCACCCTTGACCATGATATTTGCTTCACCTGCGTGACTGGTTCTAAGTCTGGCCTGAATCCTAGCCTTTAACTCTAAGGGCTCGAAAGGTTTAGTAACATAATCATCAGCACCTGACTCAAAAGCCGTTAATTTATTTTCTAGTTCTTTTTGAGAAGTAAGCATAACGATTGGCAAATCTGGTCTTTTTAAATCTTGCTTAATATAATGACAAAATTCGGTCCCCCTTCCGTCGGGAAGCATTTCATCTAGAATAATAAAATCATATTCTTCTTTATTGAATTCCTCTCTGGCCTTTGAAATATTCGAGGCCCAAGTCAGACTATAGTCAGAGGATAGTGCTGCATTCACTAAGTTAAAAATATCTTGATCATCATCTACTACTAGTATTTTTTTCATTACCCGAGCTTTCCGGTTTGTCTCTTATGTTTATATAGTTAAATTTTAAGGTCATTTCCAAAAGTTTCCTACAATAAAATTCAAATGATTGATAAAATTAAAGAGAGGAGCTGAATTTATGAGCGACAAGATTATTGTAAAAATTGATAGTGACTTAGAAGAAATTATTCCTATGTTTATTGACAATAGGCACAAAGACTTAAAAGAACTCGATGAACACTTAGTTTCAAACGATATACAGTCAATCGAAGTCATTGCTCATAAGCTAGCAGGTAATGCTGGCTCTTACGGATTTATGGACTTAAGTAAAGTTGGTGCAAGTCTTGAAGAGGCTTGTAAGGAAAAAAACCAAGAAGATATAAAGAAGTATATCTTGGAGTATAAAGATTTCATGAAAAATCTAGAGGTTGTTTTCGAGTGAGTTTAAAAGGAAAAGAGATTCTCGTCATCGACGACGATTCTCAATATCAATTTTTTATAAACAATATCTTGTCCAACCTGGGAATCACTATTACTCAGGCAAAAAATTATGATGAAGCAATAAATTGCCTTAAAGAATCTATCCCCCATTTAATTATCACAGATATTAAGTTAAATGATGGTAAAGATGGACTTGAGATTCAAAAGTATTTAAAAGAAAATAAAAGTTATAAAGCTATACCAGTATTTGTTATTACGGCCGATGCAACCAGAAGCACAATCTTTCAATCCCTCGCTCTCGGGGCCAATGAATATATGATTAAACCCGTCATTGCAAAAAATCTTATTCAAAAGATAAGGCGACTCTTTATGGACTATGCTGCGCCTGAAATTAGGTTGCTTGACGATAGTACTGGTAAATTTAAACCAGAATTTGAAATGGCCTTTGAAAACAATTTTGATATTGAAATTGAAACTGACTTTAATCTTAGGGCCATTAATGAGCTCTCCTGTATTTTACAAGGGCCAGTTAAATTCCCTAAAGAAACTGTATTAGAATTAAATTCCGATTTATTAAACTCAATTGGTGGTGATGGGCTAGGTTTTAGGTCTATTGAAAATAGTCGTACAATAGAAGCTGGTACCTTTAGCACTCGATTTAGCCTAATAGGAATAGATGAAAAAACTGCTCAAAAAATAAGAGCATTAAGGGTAACAAAATCGTAATGGCAAAAGATCTAATTCTTACTATTGACGATGATAAAGACTTTAATAGGTTATTGGAACTTAAATTAAAAAAGCATGGCTTTGAGGTCATAACGACAACAGACGCTTCAGATTTTCTTAGAAAACTTCACCACCGAAACCCTTCACTATGCATAATTGATTTAAATTTGGCAGAGGCTTTTGGTGCTGGTTTTCAAATAATACAGGCCATAAGAAATTCAAACCAAAAACATATTCCCCTATTTGTTTTAAGTTATAGATCAGATAAAAAAGACATTGCCAGAGCCATTCAACTTGGGGCCAATGACTATCTTCATAAACCTCTCGATGAGCTCGTCTTGCTCGATAAGATTAATCAATATCTCAACGTAAACGAGCCTTATACACCACTACCTTTTTTTGAAATCACGCAGGCAAAAAGGCAATCAAAAGTTAAGTTTAAGCATAAAGTCATCGCGATTAGCGAATTTGGGATAACTATAGAAGGTCCTTGTTTGATAGCAAGGGGAACCCTCTTAACCATTAAATCAAAGGTTCTTTCTAATATTTTGAAAAGTCCTGAACAAGTTTTGAAATTATCAGTTTCAGATACATGGATGGAGTCCGAGCGTAATCTTTATAGGGCCTTTCTTGAATTTAACCCTGATAACCATGCTTTGCTTTCAGCAGTGAGAACCTGGCTTTTGGCCAACGCCACTACTTAAAATGAAAGCTAAGATCAATCATAGGTATCATTGAAGTATAGCTTTGACTTGGCTCAGTTAAGTTATTTCCAGAATCGACAACTTCGCTAACTGATAGAGAGTGGTAATTAAATGAGGCGCCCACATAGAATTTTCTATTAATTTTCATTTGATAGCCAAGAGCAAAGTGAAGGCCTGACCCATCAATGTCCTCAGAATTTCCTCCTCTTTTTCTTTCCCCTTTTGCAAAGGGTAACCAGTTTGCTGATAGAAATATATTTTTACCGTCATTTAGGTACCATAAAAACTTTGGTCCCATTTGAGTGGTAGAGATTTCATCTTTATTTGTGACCGCGTCAGATTTGTAGTTTCGACTTAGCATCATATAAGTCCACCCCACATAAAGTTTTCCACCATCTGTTAGACTAGCACCTATAAAGACAGCATTATCCATTTTTCCATAATCAAAATTGTCGACGTCATCGCCTTCAGTTGAAAAATTATTGGAAAAATGAATTGTCCAAGCCCCGTAACAAGGGGCCAAGGACAAGCTAAGAAATATTAAAAGAAGCTGCTTCAAATTATTTTCTAACCATAATGCTATGGCGCCCGGTTCTCATTCCAAACCGAAAACTAACTGAATCATAAACTGAGTTTCTATTTCTTAAATATGGAGCTGTATAATGACCCCAAGAACTTACGCGGCCGTAAATCGCTGACCAATGCCCTTTTTGAGTTAAATCAACTCTTTTGCCACCGTAGTAACCATCAGCTCGAAGACTAACAAACCCACCACTTCTTGTAGAAGTCATTCCCCAAATATGAATACTATCCGGAGAGCCATCAACCCAAATCATTTCGCTGTCAGTAAGGATTCCTGAATCAGAATTATAGGTAACCTCAACCCTAGCGGAAAACCTATCAGAACTCCCAAAGGCAGGAAGTGGAAATAAGAACTCTCCGGGGCTACGGGATCTATTTCCCATAGATCTCCAAATGGCATCATTGGTGACATCCACCCTAGTTCCATCATCTTTATATAAGTAGGCCCTAAACTGATGATACCTTTCGGCCTTAACCATAAATGAATTTTCTATACGAATTTCAGCCGCAAGTAGCTGTGAACAACCTAAAATCAGGCCCATAAGAGCTAAGATCTTCATAATAATTTCCCCTTTTTATTAATTCCTAAAGATCATTCCAGCTTCGGCCTAAAATTGTCAATCTTTGTTTTACCAATAATTACGATAACTTATATAGTATAAACAAGCCTGACACCCCGTGTAATCATTACAGTTCAATAGATTTGATAGACGCGACGCGCTAATATAGGCGAAATACTTTTAATTGTGTGGACAAGGAGCCCCTGCGTGAAAAAATCACTAATTGCCCTATCGATTCTGACTCTTTTAGCTCAATCGGCCTTAGCAACCGATACAAATGGCGACAAAAAAGAAAAGAAGAAAGAAGCTGAAAAACAAGAGCAAGTAAAAAAAGAAAAAGAAGATGAAGTCGATGAATATGATGAAATCGATGATTTTGATGACCTAGACGCAGAACTTGATGAAGGTCTTGAAAGTGATTTTCAAATCTCTGTTGATGGTGAAGTAAACGCAAACGCTATGACAGGCTCAAATGACGGAGTTAATTTTTCTGACTCTTATGTTTCATTAAGTGCTGTTTATAAAAATAAGATCCGCGCCGTTATCACCGCCAAATTAGAAGAGATTTTTAAAGATAATAAGATTGATTTGAATGATGATTTTAGTTTAGGTGAGTTCATTAAAGAAGCCTATATTGAAATTCGCGAAATCAAAGGTGCTCCAGTTGCCGTAATCGTTGGTAAACAGCCAATTGCTTTTGGTCAAAATGTTCAGGCCATGCCTATCTTTAATAATAATCCACTTGCTGACCTTCAAGAAATTGATGAAGTCTTTGGATTAACTGTTGAGTTAACAGAAGGTCTATTTGGAATTTTCGATCAAGCAGAAGTCTCTGTATTTGAATCAAAAGAAGGTGACTTTGAAATTGGAAAAATTGATGGTGTATCAATTCGTTTATCAAAAGCATTAACTGACAATTGGCTACTTTCTGTAAGTCATGTTGAGCAAGGTAATAGCCATCTTAACTCTGGAAATGAAAGAAGAACTTCAGTTGGTCTAATCGGTGAAACATCTGACGGAATGCTAGTTGGATGGGTTGAAGGTATGTATTTTTCAAACAATCCAAAGTATCCAAATTCTTCTTTTGGTATCACGGCAGGTGGAATGATGAGAGTTCATGAAACTACGGATATCATCGTTGAATATACTTATGTAGAAAAAGAAGTTCATCAAATTGGACTCGGTGCCCGCGTTGCTCTAACACAAAACCTATCTCTAGGTGCTGAAGTTAGATATAACGATTACGTAAGCGCAAAAGACGAATTCACTTTTGGTCTTAATATGACTTATACCTTTGGTACAAGTGGACGTGTACAAAACCAAACGTCAATCTTTGGCGGTGGTGATGATGATACTGAAGATGATATTTTAGATTAATCTTATAAAGGCCCTGCACGACAACAGGGCCTATAAAAATAAAGACGAGAAGAAACGACATGAGAAAACTATTAAGTGTATTTACATTTTTTATCTTTATGAGTACCGCTGGTATTTCATCTATCGCCGCTGAAGAGACACACCTCTTTTGGATTGCGGGAAAGTTCCTTAACAAAATTTATACAAACTACGATGTTACCCAGTATATGGAAAGAGCTCTATTAGATGATGCCCAAAGAGGAAAGCTCTTTAAAGAGGCCGGTGGTGACTATAACCAGTACAAAACCCTGGTTAGAAAATATACGAAGAAATCCTTTGGACCTGCTCTAAAAGTTCTTATGTACAACAAGATTCTTGAGCATCACGCCACTTTTGGAAAGTCAGTTGGTGAGTGGAAGGCGTTTAGAATCTCTCCTTCAGATTATCATAAAAGAATACAAGATTTAGAGAATAAGGTTTTAAAACCCCTATTAGATAAAAGACTAGGTATTGTTAAATCTAGGGATCAATTCGGTGCTTACTTAATTGAAAATAACTTTCCCCACAAAGAAGGTGAATCTAATACTGATGTTTATTTTCGTTGGTATAACGACCAAAAATTTAGACTTAAGCACGAGCTTAGAACTAGTGAGGCCCAAAGGTATGAGGCCATAGCGGCCATGGGTCATAGAAGAGAACTATATATAAGACCTACTGAGCAAAATGACTTCTTTAAAAGAGTTAAGAGAGAAATTGAAAGAGACCTTGAAGGGAAAAAGCTCTCTCAAACTGAAGTATCAAATATTTTAAGAAAAAACCCAGACCTAAAAGTTGTCATCAAGGATATACACTATCTAAGCCTAAACTCTGCTCCTCTTTCAAGAATCCTTGAAGAAAGTGCCCAGAAATTTGAGGAAGCAAAAGCAATTGCTATAAATGGAATAACTCCAAGCTTATCTATGCAAAAAATAAATAAGGTTTTAAGCTACGAAGCCTTAGCAGCAAAAATGGCTAAGAAATATAACGATGTTGATAAACTTACTAAAGCTAGCCAAAAAGCTATGGAAAAGTTTATGGCCACAAGTAATTATAAAGAGATTATGAAGGCCAAGCTCTACGCACTAGCGGCAACTTTAGTTGAGGAAAAAGCAGATAGATCTAATATTGCGGCAACCATAACAAATGTCTTAGAAAAAGCTATGGCCGATCTAAAAGTAAAACTTCCAATCAAGGAAACCTATACATCTGACAATGTTAAGAAGCTTCTCTTTGAAGACCTTATTGTAGTTCATCTTAGAGACTCTATAAAAGAACAGTTAGGGTCAAGGTTTGATGGATACTTGAAAAAAGCTCTTAATATGGCCCTTTGGACGATTGAGTTTGATGCAAAGAAAATTGCCATAAATGCCAAGCCTGAAGTCTCTGTTGAACTAAGAGAGTATATGACTTTTGAAACTCAAAAAAGAATCCAGGATCACCTAAAGATGCTTCAGTTTAAAGAGCTAATGACTGACTTTAGAGAAAATCAACTCAGAAGAAGAATGGAAGGTCTTTTCTCAGTTGATCTAGATGGAAAAAATCAATTAAACGGAACCAATGCCTTTGACTGGCTTCTTGAAAACTAAGAAGCCTTTTTCATAAGTTCTTTCACCCAATCCGGAGAGATAAAGTTGCTCTTCGGAAATGGAAGCTTATTAACCACAATATCATTAAAGAAACTTGGTACATAATTACAGGGAACCATCTCGCCAGTATACTTACCCGTTTCAGGATCTTTACCGGTTTGAACCCACTTAAAAATATCACGAACAATATAATTACCTTTATCATCAAGTCCTAAAATTTCGCTAATATGTGAAGTTCTTCTTCCTCCATCATGATAACGATTACACTGAACAACTAGCTGCATGGCCGAACCAATCATTTTTCTGATGGCATCTGGAGGGATTTGCGTATCACCCATTAGACAAAGAGTTTCTAAACGAGTGCAAGCGTCAAGTGGATTATTCGCGTGAACTGTTCCCATTGAACCATCATGACCTGTGTTCATAACCTGAATAAGATCTAGGGCCTCATCTCCTCTAACTTCACCTACAATCATTCGATCAGGTCTAAGTCTCATGGAAGATTGAACGAGGTCTCTAATATCGACTTCTGTAATTCCCCGAGTAGGGTCTGCTTTTCTCGTGACAAAGTTAACTACATGTTCTGCCTTAACTTGCAGTTCAGCTGAATCTTCAATAATGATTAGTCTCTGAGTTTTAGGGATTCTTCCCCCTAAAACATTTAGCATCGTGGTTTTACCTGAACCGGTACCACCAGAGACGATTATATTTTTAGAAAGATAAATACATATATCTAAAAACCTTGCTCCCATAGCTGAAAGCGAACCAAACTCAATTAAATCTTTTATTCCAAGTTTTTCTTTAGAAAACTTTCTAATTGCTACTGTTGTTCCATTTTGTGCCATAGGAGGAATCACAACGGCCACCCTTGACCCGTCTGGTAGAGTTGCATCAAGCCTCGGATTATCCGCATCGATTACTCTTCCAACGGACTGAGCAATAGCACGCATGGCCGAAACCAGTGCATCTTCATTAGGAAATTGATTGGGAGTCTTGTAGACAAGACCTTTTTGTTCCACAAATACTTCGTGAGGACCATTAATCATGATCTCTGTGACAGATTCATCTTTTAACAGGTCGCCGATCGGTGCCAACAACCCTTCAATAGCATCATCAAATACACTCACTGCTCTAGTACTCCCTTGGCATCCAAACCCGAGCTTTTTCAGGTTTACTAGCTATTTTTCGTTTCACTTTTTCTTCTTTCGTTGGTCTATCAAGAACCGTGATCCTTCCTTCTATTTTTCCAGTTGGACAATAGAACTTATAAACGCCTGGCTTTTTAAAATAAACTGATCCCTCAGTAATCTCGCCTCGATTGGCGGACATAAAAAGATCCTTTTCAGGAATGGTAAAGCAGCTTGGGTTCTTATCTTTGCCAGTTAAGAAAAACTTAACCTTCTCCCCTTTGAATACTGAAATTCTTCTTGGGTAAAAACCTTCTTCTGCTGCAATAATTGAAACTTCTCTCGTTGGAACTGAGAATTTAGTTTTCTTTGCGTAGTAGGAATCTTCTAAGGCCATGGCACGGCCAAAGACTATCATCCAAGCAAACCCCAATAAAAATAAGACCATGCCTTTCATGGTTTTCCCTCCGGTTACTTAAACTTATCGACCGTTTTAAAGGAAAACTTTACCGGTACTAATCCCTCGGGATTACGAGTTTCTAGATAGTTAGATCACCTTCAGACTTAGGTATAGGCTTTAGACCGGGCCTTACTGGAGGTTTTGGGTTGGGCTTAACTTTTGGAGTTGGAGGCCTCAGGTTCATTTTTTTATCTCTTTTATATAGATCCGCCACTTTCTTCTTGGGAAGCTTAATAAGAATTTCCCCGGCCTTATTCTCAAATCTAGCCTTATCAGCATCCACATCGCTAGGGACAGGAAAGGTTTTATTTATACTTTGTCTGGATTCAAAGTAATTGGTTCCTTGAGTAGTCTTTTGCTCCTGCTTTTTTATGATCGTCCCTTTCACAATAATATGATTATTTTCAATTTTTATTTCAAAAGGGGCATCCTCAGGCATGGTCATCTTTAGTATTAAAATTCTTTCTTTTGGCGTTTCAAGCCACCGGGAATCCCCATCATCAAGCCCTGCAAAGGGTTTTGCTCTATCGAACATTTTATCAAAATTATCGTCGTCAAAAAATTTTTGAAAGGCGCCTGGATCAAAACTTTTTAAGACCTTTTCTACTTCTTTATCCATTTGTTTGAATAAATCACTCTTAAAATATTTTTGGATTAGGGCCCTGTCCGCTTCCATTTGTTCGCGCCACCTTTTGACGGCTTCCTGTTGTTCTTTCTCCCATTCGGCCCGTTGCCTATTAGCCTCTTCCTGACGCTTTTTAAAATCATCACTTTGGGCGAAACATATTGAAATAGAAATAAATAAAAAAATAAATACTTTCATAGTTCTTCTAACTTTATCACATCGTAAGCAGGAGTTTCATAGGGATGAGCTAGTTTAAGGGCTTCAACAACCTTTCTAATCATATCGTCAGCAACTACCATCTCAAGTTTAACTTCCTCTACCACCTCGACTTTATTTTCCTCTCCAATATATGGGTTTGCTCCTTTTAATGGTCTAAATTGACCAAAGCCTTTAGTTTCAAAACAGCAATGATCATAATCACCAATCTTACCAGCCCCAGCTTCAAACATGGCTTCTTTTACCTGAGCTACTGACTCAAGATTAACAAAGGTAGCTATTTTATACACCGCAAACTCCTTGAAATTGCATTCGAAAATACTAACATTTTGGTCAATATTTTGACTAGCCTACTCTAGCTCTATTAAAAACTTACAGCAATTAAATCCTCGTTCTAAACATTAGACAAAACGACACCGGTAAAGAAAAATTTATTCACAAATTAGATGGAATGATTCCATTGGACGGTTAGGCCGTCATCACGGAGGAGAAAATCATGAGAAAAGGACTACTAGCTCTCGCGCTTGCTACTGTACTGTCCGCCCCTGCATTTGCTTGTGACATGCATGGAGACAGCGGTATTGTAGAAAAAAACGATCTTTGGATATCAACAGATGCTAAATCGGTAAGCACTATTGATGAGAAGACATTTAACTCAATTCTTGATCGCGTTGAAGAAATCTACGCGCCAATTCTTTCAGAAATGGGAAAACAACTTTCAGTTATTAGAAAGTGGGAAGACGGTACGGTTAACGCCTACGCACAACAAACTGGAAATGTTTGGAAAATCTCAATGTTTGGTGGTTTAGCTCGTCATGAGACAATTACTGCTGACGCTTTTGCACTTGTTGCTTGTCATGAATTAGGACATCACTTAGGTGGTCAACCACGTAAGAAATCTTGGTTTGGTTCTTCTTGGGCCTCAAACGAAGGTCAGTCTGACTGGTGGGGTAATATGAAGTGTATGAGAAAATTCATGGAAAATGATGACAACATCTCAATCGCTGGTGATATGCAAATTCCTGAGATCGCAAAAACTAAATGTGATGCTAACTTCTCAGACGCTAACGAAGTAGCTATGTGTTACAGAGGTGCAATGGCAGGACTTAGCCTTGGTAACCTTTTCCGTGCTCTACGTAACCTTGATACAGAGCTGAAGTTTGACACTCCAGATCCTAAAGTCGTTACAGCTACTAACCACAATCACCCAGCTCCTCAGTGTCGTCTAGATACTTATTTTGCAGGTGCTCTTTGTGATAGAGATGCTTATGCTGACGTAGACGGAACTTCGCATACTAAGAACGTATGTAACAGAGCCGCTGGAGACGTTGATGGTCTTCGTCCACTATGCTGGTACAAAGTTAAGCAATAAAAAAATACTTTTTTAAAGTAGAATAATTAAGGCTCCATTTATGGAGCCTTTTTTTGGTTAAAAATCAGAGGTAAAAATGTTTTCTATTCCCTTAATAATTTCTAAATCAATTGAGATCAATAAACCTGCCCCAGAAGTTTTTGATTACCTTTCAGACTTTAAAAACTGGCAGACCTGGTCCCCATGGATTTGTATGGAACCTAGTTGTCCCGTTAGTTTTGAGGGAAATCCTACGGAGCTTGGTCATAGGCAAAGTTGGGATGGTAAGTTTATAGGATCAGGGACGATGTCCCTTATTAAAATTATACCAAACAAAGTACTCTCCTATGACCTTAGGTTTTTGAAGCCCTGGAAGAGTGAGAGTAAAACACAGTTTGTTTTTGAAGAAACCAGTGCAGGAACAAAGGTCACATGGAATATGCAAGGAAGTCTGCCTTTCTTTTTATTCTTTTTTAAGAAAATGATGACGGCACTAATCACAATGGACTATGACCGCGGCCTAAACATGCTTAAAGAAGTTCTTGAGACAGGAAGCACAACCACAAAAACAAGCTATGATGGTGTTACGAGTCAAGATTCATTTCACTATGTGGGAATCAGAAGGACTTGTAAAATGGATGACATGCCAAGTTCCATGGAAGAAGACTTTCAAACACTTAATAAATTAATAGAAGACGGAAAAATCAAATCCCCCAAACTTGGACTTTCTTTTTATCATAAATACGACTTTGTAAAAAGCGAGTGCGACTATACTTCGGGCTATATAATAGAGGAACCAGCTATAAACTCAACAGAGTTAAATTTAGTAAGTGGCACGGTAAAATCTCATAAAGGCCTAAAGGTTAAACATCTTGGTCCCTATAAACATTTAGGAAATGCATGGACAGCGGCGCAAACAATAATGCGAAGTCAAAAAATGAAATGCCAAAAAGGCATTCACCCCTATGAAATTTATCGATCAATGCCAGGAAAAGTTTTAGATACAGAGATAGAAACAGATATCTACATCCCTGTTAAATAAAAAAAGACCCACTTAAAAGTGGGTCCTTTATTTAGAAATTTTAATTTTTCTTAGTGGTTATGTCCGCCTGGCCCATGAGCATGCCCATGAGAAAGCTCTTCTTCTGTAGCTGCTCTAACTTCTTCAACTTTTACATCAAAGTTTAAAGTCTTTCCGGCCATTGGGTGATTACCGTCGATGGAAACATTATCTCCTTCAATCTTAGTAACCTGAACCACCAATGGACCAACTTCTGTATCAACCTGGAATTGGTCTCCAACATTAAGTGGTTGAGCTGGATCAAAATTTGACTTTGGAACATCCTGAACAAGCTCGTCACGATATGGTCCGTAACCATCTTCTGGTTTAATACTTACTTTAAGTTCTTCACCCTTTTCTTTTCCTTCTAAGGCCGTTTCTAGTCCTGGGATAAGATTCCCATGCCCTTGAAGATAAGTTAGTGGATCTTGACCCTCAGAAGAGTCCATAACCGCTCCATCATCACCAGTAAGGGTGTAATGAATAGAGACGACACTGTCTTTTGTAATTTTCATATATAGTTCCTTAGTTAAGAAGGCTTAATAGTTCATTCATAAGTGTTCTACTTGTGGAAACACCACTTGTCATGGAAATGCTATTATTTCCATCGAGACCTTGATGCACTCCGCCAGCCTCTTCCATAATTATTTTTAGGGGAGCTAAGTCCCAGATATGTAAATAAGGGTCTACCATTAAATCTAAGCGTCCCGTGGCCACTAAGATATGTCCATAACAGTCTCCCCACATTCTTTCCTTAGAGCAGGTATTTCGAAGCAGTTCTAAGAGCTCATCATTTTTAGAAATAGAAAAATATTCTGGAGCACTATAACTAAACATGGATTTCTTTAAACTTTCGGCCGTTTTTATTTTGCAGGGAATAAATTCTGAAGTATTTGAGCGCCTATGATGAGTCCCCATTCCAAGTCCGGCATAGACTGTTTCGTTTAGACTAGGAAAGTGAACAACTCCCCCAACACTTTTGCCATTATTCAAAAGGCCGATCATACATCCGTACAAAGGAACACCATTTATAAAAGAGCTAGTTCCATCAATAGGGTCTATAGTCCACACCCATTCAGCTTCATCATTTTGTTTTCCCCATTCCTCACCAATTAGGCCATCTTCAGGAAAATGATCGAGAATATTTTCTCTTAAGATTCGCTCAGTCTCCTTATCGGCCTTAGTAACAAAGCTTCCGTCGACCTTAGTCTCCACAGCGAATCCTTTCTCAGCAAAATCGAGGATAATAAAGCTAGCATCCCCAACTAAATCAAGGGCCAAGGAAAGTCGTGTTTTGAGGGGATCCATACAAGAAAGTTACCTGGTTACTTGCAAAACTGAAATAAATTTCAGTTTTACAAGTAACCAGGTACCTAATAATTATTTTTTCTTAGGAGCTGGTGCTGGAGCAGGAGCGTCTTTTTTCTTAATTTCAAAAAGCTCTACTTCAAATACCAGAGTGGCTCCGCCTGGAACCTTTGGTGGTGCACCTGCATCGCCGTAAGCAAGATTTGCTGGGATAACAAGTTTAATTTTTCCACCTTCTTTTATTAACTGAAGACCTTCAGTCCAGCCTTTGATGACTCTATTAAGAGGAAAAGTAACTTTGGTACCTCTATCAACTGAAGAATCAAAAACTTTACCGTCAGTTAATGTTCCGTGATAGTGAACTTCAACTAAATCATCAGCCTTTGGAGTTTTACCTGTACCTTCTTTTAAAACTTTATAAGCGATACCTGACTCAGTTTTCTTAGCTCCACTTTTTACAAAGTCCTCTAGAAACTTTTGTCCTGATTGCTTTAGCTTTTCAGAGTTTTTTTGCATTCTTTCTCTGAATACTTTTTGTACTTGAGGCTGATACTTAGCTACGTCGACGGCAGGTTTTGAACCATTAGCAGCGTCACGAACACCTTGTACTAAAGAGTTGATTTCACCCTCGCTAAGTGAAAGGTTAGCAAGACGAGAACCAAACATACTACCTACAGTATAAAATACTTTTTCATCTTCATTAGATGGTGCTGTACTTGAAGAACCAGATCCGCCTTCTTTTTTACAACCTACAGTTAGAAGAGCGCCTAGCAATAGGGCCAAACTCAGAAATTTCATTTAACATCCTTTGTCATTATTTCTATATTACTGAAAATTCTAATGAACCTTCGTCATTTTGCAAAGATAAAACATCGGTTTTAATTTAATGGCTCAGGGTATAAATGCTTCTCCCAGGCCTTTTGTTTTCCATTTGGAGAGATTTTATAATCATTATTATAAAGGGCCCATTCCCAGTCCCCGTAAAGTGGGTTGGGAAGGACAATAAACTTTTTTCCCCATTGGTTCTTTTGTGTATCAACAAGAGTTGCTCTGGCATCTAGAGGCTTACCATCGAAAATTTCAGCAAAATCACCTAATGTATCTCCCATAAGAAGAACAATATGGTGTTTTGCTAGGATTTGTTTTCTTCTAGGCTCTTTTGTTTTTTTTGTCGTTTTCATCAGTAGGTTTTCTTTCTTTATCGGAAAGCCTGCTTCCTTTAAGTTTTTATAAGTAGCGTCAAATAAAGTTATCTTTCTATTTGTCACATAAAAAACTTCAACGCCTTTCTTATTTGCCCAGTTCAAAAATTCTTTTGCCCCAGGAAGTGCACGTGCATTGGCCTGATTGGTCCATTCTTTCCAATTCTCAGAATTATACGTATCCCCTTCAATAATTAATTTTGCTTGAAAGGGAGAATTATCAAGAACTGTTTCATCCACATCCACAACAACTGCTCGCTTCTTTGTTCTGGTGGCGTACTGGATGTCCGCATTAAGCCTAAGCTTAGCTAAATTAAAAGCTTGGTAGCTTAAGGCCCTATACTCCGCTGCATTTTGGACCCAGAGAGTTGCACCCACCATAAAGCCTTGTGGATTTGATTTTCTTGAAATTTGGCTACAAGAAAAAGCTGATATCAAAAATAAAATAAACCAAAGATTTTTCATTTTAATAACCTTCACTGTCTAGGGCCTCATTGGCCAACTGATCACAGTATTCATTTTGAGGATGCCCTTGATGACCCCTCACCCATTCATAATCAATATTTTTAAACTCGGAGACGAGCTCATCTAAAATTTTCCACTGCTCAACATTTTCAGGAACTTTCTTATCAGCTTTTTTCCAGCCCCTGGCCTTCCAGCCTGGAACCCATTTTGAAATTCCATCTAGGACATATTTGGAATCGCTTACTAACCTAGTTTCTGTTTCAGAGGGAATATTATTATTTTCATAATATTCAAGAAGAGTACGAAGTCCTTCAATGGCCCCTTGAAGCTCCATCCTATTATTAGTTGTTTCTTCATCTACTGCCGAATCAAAGAAGATGACTTCTCCCTTCCAGTTTTGGGCCACCATTCCCCAGGCCCCTGGACCTGGATTGCCTCGACAAGCCCCATCACTATAAACAGCATACCCTTCTGTCTTTAAATTTTCTGGAGCTGAAAATTCAGCAGTGCTAGATTTTTTGGAAACAGTAAAGTCTAAGTGATCAGCTTCTTTTACCAGAACATCTAAAGCCTCTAAGGCCGATTGATTATCAACAAAGAGCTCTTTTAAAAATTTTATGCTTTTATCAAATTTATTTTTACTCATTTTAATTTTAGGAATTTTCTCTTCCCAACCTTTATAACTTTCCCAGCAAAGGAATCGTCTAGAACCTTTTCGATATCGGTAATTTTATCACCGTCAACAACTCCGACAGCGTTGGCCTGAACCATCCTTCTGGCCTCTTTTTTAGATGGCACTAAGCCAGCATCGAGCAAGATATCAATTAAAAGAGCACCTCTTTCAAACTCAGACTCAGGGGCATCATCTGGAACTCCCCCTTTTTTAAATACGGACTCAAACTTCTCTCTCATTTCTATGCCAGAGCCTTCACCATGAAAAAAGTCGACCACATTCATAGCAAGCATTTTCTTTGTTTCATTAGGGTGAAGTGTTCCCTTCTCAAGACCTGCAATGGTCTGCTCAATCTCATCGGTGTTTAAGCTAGAAACATATCTAAAGTAATCCGCCATTAGCTCGTCGGGAATAGACATAATCTTTCCAAACTTATCAAAAGGGTCATCTTGAATGGCGATATAATTATTTAAAGATTTACTCATCTTTTGAGAGCCGCAGGTACCCGTAATAATCGGAAGAAGCATGGCCACTTGAGGTCTCATATTCCTATGTTTTTGATAGTCTCTTCCCATTAGAACATTAAACTTTTGATCACTACCACCAAGCTCCACGTCAGCTTTAACAAAAACAGAATCAATCCCTTGAAGGACGGGGTAGAAAAGCTCATGTAGAGCAAGTGGGCTTCCCTCCTCTAATCTCTTTGCAAAGGTGTCGTGAGAGAGAAGTTTAGCGCAAGTTGTTTCCGCGGCCCAACCGATAATATCTCTAAGCCCAACCTCTTCAAACCATTCTGTTTGGTAACAGACTTCAGTTCTATTACGATCTAAAACCGTGTAGACCTGATCCATATAAGTTCTGGCATTGGCCCTAACCTGATCGGCCGTAAGACTAGATCGGCTAACATCTTTTCCCGTTGGGTCGCCAATACTTGCCGTATAGTCACCAATAATAACAACCCCTAGGTGACCTAGGTCTTGAAACTGCCTCATTTTTTTATAGGGAACGAGATGACCCAAGTGCACATCAAAGCCAGTTGGATCAATTCCACATTTAACCCTTAGGGGTTTATCTTCTTTAATTGAATGCCGAAGCATATCTCTAAACTCAGGTTCTGGTGTTATTTCAGAAACACCAAAAGAGAGCACTTTCCATTGTCTTTGAAACTCTGCTTCTTGATCACTTGTTAATTCTATTTTTTCAGCATCAGCCATAAATGAACTCCATTTAGATAACCAGCCTATTTTAACGAACTTCTTTATAGTTGTCCCCCTTTACTCTAATGATGCGACAAGTAATCTACTTGCTATCGACGTGGCCTCCCATTAAAATCGAGAAGAGAATTATTTGGGAGAAATATGAACTTAGTTGATTTAAAACCTGGCTCAAGTGCCATGGGTGACGACATCGTTTCCTTTAGAACTGAGAATAAGGGTTCAAAGTATATTTATCTTATGGCCGGTGTTCACGGTGATGAGGTGGAAGGTGTTTATGTTCTCGATGAAATAATGAAATGGTTAAAAGAAACTGAAGAGTATCAACTTCCAACTATTATCATTCCAATTCTAAATGTGGACGGTTACCGTGCTGGTACAAGAGTAAATGCCCACGGAGTTGATCTCAATAGAAACCTTCCCTCTAAGTCTTGGACAAGTGAAGCCAGAGAAGCAAAGTATAATCCTGGCGCTGAAGCATTAAGCGAACCAGAGAATCAATATTTAGATAAGCTCTTTAGTAAGTATAAGCCTGGCTTTATTTTAACCATGCATTCTTGGAAACCCATGATCAACTACAATGGTGACTGTAAGGATTTAGCGGATATTTTGCACAAGCATAATAATTATGAAGTTTGCGATGATATTCAAGGTCACCCAACTCCCGGCTCTCTTGGGGACTATGGTCCTGAAAAATATGGAGCCCCAGTCCTAACTTTTGAGTGTCCCCTTATTTCAGAGGGAAAAACCTTAAAAGAAGTTTGGGATGAAAGTGCAGAGGGCTTTAAAGAATTACTTCTGTCAGAGAACTTGAAAAAATACCTCTAAGATACCGAAATCACACACTGTCTAAACTTTAGACAGTGGGGCCAAAGCGCTCCGGCGCATCCACCTAGTTTCAGCCATTTCCGACTAAAGCAGTCCAGCTTTGACTCCAATTCATTGGCACATAGGTTGCACTTTAATCTTGGAACAAATAGACAGATGGAGTTGTCATAAGCCGGTAACATGAGGAAAAACATGGCCTTAGTGCAACTTTTTATCTTTTTTCTATTAATGGGAAGCTCTGCCTTTGGTGGCGAAATGTCTAAAAATAAGACAGGTCTAAATGCCGAAGAGAAAAAGAGCTACAATATAACCTTCGGGTCCGTTTTAACCTCTTCCCTTCATGAGCTTGATTCAAACGATCATCAGCTATCTAATGAGTTTTCAATATCACCTACTTTTGATTTAGGTCAGGGCTATACCTTATTTTCAAGTATTGCCGGAACTAAAGATCTAAAAGGCGAAAGAAAATTCTATATGGGTGATGGCTCCGTAGGAGTTAGCACGACTTTAAGAAAATTTGGAGACCTAACTATTACGGGAACTAGTGCCGTGGCCATTCCACTAAGTGAAGGTTCTAAAGATATTCAAACTCTAAGAACAAGCATTAGCTTAATCCCTAGTTTTAAGTACTCGGTAAATAAAAGTATCAAGCTATCTTATACTCCCTCAGCAAAACTAAATATTCATGAATTTAAAACCAGCTTAACTGGTTCAAGTAATACTCAATATCAATTAGGAAATACGGCAGCCTTTGTGTTTACAGGACTAGATTGGGTTACTGCCGTAGCAACAGCAACTTATTTAAGAAAATTTACTTATAGAGGTAATACTTCGGATGTTTATGCTTTTTCTCAAAGCTTAAGCTTTACTCCGACTCCTGCTACCTCTATTACCCTAGGCCATGCAATAGGGGCCAACCCACTACAACCAAACGGAATAGAACAAGAAATAAAAGTATTTGATGAAAGAAAGTCCAGTGTCTTCACTGGATTTAGCTTTACCTACTAAAGGATGATGTAATGAAGGTGAATGAAGAAAGAAACCTAATGAAAACCATGATGGGACTGCTCTTAGTGGCCAGTCTTTTTGTCAGTTGTGCTAAGGAACTTCCTGAAGATGTCAGTGATGATATTATCGAGACGGCCCATAGCTTAGAACTTTTTAAGTCTTCAGCTGAACTTGAGACAGTTGGTGAGACTGGGATTATGGCCTTAAGCTCTAAGGACGAAGTTAGCGATATTATCGCGGTAAACGAGCTTGGTCTTAGAAGTGTTAAAATGGTAAACGGGAACCCTGAGCTGGCTCCTTTCTTTGAAGATCTAAAACTAGAGTCTTCCACTCCAGGTGAAAAATTCACAGTACATTTTGCTTTTACAAGTAGTGCTCTTGTTGCCTACGCTGAGGTAAAAAGCCAAAGACTTACAGTTATTAATGAGCAGTTAAGTGAAACGATTAAGACTTTTTCTGGAAAAACAGTAAGAGCCTATCCTATCTTTCAATATTCGGTTCAAGCCTTTGGGGCCCTAGAAAAAGCAGAGAATGCTCTTGGTGAAAAAACAAGAACTGTTCTTTTCAAAACTAAGGCCATGGCCAATGCCACTCATATTAAAATTGACCCAAAAGCAGAGAAAAGAAAGCATGCTGCTTTTAGATTCGATGAAATAGACGATGTTAAAGTTGTTTTTGATAAACAAAAGATCTCAAAAAGGCTTTTTAAAACTAAAGATATTATCAATCTTTTTAACTACTCATCAGAAGTTGAAGCTAACTCATCAATTGGTAAAGATGACTTTTTAAGAATGAGCGTACTAAAGGACCTACTCGTCATCCAGGTTCCTGTTAAGAAGTCTAGCCTTACGGATATTGAACTAGCTGCCCTTACATCATCTGAAAGAGATCCTAGAATTAAAATGTGTGATAAAACCATTGCTCAAGCTTCAAAAATTAAAGCTAGCATTTGTGTTCTAAAGCCTCTTTACTCGGTAAAGTTAAAGCATATTAAATTAAAGAAGAAATACGAAGAAGGTGTTCTTTTGGCACAAATGGACTCTCCAGCTTCTTTAAATAAAATGAATCTTTCAAAGCTAATCGAAATTGACCTAGATTCTAGATTAATTGACGCGACTATCGGAAAAGATATCAACAATGTTGATGAAATCCTAACAAGTAAAGATAAGCATTTTGACCTAAACGCCGAATACCTCTACGTACCGATGACAATGGGTACACCAAGAGAAGTTATCGCGGCAGATCCTTTTTACCAAGGTAAAGAAAAAATCGTTAAGATGCGTTTTGCTAAAGACGGACTTGAAATTTACGAGCTTGAAAAAGACGGACGTTTTACAGATAACGACCTTAACAATACTCCAGTACTAAAAGTTCCTGGTGCTCATATTGATTATAAATGTAAGCAAGATGAGAACGACGAATGTGTTGGTGGAGATGTTGTCGACACTGACAAAGAATGGAATGAAAAAAGGTTTTTTAAGCCATCTCTTGACTCACTAAATGTACTAGAAGTTAATCCTCTAGACGTTATGACTGTTGAAGCTGATAGCTGCTTAAGAAATGTCGGAACAAAGCTTGTTGATTATACAATCAAAAAAGGTGTTCTTAATATCGAACTTGAGAAAACTTATAAGACAAGTAACTCATGGAGATGTATCGCTGAGCACTATTTTACTGATACTGAAAACATGACTGGTTTTTCTCAAGCTGGATTTAAGGTTAGATTTTTCTACTCTGTCGTTAAACTTGATAGCTTAGCTAGCAAGGACTATGAGCCAGTTGCTTACCCTATTCCTGATCACGACGAATTTGGTTTCTTTAAAGATAAGATTTCTAAGTTAAATGGGAACTTTGATAGCCAAAGAAAAGAAAACAATTACCTTCTTAACAGATGGAACCCTAAGAAAAAGGTTATCACTTATCACCTAAGTGATACTTTTAATAAGCCAAAAAATAAGCTTATAAAAGATGCTACTTATAAAGCCTTTGAAGGAATGAATAAGTCATTAAAGCTTGCTAATGCTGGTTTTGAATTAGAGCTTAAGGAGCCAAGTGGTAAAAAATCTGGTGACTTAAGAAATAGCATGATCGTTCTTATCGATGATCCTCTTTCAAATGGATTATTAGGATATGCTCCAACAGTAACAAACCCAAGAACTGGTGAGATTGTTCAGGGACATGTAAACATGTACTCAGGTGTTCTTACTTCAATCGTTCGTCATACTTGGGAAGGCATGGTTGACTTTACTGTAAAGAAAGCTGCTGAAGAAAAGAAGCTTTCTGAGAAGTCTATGCTACTAGTTGAAAAGAAGGCCAATACTGAAGAAGAAACAGATGAAGATAAGCAAAACAAGCTTAAGAAGATCACAAGTAAAAGACTTCTTCAAAAAGCACTTGCTGGTGGTAATCAGACTAAGTCATCACTTTTTGGTAACTTTTATGATTTCAAAATTCCTGTAAATAAAGCTGAGAAGTTAAAGAAAAACTCTAAGAAAGCAAAGCTTGCCATGGAGAGAAGACTTCATGAGAAATTTGTTTGGAATAGAGAAACAGATAGAGCTCTATCAGAGATGAGTGAATTTGAAAAACGTGCTCATAAGCATGAAAGAAGACTTCAAAGATTCGCTGAAAACAATGCCCTATCTGCTGAAGCCTATAAGATCGCTCATACTACTAAAGAGCTTCTTCCAGGTGTTAAGGAAATGAAAGATGTTTTCAAGGCCGATGGAACACTTAAAAGATGGAGTGAGCTAACTGAAGATCAGAGAAAGATCGCAGTTGACCTCATCGTTCCTTATACTTACACAGCAACTCTAGTTCACGAAGTTGGTCACGGACTTGGTCTAAGACATAACTTTATCGCTTCAAAAGATGCTGCTAACTACTGGACTGAAGAAGAAGCTAAAGCTCTAGGACTTTCTCATGCCCCAGCTTACTCATCAGTAATGGATTACGCTTTTGATCCGTTAAATGAGAGTACAGTTTTTGGTAAGTACGATATAGCTGCTCTTCGCTTTGGTTATGCTCGTGAAGTAGAGCTAAATAGAGCTATGACAAATGACGGAACACTTCCTGAAGATGTTAAAGATAAAGAATTTGTAAAAATTAAAACAAGTCTTTATGACCTAACAAATGAGTTAGATGCTGGAAACGAAGCAAGATCTGAAGGTGCTGGAGAAGACACGCCAGTTCTAGAAGAAAAGCTAGCTTCTTATCAGTTCTGTACAGACTCTAACGCCGGTCTATCCGCTTCTTGTAATAGATTTGATGAAGGTTCGACTCTAGTTGAGATTGTTAATCACTATATCGACAAGTACGAAACTTACTATAGATACAGAAACTTTAGAGATGGAAGAAACACTTTTCAAGCTGAAGGTCTAGGTGGGTACACTATCGCTAGATACCATGAGTTCAATAGAATCCGTGGTATCTTCGAAGAGTGGGAATTCTTCGCCTCAATTTTTGGTGCTGATTTAATGGCCCAAGGTTGTGGACCTGCAGAGCTTGCGCTTTACCCAATCTGTAAAGATATTAATGAAAGAAGAGATTCAGTTAAAATCGCTGGTGACTTCTTCCTAAGAGTTCTAAAGATGCCAGACCATACTTGTGCTCTTGCTAAAGCTGATGACCCTACAAAAGTAGTGGAACTTAGAACACTTGCTAAGATCTATGATGATGTTAAATTTTCTATCAAGCATGTTACTAAGACTTGTTTTGACCCTGCTGTAAAAAAAGAAGTTGCAGGTGACAATCTAGTTGTCGTTGGTGAAGCTGGTAAATTCTTAAATGGATTTAAAGACAATAGCCCTATTCATATTTATTCAAATGATAGAGCTGTTAGAGGTACTTGGGTTGACAAAGTAATTGCCATGAAAGCTCTTTTACAAAGACAAAGTGGAAGACCAATTACTGAAAGTAACCATATGGCCATGGTTGACCATGGAAGTATTGCTCCTAAGATTGGGAACTTCTTAAGGCATTTGATTCTTGGAGACGACCTTATTGAGCCGGTTAAGTTTAAAACTGAAGATGGAATGGAATTTGAGCAAGAGTACTCAATTGACCTTAGCTATATGGTTAACGGACCTCAAAGAGGGCTACCATGGCTAAAGAATTTCTTCGAACTTCCTGAATCTGGGAACGCCAAGCTTACGGAAGTAATCTTAAAGAATGCCAAAAGTTTTGGTCTAACTCAAGATGACGAGTACGGACAAGATGCCCATGATATTGTGAACCTTTTCACAGTTAGAAAGTACAAACTAGGTGAAGCTAGAGATCTAACAGATCTAGAGTATATCCTTCTTGATGATACATTCTATGCCGCTAACGAGACTAATGCTCTAGCAAGTATCATGATCGAATCTTTTAAGACTCTTGATTTCTTAAAAGAAGTTGACCAAGAACTTATTATCAAAGTTGTTAACGCAAGAATTAATCCTCCTCTTCCAGATGGACTTACACCAGAAGAAGAAATTGCGATTAGTCTGCCAGACTCACTACTTGGTTCTTTACTTCAAGCAGCTGAACAGACCTTCTCACTACCGGACAGTGAGTGGCTTAAGCTTGAGTTCTTTGTTGGAAGATTTGGTGAGGAAATGGGTACCAATCTTTATAAGGCCTATATGCTAAAAGTTGATGGACTTAAAAAGGTTATTGCTCTTAAAGAAGGAATGGGCAAACCACCTGCAATGGCCGGAGAAGTTGAATTAAAGCTTTACGAAATGGACCTTGATATTATCAGAAGTTTCGTTGAAGGAAGTCTTGAGAAAAAGACTGAGCTTTATCAGCAGACTATGCCATTAATGCCAGAGATGGTTCACTTTAGATAGCAGCAGCAAGGCAAATTTAAAAAATAAAAAAAGGCTCCGTTAGGGAGCCTTTTTATTTCTTAAAATTTCTTTTATTTTCTTAATTAGCTTTCGTAAATTTAATAATCTCAACTGGACAAGCTTCTGCCGCTTCCTGAATATTTAGACCATTTTCAAGTGGAGCTCCTGGACGAACAATACAACCACCATCTTTTACTTCAAAGACGTCTGGAGAGATTGTTTCGCAGGCGTCACAAACAATACAGCCGTCTTCAATCCAAACCTTAGCTAGAGCAAAGTTCTCTTCCTTAGGAGCATCTGAAGCACCTGCAGCGAACTCTCCTGCGAACTCAGGATTACTTGCAATCTTTAAAGCATTCCCTGTGGCCGGAAGTGGATCGGCAATAAAGCTTCTCTGTGTTTGATGGAAAACTGGCTTTTTATAATTAGGTGTATTTTCTTCGTTATACTGATCGGCCGTTTGAGTTGCTCCGTCCATTTGCTTTTTTAGGTCTCGCCCCTTCATTCTAAAGTATTGAGAAACACCGTCTTTACTAGCATTAATCTCAACTTCAATCATGGCATCATCAAAGCCCTTGGCCTTAACCATATCATCTAATTTACTTCCCATATCAAAGTCTTGGGCAAAGGTATGATCAATCCCTTGAAAACTTCTTGTAAGATCAACTTGAGCTGGTGAGCCAAATGGGTTGAACAGTCTTAACCTTACCACATCAAATTTCGCAGGCTCTCTAGAGCTATTAAAACGAAAAGCAAAAGCAAAACCATTAGCACCATGCTTTGATTTTAAAATTTCAAGCCCTGGACGAGCGAATAGAAAATGTAGCCCACCACTAGTTAAACTTAATAATCCGATACCAATTACTAGGCCTATTGCCATTAAACTAGCTACACCTAACGAAAGAATCTGAAGACTCAAACCTGACTCCTAATCTTGTGAAATTACAGTGCTTCTAAGATAATATCTCAAAGGCAGCTTGCCAATGAGTTTTAGGGGTTCTTAGGAAAATTGAAGAGAACCTCAAGCTCCTCTCCTACGCGCCTGGCAAGGCCAAGAAGCTCTCCCTGTGGGGACTTTACCCATCCAGCCTCAAGTGCCCCTAAATGACGCATATCATCCATCATGGAAAGTTTCATTCCGTTTACGTATTTTTTAAGATCATTTTCATTATTCAGGACGATATCTTTAACTTGATAAAGCTCACAAACACTTATGGGTCTTTCTATACAGTTTTCTAGGGTGCTTGCAGACTCAATTGAATGAGGACCAATTTTAACTCTTCTAAGACCCTCAAGATGTCCCGTTGTGCCTAAGTCTTTGGCCATATCTTCAAAAAGAACTCTAATATAAGTTCCAGAACTAACTGTAACTTCAAATTCAATTTTGGGTAAATCTACATTAATAAGCTTAAACTCCAAGACTTCCCTAGGAACTTTCTCTTTTTCAATGATGATACCTTCTCTGGCATATTCATAAAGGTTTTTACCCTTATGTTTGGCCGCTGAGTAGGCCGGGGGTGCTTGTAAATAATTTTTCGAAAATCTTTCAAACCATTTACATTCTTGATCTTTAAAATCAACTAACCCGAGGTTTTTTGGAAGTTCTGTTTCAACCAACTCTCCAGTTTTATCTCCAGTGTTTGATGAAACACCTAAGACACCTATGGCCCGATAAGTTTTTGGATAATCTTTATGTAGGTAATCCGCTAATCTTTGAGCGCCATTAATCCCAATAATCAATAGACCGGTTGCAAAGGGATCAAGAGTTCCAAAATGTCCTATTTTTTTAAATGGCTTAGGTAAATTTCTTTTGAAATGGCGAACTACATCTGTGCTCCCCATGTCCTCAGGTTTATCTACAAGAAAGGCGACGGGGTTCATTTAATAAACTGAGAATTATTTTTTTTTACGCCATTAAGTAGTTCAGTGATATTTTGCTCACAAACAAACTGATCATCATAGACAAAAATAAGTTTAGGCGTATGACGTAATTCTAGTTTCTGAGAGATAATACCTCTAACTCTAGGGGCCACTTTTGTGATGGCCTTCTTTGCGTCGCCTCTTTTTGAATCATCAAAGGTATCCCATGAACAAGTTGCTTCAGAAAAATCTCCGTTTAAAACAACTTTGGTGATACTGACAAACTGCAGGCTAGGGTCGTTCACCACAGTTCGAAAAGATGAATTAATTTCATTCATAATTCTCTCTTCTAGCTTTATTTTGGTGAACGTTTTCTTAGCCATATATTTCCTTAAAGACTGTTTTCGTTTTCTACTTCTTCAGACTCAGCGGCCATTGCTGCAGCTGCTGCCTCTGCTTCTTCAGCCTTTTGTATCTCAGCTAGTTCCACATCTTCAAGGGTCCTTTTCTTTTCTACCAACATATAGGCTTCAAAAAGATCTCCGACCTTTAAGTCATTGAAATCTTTAAGACCAATACCACATTCTAGGCCGTTTTTAACCTCTTTAACGTCATCTTTGAACCTTTTAAGTGAAGATAATTCACCATCGAACATGATTCTTCCGCCTCTAAGAAGCCTAATATGGCAGCCAAGCTGAATTTTTCCGTCGACAACAAGAGAACCTGCAATTTGACCAATCTTTGGAACAACAAAAGTATCTTTAACTTCTGCTCTACCGATGAACTTCTCTTCCGTATCTGGATCAAGAAGACCTTCAAGAGCGGCCTTAACATCGTCAATTAGCTCGTAGATAATTTGGTAAGTCTTAACATCGATACCTTTTTCTTCGGCCATTCTTCTTGCCGTAGTTACAGGTCTCATTCCAAATCCAATTACAACTGCTCCAGATGAGTCCGCTAAACTAATATCGCTATCAGTAATAGGTCCAACACCGCCGCCGATGACTTTTACATCAACTTCAGAATTAGCAAGAGGCTCAAGAGATTGTTTAATCGCTTCGAATGATCCTTGCACATCTGAACGAATAATAAGGTTAAGAGTTTTTTGCTCAACCCCTTCTCCGGCCGCAGAAGCAAAGAAGTCTTCAAGAGAAACTTGTTTTTGAGTAGGAACGCTAGCTAGCTTTCTTTTCTCATCAAGTCTATTTTGAACGATCTTTTTAGCTTCTCTTTCATTTTTAACAACATTTAATTGATCCCCCGGACTTGGTGGTTCATTAAGGCCTAGGATTTGAACTGGCATTGATGGACCAACTTTACTTAGCATCTCACCTTTTGAGTCCATTAAACTTCTCGCTCTACCGTAAGTCTCTCCAACAACGACTGTATCGCCTTTCTTTAGAGTTCCTTTTTGAACGAGAATTGTAGACATAGGCCCACGCCCTTGTTCAATCTTAGATTCGATAACAACCCCTTCAGCTCCACCTTTAGGGTCGGCACGAAGTTCCATCATCTCAGCTTGAAGCCCAATACCATCGAGAAGTTCATCAATCCCATCCCCTTTTAGGGCAGAGATTGGAAAGTATTGAGTTGTCCCGCCCCAGTCTTCTGGAGCTAAGTTATATTCAGATAATTCAGATTTAATTCTATCTGTATTTACGCCCTCTTTATCCATCTTATTAACAGCGATAATGATTGGGCATCCTGAGTTTTCACAATATTTAATTGATTCTTTTGTCTGAGGCATAACACCATCATCAGCAGCTACAACAAGGACAACAATATCCGTTACATCAGCTCCCCTTTGTCTCATTGAAGCAAAGGCCGCGTGACCTGGAGTATCAAGGAAAGTTAGAGTTTTTCCGCCACTAGTATTAACTGAATAGGCTCCAATATGCTGGGTAATTCCCCCGGCCTCACCTTCGCAAACTTTAGCAGAACGAATATGGTCAAGAAGCGTTGTCTTCCCATGATCGACATGTCCCATAATTGTAATAATAGGATTTCTCACTGGAAGGTTTGATTTTTCCTCTTCAGAAAGTTCTTCATTTCCAAGGACTGCATCCTCATCAAACTTCTTATCTTCAACTCTATAGTTATATAGCTCTGCTAATTCAGATGCTAAAATAATCCCTACATAGTCATCATTCTTAAGAAGAAGATTAATTTCTAAGGCCTTATCGACAAGCTCCTTAGACTTAACTTTTAATTTCTTTGCGAGCTCAACAACTGTTGCGCCACCGTGAAGATTAACAACTCTTTTAGAGTCCTTTACTTCGGTAATTTCCGTCTTATTAGTGGCACCAGAGTAAATTCTTTTCTTTTTAACCTGCGTATAAATAGGACGACCTGACCCACTTAAAGCGGCGTAGCTTTTAAGCTCAGAGTCTGCTCTTGTTTGAGTTAGTAAGGCAGACTTACTTACGTTAGCCTTCTTTCCACTCATCATTGAGGCTAGACCACCAAATTTCTTCTTGGCGTCACCTTTTTTATCGTCGTCTTCAGTAAACTCTTCTTTTGGTGCCCCAGCTTTAGCGGCTGGTTTTTCTTCTTTTTCTTCTGATTTTTCAGGAATAAAAACTGGAGTAAACTTATGAACCTTTTCTTCATAAATTTCTTTTTTCTCCGGTTCAGCCTCTTTTTCTTCTGCGGGAGCTTCGGGTCTACTTACAACTTGTAAGCCACCTTCTTTTTTCTCATCGCTTGTTTCAGCCTTTGCCTGCACTTCTACTTCAGGAGTATTAACTTCTTCAGTCTGAACTGTGCTTGTTTCAAGAACTTCTTCTGCTGGTGCTTCTTCTTTTTCACCAGACTTACGTCGAATAACCGTCTTCTTTCTAACTGTCGTTGCTTTCTTTTTAGGAGCGTCATCTCCCGCTTTAGCAGCAGCTTTAGTTGTCTTAGCTTTCTTCGCAACTTTCTTAGCAGTCTTGGCGGTCTTAGCTTTTTTCTTAGTGGTTTTCTTCTTAGTTTTCTTTTTGGTCGCAGCATTCTCTTCAGCAGCTTTAGCTTCCGCAGACTTTAACGATTCAAATTTAGCTAAGTCATCATCACTTAAGACACTCATATGGTTTTTGATACTATCAAAACCCTTGGTCTTAAGCTCCTCCACTAGGTCAAGTGGTTTAAGCTCTAACTCTTTTGCCAATTCAAAGACTTTTTTGGGCATTCTTTACTCCATAAACAAAGCTTTTAACTTTATCTCGTGTTTTTACTTCAATTTAAATGCGGCGAGCTCTTCACGAAGTCTTCTTTCTGCATCAGAAAATTTCTCCGCTTCATCTTCACCATCACTGCTTCCGCTCTTCTCGATCTTACCGTGGTAAGCCGGGATAGCTGAGGCAGAAACTAATTCTTCCTCTTCATCAATCTGAAGACTAATTTCACCTTTTTCGATTAGATCATGAGTTTCCTTTAAGATCTCAGTCGCTTCAGCCTCTTCTACTTCTAGAATCTGACATAACTGCTCATTTTCCATTCCAGCAAGGTCGCCAACCCCTTCAACACCAGCTTGAACCATAACTTGGGCCCTTGCATCTGTGATCGTAGGAATTTGCATAAGATTTTCCACAGCTTTTTGGATTTTCTCCTGAAGCTTGGATTTTGAAATAATATTAACTTTAAATCCTGTAAGCATGGCCGCAAGACGAACATTCTGTCCTCTTCTACCAATAGCAAGACTTAACTGATCTTCTTCAACAACAACAGCAAGGTTCTTGTCTTCATCATCAATCATAATATTTGTGATTTCAGCAGGAGCAAGTGCCGCTCTAGCGAAAGTATCAAGGTCCTCTGAGTACTTAACAATATCGATTTTCTCACCTTGAAGTTCATTTACTACATTTTGAACACGGCTACCTTTCATACCAACACAGGCACCAACCGGATCAATATCCTTATCTACAGAAACAACCGCAATCTTGGCCCTATGCCCAGGCTCTCTGGCTGCCGCTTTAATTTCGATAGTTCCATCTTGAATCTCAGGTACTTCAACTTCAAAAAGCTTCACTAGGAAAAGTGGGCTTGTTCTAGAAAGTCTGATCTCTGGACCACGATTGGTCATAACAACTTCAGATAGATAAGCCTGAATTCGGTCACCAGTTTTGAAGTTTTCACCTGGAATGATTTCTCTTCTTGGAAGAATGGCATCTGCTTTACCAAGATCAACGATAATATTCCCACGCTCATAACGACGAGCTATACCTGTTATAAGTTCAGTTTCTCTATGTTTGAAATCAGCAAAAAGAATTTCTCTTTCAGCGTCACGAACTTTTTGAAAAATAATTTGTCTGGCCGTTTGAACGTCGACTCTTGTGAAGTTAGGGTTTTCAATACGAATACCAAGTTGGTCACCAACTTCAACCTCTTCATCAAGCTCTTTAGCGTCATTTAGAGTGATCTCAAGAATTGGATCTCTTACATCATCAACAACGTTCTTATATTGGTAAATTTCAATTTCATCATCTGAGTCGTTATAACGAGTCTCATATTCACCTTGAATTCCAAACTTCTTTCTAGCTGTAACTAAGAAGGCCTGCTCGATCGCTTTAATTACAATATCTCTTTCGATACCACGATCCTTTCCAAGGGCCTCAATTACTTTTCCAATTTCCGAAAAAACCATATATTCCTCACTCTTACGCTATATCTACTTCGAGATTAGCTTTTTTTATTTCGTCATATTTTAAATTAATTTTTAAATCTTCAATCTCAAGAGCAATCCCTTCTTCTAAAACCTCAATCAAGGTGCCAATAATTTTCTTTTGGCCTTTTAGCTTCTTGGGTAACCCTTCTAAATCATCATCTAACTTCTTCTTTAAAGTCAGCTGAACATTCTGCCCTTCTACTATTTTAAAATGCTCTAAGCTTGTTAAGTTTCTATAAACACCTGGGCTACTGACTTCCAGGGTTAACTCACTTGGCATCCACTCTTCTTCTTCTATATAAGGCGTCATGGCCTTATCAATTTTTATACAGTCTTCAATGACAGCCGTTCTAGTCTCTGGGTTTTGGATATAAAGCCTTAGTTCATGAGAACCAGGTAAATAATCCAAATCATAAATTTCGAGCCCTTCAGCACTTACGACTTTTTGGCATAACTCAAAAAATTTTTTATCCATTCCGGATCTTTCTTCTCTTAAAACCAAAAGACCTTCCTATAAAAAAAAAGGGCGGATAAAAAATTTATTCCGCCCTATTATGATGATCAAATAAAAGAACTGCTACTATGTATCAAAGCCCTTAGATAAAGACAAGATAGGACACTGATATTATTAAATTGTGACCTAAAGAATTGCTTCCATGGCGAAGGCATCACGCATCGGGCCATAAAAGTCTTTTTTGCCCACAAGCACTTTGTAGCCGAGGTTTCGGTAAAAGCCTAAGGCCTCAAAATTGCTTTGCTCCACCTCAAGAAAGACGGATTTATGTTTTTTTTCTTTTAATAGACTCATCGCATCCAAGAGGAGGGTTCGCCCCAGTCCCTGCCTTTTGAGCTCTGGGTCCACAAGAATCTTATACAAATGAGCCGAGTCTGGATTTGAGGTTCCAAACAGGGCGAAGCCATAGACTCTCTCTACATCATGGCATACCCCTATTAAATAGGAGCCGCTCTTATGTTTTAAAACTTCGTTCCATTTTTGACTATTCCATGGAGTAGGAAAAAATTGATCGTCTAAGTTTGAAAGTCGATCGATGAGACCTTGGTGAATTTTAGTATCTTCAGATTTGCCACAAAAAAAGAAATCTATTGTACCAGGATTAGAAGAAGAGGGTTTCATTGGACTTTCTAATAATGGAGGTGAAAAAAGAGTTAAGCCTTCGGGTCTGCTCCACAGAGTTATCAGAGTCCTTTACGTACCTAGACTTTATATAAAGCTCTAGCTTTACCAATTCCTGTACTTCTAAAGGCCAAGTTTTATGCCCCTTAGGAAAGCAGCTGGTCTTATTTATGGCAGCTAGCTCAGAGTCTTCAATTTTAACCAGCTGATCTTTAGTAAAGGCCTTAAGCTTTTGTAGATCGATAAAGCGGTTAATAAACACCCTTTCTTCACTAAGCGACTTCTTTTTAAAACCTAGATTAGGCAGGTGAAGATAATCTTTTTTAGTAAGTTTGGTTACTTTAAGGCTAAGCCAATCGTCTTTTAAGCAGCGAAAGTCGTCCAAATATTTAATTAACTCTTTGGCTTCACTTAGGAAGACGACTTCATTATCAAAACGAAAAAGCGCCCTATCTTTGGTCTCTTTAGAAAAAAGCCCTGTACTTAAGAACAGGGCCCAAATGGTCATTATAGTTATTGTTTTCAATAGGTTTATACTGGTGAACTTAGCTCCACGTTACCGATTGTACGATCAACCTGAGGCTTAGCTTCCATATGAAAACGAATCTTAGCTAATGGGTTGAATGTATAACCGTCCTTTCCACGAACAATATACTTTCTCTTTTGGCCTTTTTCGTTCTTAGGCTCAATAAGCTTTCTAAGACGACTAACCGAAGTATAAATTAGCTTATCGTGAATTAGTGGGTTGTATTCGTCCTTCCAAATTGACTTAGCAAGGGCGTCTTTATCGTAATAGGTTCCTGAGTTCTTAGCTAATAAGAAAAGGATCTCTAAAAGAACAAAACGATGTTTAAAGTCGATAGTTCCAAGAGACTTCTCTTTTACCTTTCTGTTTGCTCTATCTAAGTAAAGATCAACACTTGAGTCGTTAACATCTTTAATCTCTTTGTCGATTAGCTCTGCTAATCTTCTAAAAGTCGCTTTGTCTATAGACTCTTGAGCTAATTGGAAAAGCCCTAGTGCACGGTCATAGTCACCCATGCGCTTATAAACCATTCCTTTACCTAGAAGAATATAACCGTACAGGTTCCAACACTTCTTTTCTTGAAGTGTTTCATTGGCATACTTGTAGTTTTGAAGAGCTTTTTCATAGAGATCAAGTTCTGTATAAACTTTAGCAGCGAAAAGGAACATGGCCCCTTGTAGGTAGTTTTTATTGATAATTTTTAATAATTGATTAAGCTGCGCTAGATACTCTAAAGAAGACTCATAGTCTTTTCTATTGTAGCTATTTGTCGCTAGAGCAAGAAGACATTTTGAAAGAAGCTCAGGCTCATTTTCTTCCTTACTTCTTTTATAAGCTAGTTCAAAGTTCTCTTTAGCTTCATCAAACTTTCCTGAATAATTCTTAACGATACCTACGTTATAAAAATACTCTGAGTTCAAGCTTCCAAGAACGCTTGTTAAATCTTCCGCAATCTTCTCTGCTTCCTTAATATAAAAAGCACCTTTCTCATCATCTTGCCTCTCAGAAGCAATTCTAATAAGAAAACCTAAAATCTTTAATACAGAAAAAGCATCTCTTGGAAGCTCGGCACATTTATAAGCCTTAAGAAAATCCATCTCTGCTTTTACGAGGTCAGATTTATCGTAATGAAGTTTACCAAGTTGGTAGAAAGCTCTTCCGATTTCATGCTTCGTCATGCTTTCCGGTGTCGGCATCAAATTCTCATCCACTTGTACAAAACCCATAGCTGCTTCAACGTCAGCTACTTGTCCTGAAGGAATAGAATTCATGTTCATAGTCTCTTGATCAATTGTTTGATCCATAATCTGTCTCCGTTCGAGGTCTGTGTAATACCCGAAATTAAAGGCTTTTTCACACAGTCTTACTTCTCATATCATAAACCTACCATTTAGGTCAAAAGAGTAACAAAAACTATGTAATTTTTAGCCTTACAAGTCATTGATATTCTGAGGTTAGATTGCTAATGTATTGGCGTTAATTTCAGCAAAAAACTATGTAATTTAAGGTACTTATATGTCTGAACAGGCCACTAAATTTGATATTGATACACTAAGACACTCGTCAGCCCATCTTATGGCGCAGGCCATCGAAAGAATTTGGCCCGATCAGAACGTTCAATTTGGAGTTGGGCCCGTCATCGAGCATGGTTTCTATTACGACATCAAAATGGACTATCAGATCAAGGATGAGGATCTCAAAAAGATCCAAGACACCATGAAAAAGATCATGAAGGAAAAGCTACCTATCGAGCGAAAGGTGCTTAGCCGTGATGAGGCCATAAAGTTTTTTGGAGAAAAGGGACAAACTTTAAAAGTCGAACTTATCGAAGCCATTCCTGAAGACGAGGAAATCGGATGTTATCAGCAAGGTGAGTTTATCGATCTTTGCCGTGGTCCCCACGTAGACAATACAAATCAGTTACCAAGATCTTTTAAACTCCTCCATACGGCCGGGGCTTATTGGAAGGGTGATTCAGATAATGAAATGCTTCAAAGAATCTACGCCGTTTGTTTTGAAACTAAGGAAGAATTAAAAGAGCATCTTCACTTCCTTGAAGAAGCTAAGAAAAGAGATCATAGAAAACTTGGAAAAGAGTTAGAACTTTTTCATTTTGATCCCGTGGCCCCTGCTTCTCCTTTCTTTATGCCTAAAGGCGCTTTTGTTTATAATGAACTAATAGAGTTTATGAGACGAATCTATAGAAAGTTTGGTTATGATGAAGTTGTCACGCCCCAGGTTCTTGATTCGGAGCTTTGGCATACTTCTGGTCATTATGAGCACTACAAAGAAAATATGTATTTCTCTCGTATTGACGAAAGAGAATACGCCGTAAAACCTATGAACTGTCCCTGCCATATGCTGATGTTTAAACATTATAAGTATAGCTATAGAGACTTACCTTTGAGGTATGCTGACTTTGGTAGACTTCACCGGTACGAAAAAGCGGGAGCTGTCACGGGACTAACCAGGGTTAGAACTTTTTGCCAAGATGATGCCCATATTTTTATTCCTCTAGAGAAAATTCAAGGGGAAATTCAAGACTTAATGAGAATGTTCTTTGTTTGTTATGAACATTTTGGATTTAAGGATGTAAAGGTTCACTTATCGACTAGACCTGAAAAGAAAGCTGGTGATGATAAGACTTGGGATATAGCCGAGGGTGCTCTTAAAGATGCCCTTGAGGCCAGTGGTCACGCTTATGAAATCAAAGAAGGCGACGGTGCCTTTTATGGCCCTAAGATTGATGTAGAGATAGCAGACGCATTAAATCGTTACTATCAGCTTGGGACTATTCAATTAGACTTTCAATTACCAGATAGGTTCAACTTAAAGTTTACTACTCAAGAAGGCTCTGAAGAAAGACCTGTCGTCATCCATAGAGCTTTACTTGGAAGTTTAGAGAGATTCTTTGGTGTTTATCTAGAACATGTTGGCGGAGCCTTCCCCTTTTGGTTGGCCCCTGAACAAGCGGTCATCGTCCCCGTAAGAAATGAAAATCATCTAGAGTATAGTAATCAAGTGGCCCAAGAACTTAGGGCCAAAGGTTTTAGAATCCGTGTTGATGATAGAAATGAATCCATGGGCTATAAAACCAGACAAATTCAAAAAGGAAAAATTCCTTTTATGCTAGTTGTTGGTGATCAAGAAATGGAAAGTAAAACACTTAACTTTCGCCGTTATGGTTCTAGAGACTCTCAAAGCGTTGCCATGGAAGAAATTATTTCGATGTTTGAAGAATTAGATAAAGAAAAGATGCCTGAATCTCTTAGATAGAGAATTACCAGGGGGAAACGGATGACCAAAAAAAATGTACTCCTCATTTGTGGAGGCGGCTCTAGTGAACACGATGTTTCTCTTATCTCCGCAGGTTTTATTTACGATCAATTAAAAGACTGGGAAGACATCAATCTCTATTGGGTTGAGATCTGTAAGGACGGAAGCAGAAAAGATAAAGAAGGAAATCTTTGCGAACTTCGAAAAAGCGGTGAGCTAGTTTACCCTGATAAAAGTATCGAGCTTCATTTTGCAATACCTTGTATCCATGGATACCCAGGAGAGACGGGTGATATTCAATCTGTCTTTGAAATGATGGGACTTCCCTACTTAGGTTGTGGCCCAGAAGCAAATATTCTTTGTTTTAATAAGGTTTCTACTAAGCTTTGGCTTGATAATCTAGGTATACCTAATACTCCTTCTTGCTATGTTTCTAGTTTAGAAGCTGATCAAAAAGAAAAGGCCCTAGAATTTTTTGAAAAAAACCCAGATGTCTATATTAAAGCCGCTAGTCAAGGCTCAAGTATTGGTTGCTATCATTGCACAGATTCAAAAGATCTCTTCAATCTTTTAGAGGAAGCCTTTAAGTATTCAAGCTATGTTTTAATTGAAAAAACAATTAAAGGACGAGAGCTAGAGACCAGTGCCTATGAGTTTGACGGAGAGATCATTGTCACAGCTCCTGGGGAGATTATTTGCCCCAATGAATTTTATACTTACGAAGAAAAATACGATGGTAAAAGTGAGACCACCACAACACCTAAGGCCATAAATGTACCTGAGGAAGTTGTCACTCTCATGAAAAAATACGCTAGCACTGCTTTTAAGGCCTTAAAGATTAAACATCTCTCAAGAGTTGATTTTTTCTTAGCTGATGATGGCCAAGTTTATTTAAATGAAATCAACACCTTTCCTGGAATGACCCCTATCAGTCTGTTTCCACTTATGATGGAACATAACGGGCATTCCTTTAAAACATGGCTTAAAGCTATTGTTTCAAAAGAGAGCCGATAATGAAATTAAACCTCATACAAAAATCAGACGAAGCTTTTGCTAAAGAAAAGTTAGACACCTATTACGAAGGCTCCCTGCTTCCAGCTGAGAAAAAGCAATACTTAACAAACCTTAAAAGCTCCCACGGTCCTTATATGGGGATTGAAGGGGCAGACGGGAAGCCTCATTATTTAATGGATGCCGCTAGCCAGATTGCTACCTTAGGACTTGGATTTAATCCTAGTGTTTTTCTAGGACCTGCTCATTACTTAGAATCATGGACAAATGAGAATCATACTCAGGTTGCAAGAGAACTAAGAGCTAGTTTTGAGGCCTTCTTAAAAAGAAAAACTGGCTGGAAAAAGCTTCATACAACCTTTTGTAATTCAGGAGCAGAGGCTAATGAAATCGCTTTAGGTTATTGCTATCGTAACAGAAAAAATAAGAACGCTAAAAAAGTGCTCGCCTTTGAAGGTTCTTTCCATGGAAGGATGCTAGTAAGCTTACAAGCTACTTGGAACCCAAGCAAAAGAGAGCCCTTTTTATTTCCAAATTTTGAAGCAGTTTTTTGTGATTATCCAGAGCTTCATGACGACAATACAAACTTAGAACTTCCAACTGGATGGCAAGAACTTTGGGATAATGCCACCAATAGAGATTTTTCCACTCCAAAAGAATGGAAAAAAGATGAGTCATTAAGTTTAGAAATAGAAGCCTTGTTAAAAGTTCGGGACGAGCTTTTAAAAGGTGAGATTTTCGCTATTATTGTCGAGCCAATGCAATGTGAAGGGGGCGATCGCTATTCAAGTAACCGCTTTCATACGGCCCTTATTTTGATGGCAAAATCATTTGGTGTTGGAGTTATTCACGATGAAGTTCAGACAGGTTTTCATCTAGGAAAAGAATTTTTTTGGCATAGAACACTTGATATGAAAAACGCTGATGGGTCCCAATTAAATCCTGATTATGTCGTTTGCGCCAAAAAAGCCCAAATAGGAATAGTCATAAGTCATGCTGATGAAGTAAAGCTATCCGGCGCAGCTGAAGAATATTCAATGGTTTCTATGATTAGAGGTTACTTTCATGCTGTAGCCTTAGATCAGTCTCAAGAAAGTATTTTAAAGCTAGAGGAAAAATCAAGGCAGAGGTTAGAGAAACTAATAAAGAAACATTCAAAACATATTGCTCGCCCAAGGCTTATGGGTATGAGTTTTGCTTTTGATTTATTAGATCAAGAAAAAGTTGCTGACTTTATTGCCGCTCGTTTTGATCATGGCCTCCTCTATTATCCCGCAGGGGCTAAAACCTTAAGATTTAGATTAAATACAGCGTTTACAGATAAAGACCTAGATTTCTTATTTGAGAGATTAGATCAAATTGTATCAAGCGTCTTAGGTGGAAATAAAGCAGAACTAGTAAGCTCAGTAGAAACAAATTTTAGGGCCCCTGAAAACCTTTATAAGTGGCATGAGGCCCTAGTAAAAGCAAGATTAGAACTCCTTTTTAAGGGTAGTGTTTCCGAAGACCCAATAAAGTATGCAAGCACTATTTTAACTTCATCGGATGGCATTGAAGGGGCCGAGTTAATTGAGCTTACTCGAGATAACTTTTCTAAATTTAAAGACGATATTGAGGCCATTCAAAAAGAAGTATATGAACCAAGTAGGCAAACTCCCCTTGAAGTCTTTGAGACATCCGTAAATGACGGTTTAGGGGTTGGACTTCTATTGGTTAAGGAAAATAAAATTGAGGCTATGGCCATAAGTGGCAAAGTCGGGAACTTTCCAAAAGAAAGAATATTAAGAAGAGATCCTTCCTTTGAAGATGAAAAGACTCTTTATATGGTTGATTGCACTGTTAGACCTGGGCATCAAGGCAAAGGACTAGGAAGACAAATCAAGTCAGCCTTAAACCTCGTGGCCATGGGTAAGGCGAAAAACAAAATAGTTGGACGTAACCGAGACCGTATGGCAGCGGCCATGCTATCAATTAACTTAGGTCTTGGTGCAAGAGAAAAATTCTATGTTCCTGAAGATTATCCGGATTTTGAAGAATACAGAGACGTGTTTTATTATACTAATGACCTAACTTGGAATGAGGATGAGCTTAGACTAGATAATGGTATAACCTCACCACTAACGGCCCGTGAATTAACTCAAGAATACCTTATCGAGCAGCTTCCCTTTTTAACTAATAAGGTATGTCTTTCAAACTTTGTAAGCCTTAGGTATCTCGATCATTTTAAAGAACTTTTTTCTCAGTTACCAAAGGAGCTACAGCATGGATATTCGGCCAGTGGTCAAAGTGAATGTGTTGATAAAATCTCAAAATCTATGTTTGTAGCTGAGAAAGAGACAGGTCGTACTAGACATAAAATGATTAGTTTTAAAGGCCATTACTTTGGTCTCGGTAGTTTTATGAGTCGAAGCCTTAGTAAAAAAGAAGATGGCTATTTCCCAGTAGAGCATCTTGATTCGCCTAATAAAGAAAACTGGAAAGAGGTCCTTAAACAAATTGAAACGGCTGCCAACCCTGATGAGATCTTGGCCATATGGTTAGAACCTCTTCCTCAAAATTTATTAGAGCCTCTACCTTTAGAGTTTTTAAAGGAGCTTAGAACTCTCTGTACTCAAAAGAAGATAAATCTTGTCTACAACGAAACCGCTTCATCCATGTACCGCTTTGATGCTTCAACATTTTGTGCCGGCTCCAATAACGAGATAAAACCAGATGCTGGTTTTATTTTTATGGGGGCGCAAGCTGCGATGGTCTTTGCAAACGAAGAGAACTTCTTGGCTAAGCCCTTGATGATGATTTCGACATGGGACGGAGATGAGTTTTCTTTTGCAAGTTTTACAAAAGCTCTAGAGAATATAAATGCTGATCCAAAAGCCTATCAAAAAATCAGGAATGATTTCTCAAATAAAATTCACGATCTAGTAAATAAACAGCACGCTACGACAGCGAAGCTACATAATGGTGTTGGAGTGATTGAAGGCAATCTTCCTCATTCATTATCAAGAATTTTAACCCCTCTTGGTTCTGGACGTTATAAGCTACTTCCCTCTTACGGAGCTATGAAAAAGTTCTTGGAGAATAATTAATGAACCATACAGACTGTAATTTTCCCATAATCGCATACGAAAAAGATAAGAGTCCAAGACAATGGGGACAATATCATGGTGAGGCCTTTAAAACGGCTATTAAAGAGCTTTATGAAATCAGAATTGAACTAATGCTCGCCAAAAACCCAGCACTTAAAAATTATATTACTCCCTTGGCCAATGAACAATTAGAGGCCTCAAGAAAGTTTGCACCTTTAATTACAGAAGAACTTGAAGGGATTGCTGAAGGAGCCGGTCTAACAACTGAGCAAATAGTTATCCTTAATAACTATACAGACTTTAGAGATATCGAAATGCCAGAAGAAGGCTGCTCTACTGTGCATGTTAGTTTAGATGGTGAAGTCTATAGCGGACAAACCTGGGATATGCATAGCTCTGCTAAAAACTATGTAAGTATTATCAAAACCCCTGAAGCCCATGGTTTCCCGGCCAGTGTTATCTTTAGCCTAGTAGGCTGCGTAGGTATGATGGGAGTAAATTCTCATAAAGCTTTAATAGGTGTTAATAACATCAACACAAGTAACGCCAGAGCAGGACTTATTTGGCCTGTTCTCGTTAGAAAATGTCTTCAGTCAAAAAATCTAGCCTCCATGAGAGATGTTCTAGTTAACTCTCCAGTAACTTCAGGACATAATTATATTATCTCAGACCCAACCGGCGGTGAGCATTGGGAGATAACCCCTATTAAACAAGAAATGGTCGGAGCAGTTGGTGCAAATGAAAACGGCGGCGTTTTTCATACCAACCATTGCCTAGGTAAAGAAATCAAGAAACTAGAAGATCAAACTTCTGCTAGCTCGACAACTCATGCCAGGTGGGACCTACTCACTAAAAAAGTCCCTAATGTAAAATCTTATGACGATCTAAAATCACTTCTTCAGGATCACGATGGTCATCCAAAAAGTATTTGTTCCCATTTTGAATCAGGAGCGCAGGACCCTTCAATGACCTGTGGTGGAGGCATTGCTCATCTAACAAGTAATGATCTTTATTTTTGGAGAGGCTGTCCTGTTCACGATTCAAATTTTGTAGAGTACTCTTTCAAACTTGAGTCACAAGGCGAAAGTTTAGATTTTAGGAAAATATAGAGATGAATGGGTATCCTTTTTACCTAACCTGGTCCAAGCAAAAGGGCGGTCTAACTTACCCTTTGGATTCAGTTGATGATCACTTTATCTATAGTAATAAAGAAAAAAAACTAGACCTCTCTAGCATCAGCTATCAGGCCAGCTTTGGGCTTAGACCAAATTTTATAGAGAAGGCCATATCCGATCAGCTTAATAATTTCTCCATCGTAGCCCCTAAGGCCATTTTTGATTTAAAAGAAAAAGTAACGAAAGACCTACTCAAACTTATTGATCTAGATGGGGGTAAGATTTTCTATACAGTTAGCGGAGCTGAATCTGTCGAAAATGCTTTGAAGATGGCCCGTATCTACACCGGAAAGAAAAAGGTCCTGGCCAGAAAACCTAGCTATCATGGTGGAACTCTTGGTGCCGTATCCGTTACTGGTGATTGGCGAAATCAGAATGTCGATACTCTGGATCAATGGACTATAAGAATTCCTGAACCAGAGGATGACTTAGACTTAAGTCAAACTAGTAAAATATTTGAAACCAATAATGACCTTGCGGCCATTATTCTAGAAACGGTGCCTGGAAATAATGGAGTCCTAATCCCGACAAAAGAATGGCTACAGGGGATTCAAAAGCTATGTCACAAACATAATGTTCTTCTTATTTTAGACGAAGTCATCTGTGGCTTTTACCGTTTAGGAACTCCCTTTGGTTTTCAGTCCTTTGATGTGAAACCGGATATGATTACCATGGCCAAGGGAATTACGGGGGGAGTTATTCCTTTCGGAGCTGTCTGGACCAATGATAAAATTCATGAACACTTCAATGATAAAATTCTTAGCTGTGGTTTAACAAATTATGCTCACCCTCTTGGACTAGCAGCACTTGAGGCAGTCCTAGCTCATATAGAGCAAGCTTCTTTTAAAGATCATCTCGCTTCCCTTTTAAGCGAATTTAAAAAAGATCTTGAAGGCCTTTCCCAAAAGACGAGAGTCATTGGGGCCCTTGCGGCCATAGACTTAAAAGATGCACCTTCTTGGAATACGTTTTGGGACGAGGGAATTTCCTTGATTGCTCAAAAAGATAGAATTATATTGGCCCCCCATCTCAACCTTCCAATAGATATTTGGAAAGAGAGTTTTAATAAACTGGAGAAGCTCCTTGTCTAAAATATATAAGAACGCCACAGAAGCACTAGCAGACCTTAAGTCTGGTATGTCTCTTATGTCTGGAGGTTTTGGTCTTTGCGGAATCGCGGAAAATTGTATCGATGCCCTAACGCAAATGGATATTAAAGACCTAACAGTTATTTCAAATAATATTGGTAACTCTGGAAGGGGCCTGGTTAAAATTCTCGTTCAACATAAAATAAAAAAGGCCTATTGCTCCTACGTAGGAGGAAATCCCGATTTAGAAGAGCAAATGTTAAATAAAGAAATCGACGTAGAGCTTGTTCCCCAGGGAACTTTTTCTGAACGTATTAGGGCCGCTGGACTTGGGATTAGGGCCTTCTACACACCTACTGGATATGGAACACTTATTGCCGAGGGCAAAGAAGAAAAGATGTTTGACCGTCCTTGTATCTTAGAAGAAGCCTTACACGCAGACTTTGCTATTATAAAAGCGCAAAAAGCTGACCCTTACGGAAATCTTTGGTTCAAGGAAACGGCCAGAAACTTCTCTCCCCTAATGGCCATGGCCGCAAAGACAACAGTAGTTGAAGTTGAAGAATTAGTTGAGCTTGGGGATATAAAACCTGAAGATGTTCATTTACCCGGGCTTTTTGTTCAAAGAATTTTTCTGGGTGAAAATTATAAAAACGATATTGAGTTTCTAAAGCTAGAAGGTGAAGCATGAGTTGGACAAAAGAAGATATGGCCGACCAGGTTATTGCTCTTTTTGGAAAAGATGTTTCCGTAAATCTTGGCATTGGTCTTCCTACTCTTATTGCCGAGCGAATGGACCCGGCAGCAAACGTCATGATTCAAAGTGAAAATGGTGTTCTTGGTGTTTCAGGCAGACCCACTAAAAATACAGTCTCTCCCACTCTTATCAATGCGGGAAAAGAAACTATCTCAATCGCTAAAGGTGCTTCCTTTTTTGACTCCTCTTTGTCTTTTGGCATGATTCGAGGTGGTCATATTGATTACTGCGTCCTAGGTGGGATGGAAGTTGATGCAAAAAGGAATCTCGCCAATTGGATGATTCCAGGAAAAAAAGTCACCGGAATGGGCGGTGCCATGGATCTCGTTAATGGAGCGGGCTCAGTTATCATCATGATGACTCATTTTAATAAGCATGGAGACGCTAAGCTTTTAGATAGCTGCAAACTCCCCCTCACAGGAAAAGATGTGGTTGACCTAGTGGTCACAGATAAAGGAATTTTTAAGCCTAATGGGACTAAGTTTGAAATCGTAAAGCTTGCTCCTGGCGTTCTTGAAGTAGATTTAAAACTTCCAGCTTAGTTCTTGTACTGAGATTTTAGATATTTTGCTAAGAGAATATACTCCTTATTAGGATGTATATAAGGCTTGTCTATTACCTTTCCATTCTTATCTTTTGGAATGAATTCAAGCATCCCATAGCTCATGGCCTGAACCTTTGGCAGATAAGCTGCCACAAATTGGCTAGTTCCCACATGGATATACTCTGGCCATTCATCATAGGATTTACCATTTAACTTTAAGTCACCTAGCTTGTTTAAAAATGGAATACCCCACCATCGATTTTTATAAGAAACTGAATTTGAAAAAGCTGGAGTGAACTTATGAGAAATCATACCGTAGACTTCCATAAAATTAATTAAGTCAAAAACCTCACTCTTACTTAAATAAAAGCTAACCACTTTTGGTCCAGGCTTTTGTTCTTCATCAAATCCAATGGCCATAATCTTAAAAATATCCGATAGCTGATAGCTATGATCTTTCGTAATATTTTTTCTAATTAAGCCAAGGGATGTAAAATACAAATCAATTGGTTCAAAGGCCGTTTTATTAAGTTCTTCTCTAACTCCTGAGGTAACCAGAACACCGAGTTCATTGCCAGATTCACTCCTTCTTATCAAGGTCTCTTTAGAAGTGAAAACAAAGCTATCGTAACTAAATCCCGTATTGATAAGAAACTTATCAATTTCCTTTTTATAGGAGTTAATAGCCTCCGACATTTCAATATCTGAGGGAATGCTATCGTCAATATCAAGAATAGTATCCTTATTAAGAACATGTAGCTTTTTACCATCCCACTTAAGCTCTAATTTTCCTAGATACCGCCCAAAGCTTCCGGCCTGTACGAGGATGGCGTTTCCAACCTTAATTGGCTTTGTGTAAACCGTGTGAGTATGTCCAGCGATAAGAAGGTCAATTAAAGGCACCTCCTCCAAAATCTCAGTATCCTCAGGATGTCCTCCATGAAGGAGGGCCATCACGATATCTAGTTTTTCTTCTTTTTTTATTTTTTCAACATAGGAGCTTAGATACTTTGTTAGCGCACCTAATTCTTTGCTACTTTCCTTATCCTTAAATCCAGTAAAACCTATATCCTTTCTTGTTCCGAGTGAAACCAGGGCTCCATCTGGGCCTAATAACCCAAGGATTCCTACTCTTAACTTATTTCCTTCGTGGCTTAACTCTCGCACCATATAAGGTTTAATGATTTTATCTCTACCAACATGCTTTTTAAGGTCCGATTTTTCATTATGAAAGATAAGATTAGTCGAAACAATTGAAGTCTTAACCGAAGCTGCTTGCCATTTATCGAGCATTACCAATAGCCCACTGTCACCGGCATCAAACTCATGGTTCCCTAAGGTCGTGGCATCATAGTTTAAAAGTTTAAAAAACTCCGCTTCAGGAAAGACATTTACTTTTTTATTTGGGGCCAAGGCGTGAAATAAAGTACCTGCAAAAAAATCCCCAGCGTCCACTAGCATAGTTGGAACTCGTGACTTCTTACGTTCCTCCTTAACCTTATAAGCAAGGCGTGCATAATGTCCTTTCACAATATCCCCATCCCCAGCCTTTTGGGTATAGCTCATATCTGGACCGCTACCCTCAAAGTAGGAATGCAGATCATTGGTGTGAAAGACTTTGAACTCAAAGCCTAGAGTTTTTGAAGAATAAATAATTGAAACAAAGATGAATAAAACGATTTTTTTCATAAATTAATATACGAGACAGCCTACAGGTGTCTCCCCTTTACAATAAGTTTCTTTTTGATTGCCTACGACTTTGCAGATATCACTATTAGAGCTGGCCCTATAGTATTTAGACATAGTATTCCTTATTCTACTCAATCTGCTCGTACACTCATCCACAGTTGAGACCACTTCTTTTTTTAAAAGCCCTGAAGGTCCATCTAATTGCATTAGTAAAACTTTATAGTAACGACCCATTTGGGCCAATTCAATAGCAATATGACAGTTATTCTTTAAGAACTTCTTAGCAAGCTTTTCATCCCTCTTAAAAATGGGAAAGCTCTTTGGAAACTCTGGGTCACCTGCGACTAAAAAGATTTTCTTATACCCATCATAACTAAAGTACTTGGGGTTTGAGAGAAAGCTTCCAAGTAGCAGAACTTGAAAAAAGTCATCGTAGTCATATTGGTCACTCCCGCTCCTTGGTCCTTCTTTTGCCCATAGCTCCCTAGATTGTTTCATATTTTTTGCATATCCATCAAAGCTTTTACAATAGGGAATTGTAGAGCCTTGGCATTTGGCCCTAACCTCTGACTGATATGGAGTCCCATAGTTTTTTTGAATTTTTTGGTACTCTTTCTTTAGTCTTAAGATACGACCATCACATTTTTTATTTTTTAGATATTCACCTAAGAGCCTGGCCCCATGGAACCTTGCCAGTCCAGTTTCATAAAGCTTGTCGTTACCGGCCTTGGCCAGTGAACAAAAGATCAGTGTTAAAATAATTATGCTGAATTTAAAGGTCATTTTACCATTATAAGGCAAGATAGGTCCTAGAAACAGAACTGATAATTCTCCGTACTAATTTCAACGGTCTTCTTCTCTGTATCGAGGTTAAAACACATTTTGCCGCCCATATCAGTATGGGAAATTATCCAGGAACCCAGCTCGTAGCAGCTCTGTGGGTTAAAATACAGTTCAAATATACGCTTTGAGTCCTCACGTTCCGCTTCATAAAGAACTAATTCGTGAAGAAAACTTTGGCAGTCTAGGACAAAATGATGGGGGCTTAATGGTGATTTTAAATGAAGCATATAATCAAAGCCAGGCTTATAGCTCCAGCCAGTCACAAGAATCTTATAAATCTTTGCCTCTGAGGAGAGGGAAAAAAGGATTATTAATAGGGTTAGGAGCTTCTTCACGGGCCTCATACTAAGGCTTGAATGACGAACTTCCCAGTCATTTCGAACCTGCTATCTCTTTGAAATAATTTGATTTTGTACATCTCCTTCTAATGACGATGTATATCAATATAGTTCTTTCAGGCATCCTTTCTTTTTAGTCACCCTGTGCTACACATCACATAAATTAAACTAACCTAGGACATAAAATGAAGAAGATTATCTTAGCAACTATGCTTATCTCAACCGCGGCCATGGCCAATCCTGAATTTAACACGGTTAAAGTTTCCGACGGAAAAGTAGCTCATTGCAAGACTAGCTATGACCTTTACCGAAACAAGGTTGGTGTCTATTCAGCTAAAGCAACTAGCGCCACTATTACTGACGATACAATTGAGTTTAAAATAAACCTTAAATTCTTAGCCTGTGAAAAAAACGAAGATTCTTATAACTTCGTTTATAAAAAACCTTATGCTCGCTTTGAATATAATACCGTTTCTACGCAAGATTTAATCGTGGCCAAGGCCAGTGAAGTTAAGCTTAAGGCCTACAAAGACGGCGTGTATAAAATTCTAACTGCTCAGCTAATCGAGAACGAAAGTAAAGTCACTAAGACTATCAAGGTCTCCCTTTCTGACGCTCTTGATAATTCAGAATCAAATAAAGGAAGCATCGACTTTTGGATTGTAAAAAAGATGAATTACCAAATTGAAAATCAAGATGTTAACTTCAACGACCTTAGAAACTTTGGTTCTTACAGAATCAATTTTAAAGTTGAAGAAACCGTTGATGGGCCAAAAGTAAATCTACTTTAGCCCATATTTATGGGGACTCCTAATCTCTCACAACCAGTTCAAAATGTGGAAGGTCATGAAAGCTTTGATCCTTAAAGCTATAGTCCCCATCCCAGTCGCCGCCCCAGCGAATCTTAATTCCCATCATCTCTGCCATGGCCTTAACAAAGCCACCAAAATGATAAAACTGTTTGGTATTATTCCAATCCACTGGATAAGGCACAACATCTACCGCCAAACTTGGATTTTGATTATGCTTTGACTCGGGAAACCTTAACTTTGACTTACCCGCATGAAAGGCCGCATCCTGCTCATCCTTTCCCCTAAAGCCTTCAATCACTGAGCAATCATATGTCTCCACAACCGCCTCAAAAAGCATCTGCAAATCCTCATGACATTCCTCTAAATTCTTTCTTGATCTCTTCCCAAACTTTGGCATACATATCTCCGTGAAATATATTTTAGTGCTTCTTCTTAAATGGGACATTATAAAAATTAGTGCTTCTTAGTGATTTATAGAGCTAAGACCATGAAACTAAAAGATTACCCGACCAATTTAGTTTAAATATGTATTTTTCCGATAAGTAATCCAAGAGGAATACCTGTGAAAACAATTGCTTGGATCTTCATCATACTTAACATCGTTAGCCTCTACTTCTTTGGTAGAAGCAATACTATGTTAGAGCAAGTTAAGACTTCTATTTCAGGAGCGAATAGAACTTTTAGTAGTTTAGAAGAAAATGCAAATATTCAAAGAAGCTTGGCACTGACCAGCTTAGGGGTTTCTTTGAATCAACCCAAACTTTTAGAAAGGGCCATGGAGGTTCCCCATGACAATGAGTTTGGTGATCAACTTCAAGCAATAAAAATTAAAAAGTCAGAAGGGGAAAATATAACAAAGAGAGATCTCCTTGAGCTCACTAACTTAGCAGAGCAAAATCATTTAATATCTGAATCTAAAAAAGAAACAGCATGGAAAAAGGCCAATAACAGCTTTAGTGAAGTTATCGAAAGTTATAAATTTAACACCGATGCTGTCTTTATTATGCAATTTATTACTTTATTCTTATTTATAGGTTTTCTAATTTACAGGTACTCCCAGGAAAAGCTTCGGGAAAAGATGGACCGTCAAGAGCATTTACAAAGCAAGCTTTTTGCTTCTCTTTCGGAGGGAGTTTTCCTTTGTGATTCAGACGGAAAAATTTTGGCATGCAATAGCAGCGGTTCTTATATCGCGGGGAAAGAAGCAAGGGATCTTGCTGGTAGTGAATTTTCCTCACTCTTTAGAGGCCTAGAGCTCAGGACTGAAGATAATAAACGAATCAGTTGCAAAGAGTATTTTCAGTCTCTTTTTAAACAAGGTCGTAGCCTTTTTAACCTTACTCTCTCTGTAACAAATAAGAGTGGTCATAAAAACTGGTATAATTTAACAACACAGCCTATCTCTCCTTTTGGAGAAGGAGAAGGCTTTAATATGCTCCTCTCTTTTAATAATATTACTGAAAAAGTTCTTGTTCATCAGCAGCTAAAACAACAGCAAGTTCAAATGATGGAAGGAAGTCGGCTTCAGACGATTGGAGAAATGGCCGGAGGGATTGCCCACGAAATTAATAATCCCCTATCAATAATCATGGCCACCACCGAAAGACTTGATTGGAAAGCTGAACGCAAAGGAACGGTTGAAGGTGATACAATCCGAAAGTCTACGAGTAAAGTTTTAAAAACAGTGAGAAGAATATCTGAAATTGTTGCTTCACTTCTAGCAATGTCAAGAGATGAAGAAGTCGATCATAAATATGTTCCCATAAAAGAGATTATTGATTTAACTATGGATTTAGCGAGTATAGAACTTGCTAAAAATCATGTATCTTTTGACATTGAGACTGACCATCTCAACGAACTCATACAATGTTTTCCCACACAAATAGCACAAGTGCTTCTTAATCTAACCAAGAACTCTATAGATGCGATGGAAAATATTGAAAATAAATGGATTAAACTCAAAATTAAAGACGACGGTGATAAATTTCGCTTTATAGTCACAGATGCAGGAAAAGGTATCTCCAAACGAGATGCTGAAAAAATTCTTATGCCTTTTTACACCACGAAAGAGGTGGGTAAAGGTACTGGTCTGGGGCTAAGTATATCTAGAAATATTATTACCAACCACCATGGTGAATTCTTTATCGATCATGAAGAAGAGCACACGACTTTTGTTTTTACGATTCCAAAAAAATTCGTAGATGCCAAGATTGACGAAGATCCTGATTTTAGGGCAGCAGCCTAAACTCCACTGAAACCGATGACCACCTAGTATTCGTTGAGAACGTACCCTTTAACTCATGTGAGATGGGTGCTGAGGCATCGTACTCACCGACAACTAAGTGAGTGGGTCGTCCATCACTTAAATCAAACCCTGTTATATCAACTTTTTCTGTAAAACTAATAGCGTTATGTGTTTTTCCCATACCTCCCCAGCTTGTGGCAGTAATGATGGTCGAGCCGACTTCACTTGAGGATAGCTTATAATTATAACTTTCTTCACCGGGACCAGTTAGTGTACAGTCACCCGTTCCATCAAGCCCGAGGCTATTGGCCGTTCTCACTCCCAACACAAAGCTCGAAGATAAATCCACATTAGAGATAGTTCCTACGACTAAGGAGTTTGAAGGTGAACTAGCACTAAATCCTGCTACTACTTTTGAAGAGGTTCCAAATTTACCATGGGCATAATAAACCCCTATCGTTCTGCCGTTATTAATAGCACATTGAGTAGCTATATGATTCCATGTGAATCCAAGTCCCTTTAGACCAATTATTGAATTTGTGGCCGTACGATAAGCAACAATCGCGATATAAAGAACATTATCCAAAGCTGGTACTTCTAAGTCTGTTTCAATCATATTTGTTTGCGATGATGTTCCAGTAAAAATATTTTGAAGGTCTCCGTTGGGAATTCTTGGAGCGTCTCCCCCACTCGTTATGCCTGAATCTACGACCTCATTCTCAATCGAAGTTTTTGAAGAGGTGGAATCAGCTCTATCCAAGGGAGTTTTTTCTTTTTTGGCAGCTCCAGCAGCTGCGACACTGCCATTAGAGTTTGCTTTTACGGGAGCTTCCTCAATAGATATGGGCCTAGGGCCAGAGTTAGGTTTTGATGAATTTGTGAAAATTTTTGGTCCAGACCCGAGGGCCCTTCCCCCAATTGATCCGGAACTAGCATTTCCCCCAGAAGTGGACTTGGCGATAGGTGGAGCAGATGAAGCAGCAGCAGATGCTATGGCACGAGCTATTTGAGGAAGGCTTGTTAGCGAATTTTCTAAAACCTCTTCTTCAGCAACTTCCTGGACGGGAGTATCAATTTCTTCAAAGACTTCTTCATCTAAAAAGTAGCTTCCCTCAGTATTCTTCTTTATGATCGCTTTCATTCTCTTAGGAGCAGACTCTTTAACTTCTGTAACTATTCTTTCTATGGGCTCTAAGCTATTTGCCACTTTTTGTGTCTGAGAGGTTTGAACTCCTACTTGCAGTGTTAAAGACACAGAGGCATACACGGGAATATTCCCCGCCCCTAGTGACTTTAACCATAGAAGTAACTTACCCATAAAACCTCGTTAAAGCGTTCATAAACATTTCTATATATTTTAAGTGGGATTCAATTGCCTGAAATTAGTGACCAAATAGTCAGGCAGGTCCTCTATTTTAAACCTTTAACATTACGTAAACTACTGAAACCGTGTAAGCTCATAGTTAAATTAGGTTTAGTAAAAGCATCACCAAAAAGTATGCCCTATAATAAGGGCAATTCTGGAGAATAATATTGGATTTAGATGATATTTCCCCATTGAAAGTACTCTTAGTTGAAGATGAAGCTGATCTTGCGGAGGAACTTATAGCTGAGCTCAAGGCCCATTGGTTTGAAGTCGAACATGTGTCCTCTGCCTCCTATGCTGTCAAAGCTGCTCAAAATAATAAGTATGATTGCCTTGTAGTCGACTTCACCTTAATGGCCGGCGATGGTGGTGAGGTGATTAAAGAAATTCGAAGAAATAGTACAAACCTTAATTTTAGCACTCCTGTAATATTAGCTTCAGGAGATCTAACAAAAGACACTCTTCTTTCACTAAAAAACTTAGTTAATAAAGTTATCGCTAAACCATATAGTATAGCTGAGCTAACAGAATCAGTTAAAGAACTATGTAAAGACCATGGGACTATTGAAGGCTCATCAGTTTTATTTATAGAAGATGAAAAGGGACTGGCAGAAGAAATTAAAGAAGAATTAGAAGATGAAGGTGTTAAGGTTACCCATGTCCTTTCCGCAGACGCAGCTTTTTTACACTCTAAGCAACAACAATATAGCTGCATGATTGTGGACATAAACCTGGCCATTGGAACTGGCGACGAATTTATCGAAAGAATAAGACTTTCACCTAGCAACCCAAATTGGGAAACTCCAATAGTTGTTGCAAGCTCACAGATTTCAAAGCCTCTTTTAAAGAAAATTCATAAACATGTACAAGGTGCCGTGGTTAAACCCTACTCAATCAAAGACCTGTTTGAGAAAATCAGACCCTTTATCACTTCTTACAAAGAATAAACTGTAAGTGAACAAAACTCTCAACTTATTCTGCAAGCTATTAGATTTTATGAAACTTTGAAATACTCCCAAATTTTTGGCACTCTAAATTGTTGAATAAAGGGACCTCTTAACTGTCCATCACCAAATAATGCTTTTATTCTCAATATATCCCAAATAACGGCCATAAAAGACCATTTTTTGGTGAATAGTTAATCACTCCTTATAATAAGAGAATGCTTGCACGTATGTTGGATAATGAAATTAAAAAGGTCCTCGTAATCGAAGATGAAGATGCTCTCTTTTATGAGATTCGAATTGGCCTTGGTGATAATAATATAAGCGCTCTTCAATCGAGGAATGTTAGCGATGCTATCTTTAAAACAAAAAATCAAAAATTTGACTGTATCGTTGTAGATTTAAGACTAGAACGTGGGGAAGGCGATGAGTTTATCGACATTGTAAGATGTGATCCAAAAAACCTTAACCATAAAACCCCTATCATTTTAGCATCGGGGTTTATTACTAAAGCAGTTCTCGGGAAGGTTAATGATCAAGTTCAAGATATTTTAGCTAAACCTTACTCCCTTAGAGATCTCCATAGCACCATCGAGAAAAATATCCTCAGAAGTAAGAAGAATCTCGGGCTTGCAGAAATAGAAGAAGATTACCTTCAAGTTGACACAAGAATGGAAGAGTCTGGCAGCACTATTCTCTACATAGAAGATGAGCGTGACCTTGCCATCGAAATCATAGATGAATTAGAAAATGCTAATCTAGGTGTCGTACATTTTACGACAGAAAAAGAAGCTCTAAAAGCCACGAAGGATGTTAAGTTTAACTGTATTATCGTTGATATAAATCTTGAAGAAGGAAAAGGTGATAGCTTTATTTTAAAAATGAGAAACGACCCTGATAACTTAAACCGAGAAACCCCCGTCATCATGGCGAGTTCTCATTTAGATATTAACGTCGTCAACAAGCTTGGCGGCGCTATCCAAGGAGGAGTCGTAAAGCCCTACTCCATTTTAGACTTACTTGATCGCCTTTCTCGCTTCATACCAGAACTAAGAAAAAATGAGGACAATTAGGCATACTTTTACCTAAAAGGCTTTAAGACTCATTACTATAACCAGTACCCCATCCAGCTTATCCATTTTTTTATTGAAATACCGCACCAAAAGTATTCAAAGAATTGCCTAAGTGTTAGAGTAATACTTGGAGGAATTATGGAATTTAACTTAAATAGCAGCTTGAACCTACTTAACGAAAGACTTATTAGCTGGTACGAGGCTGCGGTTAAAAATATTCCAAATATCATAGTCGCGACACTAGTCCTTCTCATCTTTATTTTGCTCTCAAAGCTCGCTAGAAGAATAACCAGCAGAATTATGCCTAGGGTTTCAAATAGCAAGGCCCTTAATGATTTGGCTAACACGCTCTCCTACCTTCTCGTTTTTATCTTTGGACTATTTATTTCCTTAGAAATTTTGAACCTGGAAAAAACTGTAACTTCACTTCTTGCCGGTGCCGGGGTTCTAGGTTTGGCCCTCGGGTTTGCCTTTCAAGAGATTGCTTCAAACTTTGTTTCGGGAATCTTTATAGCCCTTTCAAAGCCATACCAAGTGGGAGATATAGTTGAAGTGGAAAGCTATTTTGGAGAAGTGACGAGAATTAGCTTGAGGACCACTTCTATCATGACCTTTCAAGGTCTCGAGGTTCTCATTCCCAACAAAGATATGTTTACAAAAGCATTTATAAATCTTACGACAACTCCAACCAGAAGAATGGATCTTGCCGTGGGAGTTTCATATGGTGATGACTTAGATTTAGTTGAAGAAATTACAAAAGAAGCTCTTCGTGAAGTTAAGGAGAAAGTAGCTGATAAAGAGGTAGAAGTCTTTTTTGATGAGTTTGGGTCAAGCTCTATTAATTTAAAGGCCAGAGTCTGGGTTAACTACACTGCAAACAGCGCTTTCGTAGAGTCTAAGCATCAAGCAATTAAAGCAATCAAGAAAGCTTATGATAAAAATAATATTACCATTCCATTCCCAATTAGAACTCTGGATTTCGGAATTAAGGGTGGAAAAGAACTGGCCGATTCTCTTTCAAAACAAACAGAATCTCCACTTTCTAACTAAGGGTGAATATGCAGCTCAAACTCAAATGTGAATGTGGACAAGTTCAGGGACTTTTAACCATTAAGTCATTCTCTGATGGCAATAACATAACTTGTATGTGTGATGACTGTCAGTGCTTTGCCCATTATCTCGGTAAAGAAGACCAGATCTTAAATAAGAACGGAGGAACACCAATCTTCCAAACGACCCCTAACAAAATGAAAATCACCCAAGGGAACGAAAAGTTAAACTGTGTTGCCCTATCACCAAAAGGAGCAAAAAGGTGGTTTACAAGCTGCTGCCGTACTCCAGTCGGTAATACAGTAAGTGCAAAAATGTCCTTCATTGGCCTTATTCATAATTTTATAGACTTTAACTCAATAGAAGAAAGTGAAAGGCTGCAGTTTAAAAACTTTTCCAATCACTGCATGGGAAACTTTGGGCGAGGTGAATTACCAAAAAACACTTCCCCTAAATTTCCCCTGGGACTCACTCTAAAGATCATGAAAACGATCCTCCATGGAAAGCTCTTCAAAACCTACCAACCAAACTCACTCTTCAATATTGAAACCGGTGACCCCATTTCTCCCTTACATATAATCCCAAAAGACGAGATCGCTAAAATTAAGGGAAAATTTTCTTAGTCAGTGATTAATTTCGTAAAAAAGAATTAGAAAAGTTTGTGAAAATGATTTTGAAATTTAGATAAAAAAAGGGGCCCCCTGCAATTACATACAGGCCTCTTAACTAACACTAACTTACGAACAAATTCAAAAACTTACCTCCTTTTTGGTTCATCCTGTTTCATCATTTTTCACTATATTTAATGCAAAAAAGCGGTCGTGCGCGGTTGCGGAAAATTAGGATGAAGAAAATTCGGCTAAGAGCTTTTGAAATAAAATATGTCTACCTTAAGGCAAAACCTAAATCATCAAGAATAAAAGAAAGAAAGGAATTGTCGGTTAAATATCCCTTTTTAGTAATGATTCTGATAATGAATTCTATAGAGCTCTATATCTGTAGTTATCCCCTTTTCTATCAAGATTTTCAAAACCTCGGTTTTTTTTAAGGTTTTATCTTTGTCAAAAATTTTATTCATTTCTTTCTTAATTTTCTCAGCCTTTAAAACCCTTTCTTTATTACTCATATATCTCCATGGTGAACTTTTTGCACACTCAACTATAGCTTTTGATAATGACTCATCTAACGAACCCGTCGTAGTGTCGAAAATATTACCAATTGTCGAATCGTAAAAATGAGTTCCAATAAACGGATCTCCAATTCCATTTCCTATAAAAGTGATTTTTTTACCAATAGATTCTATTTTATTATCAGGAACTAATTTTTTATCAGGACAACTTTTAGAATCCATACTTAAAAATATATTTTCTTGCAAGTTCCATTCCTTAGCTTTTAAGACAGTCACTGGTTTGATGGTTAACTTACAGCCTTTGTCGTCAAACTCAATACTTTTTAAAATGCCAATAAATGCAAAATCCGCAATTTCGTAGTTTTTACAAACGTCAACATGGAATGTCATAGCTTGAGATTCTGAGAACATTAGAAAAAGTGCAACAAATGAGCATAAAAACTTAGAAAACGATTTAAATTCTCTGCACCTACTCATAATTATTTCCCATTTAAAATTATTGTCTTTTATTTTATAAATTCTGTAAAACTGAAGCCTCGATAATTCACTTGCCCACTTATGGCTCCTACTATTTTATCACAGTTTGTATAATACTTGCCATTGCTAAATGTTTCACCGAAATGAACTTGAAACGAGGGGCCCAATAATTGTGTTCCGTCTTCAGAACTTGGGCTTATAAAACGTCCATAAATTCCTGAACCGTGGTTTTTTATAGAATACCCTTCCGCTAAATCTGTAGGACTAAATGCTAAAAATATTGATGAGTTATCAGTATTGATTTCTATCGTTTCGGTACTTGTGACTTCTGTCTCGCTATTCGTTTTATATTGTCTTATTATAAAGTCTCCCACTGGCTTGTAGGTTCCGTTTATTTTAGAAAAAGAATCTAATTTTATATCTATCTCCATTTTTAAGAAATTAGATTCATCTTGCAAATATGACGTTCCTCTATAGATACCTGAGGCCTCAAGGCACGAAGGCATAAACGTACTTGCAATTACCGGTATTATTTCATCTGTTTTTTTATTAAAATCATGGTTGAATATCTGAACAGAAGCTCCTGTATCATCTCCTGCGATATCAGCACCAAAAGGAACCCAAGCATAATTATCATCAGGATACTTATCAATTAAATTTAACGATTCATCAGAAGCACATTTGAATCCCGGAAAATCATTAGAGTTTACCTTGTTACAAGAACTGACAAATACTTTTGGTTTTAGGATGCTCGTTTTTTCTTGAAATCTAAATAATACTCCTGGGATCAACTCTTCCTCAATATTAGTACCTTTAATGATAGCCCCTGCTGAACCCAAAGAGCTTGCTTTTAAGAAACTTAAGCTTTGTATGGTTGTGATAGGCAAGCCTTCTTCAGGTGATATACTTAAAAGATTTCGTATACTACGGAATAGCTCTGAGGTACCACCGAAATTACTAGACATTAATGATTTTTGTTGAAACTTTTTAAGGTCTAATAAGAAAGACGCGCCTGAGTTTTTATACTCGTAGTATTCAGAAAGGAGCTCTACAGAACTAAAGTTTAGTCCGTATAGTCCCAAACTTGTTGATTCCTTCATTGCCATCCATGTCCAGAATGATTCGCCTATGTTCATTCCTCTAAAAAGCAAAAAAGTATCTCTCTCTATTTTTTTATATCTGATACTATCAAGGCCTAGAAGACCTTCATTTATATTTTTTGCTGTAACCATATCGATCATTCTATCGAAATCATTGTTAAACCTTTCAATAAGTTCTTCCTCTGGATAAGCTTGAAAACCCTTCGAGCTAGCTATTCCTTCATTAATCCAGCTCCTCCTTTTGTCCAATATACTGGTTTCATCCATAAATTTTCGGCAACCATAGTTTTTGTATTGGAGCCTATGGCTACCTTCATGGACTACTATTTTTGCTAAAAACTTTTTTATATCAATTTCTGAATCGTTCTCAAAAGCTCCCGAGTCTACAAAAATAAAATTAGGAGTTCCGGGAAAATAAAGCCCTCCAGGATCTCCATAGAAAGGAGAATATTTTTTTAAGTTTAATTTTCCCCGAATGCTATTAATCTGAATTTTATCATAAATTATAATATTCCGTTCTTGGACACTCAGTTCACTAAGAAAGCCTTCTAGTAACTTAGCTCTTTCCAAGTTATCTCTATTTGAAATTGAGTCATCAGTCTGCAATGCCCAAATGCTATTTACTCCATCAGGTTTCTCGTACCCAAAAAGTACCTCAGGAAAACTTTTAATTTTAGAAAAAAATTGAGGCATTGACACACTGGCATTTGGACAATACTGTATCTTAGGTTGAAAACCGAAAGAGCCAACAACTACTGGGATAGGTATATTTATATCGGTGTTCGAGCTATGAAAACTTTCTTCTGCAACAGTTGTGATGACTTCTCCGCTTAGCAAGTTTGGTGTTATCTCGAGCGGCAAATCCATTTGCCCAAATGTTTTTATCGAAAATTTAGTTGGATCTCCATTTTCATCATTCCCGAAAGTATAAAACTCTATTCTATCTAAGTTAGAATTAGGCTTAATTGACATTCCGTCTAACAATGATCCCGTCTCTAATATTGTGTAGTTCTGATTAGCCTCTAAATTATTTAATGCGAATGCAAGAACTGTAGGGAAGACTGTAAGGTCAATACTCAAAGATACTATTTTTGTTAAAGATATTGCCTGAATGCTAAAACTAAATTCTGTCGTTTCACTTAGTTCAGGAGTTAACCAACTTATTTCACCAGTAAGGGTATCTATAGTCATACCAGCAGGTGCATCGAGTATTGAAAAAGTTAAATCTGACAAATAATTGTCATCAACGTACAGATTTGGCAGAAAAGTAAACATCTCATTTTCTAGTGCTTCACTTGAGGGTAAGCTCAAAAAAGTAATCACGTCATTGCTGACTATAATATCCTTCTTTATCATCTGCTCAATTCCAATTTCATTGGTCACTTTCAATGTCACTTTATATTCTCCAGGAAACTGGTATCTATGCACCACCTGCTTACCTACTATTTCCACTCCATCCCCAAAATCCCACTTATATTTGACGATATTGTAATTAGGGTCTGACGATGAGGACCCATCAAATTGAAATTCATCCAATTTAACAATTCCACTTTCTCTGTTAACATTAATAACGGGAGTTGGTTTGTCTCCAACCAAGATAGTTTTTGAAAGACTACTCGTAAGACCTAGATGATCAATTACTGTCAATTTTAAAAGATATTCGCCATTCTCTTGATAAGTATGAGATAAAGAAGCGCCAGTTCCAGTTTCCCCGTCTCCAAATTCCCAGTTGAATAATAACGGCCTTCCTTCTGGATCAGAAGAAGAGCTTCCTTCAACAGAAACTACCAATGGGCTAGGTCCTTCCGAGGTACTTGTCACAAAAGAAGCTAATGGGGCTAAGTTTTGCTCTACAGTGATAGATGTCTCGTATTCGCTAGTAGCTCCGTGAGTATCAGTTGTTTTTAACAAAATATCATATTCACCACCGCTTTGAAATATATGCTTAACCAAAGCACCACTTGCTGACTTTCCATCTGAAAATGTCCACTCATAACTTGCAATACTATCATTTAAGTCAGAATCATTAGATTCTGTAGCATCCAAAGAAACTTCTTGAGGACCAGTAATACTAATTGAGACAACTGGCAAAGGAGGCGTATTAATCAATATATTTTTTGATATCGAGTCTTCATTTCCTTCAATATCAGTTACTTTTAAAGAGATTGAATATGTTGAGCCTATCGTATATGAATGATTAATTAGTTCACCTACTTTGCTTTCTCCATCTCCCATGTCCCATTCATAACTTATAATATCAGAATCTGGATCTGTAGAATTAGAGGTACATGTAATGTTTTTAAGATTTACGTTACAATCAAATCCGGCTATCGGTGGTCCACTTTGAATAATTAACTCTTGCGTTGCCTCATCCGAAAGCCCTCGACTATCTTCTACGGTGAGTTTTACAGTGTACGTACTATTAATTAAGTAATTGTGTTCAACTTCATTTCCAAACAATATGGTCCCATCTCCCATATCCCAAGCGTAGGAAGAAAGCTGATCGCCATCTGGGTCAAATGAACCATTTCCTTCACAATTAATAGCTTTACCTGAATGTTCGCAATTTATTATCGCTACAGGAGCCTTGTTAGCAACTGTAGTAGTCGTCACCTCAGCGGTTCTAAACCCTACCTCTTCTTGATTATCCACAACACTAAGACCGACAGTATATGTTCCAGGCAATTCATACTCATGAATAATCGTATTGTTAGAGAGTCCTGTCGTTACACCAGTCCCATCACCAAATTCCCAATAATAATCTGAGATAGTTCCATCTGGATCGTAAGATCCTGCCGAATCACACTGAACTGTATAGGAGTTAAGATTCACACAATTTACTATGGCAACAGGAGCCTGATTATCTCCTCCACCTCCGCCATTGCTTCCAGAAAGAGTCATCTCATTTACGATAGTTTCTCCGCGAACGGTTTTGGTTGTGGATTTTGCTTGAAATGTTCCACTCGTGGCATAGACATGCTCAAACGAAACTTCTGAAAAAAGAGCGTTTTCTGCGCTTAAAGTTTCTGTTGTACCATCCCCCCAATCCATAACGATTTCCGAAAGTCCTTCTAGCTTATCGGCAGCCAGTACATCACAAAAATAGTCACCACTATTGTTATCTGAAAAACAGTACATCTCGCTAACGAAACTTAATCCTCCCTCAGTAACAATAACCCTTTGTACTTGAGTGTTCGTAAGACCTGCAAAGTCTGTAACAGTAAGAGAAACGTCGTAAACTCCAGGATTATAAAAATGAACGATATCTTCACCTGTTCCCGTAGTTCCGTCCCCAAAATCCCAAAGGTAACTAATGATAGGTGCATTAGGTGACCCCGAGTACTGTTCATGAAATCTAATATGGCTTGTGCCATCGTTTTCAAACTCTTCAAATACTTCAAAATTTGCAACGGGACTTAAAATCCCTGGATCTGTTGAGTCTACAGTTACATTTTTAGTTAATGAGGTTACTTTGCCGCTATCACCAATGAGCTTTACAGTAACGGGATAAGTACCAGCAGCAGAGTAAGAATGGCTAAAGAAAAAATTCTCATCTACATCTGGATCACTGCCATCACCCCAATCTATTTCAATTTCGCTAAATTCGTAAGGATCAAAAGAATCAACTGCGTTTACAAACGCTTGCAAGACACCTGACTGAACAACATCAAATTTTACAAATGGTGCACCTTCGTCTGTCGTTAAATCAACATTATGAGTAAAACTAGAACTCAATCCTGCTGTGTCAGTTAGAGTTAGTTTCACCTGATAAAGAGCTCTTGGAAGAGAATCAAAAATATTTTCTGTTCGAGTGTAAAAGCTATTTAAGTTTGCGGTAATTCCTGTACCTAGGATTTCATAGGTTCCAGAGGCTATTTCATTAATACCTTTTTTACCGAAAAAATAAGTTGTAAGCTCTCCATCTTCAGTCATGAATTTAAAATAAGCGACAGGCCCGCCATCAGGAATAGGGGCCTCCTCAACCGTAATCTTCCTCGTTCTATAATCAAGTAGGCCGCTTGTATCGGTGACCTTTAGGCGAACTTTATAGACTCCGGGAGTGGTAAAAGTGTAAGTTAGATTTGGTGCCGTTGTCGTAAGAGTTTCGAGTTCTCCTATTTTCCATTCGTAACTTACAATAGCGTCGTTATCGGAAGATTTTGAAGCATCAAAAAAGACTTCATGTGGTGCCGTTCCTGTCCTTAGCTCTTTTGCTACTTTTAGCTTCGCGGTAGGATGATCGCCACTAAAGCAGTTACCTTCTTTAACTGGAGAATTAAAAATAGCAGTTTTTCCAAGGTGACAGGCAGGACCGTTTAACTCGATTCTATTAGCGTTGATTGTGATCCCACCACTAACTTTTGTTTTAGATAAAGAGTTAATGATTAGCTCATTGGCGTTTACAGTTGTTCCTTTCCAAATAGTTGCAAATTCAGGATTATCACTATCATCATCTGGACCTTCGCCTATAATACGAACGGTCCCTGATACATTATAAAGAGAGTCCCGCCCTAGGGTGGCCTTTCGTTTTGCTTCTAAGTAAATATTATTGGCCGTTACATTTGATGAATGACGAATATGAACTCTCGAATCATCCTCGGTACCGAATGATTTCATATTTATATCATGAGCGGTAATTGTGGCAGTATTTTGTATAACGGCTTTATGCTGACCCATCAAATTCAAGTTACGAGTATTGATGGTTGAATTATCATCGATAATCACATTCCCTTCATAAGAAGCAAATGTTGTATTTCCATTTGGCGCTTGAAAATTCATTCCTTTGGCTTTCACATGTCCTTTAGCAATAAGACAACTTGAACCTGTGTTAGAAGTAAGGCTGGCGTTGTCTCTTACTGTAATTGAACAAGGAGAAGTTACTTGAATTGTTTCGGCGGCATATTCAAAATCAATTTTTAAATGCTTAACAAAACCATTTTTTAAACCGTAGTCAGATAGATACGAATTCATGTCTTCTACAGACCTCGCGACAAATCTTCCCTTACAAGTATATCCATCAAAAGAAGGAGGTATCTCACATCCCTGCCCTTCAAGAGCTGTATTTATCTCCCCTTGTTCCTGCGGTGTTGGCTGACAACCAGTTATAAGGATAAGAGAAAGGGCTCCTAGAAAGAGCGATTTTAAACCAATAGTCCACATACGTGCCTCGAAAGCTTTAATTTTTTAACTGAAATAAGATTATCAAGTAAGAATGGTCTAATTCTGAATAAAGATTTCTTTATTGAATAACTAGTCGAAATTGAAAGACTCTTCGTTTAATTTTCATAATCGTATAAGTCTTGTTCAAGTAATATACGAATGTTTCAAATCACCCTGAAATATGAATTACCGCATGCCAAATTCAAAATCTAAGTACTTACAAACCAATAATTATTGGCAGTTTTTCAATTTATTAATAGGCATAGATTTATTACCACGTTCGCTTCACCCTCCTGATTCGCTCTCTATATCTCCCTTACTGGTCGATCACTACCCACTAAAACAAACACTAACATACTAATTAATTCACCATACATAACCAATTATTTCTCTTTTCCACGTCCCATAAAACCTAATACTGATAGTTACAAGTAGAATACTGACTCCACTCCTACACACGTAGTGAGAGGGGGGGAGTCAATATTCGTGCGCTGTAACTATATAGTATTGATGGGGAATCAGGGACGTGGAAATGAAAGCTTTGCATTCCTTGGCCATTCATTTGCACTTTCTACAGTAGACTTTAAAAGGAATTTTGAAGTGACCTTAGTTTTTCTTCGGAAAATCTCGGACAAGCAACATGGTTGGGAAAAATAAATTTGAGTTTCTTTATAGGGAATCCTTCCCCTTCTAACCAAGGCGTACATCCCCTCTTTTGTTCAAGAAAAGCTATACCTAAAAATTTACCTTCTACTATAAGTTTATATATTTCTTCAGACCTTTTAGATAATCTTTCAATACAAAGAGACATTTCCCCTTTGTCTCTACCCGTTTTTTTGATGTTGGTGTTTACTACCAAGTTTTTAAAGATAAAGCCTTTCTCATAAAAGCTCACTTTTACCTGATAACTAAATGGTTTCAGTAAACTATTTTTAAACACACATGAATTTAGTTCTGACCTCACTAGATATTCTAGCTCTTCAAACTCTAAAGACATCATCTTTCCATAATCCTTCGCCAATCTCTTTGAGGAACAAGAAATAAATAGAACAATGAATATAAGATAAATGGGTCGTAACTTCATATTTTAAGGATACACTCAGACGTTAAAATGGATTCGAGCCTCAAATAAATCACCTGAGGATCTTCATTCTTTACAAATAAGGTTTCATAATTTCGCTGAGCGGACGCCATAACTCTAGTACCTTCTTCTGCATTACAGCCAGAAAGCTTTGAATAAGCCAAAAGATACTCGCCATTTCCTTTTGTGGAGTCTTGTCGAATTTTATCAAAATTCTCTAAAAAAAATACAACTTTTTCTTGCTCAAGGAACGAACATTCTCCCCACGAGGAAAGGAACTGGGAAGTTGAAACAGGAACTACCGTAACTGAGAAAAACCCTTTACCTGCTTTTTTCCAATCTGAGTCTTCTTTCTTTCCCCTCATGAAGTCGAGACATTTACGCGCATCGTAAGCCATTGCAAAATTCACCTGCAAAAATAAAAATAATGTTAATGCCAACTTCATAAAACCTCCCCCTAATTATAAACAATTCGAAGCCTAGGACAATTTAATTAGCGCCTTTATCCAAATAAATTCAGGGAGAAAAACTAAAAATAAAAACAGGTAAAAACTAGACCTGTTTTTTTATTTTTAGTTCATTTTTTCTCTTGTACTTTGCCTTGTTTTTTCATACTAGACTGTCCCACTGCTGGTGGTCACCAGTACCTAGCCTCGGATGAGGCTCCTAAGTTCTTAACTTTTCATTTTTACAAAGGAGTTTATTTGGGAATTAGTGGTTCGGACTATTACAATTCAGAGTCAACTGGGTATAATGCTGACTCGTTCTTTAACATGCAAATATGGCGAGTAGATGATGTCGCTAAATTTTTAGGTTGCTCTATTGGGCACGTCTATAATTTGGCGAGTGAAAACAGAATTCCGAGAAGGAAAAAAGGTAAGTTTTTGTACTTTGTTCCAACAGAGATCCACGAGTGGATTCTCGAAGGAGAATAAGTATGAAACAGAAGAAAACGGGAAGTTTTTCAATTAGAGGTTTGAAAGGCTTTAGAAGAATGGCCAATGGAAAAATAGAATGCCAAAAATCAATTAATGGCAAACGTTATTGGAGCTCATTCGATAAAGAACTTGATGCCTATCACTGGAAGAAGAACTTTCATCCATTATTAAATCCAAATCCAGCAAGAAATCCCGTGTCCCACCGAAATGGCGGTGCACTTCGGTTGCGTGGTCAACACTTTGGGCAAGAAGAATCCAATGGACGGAACTACGAGGTCACTTTTGGAGAGGTCTGGGAACTTTACCTAACCTCCCATTTGGCGACCAAAGAGATTCACACCCAGTACAACAACAAAAGGACTGCCAAGAATTTCTATGGCCCCCTTATGGCAATGCGAATGGCGGACATTAACCGCTTTTCCGTTAGTAATCTGATCGCAGAGAAAAAGGCCGAGGTTTTGAGGTGTCCGCTTAAAAGTAGCCACCGCTATAACTTCAATAATGAGCTTAAAAAGCTCTCCACCCTTCTTAACTGTTATTCCAAAAACTTTGACGAGCATTTTAGAAATCCAGTTTGCGATCTTCATCGCAATCAGGGCTTTATTAGGGCCAAAAAACCAGTTCGTAAGAAGATGAGTAGCACAGAGCTAATTCGCTTCTTAGAGGCCATTAGAGAGGTTCCTCACGGGGAATTTTGGGCCGACTTGGCAGAAACCCAGCTTTTTCTATCTGCCAGGATAGGTGAGATTGGAGGGCTTCAATGGGATATGGTGAACTTTGCTGAAGGAACCATCGAGATTTCTAAAGTGGCAGTGTATATCAAGAAGCGTTTCTACGCGTTAAAGGATTACACCAAAAACGGCGAAAACCGAGTTCTTAATATGAACCAAAGACTTCAGGAAATTCTTTCTAGAAGGTTTTTAGAAAAGGATATTTCAGATGGCTTTGTCTTTCATATAAACGGCATGCCTCCAAGTAAGCAGCGAATTGATCAGGCCTATAACAAGGCCTTCAAATTAGCAGGGCTTCCCTACCGAGGCACTCACTGTCTAAGGCACACCATGGCCAACTTAGTACGAGGTCATTTAAGCCTTGAACACGCTAAGGCCCTAGGTGGATGGAAGAGTTCAAAAGTTGTGGAACTTATCTACACAGATGCACCAACGAAACTCAAACAAGAGAGTGTGGACTGTATAGAAAATGTTCTTCGCTTAGAGCGACTTAAAAAAGTTTTTTAAAGTCTATTGCGGTTTTTTACGGTGGAATATTTTTTTAAGAAAATTTTATGAATTATTTTAAGAGCTTAGATAAAAAAAAGGGGCCCCCTGCAAAGGCCCCTTTCTTTTCGGCTTCCTGCCTACTTGAGAAGAACATCCTGTTCCTCACATACATAAATTATAACCTAGATACGTCTCGATAAAAGAAAAAAAATTAAGGGAAAGTTTTTCCATCGCCTACTCTCTCAAATTGACCTGTAAGAGGGCCTGAGAGTATAATGGGGAGGAAAGAATTTCCGACTAAACTCCATTTTTTATGAGGATACACTCTATGAAAAATATTGTACGAAGGATCCTAACTACCCTTGGACTAGCTAGGCCTTTTAAAATACAGACATTTACCTACTATATTCCCTCTCCTCCTCATAGGAAGACTGGCTACCGAGAGAAACAGTTTGATAAGGTTTTTTTCGAGTTCATTAATAGAGGATATAAGATTTTAAACACTCAAACTCAGGCGAGTACGGGACAGGATAGCTCGGGAATGTGGGTTATTTTTACCGTCCAGGCCCAGACAGAAGAGGCCAATTCCCTTGATTTAGATTCTTTTTTCAATGATCAGGTTTGTTCAGACATTAACGAAATTGCACAGGAAGAAACCATTGAAGGACTCTATCAAATCAACTCTTAAGTTCTTAGTACTTGCGACTTTAGTTTCATGTTCTTCAATGGTTGAAAAACTAACTGAGGAAGTAGTGCCCCTTAAGCCTTCAGTTCAAAAGAAAAGTTATTGCTCAGTGGATGACTCTCCCGTGACTTTATTAGGTAGGGATAAAACCGGCGTTGATGTTTTTAATAATTTTTTAGCTAAGGCCAGTTATCTTAATAAGACAGAGAAGATGGTGGCCTGGTCATTATTTCAAATGAATATGAGGCCAGATCTGGCCACTCCAAGTGCCAGGTTTCAAGTCTTAACAAATACTAAAAGCGGTGTTCAGTACTGGGATTTTAAGGATAGTGCCCTTGATATGGATTTACCTAAATCCTCTCCTCCTATGACTTTTCTTTATGGACTTGAGACGATCTTAAAAACTTATTCTTCAAGACATAGCTTAAGAACCATTTCAAATATGCTCGATACTCACCTGCCCTTAAAGATTCCCATCAGCGCAGACTTTGCAGAGTTCATTGATCAAAACAAGGCTAAGCTTTTAGAGGATAAGGTCTTTTTAAAGTCTTTTTTTAAGGCCGCAGAACAACTTCGTTATGGTGAGTCTATTCCAAAATTGGCCTTTACAAAAATAATTAATAATTATTATCGTTTTAAAAATAGAATTTCCGTTGAAGTGACAACTTCTAATCAAATGTATTCCATTGACTTACCTTCACTTAAAAAAGGAGAGGAGGAAGTTCTTTGTAATGTGGATATTCAAAAGTACTCTCAAAGTAAGTACGAGATTAGCGAGGATAATCGCGAGCGCCATCACCCCTACGCAATAAAGTATAAGGATGGTCAGTTCTTCTTAGGAGTTACATCCATTTCTAATCGAAATTTTAGACCCATGATGAATAGCTTTTTAATGGAGACGACTCAGGATAAAACCTCTGTGCCTCTTTGTTATAAAAACTCTACTGCCGGGATTTCAGCTTACTTATCTTTTAGAGGAAGAGACCCCGGGCAATATCTTTATAATATGTTTCAGTACAATATTCACCAATCCACCGACCCAATGGATCTCGATCAGTTTATTCGTTATCCCCGCCATCTTATTCTATTAAGTCCCCTACGTGTCTTATACGAATCCTCAAGAGGTACTGAGGAGGACTTAGATAAGTTTGTTGAACAAAATATTCCCATCTACCACTCTCAAAAGCTTGGTGAGGTTTGGGTTTACTCTCCTAAGTCCGGTTTTGTGATAGACGACCGTGGCAAGGCCCATCTTTCATGTATCAAATAGAAGTTTTTGGAAATGCTTCAAAGAAGCTAGTTAAAACTCTAAAGGTTACTGAGAAAAATTTAGAGCTAAATCTTATGGATTTTCTAAGAGAAAATAATCTTCCTATTGCCTCTAGTTGCCTTGGTAAAATGCAATGCGAAAAATGTATTATTAATGGTTTTTTACTGAGCTGCAGCGTTACCGTGAAAGAGTTTTTAAGAAATTCGTCACAACCTATTGATGCGCACGGCGACAGCAATAAATTTCTTATAACTATCGATTATCTTTAATAAAATTTTAACAATTAAATCGATCAACTACCTTTACAAGACGAAGTATCAACTTTTACCATTAGAGGTAACTAATAAAGAGCATTATGAAGTGCTTATAGGTTAAAGAGGTTTTACTAGCAGGAGCTATTAAGAAGACCTACACTTTACACCTAGAATTTTTAAAAGGTTTTCAAGATGAAAACGACCACGGATGGGTTTGAGGTAAAAATGAATAAAGGAATGATTCTACTTATTATTTCCACCATGCTTTCCTTTGGCGTGCAGGCCAAAGTTTCAAGCAACAAAGGCAAAGGTTTTAACTTTGCTACTTTCAATATTAGAAATTACGGTTCTTCAGACAAGAACACTTCCAATAAAACAGATAAAAGATCCTTAAAAAGAATTCTTCTAAAAACTGGCGCTGATATGATCGGTGTTCAAGAAGTTGTGGATGAAAGAGATTTTAAAAGATTTGTAAGCAGAAGCTTGCCTGGTTACCAAGTGAGACTTACTCGTTGTGGTGGTTTAGGTAATCAAAAGCTTGGGTTTATCTACAAGACTTCAGAGCTTTCACTTTTAAACTTCTCTGAAGATCAAATCATGAATGAGAAACGTGAGTGTAATAAGGGGCTTCGTCCTGCAGCTATTGCTCAGTTTAAAAATAAGAGAAACGGAATCAGAATCACGGCAATTAATGTGCATCTAAAGGCCGGGGGAACTCAAAGTAATGCTGATAAAAGGTATTGGCAGTATGGTCAGCTTTCAAAGCTTATTAAGAAGCAAAGAAAAGCAGGAGCTCGCTATTTAGTAGTTGTAGGTGATTTTAATACAACTGATTATGTCTTTAGAAATAATAACTACAAAAGATTTGTTAACTTTGTAGATAGAAACGACCTCATCGACTTTTCTGAGTCACTAGAATGTACTTCTTTTTGGTACGGCGGTGTTGAAGATGGTTATTTTACCCCATCTCTTCTCGATCATATCTTAGTTTCTGAGGCCCTTTGGGATCAGTACAATGTTCAAGAAGTAGAAGTTGGTACTCATTGTAAAAGAGTAAGATGTGATGAGTCCTCTGAGGCCGCACTTGGTAATTCATTTAAAAATGTTAGTGATCACTGCCCAGTCAGTGCTAGCCTAAGATAATTATGAAATACCTCTCCTTTGATTTAGAAGCAACCGGACTAGCCGAGCACGATTTAATTATTGAATTTGGACTAGTTCCCTTTTGTGCCAAAACCAAGACCATAGAAGAAAAACTCTCCAGACATTGGTTTATAAAATGCCCTAGCTTTGAAGAGCTAAAACCTAAGCTCGATCAATGGGTAATTGACCATAATAAGGAACTTATTGATAAGGCCCATAGTGAAGGGGTTGAAATGTCCCAGTTCAAACAAGAGCTATCGGACTATATAAATTCAGATGAAGTAAAAGAGTATTTTGGTGAAAAGATCATCCTCTTTGGTAAGTCCATGAATGCCATCGATCTTCCTTTTATGAATCGAGACCTGGGCTGGGATTTTATGAGAGATCATTTTCATCATCAAGTTTTAGACATGTCGTCTGTTGCCATGGCCTTTGCTGATAAAGGCACACTACCTGAAGAGTGTCGATCCGGTTCTGGGCTTATGAAGCATTTTGAAATGGGTGATGTGGCCCATACGGCCTTAGAAGATGCCAAAAATGTCGCCCTTCTTTATTTAAAGTCTTTAGAATAGTTTTATTTCTGAGTAAGCATCTTTGAAGGATCTAATGGCCTGCTATTATGCCTTAGTTCAAAGTGCAGATGCGGTCCGCTCGTTCGTCCAGTCATACCTACTTGAGCAATGACCTGGCCTTGATGAACACGGTCTCCTTTTTTGGTAAAAAGAACCTTTGCATGGGCGTAAACTGAAAATATTCCTCCACCATGAGAGATCACAGTTAGGTTTCCATAACCACCAAGGTCATTTCCTGAATAAACAACAATTCCATCGGCGACACTTAGTATATGACTACCTACTGGCGCTGGAATATCGATTCCCTCGTGTTTTCGCCCCCAACGATGACCGTAGCCGGAGCTAATTTTTTTTCGGGCCGGAACTGGCCAAAGGAAATCTCCATTTCCTATATAATCAGAGCTAGCCACTTGGCGATAACGAGTTCTTCCCCAGATACCTTTATCCATGGGAATAAAAACCCATTCCCCTGCCTTAAACTTCTTGCCTTCGTTAGCGGCTTGAATTCTCCAAGCGGGAATCTTAAATTCATTGGATAAACTTTTTAAACTTTCACCTTTTCTCACTTGAATATATTGGCCGCTATTTAAATGGGCGCAGCTACTTATAAAAAGCATTGTGAAAACCGCGAATGTAAACCAAAGTAATTTCATCCAGTAACCCTTTAGGGAACCGGATGATGAAGGGGCTTAAAGCTCTTCTAAAATCCGGTGCCAATCTACTTTCTTATCGGATTCACGGTTTAAAAGGTTTATGGGATTAACTGAGATTTTCTTGGCAGAAATTGCCTCTCCATCCGAAGACTCCCATGGACAGTGGCCTTTGTAGATTCCGCCAATCCAAAAATAATCACGACCACGAAAATCTTGCCGTTTTTGAATGTCTTCTGAATAGTTTCGAAAACCCATGGTCGTTACTTCGTGACCTTGAATTTCATCTTCAGCTAAATTTGGAGCATTGATATTGAGTAAATGATATTCAGGAATATGCTCATGGATATCTTTCATCACAAGCTTTTTCATGAATTTTGCTGCCGTATGATAGTGAGCATCTTCTTCATCAAAATTTTGAAAATCTAGCACCGTTGAGACGGCCATAGAGGGAATTTTATGAAAGGCTGCTTCTCTTGCCACGGCCACGGTTCCAGAATAATAAACATCCTGCCCTAAATTGGCCCCTCTATTAATACCCCCTATAACTAAGTCCGGAGGATTATCTTTCATAATATGGGCAAAACCCATTAGCGAACAATCGGCCGGGTAGCCGCTACAGCCATAGACCTGCTTTTCGATTTGAATGATCCTAATGGGGTGATCTAGGGTTAGAGTATGACCAGTAGTCGAACGCTCTTCTAAGGGGGCCACAACCCACACATCGGCGATCTTTCTTAGCTCGTCTGCCAGTATTTTTATTCCTGGAGCATGCACTCCGTCATCATTTGAAATTAAGATTCTCATGGGGTCAATATAATCAAAGGAATTTTAGAAGTCGAGGTTTTGATAAAAATCTAAGTTTTTATCAAACTTTCCATAATCAATTTGCCTAAAGCTCTTCTCAACTTTTTTATTTACAGGAACACTGCAAAAATCAAATTTGATAAACTCAAATAAGCTGGGAAATAGGTTCGAATCCCAGTCAGCTTTGAGGGCCAGCTTAATCTTATTTTTATGTAATGATTCAAAGGTGGTCTTATGAAAACTGGCCACAAATTCGTGGAATTTACTGGTGTTTTGAAGATGCTCAATTTCGGTAAACGGTAGGATTAGCACAGAAAGGTTTTTGGCCTGGATAACTTTTTTTAAGGCCTCCATATCGGTAAAATTCCAAGCAAATTTTGAATCAAACTGATCGTAATAGGCAGCATCTTTTGAGTCACTAAATTCTAATGAAAGACATTCAGCAGTTGCCCCATGCTTGGCCAAAACTTCTTTGCTATCTACAATTAATTTTTTAATCAGATCAGGATGTTCATTATCAAAATGGAGCCAGTAATTTTTATTGGCACAATAATTTGATTCTAAGATTTCTAAGAATTTATAATGCTGAAGAAAATTTAAACTCTTTGGTCTAAAATCGAATCCAAGATCTTGGATTCTTCTTTCTTCTAAATGAGTTATGGTTTCTGGGCAATAGATCCCTTCTAGCCGAAGTCGAGTCTTCACTATTCTATTGTATCAAGGATTTACGCCACTTATAAAATAATACTTCTGGGCAATTTGTACCAACACTCTCCGGATGGAATTGAAAACTCAGGTGATTAGGCCCTTTACCCGAGTCAATCACCCCATCTTTAATCGTGTACTCTAATCCTTCCTTTAAAGAAACGGACTCTTTAACTGCGAGTGAACTATAATATTGAACCCAAAGCTCAGTACCGCCGTACTTCTGATCAAACTCTTCCCATGATGGAACTTGATAGCCCGTTCGCCTACCATGCCTCTTTTGAGGAGCCTCTACAATCTCAAAACCAAGGGATTTAAAGATAAGTTGGTGACCAAGACAAATTCCGATTTGATAAATATTATTCTGTTTAAAAACCTCTTCGATTAGTTTGATTGCACTTGCGTACTCATTAGGATGACCTGGACCTGGTCCCCAAATGATCGTGTGGTAGTTTTTCTTAATCTCTTCTAGGGAAAGCTTTTTATAATGTAAGACTTCGCTAGTGATGCCCCAATCGTTTATCATTCCTTGAATATTAAAAGTAAAACTATCCTCAAAATCTACTATTAAAACTTTCATACTAATTAAAATCGGAAATTGATTTAAAGCTTTTATCATTAAAGTTGATAAGAAAATTTAAACTAAAACTCGTGTCGATAACAGTTTTTTGATGGGCCAATTCCATCTTCCAACAGTTATTAAGTGGGGTATAAAGCACTTTGTAGATACTTTTTAGACTTCTTTGCTGATCGATATCGTAATCATAACCTACTGTAAAATCAAAATGCTTAGTGGCCGAAATCCCTGTTTCAAGGGTTATGAATTTAAAGATTGGCTCAATAAAACTATTATATTCAAAGGACGCCTTTATATAGTGAGGTCCTAGCTCTTGAGTTAAATTCAATGAAAGAATATGCTCATTGCTAGCATAAAAATAATATTCATTAAGACTTAAGCTGGTCTTGTGAACACTGGCCCCAGTAGAAACAAAAAGTCTGGTTAGTTTTTCATCCAGCTCATCTGTCTTCACCGCAAAGTCATACCCCTGTGAAACATTAAAATAGGCCACTCTATCGTAAGAAAAGTTATCTCTTAGGTAGCGGTCATCGGAAGTTAAATCGGTCCCACGGGCGGTTTTTCGAATAAGAGAGTTATTCCATTGAAGCTCAAGCGTATTAGAAAGAGGAAGCGAGGTTCTAGACGAGACCTGTGAAAGTCTAAACTCTTGCTCTCGAATAGCATCACGGTAATCAAATTGCCCAGAAGCATCTTCTAATGAGATTTGATTCTTGAAATCCGTATTCCCTCTTATCTTTTGATCGGAAAGAAAATAATGTTTTAATTTATACTCTTGCTGGTGTCGATAGGACTTCTTTTCTCTATAGAAATCTTTTTTGGCAAGTTGACCTGAGAAAACGGGAGTTTTTCCTATTAAATTATCCCCAAGTTCTGACTTAACTTTTTCTTCTGTCTTAATTTTTTTGAAATCAATTCTTTCACTTGGAACGTATTCCTTGTAGGCCAATCCAAAGATTTTCTCCACCGCCATGGAAAACTCCGTTTCATAAACCATTCCTTGTTTGGTGAAGGACTTATCAGTTTCATAAGGTAATCTATAGGTTTGATAATCCAGTTTAGCATTTGTGCTTACTTGAACAGGACCAAGGGTACCCAAGTTCCATGAGAGATAAGGAGCTAAATCAATTCGGCTCGCATTTCTTATTAAATTTAACTCGGAGGTATGGTTTTGCTTAAAGTTCACAAATTCCGAATCAAAGCCAAAGGCAAACTTATTTAAAAGTGGTACATCTGTTTGAAGAAAATTTACAGGCATTAAGGAGAGGTTTACCTCTGGTAATACTTGAACATAAGAATTATCAAATTCTTTTGCATCTGGAAAAAGTTGATTTCGTTTAAAATTACCTTCCACTGTGAGCTGTAAAAGTGGCAGCCTAAAATCCATAAAGGCACCACCGCCATTCTCTGCCCCATCTGTTCGTTCACCTGCGAAAAAATCATAATCTCTTTCCATATCGAGATCTCTTACATCGTTAAAGTAGAGATGATGATTAAAGAAGGACGTGGTGTTAAAATGATGTTCCCAGTCTGTAAAATGCCTAAAGAAATGGTGCCCGGTTAGCTCTGTGTTGGATTTATTATAATCATAAATTCGATCCCAGCTATTGAGGTGATTAAGCTCAAACCACATGCCGTCTCGAATGACCTGCCTATACTGAACTTCTCCACCAAGGCCTCGATCACCCCAGAATGAAGGGGTCAAAGTCATATCCTTTGATTCATCGATATTCCAAAACCAAGGTTGTTGAAATCTTACCCCTTCCTCAAAATTAAACCCGAGGCTAGGAAAAAGTAGACCTGTCTCTCTTTCTTTCTTTATCGGGAGAACAATATAGGGGAAGTAAAGAACTACAACTCCTTTAACTTTTATATAGGCATGCCAGATTCTTACATACTCACCAACAGTAATCTTAACCTTTCGTCCAAAGATACTCCAAGACTCGGGACAGTCGATACAAGTTGTATACTCGGCATCCACACCTGTTATATCGTTATTCGAATGTCTGGTTATTTCTTTTCCTAGAACCACGTAATTATCTGAAAGGATCCTCGCGTTTCTCACATTCATATATCGATCTTTAAAGTTATAATTTAACTCAGACCCGTGAAGCGTAATATTTGGACCAATATAACGAACATTACCAATAACCTGAGTTTCCCCAGTATTAAAAGACATTGAAGCCTTTTCACCATAGATGGCATTATCGGCGTGGGTGATAATCACATTACCAACGGCCTCAAACTTATTTTCTTTTGTTTTTCTAAAAGCCTTATCGCTTAGGACTCTAACCTTATCACCTAGACTGAATTGAAAAGATTCTCTTGCTTCTAAAAGATTTGTACTAAGAAGTACGGCTAAGACTAAGGAGCAGTTTTTGAACTTCCCCAATAAAATAGTATGAGCCAAGAACAAGAGTAGTTCCGGTACTTTCGTTTTGAATTTGTTTTGCCCAATCCTTAGCAAACCTAATATTTTCCTTTCCATTTTTTTCTCTTTGTTCAAAAAGAGAAAAAAGTTTTTCAGATGACAAGGCCCTTGGATGATTAAACTCACAGACCCAGGCCTTCTTAGCTAAGCGTGGACAAGTAAGAATAACATCCATCATAGAAGAAACTTCCTCCAGTGGTCTGTCAGAAAGAGCAAACAAAGTTTCAATCTCCTGTTCGCCTTTTATTCTACCAAAAACGCTTTGCACCAAATGCCTTAAACCATCTAAATTATGTGCACCTATAAAGATAAAGCCTCTGTTTTTCAATGTCATCTGCTCAAATCGTCCGGGGCTTGATTCTGGGGGTGGAAGTTCATTTTTATTAGGAATTTTCAGGTTTTCAATGCCTTGCAATATAAGATTTACGGCCGTCAGTGCCGTTAAAGTATTTTGCTCCCAGTAAGGTAGCTTTCTTAATTCAGGCACCGATTCTTTTAAATTTATCCAATTGATCTTAGCTTTTGAAGTGAACTCTTTAATTTCACTATTTAAAAAGTCACTTGTAAGACATGAAATTAAAGGAGCGGTCTCTCTGGTTATCCCGAGCTTTTCTTTTAAAATTAAACTATGAGTATCCCCTAAAATTTCACAATGATCTTTTGAAATTGATGTAAGGCATGCCAAATCTGTATCAAAAAAATTTGTGGCATCTAGACGACCACCTAGGCCCACTTCTAAAATGAGAAAGTCTACCTTTTCACGTTGGTCTATCCACAAACAAAATAAATAAAAAAGACTTTCGTAAAAACTTAATAGTGGTACTTGCTCTAATAGTTTTTCAAACTGATTTTTAGAGATCATCTCTTCTTTGAAGATGAATCTTTCTCTTACGGAAAGTACGTGTGGTGAGGTCCAAAGGCCGCAATTTTTTCCATTTTTAGAAAGTTCCCTTGCAATGGTTCGTGCAGTCTCACCCTTGCCGTTAGTGCCGGCGACCGTAATGATTTTTATTTCTTTTTTTTCAAAGGATTCAACAAAATGTGAGAATAGGTTTTTCTTTTCTTCAAAAGAGAGACTTACCTTCTTGGGATCGAACTTTTCAAATCCAAACTTAGAGTTTAGCTTTTCAGTAATCGCCTCATCCCAAGACAAGTCTTGGTTCATCACTACGCCTTAGACTTTTTATTCTTTTTTGTATTTGAACCAAAAATATCCATAAAGAAACTAAGCTCTTTTTTAAGATCTTTCCTATGAACAATTCTATCTACAAACCCATGATCGTATAAAAACTCAGACCTTTGGAATCCTTCAGGTAATGTTTGTCTAATAGATTGTTCGATTACTCTTGGTCCAGCAAAACCGATTAAGGCCTTAGGCTCAGCAAGGTTTACATCACCAAGCATAGCAAAACTGGCCGCCACGCCGCCAGTAGTTGGATCAGTCAAAACTGAAATATAAGGGATTCCAGCGTTTTTTAATCTTTGTCTTGAGGCCGACGTTTTTCCCATTTGCATAAGAGATAAAATCCCCTCTTGCATACGTGCGCCACCTGAGCAGCAAATAACGATGGCCGGAATCTTTTTTTCAAAGGCAATATCCATCACTCTCGCTATTTTCTCTCCTGTAACGACTCCCATTGAGCCACCCATAAACTGAAAATTCATCACAGCAATGGCCGCAGGCTTACCTTCGATAGTACATGTTCCAGAGAGTGTTCCATCTCTTAAACCAGTTTTTTCAAAGGCCTTATCTAATCTGTCTTTATAAGAAATTTTATCAACGAAGCTAAGGGGGTCTGAAGTTGTTAAGTCTTCCCCTAATGGCAAAAAGCTTTCTTCATCACAAATCAGCTCCAGTCTTTCAATGGCACCTAATCTAAAATGATGGTCACAATAAGGGCAAACCTGATCGCTTTCTTTTAGCCTTTCACTTTGAAGAATCTCCGCGCAGTTTGAACATTTTTTCCAAAGACCAGTTGGTGTATCAGTCTTTATCTTTTTAGAACTTTTAAGTTTTGGACTCTTAACTTGTTTAAACCAGCCCATAGGAATCTCCGAACTTTAAATCAATAATATAGGCTAGTTTGGCTTTTACAGCGCAGGCTGACAAGTAAAAAGAACCTTACAAGACGACGTTTTTTCGGCTAGTTAGAAGACAAATGAAGTGTCATCAGCAGTCAATAGGCTGATCCTATCGCAGCCAAGCTCATCCACTTCTTGAATAATCTGTTGCTGATAATTTGGTTTAAGATGACCAAGAAAAACAGGAACATCTGCTGGCATCTTTTTCATTTCTTGATTAATTGTTTTTGGAGTGTGGTGAAAACTATCAATGGCCACTTTCTCTAATTTATTTGGAAAGCTAACTTCTGTAAAAATGGCCTTTAGGTTCTTAGCTTTTTTAGCCAGGTCCCAAATTCTATCAGTTGGCCCAGTATCTTGGGTAAAGACCACAGTCTTCCCATTTTTTTCTATAAGAAACCCATGTCCTCCGGCCGGATGATTTACCTGCACTGGAAGAATCTTATAGTCCCCTAACATAAAAGGTTTTTCAGACTCAACCGTGTGAAACCTTAAGGTAGGATCGTCTTTTGTCGGGAGCTGAGTAAAGTCTGGCCAGATCTCATCATTTAACAAATGTTTCATGATGCTATTTTTAGCCACCTTAGAAGCATAGACTTCAAAAGGTTTTCCCTTTAGACCAAAACAATTATCTGAGATATATGCTAGATCCGAAATATGATCTAAATGTGAATGAGAAATTAAAATATTATCTATAAGTACTTGCTCATCGATTTGAATTCCAGATGCTACTGATCCAGCATCAATTAACAACTTCCCATCAATGAGATAGGAGGTTGTTTTAAAACCTGGAGACGTTCCACCGTGTCCACCGATAACCCTAACAAGCATTCGCTTTCCTTTTTATTGTCTCTCTATATTCTAACTTGCTTTTCTATTCTTATCTACTTCTGAGGACTTATACATACTAGAATTTTCAAACCACCGACAAAAAGCATCAACTACATCCTCTGAAAATTGGCTTCCTCGATATTTAATAATCTCATCATAGGCCACCATTGGTGGAAGTCCCTTTCTATAAGGTCTTGTGGAGATCATGGCGTCAAAGGTATCGGCCACTGAGATAATCATGGCGATAGTTGGAATTTCATCCCCTTTAAGACCAAATGGGTAGCCTTTACCGTCAGGCCTTTCGTGATGAAACCTCATCCCATCAACAACCCTATGCAGACTTTCTATATGTCCCAATATTTCATACCCAAGTCTTGGGTGCTCTTTCATAATTTTAAATTCTTCATCATTAAGAGCAGACTCTTTTTTCAATATTTTATCTTCAATTCCAATCTTCCCAATATCGTGAAGAACCGCGGCCATTTTTAAGTCTCTCATATCAGTCGTGGTTAAATCCATTTCTCGTCCGATACATTCTGCAAAGTGAGCCACTCTTTTGGTATGACCCCCAGTATAGGAATCTTTTTTACCTATGGCGTCTGCTAGGGCCGAGATCACTTGCAAGAACTGATTATGAAGTTTCTCTATCAATAGAGTATTTTCTAAAACGTTGGTAAGCTGATTAGAGACGGCGTCAACAAAATGATAATCTTCTTCATCGAAATTTCCATTCGTTGAATTTATGGCCTGTACCACGCCTAAAATTTCTCCCTTCGAAACGAGGGGGGAAAGAAGCATATTTTTAGGTTCTAAATCTTTAATATAAGAAGTCATTCTTCCAGAGCGAATATCATATTTCACATCGTCTATATGTAGGATCGCCATATGATGAGCACATGATCCTACGAAGTTTGTTTCATCAATTTGTGATCGGCAATTACCAATTTCTTTGGCCGCCCCAAAAGGAATATAATACATTTCATTTTTTTTAGGATCTTTTATATGGATAATCACGTGTTCTGATTCTAATAATGTTTTTAATACATTTACGGCTTTCTTTTTAATCGTTTTAAAATCTTGATTTAAAGTTGTTAACTGCCCAAGTTCTATAAGGCCTTCATAACGAAGAATTTTTTTCGCTAGGATCTCTCGAGCTTCATCAGACTTACCCTCGACCTCTAGATTTTTTATAGATTTTATAAGCTCTTCAATAAGAACATCTTTTTTCTTGATCATAGGTGACCTACTCCTTCATTCCTTTTCGGAAAACAAGGGCAAGTTCTTGAGATTAATCGGAAATTTTAGAGTTTTGTTCTAGCTCTTGATAAAGTTCTTTAGCATTCTTATCAAGTATCTCGCTTAATAATTTAGAAAGCTTTTTATTATTTGGCTTTTTAAGAACTTCTTCTGCCTGCTTTAAAAGTTTTGATCCCGACTTTTTAGCTCCAGATTCGATATGAAAAAGAAGGACAAACTCCCCTTTAGAGACCACTTCTTCTTTAACTGAATCCCAATCCATGCCTTTAAACCTATACACAGTCTGAAAGGTTTTTGTTAACTCTTTGGCCAAACAGATCTCAGCACCTGGCAAGAGTGAAGATAAAATTTCTGCACTATCTAAAACTCGATGGGGGGATTCAAAAAAGATATGGGTTCCACTTATTCCAGTACAGTCCTCAAAGCTAGTTTTTCTTTTTTCCTTTTCCTTAGGTAAAAACCCATGGAAATGAAAAGGATGAGGAGGCAAGCCGGAGAGCTCAAGAGCGGTGACTACTGAGTTAGGACCTGGAAGAGTTTCAATTTCAAATTCACTTTTTAATACTTCTTTTACCAAAGGAAAGGCCGGATCAGAAATTAGTGGTGAACCAGCATCGGAGGCTAAAAAAACATCCTCACCCTTATTAAGTAGCTCTAGGACCAGCTTTACTTTGCTCCTATCCTGGTCATGAAAAGCGAAAAGACTTTTGGCCTCTAAAACAATATCCGCTCTTTTTAAACGGTCTTTAAAAACTCGAGTATCCTCTACGAAAAAATGTTTCCCTTCCTCTAAGGCCTTTCTTGCCCGAGGAGAAAGATCCTCCATATTTCCAATAGGTAATGTGATTAAAATTAGCTTTGCCACTTCTTGACTCTTTTACTCCTGAATATACTTCCCCGTATTACGAGGCATGTCAGAATGATAGAATAAGTTTAGTCATCGGTCTATGGACCATTTAAGAATATAGCAAGGAGTGCATTTCATGACTATGAAAGCCAAGGTAAGAACGGATTCATCTGGAGATATCACTATTATGATGGAGGGGGGTCTAGATTTTGAAAATAGCATGCCTTTTAGGCGAGAATTAGAAGGGATCACCAAAGATAATCCGGCCTGTAAAATCACTCTAGATCTAAACCGTCTAGACTTTGTTGGCTCTAGTGGAATTGGTTACTTTGTAGAGACGATTAAGTCCCTCAACGAAAAGAAAGATCAGATTAGACTTAGTAATGTTCGAACAGAATTTTTAAAAGTTTTTAAGCTTTATGATCTAGATTTAATGAGTCTAATGATCGAAGAATTTGATACGGATGAAACTGAAGCTATGAGCCAGATGTTTGCTAACCGTCGAAACACTTTTCAGAACTGATAATTATATAAAGGTATATAGAAGCTGGGCCTCTGTTTACGGGGCCCTTTTTTATTAAGCTTTGGCCCAAGATCAGGAGTCTCCCCTATTGATAACGATCTAAGCTCCATTGTTCTGGCATAAGCTGGAACCCAGCGCTCATCAGCTGGAGTTTCTTCGTCCACCACTTCACCGCCTCCGTCTTCATAGGGGCTTCCCTCAGTATCAGGATAATAATCTTCTTCATAACTTGGGTTGGCATCTTTGTATGATTTATAATAATGAGAACCAACGACATAGCCCCCGAATAGAAGACCTGCATAAAGACCAACACTTGCGCCAATGGCCCAAGATCTGCCTGGAGAATCAAAGGCATAACTAGCAACACCTAATAAAAGACCTCCGACTGTTCCATAAGCGGCCATAGTTCCAACGGCCTGAATTCTTGGGTCTAAGGCCTTCGCTTCTTGCAGCGGTGCTAGCGATAGAAAGCCAAAAAGACTGAACATCATTAAGAATGTTTTAAAACGTTTTGCCATGAATAAATTCTATCCCAAGGTGCTTTATTTAATCCCGTCACATCGCGTCACATATTTATTTTAAAAGAAACTGAACTTCTTCTTTAAAAAGCTGACCTAAAAGCTCGCAAGTCCTTCCTAGACGTACTCTTTGCTTCCTAGATACTTGCCCTTTATTTGACTTGCATTCAATTACCAATATTTTTTTTGTTTTTTTATTTTTTGTTAAGACACAAACGTCTATCTGACCGCAGTTCATCTGCCTTAAAACCATTGGTGAGAATAGAATTGGAATTCCCTTTTGGTGGAATTTTTTAGAGATTAAAGCTTCCCAACCCTCGCCTTTACTTAAAGAAATTCTTTAACTCCCTTAAAGGATCTTCTATGTATTGGAGTTGGTCCCAATTTTTCAATGGCCTCTTTATGGGCCTTAGTAGGATAACCGGCATGTCTTTCTAGGCCATAACCAGGATATTCATTTCCAAATTTTTCCATAAGCTCATCCCGGTATTCTTTTGCGATGATTGAAGCCAGACCAATTACAGAAGATTTAGTATCTCCTTTTATAATGGTTTCAGCTCTCCAGTTAACAGGTTTATCCGCCGGAAGTTTATTTCCATCCACTAGCCAACTTCCCCTCGTTTTCTTTTCTTCACAAATAAGAAGGCTTTCTTTCATGGCCTTTAAGCTTGCTTGTAAAATATTGATGCGATCAATCTCATCTGCCTGAATTTCTACGATGGAATAATAGCCAAGTCCTTTTAAAGAACCTCCAAGTTCAATTTTTATCCCTTGAAGCATTTTTGCGTCGATAAGGCTTAGCACCTCTTTTCTTTGTTTTTCTTTGAGCTTTTTAGAATCATCCACATTCATAGTTGAAAGAGTCTTAAGTCCCTTTTGAATATCAGTTAAGATGACCGTGGCCGCTACGACGGGACCTGCTAGTGGACCTCGTCCGACTTCATCGGATCCTGCCAATGCGGTATCTTTTTTTAAAATAAAATCAGATTCAAAAAACAAGCTTGCTCCAAAAAAAGAAAACCCTCCTTACGGAGGGTCTTACTATCAAAAAATTTAATCCTAAGATTATTTTCTATCGTAATCGATAGCAATTCTAGCAGATTTACCAGAACGTTCTCTAAGGTAGTAAAGTTTAGAGCGACGAGACTTACCTCTTTGCATAACTTCTACCTTATCAATATTCGGTGAATGAAATGGAAATACTCTTTCCACACCAATTCCACTAGACATTTTTCTAATACGGAAGTGACCATTTAGATCTTTTTCTTTTTTGATTGAAATACAAACACCTTGGAAAATCTGAATACGTGTTTTATCACCTTCAGTAATTTTCGCATGAACAGCTACAGTATCACCTGTTCTAAACTCAGGAATAGCTGCCGTGTCTTTTGTATAATTCTTTTTTACTACGTCTAATAAGTTCATTTGAACTCCTAAACCGGTTTCCCGGAAATTTTATTCACACTCAGAGGACCGGAACCATTCCGTTCTTAAGCTGTGACGTCGACCCATAGGCTTACTTAGTCGAGCGCTTCTTTGAAGCGGTCGAGGTAGATAGCGACAGCAGAACGAACTGATAAGTGATTATACCCGTCACTGGCATTGCCAATTAAAGGTTCTAATCGAAAGTCCGCGCTCTCAACTACCGAAGCATGAAGTCCCCAGCCTGTACCAAATAGCAATAATATAGGGCGTTTGTCAATATTCGCTTTGCGACATACGTCCTTCATTTTCCCATCATATTCTTCAAAATTAGCCCCAGTCACAACCACTAAAGGATTCACTCCCTCAGCCTCTTTAACCTTCTCTACGGCCTCCTCAATAGAATTTGCGATAGACGTAAAGGCCAAGGCATCCTGGCGGTCAGGATTGTAGGCTCCGTTCTTATCTTTTTCCCAATGCCCAAGAATTCTATTCACTAATTCATGCTGGGCCTTAAGAGGAGTTATAATATAGTAATGCTCAGCGCCATAGGTTCTAGAGCTTCTTGAGATATCGTGGATATCCAGGTTAGTTACCGAAGTCGTTACTAATTCATTTCTTTTGTTTTTTATGGGGTGGTGAACCAGGGCCACATATAATTTAGTCATCTAATAAATCCGGTCTGTATTTTTTTGTAATTCTTAATCTCTCTGATTCTTTAAATTCTTTTATGGCCTTATGATTACCAGAGAGCAAGATCTCTGGCACCTCAAGTCCTTCAAAATCTCGAGGTCTTGTATAAATAGGCTCTTCTAATAGACCACCATTAAATGATTCATTTTCGCTACTTACTTTATTTCCTAAAACTCCAGGAACAAATCTTAAGGCTGAGTCTAAAATAGTGAGAACAGCAACTTCTCCCCCAGTAATGACAAAATCTCCCAATGAAATCAGCTCATCTACATAGGCCTCAATAAAGCGTTCATCGATTCCTTCATAACGACCGCAAACGAAAACCACATCTTTGCCTTTTGCTCCCCACACGTTCTTAGAAAACTCTTTGCAGTATTCATTATCCCAAACTTTCCCTCGAGGAGAAGTATAGACAATATGAAGTTTTTCGCGAAAGTTATCACCATAGCCACCTGGTTTAACAACGCCTTCCATTAGAGCATTCTTTAAAACATCGGCCCTAATAACCATGCCTTCGCCGCCACCGAATGGAGCCGCATCTACGCCTTTAAAATCTTTCGGAGAAAAATCTCTTAGTAAAACGGAGTTTAGCTCAAAGTCGATCCCTCTCTCACCCCGTAGGGCCTGCCCGGCCACTCCACTATCAAGATAAGCCTCAAAGAGTTTTGGGAATGAGTTTATAATCCAGATTTTTTTCAACCGATCATCTCCGGGACAACAATTTGAACAGTTCCCGCCTCTAGATCAATTTCTTTTACAAAATTATCGATAAAAGGAACTTCAAAATTTTGTTTTCCTCTTATAACGAGGACGATTTGAGCAGAATTATCATAGTGAGATGAAACTCTTCCTACTTCTTCACCGGTGGCCTCAGAGATAACTTTTAGGCCAATAAGATCTTCTAGGTAAAACTCCCCTTCCTCTGGCTCTGGTAGGTCTGATTTTTTGAAGTGAATAGAAAAGGGAATCATCTCTTCGACTTTATTTCTATCTTTAACTTCTTTTAAAGTAACAATGATTTTATTTCCAAAAGCGATGCTTGCAATCTCGTGCTCCTCACCCTCTTTTGAAACTTTACTCCCATCTTTTGGGTAAAGAAGGACTTTAGATCCTTTAGTAAGAACTGAGTCTTCCGTATTGTAGAGATGAAACGCAAAGGCTCCTTTAATCCCATGGGGTTTAGAGCAGCCACCTAATTCAATATATTCTGAGAGTTCTTTCATTTGACCGTCTGCTCCGGCTCCTGCCTCCCGCAGACATACCGTTCATCCTGAACATAAAAAAAACCCCCAGCCGAAACTGAGGGTTTTATTTAAAAAGGTGCGACCTGCTATTCTCACACACAGTCTCCCG
>CEUZ01243314.1_pt1 | contig 113282 bp, 124 predicted proteins | sample 361511 | NCBI WGS metagenome assembly CEUZ01 (sample SAMEA2622822, study PRJEB7988) | marine metagenome | biome: marine biome (ENVO:00000447); feature: surface water layer (ENVO:00002042); material: "saline water (ENVO:00002010), including plankton (ENVO:xxxxxxxx)" | depth 5 m
GAGCATTACGGTTTAATCCGTGTTAAAGATCAACCAATTGATTATCGTCATAACTGGGATAATTCTACATGTTTCACAGCATGGTTCTTTATTGAAATTGGTCGTCAAGCTGACCACCATGATCGTGGAGAAACACATTTCTGGGAACTTGAAAATGTTGGTTGTCCAAACACAGGATGGGGATACTTTGTAGTATTCTTTATCGCTTTAGTGCCGCCAATTTGGCATTGGTACATGCGTAAAAGATTAGCTGCATGGGATCAGCATTTTGCTACAGACGAAGAGAAAGCAATTGCTAGAAGAATCAATAAAGAAGTTGGTTATGAAGGCACACCTTTCGCTGGCGATGTACTTGCAGATGCTGGTAACGTTGATCTTGGTTTAAGATCAGCTAAGAAGTAACCCATTACAGGTTATTGAAGTTAGGTGTCTCTTATTTGGGACACCTAATTTCGTGTAAAGGAAGACGCTAAACTTTTATATCGGAGAAAAAGATGAAAGTAACATATGATGCAGATGTTTGCACACATGCTGGAGAATGCGTTAAGGGCGCACCAAATGTCTTTAAAGTAGTTGATGGCAAGTTTGTAATAGATACATCGGCAGATACAGAAGATAATATTAGAGCGACAGTAGGTAATTGTCCTTCTGGTGCTCTTAAAATAGAAGAATAAATTAAATTGTAATTCGATTAGAGGGGGAAATTATGCCAATCGGAGATCATTTAAGGGACGTTATGGATCTTTACGGAGCTCCAACATGTCCTCATACCAACGCAGTCTTAATCTGTGCTGGTGAAAAGGGTGTAGATATCAATGCTCATGTTGTAAAAGACTGGGGCGCTGGTTCTGAAATCCGCAGCATGTCACCTTTAGGAATAGGTCCAATTCTTAAAGATCGTGCGTGTACCAACTACGGACTTGTCTCTTGCATATCATACTTAGATGATAAAGGGTTTGGTCCATCTCTTGTTCACAGAAATGGAGTAACAAGAGCTCGTATGTGGAGAGAAGTTACTGTAGCTATGGGTTGTAACGCATCTGATGATGCTTCACTATCTGCAGCACTTGATATACTTGAAGATACATTAGGTTCAGACTTAGGTAATATGAAAGGTGACTATGTATGTGGTCAATATACATTTGCTGATTGTGCTTGGGCTGGTGTATGTCAAGTTGCTACTAACAATGGTAAAGGCAATGCAGTGAGTTCTAGAGCACGCATCAACAAATGGTTTGCTGCTGTTCAGTCTCATCCATCTACAAGTAAAGAGTCTATAAATCCATTTTCATGTATGTGCACAAAAGCAGATTCAGATGGTGGAACAATCAGAAACATTTCAATTAATGCTGGTTAATTTTAATTAGTATTAATTTTAGACTAAAAGAGAGACCCTAATTATTAATTAGGGTCTCTTTATTTTAGATTCATGATATTGTAATCTGTCAATGACTGGATATCCAAGGATTAACTGCTTATGAATATTTATAAATATCTCTGGTTTTTTGGAACTAAACCGCAAGATAGTTATGTAACAATCCAACCATCTAACAAGAAAGTTTTTGTTAAAGCCGATCAAAGTATACTTTCTGCAGCATTAGATCAGGGATTAGATTATCCGCATGATTGTAAATTTGGTACATGCGGTTCATGTAAAACCAAGCTGATAAATGGCAAAATAAAACCCACTTCTGACTATAGTTATACATTATCAAAACAAGAATTAAGTGATGATTATTTTTTGGCATGTCAATGTAGATTAACAATGGATTCTGAGGTGGAAGTTGAACTTGGTGATTTAATTAGAAAACCTCCAAAGAAAAGCAATGCTAAAATTATATCTACAAATATGTTAACAAGTGACATTATGAGTGTTGTCATAAAATCTAATGAAGATATAAAACATGATGCTCTTGCAGGTATGTGGGCAGAATTATCAATTGGTGGACTAGATAGGCCTCGTTCGTATTCATATGCCAATGCACCACAAAATGAAAATTCTAATGAGTTTACATTTTTCATACGTAAGGTCCCTGGAGGTAAATTTACAGAATGGCTTTTTGACCCTAATAGAGATAAAAATGAAAATGTCGAAATAAATGGTCCTTTTGGATCTTTTTATTTAAGAGAAAAACAAACTCCAATAGTTTGTATTGCTGGAGGTAGTGGTTTAGCACCAATAAAATCATTACTTGAAGATGGAGTTATAAAACAAGTTGCAAGAGATGTAGTGTTTTTATTTGGGGCAAGAACGCAAAGTGATTTATATTGTGTTGAAGAACTAAACCAAATAAAAAATCATTGGAATAAAGATTATTTTTTTGATTTTATACCAGTTTTAAACATGGAATCTCAGGATAGTGACTGGAAAGGTGCGAGAGGTTTGGTCACAGATTATTTTGAAGATGAATATATTAAGAAAAAAAATCTAAATATTTCAGAATGGCAAGGATATTTATGTGGCCCGCCGCCAATGGTTGATTTTGGAGCTGAACTTCTAAAAAAACATGGTATTAAATCAGATGAAATTTTCTATGACAAGTTTACAGATTCCAGTAACAAAGACTAAATATCACCCCATAATCATGTTATAAAAACATGGCTAAATTACCAATTAATATGTTTACAACACTTGAAAACTGTATTACTTTTAATAATGCACGGTGTAATGATATACGTATCATTATATCATTAAATGCTAATAAAGAGGAGAGTAAATTATGGGATTTCTATTCGGCAAAACCGCTCAAGGCACATATGTGATGGTAGCGTTCTGGATAGCGTGTTACTACTTCTTCAGCAGTATGTTCCCACAATGGCATTTTGCTCCTGGCTCAATGCCTGGGTTAGCTGGCTGGCCTGTAGCTCTTTTGATAGGTTTTCTATTAATTGTAGCTAATATGATTAGTGTATACTTATTCATAAAGGTAGCTGGTAATAGACCATGGGAATGGTTTGAAGATGGAAACTACGGACCAGGAGATGAAGGGTAAAAAGAATTTGATGGCTATGTATTAGCTGTCAAATAACTATAATAAGAAGTCTTATCTAAAAAGGACTTAAAAGGGGGAAAGCCAAAAACTTTCATTACACAGGAACGTAAGTCCCTAGCCATTAAGACGTTATTTATATATATATAAAAATGAGGAAAGTTATATGAAAACTCACACAAGACGTGATTGGAAACTTGGAGCTGCGGTAGGTACAGCCTTATCGTTAGGTTCGGGTGGAGCAATTGCAGGACCGCATGGGTTTGATCTACATAACGTGTTTCATGGAGCATCTGCTGGTTTAGCAGGTACTAGTATTGCTCACGTTGAAGATCCAGTCTCAGCGGTTTTTGGTAACCCTGCAACATTGACCACTTATTACGGTGGTACAAACTTTATGTTTGGGGCTACTTTCTATATGCCACGTGCGGAGATGACACATGATGGGTCAGCCGGTTACGCGGTAGGCGAGGTAACATCACTTGTAAATATTACAGCTGGTGCAGCCTCACAAACAGCAGCATCGTACTTCTTTAATGCTACATCTAAAGCAGATGTGTATGCGGTACCAACTGTTGCTGTGACACAGGACTTAACAGGTCTTGGTATACCAGTAGTTCTTGGTGTTGGTGTTTCTGCAACATCTGGTATCGGTGTGGACTATAAACATAGTTCAAACTCACTAGGTGCAGCTGCAGAACTTATTAACCTTGGTGTAAATGCTGGGGTTGGTATGACAATGGCACCTGGAGTTGATGTTGGTGTATCAATGACAATTACTTATGCAATGTTAGAAGCTGGTTTAACAGGTTCTGGCGGCATGACTCATGATATTGGTTTTAGAGCTACCGCTGGTGGTAGAATGGCATTATCGCCAGACTTAACACTTGGTGCTTATGTTCAAACTGAACAACCACATGAGTATGATAATTTACACGTAACAAGTAACCATGGCACTAGCCCATTTAGTGGTTTTGCTCAACCTGGTCTATTACCAACTGCTGCTTCTGCGGTTATGAAATGTAATCGTTCTAACCAAAGTACAAGCAGTGTTTGTAGACAAGATGTTAGAGTAGAACAACCATGGAATGTTGGACTAGGATTTGCTTATAAAGTACCTGGTTATAATGGTAACTTGTTAGTAATGGGTGATTTCACTCATAAAGCATGGGATGACGCAAGATTCTTTAATGAATTTTACGATGATCAACAAGTGTATTCAGTTGGTTTACAGTTAACACAAGGGAACATGAAGTTTAGACTTGGTTATGGTTATGCTGATGATCCACTACGTGATCACGTAGATGCGGGTGTACAAATAGGTATGATCGGTGGTGTTAACGCTGCTGGTTCTACATATACATCTCCTATGTATCCATTATTTATGTCTTATTTCCAGGCTATGGAAACACCAGTTATATACAAACATCGTATAACAGCTGGTTTAGGTATCGATGGGTTCTTAGCGCCAATGTTGACGCTTGATGCTCACGTTGCATTCCAACTTGAAGAAGACAAATGTTTTGGTGCGGGTCAAACAACAGCTAATGGAGTTACAACTCCATGGATGAACAACTCAGCTTTAGGTACTGCTATTGCTGGTGGTTTAGCTAATTACGGCTGTGGTTCGACAGACCATACCAAAGCAACAGTATCATCTTTCCATTTAGGTGGAGCTCTTACTTGGAGCTTCTAAGCGGGTAGGTTATACTTAATAGAATTGGAGGGTCAAGAAATTGACCCTCTGATGTTTAATTAAATATATATTTAATAAAGGAGCGCGCAGAAAATGAAGAAACTTATATCAACCTTTTACGGTATGTTGATGTCAAGCTTTCTTGCCTTAATGCTTGTACCTACACATGTATTTTCAGATGAAACATGCATGTCACCATATATGGCAAAAATCGTTGGCCAAGAGGATTATGTTTATGTATGGACATTAGGACAAGTTGGTGTTGGGGATGAACAAGATAAACTGGTTACAATATCAGTTAATCCAAATTCACAACATTACGGGCATGTAATAGGACATGTTTCAGTTGGGGGTCGTAATGAAGCACATCATTCTGGATTTACAGATGATAGGCATTATTTATGGGCTGCAACTCTAGATACCAGTAAAATTTTTATATTTGACGTTCACACTAATCCATCACAACCTAGACTTGCAAAAGTTATAACAGACTTTGTAAAAGCTAGTGGTGGTATAGTTGGACCTCATACAACATATGCATTACCAGGAAGAATGATGATTTCTGGTCTATCAAATAATAAAGACTTTGGTGGAAGAACTGCACTTGTTGAATATACAAACGATGGAACTTATGTTGCTACTCATCATATGCCACATGACGAAAATCTATATGGTGCTGTTAAATCAGGCCAAATAGCTGACGGATATGGTTACGATGTGAGAGCACTACCAAGAAGAAACGTTATGATTACTTCATCTTTTACTGGATGGAATAATTACATGATGAACTTAGGTAAATTAATGGGTGATAGCGAAGCGATGAAACGTTTCGGTAACACTGTTGTAGTTTGGGATTTACATTCACGTAAACCTAAGAAAATTTTTGATGTACCAGGTTCACCATTAGAGATTCGTTGTGCTTGGGGTTCTCAAAATAACTATTGTTTCACAACAACAGCACTTACATCTCAAATATGGCTGATTTATGAAAAAGATAATGACTGGCATACAGAGGCTGTAGGTACTATTGCTGATCCATCTAAAATTCCATTACCTGTTGATATTTCAATATCAGCTGATGACAAACATCTATGGGTTAACACATGGAATGATGGTATGACAAGAGTTTATGATATCTCAAATCCACATAACGCTGTATTAGCTTATGAGCAAAAAATTGGAGATCAAGTAAATATGTTATCTCAAAGTTGGGATGGTAAACGTGTTTACTTTACATCATCACTTTTAGCTAATTGGGATAAAACAGAAGGCCCTGAGGATATGCCTCAATTTTTCAAAGCTTATCATTGGACAGGAAGCGATCTTAAACATCAATTCACTGTTGATTTTGGAGCTGAAAAATTAGGTATGCCACATCAAATGAGATTCGGAGCATATTCTTTATATGCTAAATCTCCTAAAAATAGTGGCAAAATGGCAGAACTTAGCCGTTAAAAAATTGTCATAGTTATTAGTACACCTCATTGGTGGTTAATAACGTGAAATGGCTGTAACGTTGGGCCGCTTGCGACAAGCAAGCGGCCTTTCTCTTTTATGGCTTTTGCTATTAAAATTAAGTAAAATAATGATACACATGATGGAGAGATGTAAAAACTTTATACCACTTTTTGTGCTGATTTTTACTATAAATGTATCAGGCCAAGAAGCTACTTATAACTCGGAAGTATTAGCTCCCGGGTGGACTCAATTATCTTTTGTTCCACCTAAACCTGGAACTTATACTCTAGCAAAATACAAACAAGCTGCAGATGCATTGGTTTATGACTCAAGCGCACAACAGATTTCTTTGCACAATATTTTTGAAAATAAAGTAACATTGTTAAATTTTATGTACACGACTTGCGCGGATGTTAATGGTTGCCCATTAGCAACTGCAGTTTTTCATAAATTAAAAAATGAATTAGAAAATGATCCATCAATAGGAAAGCAAGTAAATTTATTAAGTGTAAGTTTTGATCCAATTAATGATACACCTGAAATTATGAAATTATATGGTGCGGGTTCTGATAGCGATATAGTTGATTGGAAATTCTTAACTACTGATTCAGAAAAATCTTTAGATCCTTTATTGAAAGGTTATAACCAACGAATTATTAAAGACTACGATGAAAACGGAAAATATATTGGTTCCATTTCACATATACTTAGAGTATTTTTAATTGATAAAGATAAAGACATACGTAATATATATAGTGTATCTTTTTTACATCCTGATGTTTTGATTAATGATATTAAAACTTTACTTCATAATAAAACTAAAAATGGAACAAAAATTATTCAAGTGTCAGAAGTTCCATCAAAACCTCAACTTGCAGAACCTGGAGATTATAGAGAAGGTTATACGTCAAAAGAATTTGTTAGTAAAACTAAAAGTTTAAGACGATCAGGCGAACCTGCAAATTTATTAAAAATAGCTCAAACAAAACAACTTGGCTTACCATTACTTAAACTACCTGAAAATAGAAAACTAACAAATGAAAAAATACAACTTGGTAGAAAAATGTTTTTTGATAGAAGATTGTCGCATACTGATACTATTTCGTGCGCAATATGTCATGTTGCGGAAATGGGATTTGCTCATAATGAATTAAGAACAGCGGTTGGTACCGAAGGGAGATCCGTACCACGAAACGCTCCAACAGTTCTAAATACTGCTTTTTTATCAAGACTTTTTCATGACGCAAGAGAGAATACTTTAGAGGATCAAGTTTGGGGCCCTTTGCTCGCTCATAATGAAATGGATAATCCATCGCCAGGCTATTTAATTAATAAAATTAAAGCTATACCTGATTATAAAGGCTTGTTTGAAAAAATATATGGAACAGGGCCTACAATGGATACAATTAGCGAAGTTTTTGCTGCCTATCAAAGAACTTTAATAAGCGGAGATTCACCTTTTGATAGATGGCATTTTGGTGGTCAATACAATGCCATTTCAAAAAAAGCTAAAGAAGGTTTTAAAATATTTACTGGGAAAGGAGCTTGCATAACATGTCATACTATTAAAGAAGACTATGCTCTATTCACAGACGAGAGACTTCATAATACAGGAATTGGATATGAAGCATCTATGTTTAAAGAACCACCAACCAAAAAAATAATACTTGCGCCTGGAGTAGAAATTGATGTTGATACATCTTCGTATGCAGATAAAAAATTTGATGCTCATATCGTCCCTAATGATTTAGGTTTATATGCAATAACTCAAGATCCTAACGATAGATGGAAATTTAGAACACCATCTTTGAGAAATGTTGCTATAACAGCTCCTTATATGCATAATGGATCACTTTCAACATTAAAAGAAGTTGTTGAATTTTATAACAAAGGCGGAATCAAAAACGATGTTTTAAGTCCTTTAATGTTTCCATTAAATTTATCAGAATCAGAAGTGGATAGTATTGTAGAATTCCTTAAAACCTTAACTGGATCGAATATCGATCAACTTATTTTGGATGCTGATGCTGCGCCGATAGGTGATGTGTCGCTAGAAGACCCAAATTGGTTTCATGACAATAAACTTAATTACTAAATATATATGAAAAAAATTCTACTTTATAGCTTTTTAATCTACATAACTTTTTTTTCATCATTAACTAGTGCACGTTATTTAATGGATCCAATGCCGACTAAAGAAGTTGCACCCGCTTTTAATCTTGTTGGTATGGATGAAAAGTTTCATACCATGGATGAATTTAAAGGAAAATTTGTATTAGTTAATTTTTGGGCAACTTGGTGTCATCCATGTAAAGAAGAAATGCCAACATTGGAAGCCATACATAAAATCATGGATAATAATAAATTCACTGTTCTTGGAATTCATGTGGGACCAGACCCTACTAATATTAAAAACTTTTTAAAAATTAGTCCTGTTAGTTTTCCTATATTTATAGATATGGATTTAGAATTAAACTGGGGCGTCCCAGGTCTACCAACAACATTTTTGATTGATCCGGATGGTAAAATGATTTATAGAAGTGTAGGTAAAAGAAATTTTGCATCAAATGATATGAGAAATTTCTTTTTAAAATTAATAAAAGATTATTCTAAATAAATTAAACTATCTTACTAGAAACACCTCAATCATATTAGAAGAACTTTTATCACCAAAGAATCTCTTTATTGTATTATTTTGAGAAATTACATTTATGTTATAAATGTCTCTTATTTTTTTTATAAAAAACCAAATAAAATCTTGATTAGCAGAGACTTCATTATATAAAGACTTTATTTTCCTATCTCTTGTAACTATAGTGCCTCTTTTTCCTTCTTTACAAAAATCTTTATTTATTTTGCCTTTAATAACAATAGTTCCTGATATCATTTGATATCCACATTTACTTCCCACATTACCATTAATCACGATTGTACCCCTTCTCATTCTTTCAATAGAATTATCTCCTATAGATCCTTTTACAAATACAAAACCATCTCTCATTCCTTCATTTAGCCCAACTGGCTTAGAACAAAAATAATTACCAGCATTTCCCATAATATAGACTTGTCCTCCATTAATTCCAGAACATGCATTATCACTGGTATTGCCATATAATTTTAATGTTCCAGATATCATTTCTTTTCCTAATGAATAGCCAGTATTACCATAAATGGTGAGATCCATATTGTTCATTTGATAACCTACATTATCAAACATATTAGATGAGGATTTTATTATAATATTTTTTAAATCTTTCCCTCGAATGGAGAATAATTCTGATAATTTCATTCGTGAATTTCCATATTGAAGGTAAAATGATTTTAAACTAGTAATAGTTTTAAAGTTGCCACATGTTAAAAATCTTAAGTCTAATCTATGTTTTATTTTCTTCTTCAGTGTAATTGTTAGAGGAGTCATTTCATTATCTTTCTTAGATGAAAATGATATTGTCCTAGTTTTCCTCCATAATTACCTGCAGAAATACTTACAATATTTTTCTTTATCTTCAATTTTGCTATTGCATCTATAGATGTCTTGATAGCATTACTTATGTCAGTCTCAGTTAATCCATTTACAACAATTTCTAGAACACAATTTACTTTAGATGTTAAATTGCTTTTCGTAATATTACGTAGTGTAGGGCAAAACGCATCGTTCGTTGATGCTATTAAAGATTTATATTTAGAACCTACTTTTGATCCTGACCTTACAACGCCTCCAGGAAACGGAGTAATAACGTTTTTGCAATTTTTTATAGCATTAACTGCAACTTCACATGCTAGTAAGCATGACTTCTTGTCAGTACTTAATACCAGAAAATTTCCTCCTCCAATTGCAGGGATTCTAGATGCTGTTTCTTGACATAGAAATTCACCGTCCATGACAGGTATACGCCAATATCTTTCGCCATTAATTTTTTTTGCAATTTGATTACCATCACCAAAATATCTCAGATTTTTTCCTAACGGTATTTTATCGTCACTGTTGATACCAGAGAATACAGCTGTTGTGGGACATGTCAAAATACATTGCCCAACTCTAACTTCTAATTGTTTTTCTAATTCAGATCTAGACATTGAGAAAAGTAATATAGAATAACCAGGTCTGCCATCAGGAGTTTCACTTTTATTTAATTTCTTTTCCACTCCTGCTTCTATTCCACATGCAATTACAGATGTTGCAAAACCAGTAAATGAATTACTTGCATGTCTTGCCCATTTGTCATTTTCAGCAGTTACTATTATCCTACTAGCTTTCATATTAAAAGCTTCAGCAAAAGTATTTTCTATTTTCAGGCCTTTATAAATCATATCTACTTATCAATACATTTATTAATTTCTATTTCATTACCTACAATTTCATACATTTCATCATCACTTATAATATAATTATTTAATTTCATAGTATGATATTTGTCAAAAAACTTTTCTAAGTGTTTTTTTATTGATTTATCATATTGAGGTTTTACTACTTGTGTTTTACCCCATACAAATTTTTTAATTCTTTTATTCTCTACAACAATCTCACCATTTTTTATCACAATAGATGGATGTGCAAACATTTCCTCAGGATCTTTAATTAAACTATCATAGATAGTTATATCTGCATCTTTACCATCAGAAAGATCCCCTTTATTATTCAATCCTAGTATTTTTGCAGGCGCAGATCTTGTCATAATAGATATCTCTTCTAGAGTATATTCTCTTTTTAAGCTTTTTAAAATTGTATGTTTTGAAATATCTACAGGAAGTTCATCAAGAATGCTATTTCTAAAAGTTCTATCCATTAATAATTTTATTAGATGTGGATATGATGTAAAAGGACCTCCATTTGGATGATCGGTTGTTAAAAATATTTTTGTTGGATCTTTTACTAATAGAAAAATTTCTAGTCCTATTGCCCATTGTAAAGCATTTACAAAGCTTCTGTCTTGATATTTAAACGGAACAACACCACATCCTGCATCACATTCTATATCCATGCACATCCATTTTTTTGGGTTTGAATGATGATGATTTCTATGTTGACTCATACTATCTCCTGACATTGTGACTGTTTGCCCAAACATAATTTGCCCTACATCGCATGTGACATTTTCAGTTTTATTTAAATAATCAGATATTTCAACAGAAGCAGAAGAAAATTTTCTGTCTCCATTATTCCCATAACTATGAAACTGTATATGCGTTATGTGTATCGGCAGTCCACTAGCTGCTTTAATAGTTTTAATTGTAGAATGATAATTACCTGGAACTCCTAGATTACTACAATGTATATGTAATGGATGAGGTATACCCAAATCATATACAGCCCTAGCTAACTTTGTTACAATTTCTCTAGGTGTAATCTCATAATGTTTAGATTTTTCATCAACGTCTAAACTTCTTTGATTAAATTTAAATGCATTTATACCGCCAGGATTAACTACTTTTATACCTATTGATTGACTACTATCTAAAATAAATCCCACATAATCATTAATCATTGATTGGCTAGCTTTTGTTGCAAGTAATCTTAGAAAAAAATCATCATTGCCAAGTAACGCATAACCGCCTTTATCCACAAACGGTATGTCTGCCATTTCTGAGTGAGCTTCACGTGCATTTATGGGTAATAATGCCGGTTCAAAGCAACTTGTATAACCCATTTCTATATATTTTATACCCGTCTTAATAGTTGAAGGAGCAAATATTGCTGTATTGTCAGAAGCAAAATCACTCATATTATGAAATTCTTGCAGCATTAATCTTGCTATATTTACTTTTCCACCACCAATATGTGTATGTATATCAATTGCACCAGGCATTATAATTTTATCACTACAATTTATAGTTTTATGAACTTTTTTGTTTTTTGGTGGACTTATGATTTTACCATCTTCAATAAAAACATCTTTAACCTTATTAAATATTTTATTGTAAGGATCAAAAACTTTACCATTTTCTAATTTTATTATCATATTTATTCTACTAATTGATCAAAAATAAATTTTACTGAAGGGAGGTTACATTCTCTAATATGTTTAAGAGCTAATGATACTACATTGTCAGTTCTAAACATGATATCTCGATAATCTAAACCTGGAATACCAACAGGTATGAATATATCCGGAGTTTTTGTAAATTTAGATTGAGGATGACCTAAGACAATATTTTTTATTTTAGGATTTATTTCAATTTTTTCTCTACAGAAATTACTTACATATATTGCTAAATCAGTTTGAGATTCAGCAATTAGTCTCTTCACATTATATGCAAATCTATCATGATTGAAAGAGTTGTCAGAACATTTGATACGAGCAGGGAATCCTGTTAGCCAAGTTGTTACTTGATTAGAAGTTGTATCACCTAATGAACCAGCAATTGGCAAACATGCTGCTCTACTTAATTTATTCAGTTCTACAACATAATTAGAAATAGACTGAAGAATAATCTGATAATTATTAGATTTCTTGAAGTCGGAACCAGTCCACATAAAAACGGTATATTTAGACTTATTTATATTTAACAATAATTCTTCAAAAATATTTTTCTTTATTTTTATTTTATTAATATAAGTTTTATTATTAAGTGAGTTAATTAAAGCATCTGTCAATTCTAGATTAAAATTAACATGAATAATTCTTTTATCATTTTTATAATTTTTGAGTAAAGAATTAGAATAATTACCAAATAAATATATTTTTCTTTTTTTTACATTTTGAGCAAAACTATTTTTAGGTAATAAAAACTTTTCTATTATACGTGGATGTTGATTAATTATTTGACTGCCAAATATCATTATGACGTCAGATCTATTTTTTAATTCTCCTAATGTAGTTGATATATAACCTGATCTTTGTACTAAGTTCATTGTATTAAAGAATAATTCACTATTTACATGATCAAATGATGCATTATGGCAAGCAGAAAAATTCAACATTGACCTGATACTTCCCATATCTGTACCTAAATTTAACACTGAGATATCTTTCGCAGACTTAATCATATCTTTACTTTTTTTCATTATTTCAGAAAAACCAGATTGTTTATTTTTAATCTTTGGATAAGTTAAGCTTTTTTTATCTAAGTTGTACTGATGAATTTTTTGTATACATTTTTGATTTGATAAGTTAGTAACATGAAATTTGTCATTTTTTTTTGCAATCTTTATATCATCGCAATGCAGCGAGCAAAATGGGCATATAAAATCAAGATTTTCATCTATGGGCATATTATCATTCTACATGATTACTATGTCAGTTTGTATACAAAAGGTATAGAATAAGTATTTACTCAATGATGATATGACTAAATTTAATAAATCGAGGTCAATTACAGTTTCTAGCCCAGCAAGAATTCATTTAGGGTTTTTTGGCATAGAGGATAATTTTGGTTATTCTTTTGGAAGTATGGGATTGGCAATCAATAAGTATAAAACATCGGTCAAAATTTGTAGTTCTCAGAAATTTGAAACTAATCTACCTAAAAAATATGAAAATAGAATAAAAAAAATAATCAAATCTACAAACATTTCCAACAAATTTAAAATCTCATTATTGAATGAATTGAAAAGTCATATTGGATTAGGCTCAGGTACTCAAACTTCTTTGTGCATAGGAAAAGCAATATCAAGTTATTTTAATCTTAAACTAACTACTAACGAATTAGTTAATTTTTTCCAAAGAGGGTTAAGATCCGGAACAGGCATAGGCATTTTTGAAAAAGGTGGATTTGTTTTAGATAGTTGTAAAAAACCAGGAGAGTATCCTCAAATAATTGTTAGAAAAAGTTTTCCTTCACACTGGAGGCTCATTCTTGTTTCTGATGTCAAGTCAACAGGATATTCTGGTATTAAAGAAAAGAATTTTTTTTTGAATGATAAAGTTTTAAAAAAACGTGTTTCAGACTTATCGCATATAACACTGAGAGGGATTCTTCCAGCTATTGTATATGAAGATTATAATTGTTTTATTGAGAATATTGCAGAATTTCAAAGAATTACTTCCTTATATTATAGAAAAGTACAGAAAGGAACTTTTTCTAGTAAAAAAATTAGTAACATAATGCAATATTTGGGACAATTGGGGATTATAGGTACTGGACAGAGTTCTTGGGGTCCAAGTTCATATATTTTTGCTGAATCTATAAATCATGCCAAAGAAATTATAAATATTTTGAATAATAAATTTAGCATGTATAATAGTCTTAAATATGAAATTGTAAAACCCAACAACTCGGGTTATATTTTAAAACATAATAATTAAAAAAATGGAAAAACCTTTTATATTACATGTCATAACTCCTGAAAAAAATGTTAGTCCTTTCGATGTAAACATGGCATATGATGCAGGATGGACGAATACAGTACCTTATACTAATGTAGAAATAAATGAAGTTAAAGATTTAGTTCAAGATGCTATATTTTCAAGATCGAGTTCCTCGCTCAAAAAAACAGGTATATTTTTTGGTGGAAGAGATCCTCATATGGCAATGGATATGATAGATGAAGCAAAAAAATCTATGGTTCCACCATTTGAAGTTTCAGTTTTCGCCGATCCTAGCGGTGCATTTACAACTGCAGCTGGAATGGTTGCTTTAACTGAAAAAGCATTAAAAGAAAAATTTAGTCTCTCATTAAAAGATATGAAAATTATCATTCTAGGTGGAACGGGCCCTGTAGGCGTTGCTTCAGCAGTGATTACAGCTAAAGCAGGAGCTAATGTATACATCGTAGGGAGAAAAATTGAGAAATGCCAAAAGTTAGCAGAAATCTGTAATGACAAATATGGATCTAAGAGCGTTCAAGCAGGAGCCGACGAAAATAAATTAGATCTTTTATCTGACGCAGATATTGTTTTCAATACAGGGGCAGCTGGAATTCAATTAATGGATAACACTCACATTACATCATCAAAAAATTTAAAAGTTTGCGCGGATACAAATGCAGTACCTCCCGCTGGAATAGCCGGTGTAGAAGCTTTAGATAATATAGTACCCATAAAGAATTCTCCGTCAGGTTGTTTTGGTATTGGTGCATTGGCTATTGGAAATATAAAATACAAATCTCAGCATGAATGCTTAAAGATGATGTGTGACTCAGAGAAACCAATCTATCTTCATTTTGAACATGCATTTGAATTTGCACAAAAAAACGTCTAAAAATATCTTAGTTTTAAATAGTGATACAAACTATTTGATAAAAAAGTCTAAACAATTAGGCTATAACCCTTTTTCAATTGATAATTTCGGTAAAAAAAGTTTAATTGGAAATAGAAATAACACTAATCTGAAGATTTTTAAAAAATTTTTAAAATATAATGAAAAAATTAAATTAATTTATGGTTCAGGCTTAGAAAATAGAGAAAATATTTTTGAATTTTTAGATAATAATTTTGAAATAAAAGGAAATAATCTGAAAATTGTAAAATCGACAAATAATATTTTGAGAATGAAAAAACATCTTTTATTATGTGGATTAAAAATTCCAAAAACTACTCTCTATATACCAAAAGACAAATACCCTTTTATTGCCAAACCTTTTTCTAGTTTTGGAGGATTAAATATAAAATTTTCTAATACTCATGAAAAAGAATATTATTATCAGAGATATTTACCTGGTTCTACTTATTCAATTTCATTTTTCATTCATAATAAAAAATTTATTTTTTTAGGATTTAACAAACTAATTCAACTCATTAATTATAAAAAACACCCCTTTATCCATGCGGGAGCTATAAAAATTGATAAATTAAAAACTTCTGACAAGATAAAAAAATCTATAAAAAAACTATCAAAAAAACTAAATTTAGTTGGTTATAATAGTATAGATTTTAAACTCTTTAACAATAATATATATATTCTAGACATTAACCCAAGAATTACTTCAACATTTAAAATTTATAACGACATTTATTCTAATCAATTACTTGAAATGCAAATTAATCCTAATAAAACTATGAAACTTAAGGAAAATTTTAAAGAAAAAAAATATTTTGGTTTTATATACATGTTTGCTAAGAATAATCAAAAAATATTTAAATCATTTTCTAAATATAAATGGATTTCAGATTTTCCTAAGACTAATAATATAATAATAAAGGATGAACCAATATTTACAATAAACTCTTCATCTTCTACGTTCTGCAACCTAATATCTAATCTCAAAAAAAAAATAAGTATAACAATGAAACATTATAACTGTTATGATGTTAATATTTAGTTATGAGTGATACTGTCAGTGTAAATAAACTTGTTAAGCCACTTGTAGAAAAGCTTCTAGATGATGCAAATGAGCTTAATCTTGATGTTAATACGTCTGAAGGTGGTGCTACCATTGTCGATGCTGGTATATCTAGCAAAGGATGTCTAGAATCTGGAAGGCAAATTACAGAAATTTGTATGGGTGGTTTAGGATATGTTTCTTTTTCGATGACTGATACATTTTCTTCTTGGCCCTTAACCATTCATGTACACAGCTCTAATCCAATTATAAGTTGTTTAGCTAGTCAATATGCTGGATGGAATCTCTCTTTCGTAAAAGATGAGGATAATTTCAATGCTCTAGGCTCAGGACCATGTAGAGCTCTCGCATGCAAAGAAGATCTTTTTAAAGATCTGAATTATAAAGATAAATTTTTCTCAACAGTCGTGGTTATGGAAGTAGATAAAAAACCACCTCAAGAAATAATTGATAAAATTACACACGACTGTAATATATCAGAAAAAAATTTAACTGTAATATTAACACCAACTAAATCATTATCTGGTTGCGTTCAAGTTGTTGGACGTGTACTAGAAGTAGGTATGCATAAAGTTCATGAATTAGGTTTTCCATTGGATAAAATCGTTGATGGTTTTGGTTCAGCGCCATTACCCCCGCCTGCGCCAGATTTTCTAATTGGAATGGGTAGAACGAATGACGCAATATTATATGGTGGAACTGTACACTTATATGTTGACGTGCCTGATGACGAAGCATATGAATTAGCAAAAAGATTACCAAGCTCAACATCTAATGATTATGGAAAAACTTTTTCAGAAATTTTTAAAAAATATAAATATGATTTTTATAAAATTGATAAAATGTTATTTAGTCCAGCAAAAGTTATCATATCTTCAATAAAAACAGGTAAATCATTTACTTCTGGCAATATTAATAAAGACTTGATTGATGAATCATTTAACAAATGAGAAAAGTTTTAATATTAACAGACAAAAAAGGCTGGCACTTTAGACAACTAAAAAAAGCTTTTTTGAAAAAAAAATTTATTGTAGAAGATTGTAATTTATCAGATTTATCTATAAAAATAACCAATCAAGAGATATCTCTTAATTATATACAAAAAAAAATAACCAATTATTCTGATATTATTGTCAGATACATACCTGGTGGGACACTAGAAGAAATAATCACTAGTTTAAATATTTTAAAGATATTCTACGCAAACAAAATAAATGTAATAAATACAGCTGAGCAAATAGAGTGTACAGTTGACAAATCCATGACATCATTAATACTTAGGAATAACAATATTTTAACGCCTAATAGTTATGTAATAAGAAACCGTTTAGATGCTATTAAATTTATTAAAAACACAATCAATCATACAACTTTAATTTATAAACCACTATTCGGATCTCAGGGAAAGGATATTGTGAAAATATCAGATATTTCAGATTTTCATAAAATAAAAAATGATTCTAATATTTATTATTTCCAAGACTTTTTATCAACAAATCCATCCCATGACTATAGAGTACTTGTCCTTAAACATGGAAATACTTATAAGACATATTCAATGAAAAGATATGGAAAAAATTATATAAATAATTTTTCACAAGGTGCTGTTTGTAAATTAGAAAAATTGAATCCACAATTAATTAATATTGCAATAAAATCTGCGAAAGCATTAAATATACATTTTTGTGGAGTTGATATTATAGAATTTAATAATCAATTTTTTGTAATTGAAGTCAATAGCATTCCCGCCTGGAAAGGTCTGCAATCTCTTATTGACGATAATATAGCTGACCAAATTGTGAAAATATTTCTCAATCAAGGAGATATCAAAACTTCTTTATCTGTCATTTAATGTTGAGAAATATTTCATATCCAATCTTAGGTTCAATTAATATTAAGCAATTAATCAAAGAATCTTATCTTTATGCATGTCGAAAAGATATCGAAGCTATAAAACCTGGTAATGTTTCATTATCTTCACCTCATACCGATACTAATGCTGAAAATTATATACAAAGTTCCTTATGTACTTCTGATATTTTAATTGAAGATAATCTAACATTAGGAGAAAGAATCTATAACTCAATTCTAGCTACTAAAAAAATTGTATCAACAAACACTAATCTTGGAATTATTCTTTTATGCACTCCAATTATTCATTCACTCTTAACTTATAAGAATTTATCTATAACTGAATCAATACATTTGACCATCAAAGATGCAACGGATAAAGATACCTTGGATATTTGTAATGCAATCAAATTAGTTAATCCTGGTGGTATTGGAAAAAGTTCTAAATATGATATTTTTAAATCTCCTAAGGCCTCGCTATTTGAAGTAATGAAATATTCATCAGAATATGATCGTATTTCCTTTCAATACACAAATGGCTTCTCGGACTTATTGGATAAGGTAGTGCCTATATTAGTGTTTGATAATACTAGATATAAAAACACCAATCTTTCAATATCAGTGAGTTTTCTCAGGGTATTAAGTCAAATAGCAGATACCCATATATCTCGTAAATTAGGGGATAAAATAGCAAAAAAGACTAGCAATCAAGCGTCTGATTTGATTAAATTATTAGACAGGGATGTTAATCAGGATACATTGAATCGGGAGATAAGTAACCTTGATTACAATTATAAAATAAAAGGAATAAACCCGGGGACAACAGCTGACTTTATAGTTACAGGCTTGATGATAAAACAAATCTTCAAGGGCATAATATAACTCTCTTATATTTTTGTGACAAAGGAAAGCTAACCCACAATTTAACAGGAGATAATAATGGCAGTAGTTGATAAAGTATTGGTTGGTGAAGCATTAGTTGTTACTGAAGGTGGTGATAACGAAATTTCACATATCGATTTACTTATGGGACCACGTGGTTCGGCTGTTGAAGATGCATTTTGTAATTCATTATGTAATAACAAAGATGGTTTTACATCACTTCTTGCAGTAGTAGCACCAAACCTACCATGTAAACCAAATACAGTAATGTTTAATAAAGTAACCATTAAAGGTGCAACACAAGCAGTACAAATGTTTGGTCCAGCTCAAGCAGCTGTAGCTAGAGCAGTTACAGATTGTGTTGAAGATGGAACAATACCTGCAGATGAAGCTAATGATATCTTTATTTGCGTAGGTGTTTTCATTCATTGGGAAGCTAAAGATGATGGTAGAATTTATGATTATAATTATGAAGCTACCAAGATGGCGATTAAAAACGCTATAAGTGGTGAACCAAAAGCAGCAGATGTAGTATCACAAAAAGATACAAAACATCCATTTTCACCAAAATAAATAAATTTAAGAGTCAGCCATTTTTAATGGCTGACTCTTTCTTTTTTGAAAGTAAATTTATTTAATTTATTTACATGTATCATAGAAGATACTAAGACGCCCTTAGCTCCAATTTTCTTTGCATTTTTTATATCTAAGAGTGATTTCATTCCACCGGCAATATAATATTCGTTATTATATCTTTTTCTAATTATACGTTTTGCTAGATAAAAATTTGGTTTTGATAAAGTGCCAACTTTATATAAATCCATTATAATTATTTTTTTAGGGAATGATTTAATAAATCTATGGATTGATTTTGATCCCAATAGTTTCTTTTTGTAATCATACGAGCAAATATGACGTTTAAACTTATCTGATATTAATTCAAAGCCTTTGGATTTTTCACTGCAATATATAGGATAATAATTTTTATAATTTTTATTTAGATTTATCTTTTTTAATCCAGAATCTACCCAAAATATTATTTTTGGGAACTTATTTAAAATATATTTATATAAACTATGATTGACAGAATTTTTGTTTATTGCATCTAAGTCAGCTATATAGATTATATTTGGACTATATTTTTTTACAATTTCATTTATGATTATTTTTGGATCAGTGCTATTGTATAAATTAGAATTAATTGTTTTGTAACTACTTCTGTTACCTTTATAAGCAGTTACTACGTTATTATTCATAATATCTATAACAGGTATGATATCCATGGCAAAAAAAGTATTATTATATGAGTATGTTACAGGAGGTGGATTGATAAATGAAGCTCTTAAGTCAAATCTCTATAAAGAAGCTAAGTTAATGATCACAACTCTAATAAAAGACTCTGAAAATAATGACAATATAAACAGTAGTTTTTTTTGTGATAATAGACTTTCTATATCATCAGTGTCAAATTCGATAAAAATTAATAAAAAAAATTATAAAAAAATCTATAATAAAAAAATATTAGATAAATTTGATTATATTATCCCCATTCTTCCTGAGTCTAATAATAATTTATATAATTATGTTAAATTTTTAAATGATAATAATATCAAAAATTTAATTTCGAGCCCAAGAGCTATAATGAACACATCTGATAAATGGCTATTTTATAAAAAATGTCTTAATTCCCAGATAAAAACAATTCCGACATATTTGGATAAGTGCGACTTAAGAAGTAATATCGTTATTAAAGATAGATATGGTGAAGGCTGTTCAAGTATTAAATTATATAAAACCAAAAGATCCATTATAGAAAATATTGAAAATCAGAATAAAATTATGCAACCATATATTGAAGGAATTGATTTGAGTTTATCAGTTTTTTTTGATAGAGAGAAGTTCCATATATTATCTGTTAACAAACAAAATTTGTCGATAAATAAAGATAACCTAATAAAATTAAAAAGTATATTAGTTAATATCACAGTATCATTTGAAGAAAAAATTTATGCTCTAGTAAATAAGATACATAAATCTTTTTTTGGGTTATATGGTTATATAGGAATTGATATAATTGTTGATGATAAAAATATATTTGTAGTTGAAATTAATCCCAGACTTACCACTTCATTTGTAGGAATTAAATACACTAAAGGAATTAATCTGCTTGATTTAATTTCTAAAAAAAATCCGTACAAGAATATTATTTCAGGTAAAAAATATTTAATAAATTTATGAAGACCACAAAGAGACTTAATATATACATAGCATGGGATATTGGTGGAGCATATACTAAGTTTGCAATTGAGACTAATAGTCAGATTAAATGTTATATACAAAAATGTGAATTATGGAAAGATCTTTCTGAATTAAAATCCTTGATATCCAATGTGTCTAACAGGTATAAGAATAAAAAAATAATACATCTAATTACAATGTCCGGAGAAATGTGTGATATTTTTGACAATAGAAATATTGGTGTAAAAAATTTAATTAATATATTCAAAAAACTTTCATCTTCAAGTTACGTCTTACAACATAATTGTTCTTTAATTAATATTAAATCCAATGAATATGCTTATGATAATATCGCTTCTATGAATTGGATTGCTACATCTAAATTTTTAACCGATAAAATAGATAATGCTATAGCTTTAGATATTGGTTCTACTACTACAGATATTATTCTTATAAAAAATAAAAAATTAATCAATAAGAGGAAAGATGATATCACTGGGTTAAGTAACCATGAATTATTATATTCAGGAATATTTAGAACACCCATATATGCATTAACGCAAGAAATTAAATATAAAAATACAATATATAAAATAATACCGGAAAATTTTGCCAATATGTCTGACATATATAGAATATTGTCTTATTTACATCCAAAGTACGATTATTCAATTACCAGCGATAATAGATCAAAATCAATGATTAATAGTATGAAAAGATTATGTAGAGTTTTTGGGTTTGATTATCATGAATCTAAGAAAAATCTATTATTTTCATTATGTAAACAAATAATTACTATACACATCAATCATATTAGTAGTAACATTAAATATCATTTAAAAAAATATAAAAATATTTCAGATTATAAGATAATAGGCGCGGGTGTAGGGAAGTTTTTAGTTAAAATAATTTGTAAGAGAAATAATTGGAGATATTTAGATTTTGATGATTTTTGTGAGCATAAGATTATTGGTACATATAAGCCATCAGATATTGCACCTGCTTATTCATTAATATATTTGGTAAAAAAAAATTACGATGATTTTTAAAGAAGAATTTAATTATTATAAAAATACAAACGAAATTTTTGATTTAATTAAAAACGAAGAGTGGCCAGTATTTTTATTTAGTAACAATAATATATTTTCAGAACAAAGATATGATATTATTTCTGCTAATCCAACCAAAAAAGTTATTACTTATCAAAACGCTACAATTGTTGAAGATTTAAAGTCAAAACAAGTTTTTAGAGATGATCCAATATCTATTCTAAAGGACGTTATGAAAGATGATCTTAGTGATGATGATAGTGAATTGCCGTTTTCTGGTGGAGCTATAGGATACTTTTCATATGATTTAGGAAATAAAAATGAATCTATAAAGCAGAAAACAAATAATGATTTAGATATTCCTATCATGGCTTTTGGAATATATGAATGGGCTGTAATTATCGATCATCATGAAAAAAAAATTAGACTTATCTATAAAAATAAGACTGATTTAATTAAGTTTTTACAAAAAAAACTTTCTTCCAAATCATTTGAAAAAATAAAAAACGTTAATATTGAAATCATAAATAGTTGTCAATCAAATCTAACATACGATGAATATATAGAAAAATTTAATTTAATTAAATCCTATATTGAAAAAGGAGATTGCTATCAGATTAACTTTTCGCAAAGATTTTCATTTGATTATAAAGGTGATGCTTGGAATATTTTTAATAAACTTTTACCTACATATCATTCACCATATTCAGCTTATATGAGTTTTCCGTTTGTAAAAATTTTAAGTTATTCTCCAGAAAGGTTTTTACATGTTGATAGAGATTTAGTACAAACTAAACCAATTAAAGGAACAAGAGCAATGATAAATAATATAGATCAAGATTCACTTATCAAAAAAGAATTATTATTATCAGAAAAAGATAGAGCTGAAAATTTAATGATTGTTGATTTATTAAGAAATGATTTAGGGAAGAATTGCGAATATGGAAGTATAGATGTTAAAAATCTATTTGATATAGAGACTTTTGCTAATGTCCATCATTTAGTTAGTACCATTGAAGGAAGAATTTCAAATAAAAGTAATATGTTTAATTTAATCAATGGTTGTTTTCCTGGAGGTTCAATTACAGGAGCTCCAAAAATACGTGCTATGCAAATAATTAATGAATTAGAGCCTGATCGAAGAGGTATATATTGTGGTTCAATAGGATATCTAAGTTTTAATCAAAAAGCAGATTTAAATATTGCAATAAGAACAATGATCGCAACTGACACAACAGTTTATTTTTGGGGTGGAGGGGGAATCGTTTTTGATTCTGATGCTGAATCTGAATACCAAGAAACATTAGATAAAGTAAGACCTATATTGGATATCTTTGATTCTAATGTTTTGCAATTTCCAAAGAAACTTGGTTAAGTAAATCTAAACTTATTTCATCTCTGTCATTACCGTTAATACACACCAAACCTCGAAAACCAAGAAAGTCAGGATTTAAAGATTTAAGTTTTTTTATATCACTGAAATTTAATGAACCAGATAAACCACAAAAAATATTTCTTTTTTTCATTTGTCTAACGAATTCTTCTATTAAGTGGTTTGGCAATAATTGTGTTGTAGAAATACCGTTTTTATTACATGTGTCTATCATTATACCTTTATAACCAATAGATGAAATTTTTTTTGCAACTTCTAAATTAAATTCTTTATCTGCGAACATCACACAGATTGGATTAGTATTCTGGAAATCAATTTTTTGAAGTAATTTATGATGCTCATGAACATATTTATTTTCAAATAACCCTATTTTAATGTAGTCGATTCTTGAACTTATAGCATATTTGATATTATTGATAGTGGTACAATTATTTGGATTTTTATCATTGCCAATAGTTACACTTATAGTATGGCTAGATAACAACTGTCTTACATTAGTCATAATATTTTTACCTACAAAACCTAATGCACCATCATTAATAGCTTTTAAATCTATTATATCTATATTAGCTTTTCTCACTTCTAGTGCTTCATATTCATTTTTTATACTTGCTAAAAATTTAGTCATTTTTCTTTCTATAATTATTTATACTTTTTTCAATCCAATCCCAAGCTTCTTTCTCTTTAGATCCAGCTGTTTTATCAATTCCAATTTTTAAGTATTTTATCTCATCCTCTATTTTTTCCATTGATATTATACCCATTCTACTTATTAGGACAGATGCTTCTATTACTGAAAACTGCGCTCTATTAAAACCATGGAATGGAAAATGCATTGCTTTGTTAAGAATTTGACATTCAATCTTTGGTCTCAAATCATTATCAAACACTTTTTGGACTTTAACGTCTAAGTGAGTATTTGCAATTTTTAATCTAGGTATGTCAAATTTATTATTATCAATAATATCCCAATTTTTTTTAAACCCTGAAACAATACCGGCAAATATTCTAACATCATCAGTAAAATTGACAGTTGCTATACCATTATTTTTTAAATTTTCTAATGTTGTTGATGGTTTGAATGGCTTTATTATTACCAATTCTGAATTCATTTCTATACCCATAGGAGCTATATGAATTTTCCCATTAGATTTACTGATTACAATTGATTCATGAATCATTTCTTATATGTCGGTCCTGTAGGTTTAAATGTCATTTTATCATCTTCTTCATTGTCAACCAAACAACCCCAATTAAGCTCTTCATCTTGAGAATAAAATTTACCAATTTGATATGCAATTTGAGCTCTAGCAAGTTCAACCCCTAAATAAAATGCATGCCCTGTATCTTTTCCAACATTTAAATGTTGGAAAAAATCAAATGGATCCTTAAAAGTATGCATCCCATCTCTATTGAATAAATGTATTCCTTCTTTAGTCACAATAATTCTGTAACTGGGGTCGCGTATATTTTTAGATAATTCAATTACTTCATCGTATGTATATTTATAAGGTGTATCCTCATGGGTTACAAGTAGTTGATTGCTAATGTGTTTAGGTGTCATGTTATTCTCGTTAGATGCGTGAATGATTCGTCTTGCCAAGTCTGTTTCTTTTATCACAGTTCGACAATGATCACTTACCTGTGTCGTAAGAACATGATTAAGTTTTAATTCAGACATGATTCCTAATAACATTAATGTTATCCCTGTAGTATCAGCATGTGTCAACTCTGTTATATTTCCAGTTCCCATCATTATATGTATATCTGGATACCTTTCTCTAATTTGAGTATATCTAGATATTGATTTTGTAAAACCGAAATGTATTGGATCTAATATTGGATCTGCGATAAATGTTTTTTTTAATTCAATACATTTTTCTATTGCATTAAAAAGTGTGTTCATATCACCATTATGAGGTATTAATACTGGATTAGATTCTACTTCATCTAATATAAACATATTATCTGATTTTATACTTAATAAATAATCTGCTCCAGACTTACCCCCAGTAATAAGTTCATCATTATCATGGGAATCAACACTCACATAAAAATCATGCTTTTTTAATTCTTGCACTGTTTCAGATAAATGATTAAATTTAACATTGGGTAAACATCCAATATCAATTACATCTGCGCCATCATTACGATATGAAGTTGCTATATCTAAAATCTCTGACACACTTAAATTTGGCGCATCTGTTATTTCGGCAAAGATTGATATTTCATATTTGGACAAATCAAAATCTAGAGATTTACGTCCAAATAAAGTAGGTAGGTCTTTTAATTCATCTGGACCCCTAAGAACTTCTATATTAAGTTTTTTACTTAAATCTTCTATATTTCCTCTTACTCTCCCTGGTAAAATTAGTTTTGTAAAACCTTGTGTATTACCAATACGTCTTTTTATCATATCTGTAGTCAATAAAGCTGCTACATTTATGCTTAAGTTTCTTATCTCAAAATTAAATTCCTTGTCTTCTATTTGATCTAAAACTCTTCTGAGGTTTTTTTCAGCTAATTTACCAGTTATAAATAATATATTTTCTTTTACGTCCATTTTTTTAATGCCGATTTAAGTTCAGTTACATGTTTAACTACATCAGTATTTTTGAATTCTTTTAGTAATTTATAATTTTTAAGATCAATTTCTCTTGGATATAATGTTACCATTTTTTTTGGAGCTTCAGTTATTACAACAGGCTCAGTATCACATGCAAATACAATTGAATGTATATTACATTTTCCAGCCTGAGCAAAAATATTTGTTATTAAATTATCTGACATACCATAAGCCATTTGAGCGACAGTATTAGATGTAGCTGGTGCAATTACAAGTAATTTATATATATCTTCATAAAATAAACTAACAGGCGCTGAACTCGCAGTTACATCTTTAAAAACTTTAATTCCATCTTTCTTAAGATCTTTTAAATCATAATCGTACCATTTTAAAACCTCATATCCAGCTTTGCTTAAAAATAAATCAACATTATCTAAAGATTTAATAATTTCCATAGATTCTTTTAAATAGTGACCAGAACCTGTTAATCCCCAAGCAATTCTTTTTTCTAAATCATTCATTTTTTATATTATTTAAAATTTGTTTTTTATACTTTTCTAATTCATTTTTATCATTAATATTAACAAACATCTCATTATATTGTGAAAAATCTATCAAATTTGTTATATTATTTTCAAACCATTTATCTATTTTTCGTTGGTCTGTTTTAAGAAAACTTTCTAGATTATTAGTTACACTTTTTTTTATCATACAATATACAGGTTGTATTCTTTTTCCATCATGAGCAACATTTATATCAGCATTGTTATCTGATGAAATCATTTTTTTAAAAAATATATCTCTAATAAATGGACCATCGCAAGGTAAAGTTATCATATATTCAGTATCTATCATCATCAAGCCTGAATATATACCTGCAAGCGGCCCTTGAAAGTCATCTAGTACATCTTTGCAAATTACTAACCCCATTGCCTCATATTTTTCAAAGTTTCTATTAACATTTACTATTATTTTTTTGGAGTATTTTTCAGCAATATTAATTATATAATTTATTATATATTTACCTTCTACATTTAATAACCCTTTATCTTGACCGTCCATTCTTGTAGATTTGCCACCAGCCAAAATTAAAGTTGTCACTTGTTTTTTATTAATTTTATACATAATCTACTATTTAAATTTTTTCTCTCATATATAATAGAATAACCTAGCATGACCAATAAACGAATATATTTAGCTCCAATGGTTGGAAGAACAGACAAGCATTTTAGAATGCTGGTACGTATTTTATCTAAAAATATCAATTTATATACTGAAATGATTACATGTGATGCGTTTTTGAATACTGATAGACAAGCATATCAGGTAAAAAAAAATGAACATCCAATAACTATACAATTAGCTGGAACTGATCCTAATAAATTTGCTAAATGTTCTGAGATTGCTGAAGTAAATGGCTATGATGAAATCAATCTCAATATTGGCTGTCCAAGCAATAAAGTTATAAAAGGTGAATTTGGAGCTATATTGATGGATTATCCAGAGAAAGTTTCTAAATGTGTGAAAGAAATTAAAAAAAGCTGTTCTTTGCCTATATCTATTAAAACAAGATTAGGCTTAGGATATGATAAAAACCTAAATAGATTAAAAAAATTAATAGACATGACGAAAGATTCTGGATGCACAAACTTTATTATTCATGCCAGAAATGCAATATTGGGAAAATTAAGTCCAAAAAAAAATAGAACGGTACCGGAACTAAGATATGAAGATGTCTTATATATTAAAAAAACATATCCAGATTTGAAAATTATACTCAATGGTGGAATATCCACTTTAGATGACATCAAAAAAAATATAAAAGATTATGATGGAATCATGATTGGAAGGAAAATATATGATGAACCTATGTTTCTTTTAGAATTAGAAAAGGAATTGTTCGATATGAATAAAACTACATCTATTAAAAAATTGGTATATACATATAAGAGTTATATAGATGAAGAAATTAAGAATGGGGAAAACAAATATTATATGTTAAGACACTTATATAATATTTATTATAAAACAGAATATTCTAAAAAATGGAAACATTTATTGTCTTCTATAATACAAGGCAAATCAAATATAGAAAATTTATTAAATTTTACGGTAGTTTGCGATGAAGAGAAAATACACACTAACAGCTAAGAACGCTGATATATATGATCTTTATGAAAAATCTGTTCAATCAGTTGAATTTGAAGTTGAATTTATTAATAAAATGTTTAAGAAGAACAATAGAGGAAATTGTTTAGATATTAGGGAAGATTTTTGTTCTTCTGCATTTATATCTACAGAATGGGTCAAAACTAAAAATAAAAAAGCATATGCTATTGATATTGATAAGAATGTACTAAAAATAGCTTTGACTAAAGCTAAGAAAAGAATATCAACAGAACAATTAAATAGATTATTTTTAATACAAGGGGATTCTTTGAACAAAAAAAATAAAAAGGTAAATTGTGTTTTAGCTACCAATTTCAGTTATTGGGTTTTTAAAGAAAGACATACTTTGAAGAAATACTTTTTAAATTCCCTTAAAAATTTAAAAAAAAATGGAATTTTTATTTTAGATGCATTTGGAGGATATGAAGCGCATCAAGAACTTGAGGAAAAAACCAAGCATAAACATTTTACCTATGTTTGGGATCAAAATAAGTTTAATCCAATTAACAACCATATGACCTGCTATATTCATTTTGAATTTAATAATGGATCTAAGATTAAGAAAGCATTTAGGTATGACTGGAGGTTATGGTCTTTACCAGAGATTACAGAATGTTTAAAGGAGGTTGGATTTAAACAAGTTGATATATATATGCAGGGTTGGGATAAGAAAAAAAATGAAGAGAGTGATAAATTTTATAGCGTAAAAAAATGCGATGCTGATGCTGGTTGGATAGGGTATATAGTAGCATTAAAATAAAAAGAATCATTTACAGGTGATAACAATTTAGTATAATTCTTTTTAGAGAGCCGATCGTACGGTTGCTATATATAAATATAGAGGAAAGTCCGGGCTCCTATGGGCAAGAGTGCCAGGTAATACCTGGGGGATGCGAATCCACGGAAAGTGCTACAGAAAAGAACCGCCTTAATATTAAGGTAAGGGTGAAAAGGTAAGGTAAGAGCTTACCACGTATCGAGGTAACTCATACGGTTAAGTAAACCCCACTCGGAGCAAGGCAAATTTATAGCATATGTTTACCCATGACTTGCTATGTGGTTGCTGCTTGAGGTATATGGTGACATATATCCTAGATAAATAACTGTACTTTGACAGAACCCGGCTTATAGATCGACTCTCTCATCCATATAAGAATTCTTCAAACCTCTTATAAATATATGTTTTATATAACTATTCCATTATTTTTCTATAAAAAACAACATATTAGACCGCATAAAAAGCTTATAAACCTTGCATATTCTAAATAAAAAGCATATAGTGTTGAAATATGGTAATTTTTGTTAAATTATGGGAAATAGTGGTTAATATGTTTAAGGGTATCCATAACATTAATTTAGATACAAAAGGTCGTTTAGCGATTCCTACAAAATTTAGGGAAGTTATAACCAACCAAGTCAATGGTAATATGGTTATCACCATAGATACTGAAGAAAAGTGTTTATTGCTTTACACATTACAAATATGGAATGAAATACAGAAAAGAATCAACAACTTACCTTCATTTAATAAAAATGCTAGAAGAATTCAAAGGTTATTAGTTGGCCATGCTGAAGATGTAGTAATGGACAATAATGGTAGAATTTTGATTTCTAAACCTCTAAGAAACTCTGCAGATTTAGTTAAGAAAGTGACTTTAATTGGCCAAGGTGAAAAATTTGAAATTTGGAATGATGATCTGTGGCAAAGCCAAGTCTCTAAATGGAAAACTGAAGAAACTGATGAAAACGAAGAATCAGTTTTGGGAGATGTACGTATATGATGAATTTAACCCAATGTTATAAAATACTTGATATTAAAGGAAACGAAGATTTAAGTAAAATTAAAAGAGCATTTATTAAAGTTGCCTTAAAGCATCATCCTGACAAGACAAGTAATGACTTGGATTCTAATCAAAGATTTATTGAAGCTAGAGAAGCTTACGACAACATAATGAAATTTAAAAAGCTAACAGGATGATAAATCATATTCCAGTTATGAAAGAAGAATCAATACAAGCGCTTTGCGTTAAAAAGTCTGGTATCTATATAGATACAACATTTGGATCTGGTGGACATTCACAAGAGATACTAAATTATTTAAATAATGATGGTAAGTTATATTCCATTGAAAAAGACTTTGATGCTATAAAAAATGCAAACAAGAATACTTTAAGTGATAAAAGATTTACTCTTAAACACGGATGTTTCTCTTCCCTAGACGTAATAACTAAAGACTGGGGAATTCATGGTTCTGTGAATGGAATCTTATTTGATTTAGGTGTTTCATCTGAACATCTAGATAACCCAAAAAGAGGCTTTAGTTTTAAAAATGACGGCCCTCTTGATATGAGATTTGATCAGAATAGTGGATCCCCAGCTAGAGAGTGGATATCAGAAGTTAGTGAAGAGCAATTAAGAAATGTTATAAAGAAATTTGGACAAGAAAGATATGCAAATAAGATAGCTAAAAAAATAATATCATTTAGAAAATCTAATAAAATTGAAAACACACATGATTTAGTTAACATCATAAATCAATCTGTTCCAAAAAATGATAAAAATAAACACAATGCAACTCGAACTTTCCAAGCTATACGAATTTATATCAACCAAGAATTAGAAGTATTGAAAAATGCTTTAGAAAAATCATATCAGGTATTAGCCCCTAAAGGCAGATTAGTTTTAATTACTTACCATTCGCTTGAAGATAGAGTAATTAAAGATTTTATAACTTATACTGATACAAATCTTTCTGCACCAAAAGATTTACCTCTAGATAAATCTTTTTTATCTAAAATGTTTAATATTATCTCAAAATCAATAAAACCATCAAACGAAGAAATTTCTGCCAATCCAAGATCTAGATCAGCAAAATTGAATATACTGGAGAAAAATGATGAAAATATCAATTAATTTGTTCATTATGCTAGTATTATCACTTTCTGCATTTTCAGTAATATATCTTAAGTATCAAAATAGACTTATGAATATTGGATTAGAAAAAAAAGAAAAATCACTATCAGTAAAATTAAATCAACATAAAAAATTACTTGATATCAAATCAAATTATGAGAAAAAATTGAGCTACAAAAGTTATAAAGAAACTTTAGGGATGGATATTCCTAGTAAAAATAAAATTATTTATTTAAATTTAACGACTTCTAACGGAGGTATTTAATCATGTTTGAAATAGTAGATAATTACAGTCAAAACGCAATTATCAAAGTTATTGGTGTTGGAGGAGCTGGCGGCAATGCTGTTGATACAATGCTCAGAGATACAATACATGGAGCGGACTTTATAGTTGCAAATACTGATGCACAAGCACTTAGAGATATTGATGGAGCAACCACTGTTCAAATTGGTAGCGAAATAACAAATGGTCTTGGTGCAGGTGCAGATCCAGAAAAAGGAAGACAAGCAGCGCTTGAATCAAAGGAACAACTCCAAAAAACCATAGAAGGAGCAGACATGCTATTTATAGCAGCAGGAATGGGCGGCGGAACTGGAACTGGTGCAGCACCTATTATTGCACAAATTGCACGAGATCTAGGAATTCTAACTGTTGCGGTTGTAACTAAACCATTTGAATGGGAAGGCAAGGAAAGAATGGAGCATGCTGAGGTTGGTATTGTTAATCTTGAAGAATGGGTAGATTCTTTAATTGTAATTCCTAATACTAAATTAATGGAAGTCTTTGGTGAAAATGGTTCAATTTACTCTCAGTTTGATAATGCTGATGGTGTCATTACTGGAGCTGTAAAAGGAATTGCTGAAATTATAACAATTCGTGGATTTATGAATGTAGATTTTGCGGATGTAAAAACAGTAATGTCAGGAAAAGGTAAAGCCATGATGGGTTCAGCAAAAGCAGAAGGAGAAAATAGAGCTGAAGATGCCATCAACGCTGCACTAAGTTGTCCATTACTTGATAGTTTTAATCTTCAAGGTGCTACAGGAGTTCTTGTAAATATAACTTCTGGAGATGATTTAACTCCGAAAGAGCTAAATCTAATTGGACGTAAGATTAAAGATATTGCTGATGAAGAAGCAACAATCATCACAGGATGTATTAAAGAAGAGGATAATCTTGGCGAGTTGAGAGTCACAATTATTGCTACTGGATTTGATGAGGGTACTAATATCAATACAGTCAATAGTAGTCTTGGTTCAGCAGATAACACGAATATTGATGCACAAACACCAATAAACTCTGTTGAGCAAGCTGTAGTTAAGCCAAATATAACTCAGATGAGCTTTAATACTCAATCTAGTTTATTAAATACTGAAAAAAGTGTTAATAGTGATGAAGATGATGAAGATGAAAATATCGACATCCCAGCTTTTTTAAGGCAACAAGCTGACTAAACAAAAAAATAACGAAAAACATAACCTTTGGAGGCAATACACTGTATACGCTATTGTCTCCATATTCTTTGTTTTAATTTTATCCAGAACAATTCTTTTGCAAGGATTTGATACAGATTGTTTTATTTTGAATCAAAAGTTTTGTAAATCTAATCTAAGCAAACTAGCCAATAAAAGACAAACACAACTTCGCTCTATAAATACTTTTAGAGGCTTTATATATGATAGAAATGGTGAAATATTAGCAATGAGTCTACCTAGACAAACTTTATGTATTAATTTTTCAGAAATAAATCAACAAAAAAATATTGATCTAAAAGCATATGAACCTCTTTTAGTTTTATTAAATATAAAAAAAGATAAATTTAAAAAAATATTTACTATAAATAAAAACAAAAAAGAATATTATTTAAAAAGAAAACTACCAGATTCTATTGTTACAAAAATTAGAAAATTAAATCTACCATCAATTTATTTCATAGACGAGTATCATAGAACATACCCTGGTGGTCGTTATTTCTCAAATATAATAGGATTTACTAATATAGATGATATCGGTCAAGAAGGAATAGAATATGCCAACAATAATCTTTTAACCCCAATAAAAGGATTAAAAAAAATTAAAAAAGATAATTTTGGCAGACAAATTGAAACTATTGAAATTGTTAAACCTCCAAAACTTGGTCAAGATATACATTTGAGTTTAGATAAATACATCCAATTACATGCATATAATACTTTAAAGAAACATGTCAAAAAAACAAATGCAGATAGCGCGTCACTTGTATTAATTAAAAATACTACTGGCGAAATTATAACAATGGTCAATTATCCATCCTTTAATCCATCTAATAGAAGTGAGATGAAAGGTGAAAAAATAAAAAATAAAGTTGTAACTGATATTATTGAACCTGGTTCTACAATGAAGCCATTTATAATATACACCGCACTAGAATCTGGAAATTTTGATAATTATTCAGTTATTGATACTGCACCTGGATTCTTAGAAATTAACGGACATACCATCAAAGATTATAAATATTTAGGTAAATTAGACTTAAAAGGAATAATTACTAAATCAAGCAATGTAGGTGCAGCTTTAGTTGCCTTAGGATTAGATAAAAAACATATTTCAGATAATCTTGAAAAACTGCAGTTTGGCAAGTCATTATACATAGGTTTGCCAGGAGAGCAGAAAGGAAATTTACATCATTATAAAAGTTGGGAAAAAAGTGAACATGCATCCATTAGTTATGGTTATGGACTAGATATGACCTTATTACATCTTGCAAATGCGTATGCAATTTTAGCTAACTATGGAAATTATATTGAACTTACATATCTCAAACATTTAGATAATGATAAAATACATAAGAAAAAAATTTTAGATAAAGAACTTTCAAAAAACATCATAAAAATGATGACAAATGTTGTATCTAATGATGGGACGGCTAAAAAAGCACGATTAGAAAAATATTCAGTAGCAGGAAAAACAGGAACAGCCAAGATGATTGAGAACGGCAAATACAGTGATAATAAATATGTAGTATTGTTTGTAGGAATTGTACCTGCATCTAAACCTGAATTTGTTTCGGTTATTATTCTAAGAAACCCAAAAGTATCTGAACCTAGTGGAGGAAAGAACGCCGCTCCAATATTTAAAGAGTTTATGGGACATACATTAAATTTATTACAAGTTTATCCGGATAAGCATGAAAGACAGAATATTTCTAAAAGTAATTGAATTTCTCCAAGAGAACAAATTATATAAAAAAAAATTAGATAATATGTTTGTTTTTCACAGCAAGAATAATTGTAGAGGAAAAGTCTTTGTATCTATAAAAACAGACAAAAAAGTTAAAGTTAAATATGTATGTGAAGCAATCAAAAATGGTGCAAAAGCAATAATTACAGATACAAAAATAGAATTATTAGATACATTAAGAAATATACCTATTTTATATATCAAAGAAATTGGGTTAAATTATAATAACTTTTTGAATTGTATCTATGATGAACCTCTGAAGAAAATTCCTATAATAGGGGTGACTGGTACAGATGGAAAAACTTCTCAGTTACATATTCTTGCACAATGTTTCTCGTTAACAGGTGAAAAATTAGGAATTATATCTAGTGAAGGAAATGGCATATATCCAAAGTTAGACTCAACTAACTATACAACCCCAAGAATAGATATCTTATATAAATATTTTAATTATTTTAGAAAAAATCATGTTGATAAAATATTAATTGAATGTTCATCACAAGGATTAGAACAAGATAGATTAGTTAATATAAAATTTGATATAGGAATTCTTACTAATATTAATCAAGATCATATAGATTATCATAAATCGATACAAAATTATGTAAAAGCAAAAATGAGACTAATGAATATGTCAACAAGACATATTTTTATTAATGCGGATTGTTCTAGAAGTATGAAAAATTTGAAATTAATTACTTCTAAGGCTAAAAGACATTTCTATAATTCAGATATTGAAATAGATTTAAATAAAATTAAAATACCTACTACAATTTCAAATTTATATAATTTAAGAGTGGCATTCGAAATTCTTAAAATTTATAAATTATCATTTAAATTAATCTTCAAGATATTTAATAAATTGAAAACCATTAATGGCAGAAATCATTTTATACAAACTAATAACAAAGGCACTTATATAATTGATTACGCTCATACTCCTAGTTCATTATTAATGCTGTTAAAAGAGATTAGTAAATATTCATCACTAAAACCTGGTAAAATTATTACTATTTTTGGGTGTGGTGGTGATAGAGATGTTTGGAAAAGAAAAGAGATGGGGAAAATCTCATCTAACTTTTCTGATTATATTATTTTAACTGATGATAATCCACGTACTGAAAATCCTAAGAAAATATTAAATGATATTAAAAAAGGGATAGAAAATGAAAAAAAAGTTTTTGTTATTCCATCTAGAAAAAAAGCTATTTATAAAGCTATATCATTAGCCCGCAAGGATGATTTTATTGTTATTGCTGGCAAAGGTAATGAAAAGAATATTGTATACAAGAATCGCAATATTCTCCATAATGATTTTAAAATACTAAATTCAGGTTTGAAATGAAATCTTCTTTATCTAAACTTAAAAAGTTATTAGATGCTGAATTAATTAATTCAGATTCTCAGTTTGATGGTATATCTATTGATTCAAGAACAATAGAATCAGGAAATCTTTTTATTGCTATCAAAGGATATAATTTCGATGGACATAATTATATCAATAATGCAATTTCAAAAGGTGCATCTGCAATCATCTCAGAAAGAAAAATTGATAACATACCTCAGCTTGTTGTCAAAAATACAATGATAGCATTAGGAAAAATTGCACAGCAACACATAAATCAGTTGAACCCATTATCAATTGCAGTTACTGGGACTAATGGTAAAACTTCAGTAACAAAATTAATTCATTCTATATTAAATGAAAATAAGAATGCATTAACTAATTATGGTAATTTTAATAATCATATTGGCGTTCCATTATCTATTTTTAAATTAAATACAAATCATAAATATTGCGTATTAGAAATGGGAGCAAGTGTTAAAGATGATATAAAGTATTTGTGTGAAATTGTTAATCCTAAAATTGTAACTCTTCTCAATGTCTCGGCAGCTCATATAGAAAGTTTTGGTAGTTTTGAAAATATTTTACTAACCAAAGAAGAAATATTAATTGATCAAGGTTTTTCTAAAACAGTTATTTTAAACAAAGATGATAAAAATTTTCTTAGATGGAAAAAAATTGTAAATAATCATAATCTAGTAACAATTTCTATAAAAAATAATGCTGATTACTCCATAAAAAGTATTATTGGAAATGAACTAAATATAAAATTACCAAATAATCAATTGTTACAGTTATTACTTAAAGATAACCATATAAAATTTATAGAAAATATTCTTATCGCTGTAGCGTGTTCTCATCAAGCTGGAGCATCTATACAAAATATAGTTGATGGTTATACTAACTATAAAGGTATAAAAGGAAGATTTTATCTGTATGATGGAATCAAGAACTCAATAATTATTGATGATAGTTATAATGCAAATCCTTCTTCAATGAAAAGATCTCTAGATTCTTTATCGTCAATGGCGGGTAATCACTGGTTTGTTATGGGTGATATGGGTGAACTTGGATCTGAATCAGAAAAATTTCATCAAGATGTTGTTAAATATGCGAAACAACTTAGGATTGAAAAGTTATTTTATATTGGTCAATTTGAAAAAATTGTTAAGGAAACCTTCGGAAATAATGTTCACTGTTTTGATGATAAACATTCACTTGTTGAGTTTATTAGAACAAAATTATATAAAGATGTTAATATCTTAGTGAAAGCTTCGCGTTTTATGAAATTTGAAGATATAGTCATGCAATTGATAGACACAGAGAATAAATAATAAATTATGTTACTTTATATTTTTGATTATCTTGCTCAATATTATTCTGGCTTTAATGTTTTCCAGTATTTGAGTCTTAGAATTGTTTTAGCAGCATTAACTGGTCTATTTATGTCTCTCATCATGACTTCATTATTAATGCGTTGGCTTAATAATAAAAAACTTTATCAATCAATTAGACAAGATGGACCTCAATCACATATTACAGAAAAATCAAAAACACCATCAATGGGAGGTTTGGTAATTATTATTTCAATTATTTTAACAACTTTACTTTGGTCTGAACTCAATAATAGATATATTTGGATACTATTATTTATTTTAACTACATTTGGTATTATTGGTTTTTATGATGATTATAAAAAATATATTCAATCATCTAGCGATGGGATTAAAGGTAAAAATAAATTTTTCTTACAAATCTTCTTTTCTGCATTAGCAATTATTTATTTATATATAAATTATTTAGATGTAACAGAACTAACATTAATATTACCTTTCTTCAAAGACTTCTCTTTTTTCATGGGAATTCTTTTTATACCTTGGTGTATATTTATTATAGTTGGATCAAGTAATGCTGTTAACTTGACGGATGGATTAGATGGCTTAGCAATTCTTCCATGTATATTAATAGCAGCAGCATTTGTTGTATTTGCATACGTACAAGGAAATATTAATATTGCTAACTATCTTTTAATCCCTTATCTAAAAGATGCATCTGAGATCTCAATCTTTGCAGGTGCAATTGTAGGTTCGGGACTAGGATTTCTATGGTACAACTCATATCCTGCTGAGATCTTTATGGGCGATGTTGGATCACTATCATTAGGAGCTGTTTTGGGAACAATGGCAATCTTACTGAGACAAGAAATAGCATTCGCTATTATGAGTGGAGTATTTATAGCTGAAGTCCTATCTGTAATTATACAAGTTTTATATTTTAAGCGAACTAAAAAACGTATTTTTAAAATGTCACCATTACACCATCATTTTGAATTGAGTGGATGGGCAGAACCAAAAATTATAGTTCGATTTTGGATAATAACCTTTATATTGGTCTTAATTGCTTTGGCATCCTTAAAGATTAGATAATATGGATGAGAAATGTACATTGATTATTGGAACGGGTAAAACCTGCCAATCATGTATTGATTACTTTCATAAAAATAACATACGATTTAAAATTTTTGATACAAGAGATGTTACTTGCATTGATAAATCTATCATAGCCATATCAAATAAACATGATATGAGATTTGTAAAATATGAAAAAGAATTTTTGAATAATGTAGAGGAAGCTATAATTAGTCCTGGTTTAGATTCTAATCAAGAAATAATAAAAGATCTAAATCAAAGATCAATTCCAATAATAACTGACATAGATTTATTTAAAAGATTATCTCGACGTAAAATTATTTCAGTAACTGGCACTAATGGTAAAACAACCATTGTCACAATGTTGGAATATTTATTAAATAGATTGGGTATTAAGGCTAAAGCTTGTGGTAATAATGGTATATCTCCATTTCTAACTTTAGATGAAGAATTTAATTATATTATTTTAGAATTATCAAGTTATCAGTTAGAATATATGACTAATTTAAATAGTAATATAAGTTTAATATCTAATATTCAAGACGATCATCTCGAAAGACATAATAATTTTGATAATTACCTAAATACAAAAAAAAAGATTTTTAATAGTACTAAGATTAATATTTGTCACAATAATCTTATAGAATACATGAAAGATATTCCAAATATCAGAAAATATGGGTTTGAAAATACAAATACGAGTAATTCTTATAAAATATATATAAATAATTCTCATGTACGTGATTTGAGAATGGATAAAACTAAATTATATTATGAGGATACTTCATTCGATTATAGAGGTATACATAATTTAGATAATATTTTAGCTGTGCTTTCAATTACTAAAACTATTTACGATAAAAATGATTTTTTTAAAAAAAGTATAAACATATTGAAAAAATTTAATCATCTCCCTCATCGAATTCAATTAGTAAAAAAGATTAATGATGTAAGTTATTTTAATGATTCAAAGTCTACAAATGTTTTTTCAACAATAACAGCATTAAAATATTTAAAGAAAAATATAATATTGATAATGGGGGGTTCAAAAAAAAATCTAGATTATACTAAATTGAATATTTATATTGATAACCATGTAAAATTGCTAATCTTATTTGGGGAAAATAAAAAATCAATTAACAAACAAATTGTCTCAAAGGCTCCAAGAATAATATGTAATACAATAAATGAATCTGTTCAAATATCATATAACAATGCAATAGCCAATGATATTGTATTATTATCTCCTGGTAGCCCCAGTTTTGATATGTTTGAAAGTTTCAAAGAAAGAGGAATTGCATTTATGGATGCAGTAAATGATCTTGATCAGTGAACGTATAAAAAAGTTATTAATCATTACTGATGGCCTTGGAGTAGATAAAACTTTTGTAACTTGTGTAATTATACTTTTATCTATTGGCTTGGTAATGATAACATCCGCTACATTGGATCAAGCATATCAAAAACTAAACAATCCATTTCATTTTACAATCAAACACTCAATATACCTTGTTCTGGGTATTTTTACTGTGTATATAACATCCCAAATTAAATTGAAATTTTATCAGGACTATAGCAAGTTATTTTTAGTATTAGCTTTCATTTTTTGTATTTTAGTTTTTATTCCTGGACTTGGATTTGAAGCCAAAGGAGCTCGTAGATGGATAAATCTTGGAATAATAACTGTTCAAGTATCTGAGGTTTCAAGGTTATTCATTTTGATTTGGGTATCTAGTTATATACTCCGAAATAATATTGATGAAATTTTTTATAAATCTGTAATCATAATTTTACTTTTATCATCTATCATAATTTTACAAAGAGATTTTGGTAGTATGTTTTTACTAATACTGACATTTTTCTCTCTTATGTTATTAGGTGGTGTGAATTTTAAAAAATGGTTTTCAACAGCAATAATCTTAATTATACCAATAGCATTACTTATAATATTAACACCATACCGATTTAGAAGAATTATGAGTTTTATTGATCCTTGGCAAGATTCTTCCGGAGCAGGATATCAATTGATTGCATCAGAATTGGCATTTAGTTCTGGAGGGTTGTTTGGACTTGGTTTAGGATCAAGCATACAAAAATTAAATTATTTGCCAGAAGCATACAATGATTTTATTTTTGCGGTAATTGCTGAAGAATTAGGACTGCTTTTTGTTATATTGGTAATACTCACCTATATAATTATGATAATGAGGATATTTATATTGGCTCATAAATCTGCTGATAATGGATTATTATTCGGCTCATTTTTAGCTAATATGATAGGGCTTTTAATTACATTTCAAGTCATAATACATATGATGGTAAATATAGGTCTAGCTCCAACAAAAGGTATGGGACTTCCATTAATTAGTTATGGTGGAACCAATCTTTTATGTATTTTTATGTGTATTGGAATATTGATAAGAATACAAATTGAAAATAAACAAAAAATTAGTCAGGCAGTGCAAAGAGGTTATTAATGTCAGAACGTTATATTGGTATATTAGCAAGTGGAACAGGAGGACATGTCTACCCTGCATATACTTTATCTCAAGAATTTATTAGAAAAGGATATAAAATTATTTGGTTTGGAACTTCTGAAGGATTAGAAAATAAAATAATTAAAGAAAAATCTATAACTCTTGAAAAAATCAATGCTAAGGCATTTAGAGGTCAAAGTATACTACAAAAAATTCTAGGAATTATTTTTTTATTTCAATCTATTTATCAGTCATTTAAATTGCTAAGAAAATATCAACCTAAATTTGTTTTTGGATTTGGTGGATTTGTTAGTACACCCGTCACTATTTCAGCATTTTTATTAAATATTCCATCTTTTTTACTTGAACAAAATTCAATAGCAGGCACTGCCAATAAAATAAATTATTATTTTTGTAAAAAAGTATTTGAAACATTTCCTCTTAGTTTTAACAAAATTAACTCTAAAATCATTCACTCTGGAAATTTTGTTAGAAAAATATTCTATTCTTTAGAAAAGCCTGAAAAAAAATATCTATCAGAATCTACAATGATTAATATTTTGGTTTTAGGTGGCAGTCAAGGGGCACAATTTTTTAATAAAGTTTTACCCTTTGGATTTTCACATTTTGATGTTACAAATTTGTCAATTCGTCATATATCTGGAGAAAAAAATAAAGAAGATACTATAAATAGATACAAGCAATATGATCTGAATGTTTCGGTGGAAGGGTATGTAGAAAATATTGAAAAATTTTATGATTGGGCAGATATTGTAATTTGCAGATCCGGATCAACCTCAATTTCTGAATTATCGGCTATTGGCAAAGCTGCAATTCTTATTCCATTTCCATTTGCTACAGATAAACATCAATTAAAAAATGCTCAATATTTAGCTGATAGTGCAGCAGCAATTCTAATAGAACAAAGTGACTCGTTTATAGAAGAATTTGTAAATATTTTAAATTTATTACTGAATGATAGAAAACGTTTATATATGCTGTCTAAAAATATTCAAGATATTTTTCCAAAACATCCAATAAATATTATTACTAAAGAATTAGAAATATTAAAATATATTTAATTTATAAAAAATGAAAATTTTAAATAACTCACCACTATCCAAATTTAATACCATTCATTTAGGAGGTATTGCAAAAAAAATCTATTTTCCTAAAGATACTAGTGATCTGCAAAATATTCTTAAAAATATCAAAACAAATTTTATTGTTATAGGTAATGGATCCAATATTGCTTTCAAAGACACTAATTTTAATGGTCATGTAATTATTTTAAATGAGTTTGAAAAAAATAGAATAACTATTGAAAATAATTTTATAAAAGTTGGAGCCGGAGTAACTTGTTCAAAAATTGCAAAATTCCTCTTTAAAAATAAGATAAATGGATTTGAATTCCTCCATGGTATTCCTGGAACTATAGGAGGCTCTATGTTTATGAATGCTGGTGCATTCAAAAATGAGATATGGGATAAAATTAAAGAATTTAAAATGATAAACAAGTATGGAAAAATAAAAACTTATGAACGCAATGATATTAAAACCTCATATAGAAAAACTTTTTCACCTTCTAATTCTTATTTTATAGAAGCAACATTCAAATATAGACAATCTAGCGTCTTTAATAAAAAAATATTACTAGAATATGCGCAACAAAGAAAGTCTAGTCAACCTGTAAATCAATGGTCATCGGGGTGTATTTTCAAAAACCCCTCCAGCCATGTCTCAGCAAGTAATTTAATAGAAAGAGCTGGATTAAAGTCATTTAAAATTGGTGGTATTTATATTTCAAAAAAACATTCTAACTATTTTATTAACGATGGGACAGGTAAATGTAGTGAACTTGAAGCGTTAATAGATTTAGTTAAAAAGAAAATAAAAAAAGAGTGTGGTATAACATTAGAGAAAGAAATTAGAATTATCTGATAACAATGACTGATTTAAATAATAAAAATATTGGAATTCTATCCGGGGGATGGTCCGAAGAAAGATTAATTTCTTTAGAAAGTGGTAAAGCTGTATATGATAATTTGCATCAAGAAGGTTACACGGTTTTTTTATGTAACTTAAAAAAAGATCAATCCGAATTGGTAGATTTTGTACAGAAATTTTCAATTGATATAATATTTAACCTTATCCATGGAACAGGAGGTGAAGATGGAACTATACAATCTTGGTTAGATAGCTTAAATATCAATTATATTGGCTCAAACTCTCAATCATCAAAACTTTCCTTCTCTAAAGTTATGACTAAGCAAAAATGGTTAAATAATGGCTTAAAAACACCAGATTATTCAGTTACTGAGCTAATTGAATTCTTTGAAAAAAATAATAAATGTATATTAAAACCTGATAAATCTGGCTCAAGTGTAGGAATAGAAATTATCACGAACAAACAAAATTTACTCAATTTTCAATCATCTAAGAATGTTGGAGATTATTTTGTAGAAGAATATATAGAAGGATCTGAATATACTGCCCCCATAATTGGAGACATCGTCTATCCAATAATAAAAATTGAAACCAAACGAGAATTTTATGATTATCAAGCTAAATACGTAGACGAAGATACAAGTTTTACTTTTCCTACATTTGATCCGGATATGTTGAAAGAAATAGAATTAACATGTTTGAAAGCTTTTCAGGTTTTAGGTTGTAAAGGTTGGGGTAGAGTAGATTTCTTTATTGATAAAAACAAAGATATTAGTTTGATTGAAGTTAATACTATACCAGGAATGACGAGTCATAGTCTTGTGCCTATGTCTGCCAAAAAAAAAGGATTAAATTTTACAGAGTTGATTATTGAAATTTTAAAAACATGAAAAAAATATCTTTTATATCCATCATAATAATTATTTCTGTCGGTTTTTTCTATTTTGATGAACTTATAGGGTCTTACCCAATAAAAAATATAAAATATAAAGGTACTTTTTTGAGATCTAACGAACATATTATAAAGAATCAGCTAAAGAAATATATAGATAATGATTTATTGAAAATTAATATACGCAATATCAGAGAAGAAATAGAGAGTAATAGTTGGATAAAGAGTGTATTAGTGAGTCGAGATTTTCCAGATACTTTAGTAATTGATTTTTTAGAGTATGAACCACTTTTCTTCTGGAATGCTAAATATGTTATAGGAATTAATGGTGAAGTTTTTCAAATTAATAATACTAAAAGACTGAAACTCCCAATAGTAACAACAGACATTAACATCACAAACACAATATATACATTATATGTGACCTTGACAGACGAGTTAGATAAATTAGGATTAACAATCACATCCGTTAGTATTAAATCAGATATTTTATATATACATACGAATAAGCACCTGATTATTACTAGATATTCCTCATATAAACCAAAATTAAATGATTTAATTGATGTATACGAAGAGATGATTACAAAGTATAATAGAAAAATATCTACAATTGATTTGAGGTATTCAACTGGTTTTGCTGTTAAATAGATTTAAGTGAATAATTCCTATAATAATGAAAAATTTGTCGCACTAGATATTGGTACAACCAAAGTTTTATGTCTAGTTGCAGAATATAATCCAGAAGGTAAGTTGAGAATAATTGGAATTGGAGATGAACCTTGTTCTGGATTAAATAAAGGTGTTATTTCCGAAATTGATACAACAGTAACGAGTATTAAAAGAGCAACTGATACTGCTGCTGGTATGGCTCAATTTGCAATTAAATCTGTTACAACAGGCATCTCAGGAAAACATATACAAAGTTATAATGGTAATGCAATAATAACAATTATTAATGAAACAGTTACAGAAGAAGATAAAGAAAATGTGATTGATAAAGCAGCAGATGTTCAAATTCCTACTGATCAAGAAACACTTCATGTTATAGAGCAAGAGTATGCAATTGATGACCAAAAAGGAATTAAAGAACCACTTAATATGGCTGGATCTAAATTACACGCGAATGTTCATATTATTACAGCATCATCGACAGCAAAAAAGAACCTAACTAAATGCATAGAAAACAGTTTTCTTGATGTAGATGAATATGTTTTGCAGCCTGTAGCTTCAAGTTATTCAGTTTTAACAGAAGAAGAAAAATCTTTAGGTGTTTGTTTGGTTGATATTGGGGGAGGAACAACTGATATAGCTATTTTTACAGATGGAACCATAAAATATACATCTGTAATACCATTAGCCGGTCAATCTATTACAAATGATATTAGAGTCGGGCTAGTTACAACTTTAGATGCCGCCGAAGAAATTAAAAAAAAATATGGTTCATTAATAGAATCTCCAGATGATGATCAAATTAAAATTCCTGTACCATCAGTATCTGATAAACCAGAATCAGAAACAAGCAAACCCATTTTAAAACATATTATATCCTGCAGACTAGATGAAATATTTAAAAAAATTCAAGAGGTAATTCTCAATAGTGGCTATTCAAATAAAATTAGATGCGGAATAGTTTTCACAGGAGGAGGTTCAAAGATAGAAGGCTTAGATACTTATGCTGAAAGTAAATTTGGATGCCCAGCAAAAATTGGAAGCCCAACGCACATAGAAGGTTTGACAAATTTAACTGGCAAAACAAGATATGCTACAGCAGTTGGCTTATTATTGTTCAGGGAAAATCAACTTAAGAAGATGCCACATCGTCAGAATTCATCAAATTCTATATTAGAGTTTGTTAATAAATTATGGGAAAAAATATCAAATTATTTTCAAAGAGAACTTTGATAGCATAATCTTGTCTAATATCTTCAGGGGAATCGATACATTTTTTTAAATATGACGTTTTAATTAACAAAATATGACAAATAAAGTATAATTACAGTTCAATTATGATAAAACAGAGAACACTATCCAATACAATTAGAGCAACCGGAATAGGCCTTCACACTGGTCAAGAAATTAATTTAGTTTTGAAACCAGGCACTATCAATTCTGGAATAGTTTTTAAAAGAATAGATATTAATAATGATCCTATTTCTGCTACATTAAATAATGTTCATGATACAAGATTGTCAACTTCTATTTCTAAAGGAGAATCAAAAATATCTACGGTTGAACACTTGTTGTCAGCAATGGCGGGATTAGGTATCGACAATGCAGTTGTAGAATTGGATGGGCCGGAAGTACCAATACTAGATGGCAGTTCTAGACCGTTTGTTTTTTTAATTCAATCCGCAGGAATAACAGAACAAAGTAAACCAAAAAAATTTATTAAAATAAAAAAATCAATTGAAGTAAAAGAAGATAGTAAGTGGGCAAAAATTGAACCTTTTGATGGATTCAAAGTTGCTTTTACAATTGACTTTAAACATCCAACTTTTTCAGAACAAACACAATCTGCTGAAATTGATTTTTCGACAGTATCGTATCTCAGTCAAGTCAGTCGTGCTAGAACTTTTGGATTTGCAAAAGACATAGAAAAATTAAGAAAGAACAATTTAGCTCTTGGTGGAAGTGTAAAAAATGCAATTGTGATAGATGATTATAGGGTGATTAATGAAGAAGGATTAAGATTTGAGGATGAATTTGTTAAACATAAAATACTCGATGCAATTGGAGATTTATATTTACTTGGACATGGCATAATAGGTTCATTTTCAGCATACAAGTCAGGACATCATCTCAATAATTTACTTTTAAGAGAACTTATTAATAATAGTGAAGCATGGGAAGAAGTAATAATTGAGGATGATTCGAAAGCACCTATATTTTATACCAAGCCACTCCCAGAACCAACCTAAGTATTAACTATAATTTTTATATCATCAATATCCAAAAAATCATTTTTTTTCAAAATGTGAATATATTTGTCTTTCTCAAATCGCATTAATGTAGCAAATGAAGATTTTTTGCAACCTAAGATGAGTGTTGAGCCTGATATATTAATAACATTAATTTCAGATATAATTTCTTTAGGAAAATTTTGATTAATATATGACTCAAACTTACCAATTAATAGGCTTTTTTTAGCAAGATGTTTAGGTATAAAGCTTGAAATTTTTTTCATAATCATCAAATTTATTGTATTATAAAAAACATACTTACAACAATGGGTTTATTCTAAATTATAGATAAAATGTTACCTCAAATTATTAAAAATTTTTTTGGAACAAGGAATAATCGTCTACTTAAAGACTATAAAATTATTTTAAGTAATATTAATCGTTTGGAAAGTAAATATAAATCTTTCAATGATTTAGATTTGAAAAATCAAACTATACGCTTGAAACAAGAATATAATCTGCATAATGACTTTGACAAAATTTTACCTGATGCTTTTGCAATTGTTAGAGAAGCATCTAAAAGAACAATAGGGCTTAGACATTTTGATGAGCAAATGCTAGGAGGAATAGCTCTTCATCAGGGTAAAATTGCTGAGATGAAAACCGGTGAAGGTAAAACACTAGTTGCTACACTTCCGGCTTATTTGAATGCTCTCAGTGAAAAATCTGTATTTATTATAACAGTCAATGACTATTTAGCACAAAGGGATGCTGAATGGATGGGTAAAATTTATAATTTTTTAGGACTATCTGTTGGAACTATCACTAACACACTTGAACCAAAAGAAAGAAAAATCATGTATGAAAAAGATATAGTTTATGGAACAAATAATGAATTTGGTTTTGACTATCTTAGAGACAATATGATTTATAGCATGGATGATAAAGTTCAAGGGGAATTAACTTATGGTATAGTCGATGAAGTTGATTCCGTACTTATTGATGAAGCTCGTACACCTTTAGTTATATCGGGATCTAAATCTGAGAATAATATTTTATATCAGCATATAAATAAAATTACTAATCAAATCATTTCAAACAAACAAAATAATTTATTTTATACAATCGATGAAAAACAGAAAACTATTTCATTGACAGAAGAAGGTCACAAAGAAGTTGAATCCTTACTTGTTAGAAATAAAATGATTAGTTCAACTGATGATTTATATTTACCTAAAAACATTCAACTCCTTCACCATATTGATGCATCATTGAGAGCTAATTTAATATATAAAAATGATATTGACTATGTTGTTGAAAATAATCAAGTTGTTATTATAGATGAATTCTCTGGAAGAAAGATGCCTGGTAGACGTTGGGCTGAAGGCCTGCATCAAGCAATTGAAGCAAAAGAAAAAGTTAAAATCCAGAATGAAAACCAAACATATGCCTCTATTACTTTTCAAAACTATTTTAGATTATTTAATAAACTTTCTGGCATGACAGGGACAGCTGATACAGAAGCTATAGAATTTCAACAAATCTATGGTTTGGAAGTTGTTGTTATTCCTCCTCATAAAAAAATGATAAGAAATGATGAAGTAGATCTTGTTTATCTAACTATTAAGGAAAAATTCAATTCTATCGTTCAAAGAATTATACACATTCATAAAACACAGCAACCTATATTAGTTGGAACAACATCTATTGAGACATCTGAAAATATTTCAAAACTACTAAAATCAAAAAAAATCAATCATTCTGTTTTGAATGCAAAATATCATCAAAAAGAAGCGGAAATCATAGCGCAAGCAGGTAAGTTAGGTTCTGTCACAATTGCTACAAATATGGCAGGTCGAGGGACAGACATTGTCCTGGGTGGTAATTATTTATATGAGTCAGATAAATTATCAGACACTAGCTTAGATGCTAAAAAAAATGAATGGGAAAGTAATCACGATCAAGTTAAAAAACTGGGAGGTTTATATATCATTGGAACCGAAAGGCATGAGTCTAGACGAGTTGATAACCAGCTCCGTGGTAGATCTGGAAGACAAGGAGATCCTGGTGCCACGAGATTTTATCTATCTTTAGAAGACAATCTTATGAGAATTTTTGCATCAGAAAAGGTTAGTGAAATTATGAAAAAACTTGGGATGCAAGAAGGCGAAGCAATTGAACATAAATGGGTAGCAAAATCTATTGAAAATGCACAAAAAAGAGTTGAAGCACATAATTTTGATATACGTAAGACGCTTTTAGAATATGATGATATAGCTAACGAACAAAGAAAAGTTATTTATAATCAAAGAGATCAGATTTTATCATCTACAAATTTAGAAAGTATACTCGAAAGAGTTGTATCTAGTGTAGTTGAAAATTCTTCTTTCAGATATTTGCCAGCTGATCTACCCGTCAGTCAATGGAATTTTTCAGAGTTTGACAAAAGTTTAAATGATGAATTTCTAGTATCTGTAAACCTGCAAAAAACACACGAAGAATCTTCGAATGAAGATGCTAGAAACTTCATTGAAATACACTTGAAAGAAGTGTTACTAGAAAAAATTTCTTCAAATCTGGATAAATTACAAGACTCTGAAAAACATGAATTAATAAGAAATATAATTTTAAGTATTTTAGATGAAGAATGGAGATCACATTTAAGTGCAATGGATTATTTGAGGCAAGGTATAGGGTTGAGAGGCTATGCACAAAAAAATCCTAAAAATGAATATAAAAAAGAATCATTCGAAATGTTTGAAGAAATGTTAATGGCAAATGATCATGAGATTATTAAAGTATTATGTAGAATAAATATTAAAAATAAACCTGTTGATAAAATTGAAAAAAATAGTAGTTCGAATACAATAAATAATATAACTGATGGAAATAACCCTAATGCTCGCAATGATCGGGTAATGGAAAATATACCAAGGAATGCTTTATGTCCATGTGGTTCAGGCAAAAAATATAAAAGATGTTGTGGTAAATTATAATGATTAAAAAAGTTGAACTAGAGGTACTTAATATAGGTATAAAACAAAATTTATCTGATGCTGTGTGCATGAAAATCCCAAATGATTCAGCTCTAGCTATGGTGTGCACAAAGAATAAATTTGCAGCAGCGCCTGTTGTTATATCTAAGACCAATATTCAAAATAATAGAATAAAATATTTATTCGTAAACTCTGGTAATGCTAATGCATGTACAGGTATTGTGGGGTATAACAATGCTCAGCAATACTCTAGAAAATTATCCGCGAAATTAAATTGTAAGAGCGAAGAACTGCTTATTTTTTCTACTGGTGTGATTGGCAAGCAACTTCCAATGAATAAAATACTTTCTAGTATTCATAATTCTAATTTTAGTTTTAAATCTACTTGGGAGCAGGCGTCAAAATCTATAATGACTACAGACAAATATAATAAATTTATTAATAAAACATTCACAATTCAGGGTCAACAAATTAGAATGAATGCTATCTGCAAAGGAGCAGGGATGATAGAACCAAATATGGCAACAATGTTGGCATTTATGGAATTAAATATCAAACTCAGTAAGTCAGCTATTAGTAAATTGATCAAACATGTTGTTGATAATAGTTTTAATAGAATTTCTGTAGATGGCGATATGTCTACTAACGATTCATTTGTAATCATAGCAACTGGAGAAACAGAAACTATTGACTATGATGTTGACGTAACATCATTTGCTTTATTAAAAAAGAATATAACAAAAATTTGTCAAGATTTATGTAAAATGATTGTCAGTGATGGGGAAGGATCAACTAAAATTATTGAAATTGACGTTAATAATGCCCAGTCTGAATCTCAAGCAAAAAAAATTGCTTTTGCTATTGCTAATTCTAACTTAGTTAAAACCGCTATGTTTGGTTGTGATCCAAATTGGGGTAGAGTTATGGCTAAAATTGGCTCTACCAACATTGATGTTGATATCAATAAAATTACTTTATTAATAAATGATCACATGATTTTTTGTAGAGGTGAAATAGACCGCCGGTGCAATATCGAAGTCTTAGAACAATCTATGAAAAATAGAGAAATTTTTTTAAATATAAATTTAAATTCAGGAAGATCTCGCTATAAAGTAATGTGCTCTGACTTATCTCATGAATATGTAGATACAAACTCCCTATATACAACGTGATTCTTCAAAATCGAACTAATGAAATGCACAAATACATTAGAATTTTTAATTATGACACAGATCCATATATCAAATGCCAAGAATCTACAATCAATGACAGTATAATTAGATTTAGGAATTTATATAAAGCGAATTCTAATCAATTAAAAAGAATTATATCTTTTACTATAGATACATCTTTTTTTTGTGTAATTGACTATCCGTTTGATAATTTTTTTACAGGGAAGTTCAGAGGTATTCATTTAAAAAGTAAATTTTTATATGAATTAAAATCTATTGATAAGAAACAAATACTATATTCAGCATCATGTCATAACATTGAAGAAATAAAATTAGCTAATTCACTAAGTCTGGATTATATAATAATTTCTCCAGTAAAAATATCTAAATATCAAAATAAAAAAGCTATGGGATGGGATGAATTCAATAGATTATCTAAAGTGGCTAATATGCCTACATATGCATTAGGTGGAATGAACCCATTTAAAAATGATTATGAAATTTCATTATTGAATGGCGGGCTTGGTATAGCAGGAATGAAATATTTTTAAAGAATACACTTACTCAATCCAAAAGTTATATCTTCTTGATAAGGTATAAATTTATTTTTGTCATTTTTTGTCATAAACATAATGGTAAGTCTTTGTTTGCCTACACTAATTTGTGGAAAATAATAATGATCAGTTGTTAATGTTATTCTGATTAAATAAATTTTTTTCTGTAAATCCATTTTTTCTAGATAGAACCCTTTTTCAGCGAAGGCATCAGTATATGATGCAGATTGTCTTATTATTTCAAGAACAAAAACAACACTCTTTTTAATGAATTCAAGAGACTCCATCCAAAGATTAATTTGATTAGATCTAAAGTGACTATCTCTTGATAACCAAAACCCAATTGTAGTTGGTTGCACAGTCTCTCCGCTATTCTTGATGATTGTTTTAAACAATTCATCTTTCTCGTAAATATCTAAATAATTTGTTTTTACTGCATATAAATCTTTAAGAAGTATCTCTTGTTTTTCTAAAATTGAAATTACCTTTGATGAATTTGCATCTGGATGATCTTTTGCTTTTTTAAAAATAGTATATTGAGTTTCAATTTCTCTTATTAATTCAGATTTTATATCACTTCTTGATAATATTTGATGAAGCTCAGAGATATAAGTCATAGCGGTATATATCTCGATAATAGATTCGCTTCCTTGAAAATATGAAATATTCTTAAATAGAGCTTCTATTCTTAAAAATTTTCTAATTCTTTCTTGAACAGGTTCTTCATAAACAACTGTATGAGCATCAGATATTATCATTATTAAATCTCTAAAATATTAGATTTATAAAATTCTTCAAATTCTTTTTTTAATTGTTTCATATTACCATTATTAGTAATAATATAATTAGAATTATTTTTATAAAACTTTCTGGTTTTTTGTAGTTTATTCAATTTTTTGAAAATTGTTATAGATTTATTAGTTTTATTAGTCTTTCTTAACAACCTATGTTTAAGTTTAGAGTCTACCATTATAACTTCATAGTTTCTATTAATTGCTTTACATGTTTCAATTAATGGTATTTCAATCAATATTTTTTTGTATTTTGTCTTTTTTAAATAAATATTAATTTTTTTATAGAATTGATTATGTATTATTTTTTCAATATTATTTTTATTTTTATTTGATTCAAGTAATTTTTCTTTTAATTTTTTAAATGAAATATCTTTTTTATTATTTAATATAATATCATTAAATCTATTTATTAGTTTTTCTTTAACTAAATTATCTGTTCGTAAAATCTTTTTAACTTCAAAATCAGCACTTATATATTTAAAACCTTTTTTCTGTAATAGTTTAGAAACTGTTGTTTTTCCAGAACCTATTAACCCTGATATAACATATAACCTCATATGCTTACTTTAAAAGTATTGTTAATAATATGCCAATTAACATAATAATTGACAAAATCATTAATAGTGGTGGTCGTCTAGTCATTTTTTATTCTTTAATCCCTACAATTATGATTGATAAATTCAGATTCTGGCATATATGTATTACAATATTTGCAATACGACATATCTTTACCAGTTTTATTATCTAAAGTAACATTTCTTCTAGTCAACGATTTTATTATAAAATATACTAGAAGTATTATTATCAAAATTATTATAATGCGCATATTATTAAACTCATTAAATGAATTTATGTTTATTATAAACCATAATCCAGTAACGAAGCATATAATTTATAAATAATAAATGTTTTTTATAGGTAAATAATAAACTAGGAGACATGATTAGTGGAAAATGTAAAAAAAATTGATTATATATGTAGTTGGATTAAAAAATACGTTAACGCTATGTCATCGCCGGCTCAATCATTGGTTGTGGGAATTTCTGGTGGTATTGATTCATCTTTAACGAGTACTTTATGCGCCAAGACTGGAATCAATACTATTGTAGTTAAACTTCCAATTTTTAAGAATACTAAAAACTGCGATATACATGCAAAATGGCTCGATGAAAATTTTAACAACATTGAATGTATAGAATTAAATTTGTCTGATGTATTTAAACAGTTTCAAAAAATATGTAACGAATTTTATTGTAATAGTGATTTAGGGTTTGCAAATTCTAAAGCAAGATTAAGAATGGTTACTTTATATCAAATAGCGTCATCTAAAAATGGAATAGTTGTTGGGACTGGCAATAAAGTCGAGGATTTCGGTGTTGGTTTTTTTACAAAATATGGAGATGGTGGGGTTGATATTTCGCCCATCGCGGATCTAAGAAAATCAGAAGTAAAAGAACTTGCTACTGAATTAAGCATAAAGGCTGATATAATTAATGCAGATCCTACTGATGGACTTTGGGATGATGGTAGAACTGATGAAGATCAACTTGGACTGACATATGATCAAATTGAAGATGCAATGGTGAATGATAATAGTCCTCATAAAAAAGATTATAAAAAAATAAGAGATAAGAATTTACATAAAATGACTCCAATTCCTGTTTGCAAATTTGATGAAGATTAATTACCAAGAGAATATCGATAAAAAATCAGACCAATAACTACTTTCTTTATTTTCTGTTTCTAACTTATTTTCAGTCAACCTTATTTCTGGTTTTGAAATAATCACTTCACTTTCATTGTTTTTTTGTTCAACTATATAAACTGGATAATTCTTTTTTAAAACTCTAGCTGAATCATAAGCAAGATCATATATTTGTAGATTATTATAATTATCTATTAAAGTGATTAAACCTTCTTCTGTACTAGGTGTGCCGCTATAGTTTTCTAACATATGTTTGATTCTTGCAACAGAAGCTACATAAGCGGCTCTTTTATTATAGTATTTTGCAATATATAATTCGTGAGCTGCCATCTTGTTTTTTAAAAATACCAATCTGTTTAGTGAATCTTTTGCATATTTACCTTCAGGAAATCTATTCAAAACAATTAAAAAATCTTCATATGATTTTTTCAGTTTAGTTACATCATATTTCGCAATATCTTGATCTAAAAAAACTGCAAAAAAGGGTTTTTCTCTCTCAAAATTTGCTAAAGCTCTTAAATAAAATGCATAGTCAACATTCGGGTGGTTTGGATACAATCTTATAAATCTATTACATTCAGCTATAGCTTCATCAAATTGATCAAAGGCATAATTTGCATAAGCTAAATCCAACATTGATTGAGTGGCATATATACCAAAAGGATATCTTGATTCAAGTATTTCAAAAAATTTTATAGCATTGGGAAAATCTCTCGCTTCTAGAAAAGCACTACCTTCATCATATAATTCTTTAGCATTCATTGTTTTTGTAGTGTCTATTTTATCTGCAAATAAATCAAAATAGGAACAGCTGGAGAAGCCAAAAGAAAGTAATAGAATAATAAGAAGTATTTTTAAATTCATTTTTATATTATAGTCAAAATATAACAAATATATCATGAAAAATCAGACTTTTTATAAATTTGAAATTGACGGTTACACCCCTGGCAGACTAGATCAGATTATTGCTTCCCAATTACCTGAATATTCTCGCACACGCATAAAACATTGGATAAATGGGGAAAATATTACTGTCAATGGAAAAATATGTTCACCTAAGGACAAAATAAAAAAAAGATCAATCATTGAAATTAGAATATCTAACCAAGATGAATTAGATGTAGTGCCTGAAAATATACCAATTGATATTTTATTTGAAGATGATGATTTAATAATTATTAAAAAAAACAAGGGTATGGTTACTCATATAGCACCAGCAAATTATACTGGAACATTACAAAATGCTATTTTATATTCTTTTCCAGAATTAAAAACTGTACCACGTGCAGGAATCATCCATAGACTAGATAAAAACACAACAGGATTACTTATAATTGGAAGAAATATAAAATCTTACTATAAATTAACCAAACAAATGTCTGAAAGAAAAATTTTCAAACAATACCTGGCATTGTGTAAAGATATTATTTCGAAAAATACTATAGTTAATAAAAAAATAGGTAGACACAAAATAAATCGAAAAAAGATGACGGTAGCTAGCTACGGCAAAGAAGCTATCTCCAAAGTTTATGTAAAAGAAAAATACAAGAAAAGTTCATTAATAGAAGTAAATTTAATCACCGGCAGAACCCACCAAATACGTGTTCACCTTTCATATATAGGGCATCCTATACTTGGTGACAAATTATATGGTTTCAAAGTAAATAATTTTAACTATAATAAAAATCTGAAGGATTTTTTTATTAATTTTGAGGGTCATTTACTTCACGCAAAGTATCTTGCATTCAAACATCCTTCAACTAACAAAGAAGTATCTTTTACATGTGACGAGCCCGATGAGTTTAAAAAAGTTAAAATGATTTTGAGAAAAGAAAATGAAAAAAGTTGAAGTAAAAAAAATTGAATGGCAAGCCCCAAAAAATGTTCGTGCATATGTTACTACAAGAATAGATGGCTTTAGCAAAGGTAAGTATAAACATGCTAATATGAGTTTTGATGTAGGAGATTCATATCTATCAGTCAAAAAAAATAGAAAAGATATTGTGCAATCTTTAAATCTTCCATCTGAACCTAATTGGATGAAACAAATTCATGGAACTAAAATAGAATATCTAAAGAATCCAAAAATTGATCTTGTTGCAGATTCTTCATACACAAAAACTCCCGGTGTAGTTTGTGCAGTTTTATCAGCTGATTGTGTACCTTTGCTTTTTACCGATACTGAGGGAAGTTTTGTAGGTGTAATTCATGCAGGTTGGCGAGGATTACAAAAAGGACTAATTCAAAAATTTATTAAAACAATTAAAGTATCTCCAAAAAATATTATTGTTCATTTAGGTCCAACAATATCTGCAAAAAACTATAAAATACGTAGTGATGTTTATACAAAGCTACAAGATATCTCATCAGATATTTTTAAAAAAATAGATGATACATATTGGACCCTAAATTTAAGCTTAACTTCTGAAAAAATTTTAAGACAAGAAGGTGTATCAAAAATATTTTTCGACAAAATGTGTACTTTTGATAATTCAAATCTTTTTTATTCTTATAGAAGATCCAATGTAACTGGTAGAATTGCATCTATAATATGGTTAGATAATAATGCTGAATAAAATCAGAAATTATTTCAGTTTTGATAATCCACTTCGCTTAATTATTCTTTTGTTAATTATTGGATTACTTTATGGTGGATTTAGCATGTATGGCAAATATATGTATTATTCTAAATTTGCTAATACAGCCAAAATTATTTCAGTTAAAGTCACTCCTATAACAATAGGCCCGGCAATTAAAAGCTATCAAGCTTTATCCACTATTGAGGCAAGTAAATCGTCTGAACTCAAATCTAGAGTTAATGGTATTATTGAAAAAATCCATTTTAAAGAAACAGAAAAAGTAGTTAAAGGACAACAATTATTTTCAATCATTTCATCTGATAAAGTTGGAAGAACAATTATATTTTCTCCTTTTGATGGTTATGTTGGACTAAGTAGAGTAAATGTAGGTGAACGAGTAACTAAAGGAAGACTTCTAACTACCGTAGATAATAATGATGTAATGAAATTAGTATTTAATTTACCGGAAAATATTCTTGGTTATCTTAATAGAAATATAAAATTTACTGCAACATCTGATTTAATTCCTAATAGAAAATATGAGGGTAGAATAAATTTTATTGATACTCGCATTGACACGCAGTCGAGAACCATCAAAGTTTATGCATTAATAGATAATGAAAAAAATATTTTAAAGCCTGGAATTTTTATGAAAGTCAATCTAGTCTTGCTTGAAAAAAAAGATAGTTATTTAATTCCTGAAGAGTCAATAGTTAATATTAATTCTAAACATTTTGTTTATATTGTTGAGAATGATATTGCAAAACTTAGAGAGGTATCTATAGGAATACGATCGAATGATATGATAGAAATAGAAAAAGGATTGAACGCTAAAGATATTGTTATCTTTCTTGGCCAGGAAAAACTAAAAGATGGTTCTACAATCAATATTATTAACTGAGTTATTATGCATATATCAGAACTAACTGTAAAAAGACCTGTTCTTGCTATTGTAATTAGTCTATTTTTAATTCTTATTGGACTTGCCTCATATGATAAACTCACTATTCGTGAATATCCTGATATAGATAGACCGGTAATAACTGTCAAAACCGTATATAGGGGCGCATCTTCAGAAATCATAGAGAGAGATGTTACGCAGATTTTAGAAGATGCACTAGCTGGGATTTCAGATATAAGAGAAATTTCATCTGAGAGTAGAGATGAATTATCTAAAATAAGAATTGAATTTAATATTAATAGAGATATGGATGCTGCCGCAAATGATGTACGAGATAAGGTGTCTCGAGCATCATCCATATTACCTCCCGATGTCAATCAACCTAGAATTACAAAATCTGATTCTGATGCACGGGCAGTTATGTGGATTGGGTTTACCAGTAATCAACTTAACAGTATAGAACTCAATGACTATTTAGAAAGAAATATTATTGACAGGCTTTCAATTTTACCCGGTGTGGCTTCTATAACAGTTGGTGGTGAAAGAAAATATGCATTAAGAGTATGGCTACATCCAGATAAAATGATGGCAAGAGGTATAACTGTAGAAGATATTTTATCATCAATAAAGAATGCGAATGTTGAAAAACCTGCAGGTAGATTAGAATCAACAGAAAGAGAGATGAGCGTACAAGTTGATTCAAAATTAACTAGCTTAGATATGTTTGAAAAAATAGTTATCAAAGATTATCCTCAAGGAAAAGTGAGACTCGAAGATATTGCTGACATAAATATTGGCGCTGAAAGTAGAAGGGGTTTCTTAAGAGCAAATAATGAAAGCGCCATTGGTTTGGGCGTTGTTAGACAAACAAAATCAAATGTTCTTGATGTTGCAGAAGCTGTAAGAAATGAACTTAATGAAATAGAAAACATGCTCCCACAGAATATTGAAATGAGTATAGGTTATGACCAATCTGTGTTTGTGAATGAATCTATTTCAGAAGTGAGATTTGCATTAATTATTTCTATGATAATGGTTATTGGAGTAATTTATTTCTTTTTATATTCTCCTTCAGCAACATTGATTCCGGCAATAACAATACCCATCTCTATAATCTCTACATTTTTTATCATTTATGTTTTTGATTATTCGTTAAATGTTTTAACATTTTTAGCTTTGGTTTTAGCTATTGGATTGATTGTTGATGATTCAATTGTTGTTTTAGAAAATATTAAAAGAAAAATTGAGAATGGCGAAGAACCTTATGAAGCATCAATAAATGGAGCAAAACAAATTACATTTGTTGTTGTAGCTACCACTATTGTCTTGATAAGTGTTTTTTTGCCACTATCATTTATGGAAGGTAAGACAGGTCGGCTTTTCATTGAATTTGGTGTTGTCTTATCTTTTTCAGTAATTATTTCTAGTATTGTAGCATTAACTTTGTCACCAATGTTATGCTCAAAATTTATGAAGACTGACAGTCAATACTCTGAACCTGCATTTATAAATTATTTTAGAAATTTTTATTCACATAGTCTTAAAAATTCACAAGCCAATACAAAAACTGTTTATACGTTTTCTACTGTTGTAATATTAATAGCTTTTTTAATATTTTCTTTTATTCCAAAAGAACTAGCACCTACAGAAGACAGAGGTATTTTTATTGTCTCTGTGCAAGCTCCTGACGGCTCAACTTTGGAATATACAGATAAGATCGTAAAGAATGTTGAGGATGTATTAACGGAATATGTTGAAAAAGATGAAATAAAAACAATTTTTTCAATTGTAGCGCCAGGATTTTCAGGCGAACCGGGATCTGTAAATTCTGCATTTATATTTGCAAGTCTTAAGCCATGGAACACAAGATCTCGACACCAGAAAGAAATTGTTAGAGAAATATTTCCAAAATTAATTTCAATGCCTGGTGCTAGAATATTTACAATTAATCCACCAAGTCTAGGACAAAGCCCATTTAAATCTCCAGTAAGATTTGTTATTAGTGGAGATAATTATCTAGATGTTGGTAATTGGGGTAATCAAATCTTGACAGAATCAAATAATCTAAATTTAAGAAATGCAAATATAGATTATAAAGTAACAAAACCAAGATTTAATATGAAAATTAATCGTGACAAGGCTTCTGAATTGGGAGTTTCAGCAGAGAGAATTGCTAATACACTTGAGACATTATTTGCGTCAAATAGAATTACAACTTTTTCAAGCAAAGGATTAACTTATAATGTTATATTGCAGGCCGATGATAATTTTAGAATAAATGCGAACAGTTTAGATAATATCTTTATTAAATCATTCCAATCAGATTCTTTAATCCCTTTGTCTAATTTTGTCAGCTATAAAGAAACTTCTACAAGTCAAAGTTTAAAAAGAATAAATAGAATGCCTTCTACGACCTTATCTTCTTCATTGGTTCCTGGTTATCCTTTAGGAGATGCTTTAGATGATCTTGTCAATATATCAAGAGAAATACTACCAGCAAATGCTAAATTATCATTTCGGGGCACATCAAAAGAATTTTTTGAATCTGGAAATAGATTAGAATTAACAATTTTGTTTGCTATTTTAGTAGTTTATTTAGTATTGTCAGCGCAATTTGAAAGTTTTAGAAACCCTCTATCTATTATATTAACTGTTCCAATAGCTATAACAGCCGGGTTATATACATTATTTGTAACTCAATCATCTTTGAATGTCTATAGTCAAATAGGTTTATTGATGTTAATAGGATTAATAACTAAAAATGGAATCCTTGTTGTTGAATTTGCAAATCAATTAAGAAACGAGGGAAGAAATGTAGAGGAGGCTATTTTTGAATCTTCTATGATTAGATTAAGACCTGTGCTTATGACTACAATTTCTACAATGTTAGGTGCAGTGCCATTGGTTTTAAGTGATGGCGCAGGAGCAGAAAGTAGATACTCAATGGCGGCAGTTGTACTAGGAGGTATAATGCTATCATCATTAATCACTCTATATTTAATACCTGCTCTTTATAAATATATTGAATCCGAGAGATAATTATTTCGAAGGGAGCACTTCAAGACCTTTCTGTTTGGAGAAATAAAGTGATAAATCATTAATATCTTGTTCTGTTAAATTAGATGCGAAGCCATTCATAATAGCATTTTTCCTGTTACCACTTTTATATTCTTGTAATACATATACCAAATAATCTTTATATTGCCCGGCAAGCTTTGGATACATTTTGTTAGTCGAGTTACCATTTACACCGTGACATGCTATACAAGTCTGTGCTTTAGATTTTCCAGCATCATAGTTAGCACTAGCTTCAATATAAGATGATTGAAAAAACAGAATTAAGAAATAAATAAAAAAATACTTTTTCATTTGGTTATTGATTCGAAATATTTTGCAATATGATCTATATCTTCGTCGGTTAGTGAAGCTGCATTTGCATGCATTGTGTTATGCGATCTCTGCTGATCCCTATATGATATTAATGCTATTTTTATATATTCAGCATGCTGCCCACCTAATTTAGGTACTTTATATGTGGGATAAACATTATTATATCCTGGTATTGCATGACACCCCAAGCAAGTTTCGGATTTAGCCTTACCTAATGCAATATCATCTGCGAGTACTGGTTTATTTAGGATTCCTATGAGAAGTATTAAAAAAATTGATATTACGATTGATTTCATATTTAAATTAGCATGCATTATAACACTAAATTGAGATAAAAGGACAAATTTTTTGTATAATAGAATTTTGATATGAAAGATTATTTTTGTGCTGAAATTAGCGAATCACAACTAAACAAAACAATTACAACATGTGGATGGGTTGCAACCAGACGCGATCATGGTGGTGTAATATTTATTGATTTAAGAGATCATACTGGAATTTTGCAAATAGTTTGCAATCCAGATAATAAAAAAATATTTAGTATAGCTGAAAGAATTAGAAGTGAATATGTTATCCAAATTACAGGTAAAGTTACCTCAAGAAAAAAAGGGGCAGTAAATAAAGATTTATCCACTGGTACGATTGAAGTTGTTGTAGATAAATTAGAAATACTCAATCATTCTAAAAACCCTCCATTTAAAGTCAATGATGATGAAACTAATGAAGACCAACGTCTTCAGTATAGGTATATGGATTTAAGGAATTTTAATATGCAAAAAAATCTAAGATTTCGATCCAATCTAATTAAATTAATTAGAAATTTCTTTTATGATAGAGGGTTTATTGATATAGAGACTCCGATATTAACAAAAACAACACCAGAAGGTGCTAGAGATTATTTAGTACCTAGTAGAATACATACTGAAAAATTCTTTGCATTACCACAATCTCCTCAATTATTTAAACAAATCTTAATGATCGGAGGTTTTGACAAATACTTTCAAATTGCAAAATGTTTTAGAGATGAGGATTTAAGAGCTGACAGACAACCAGAATTCACACAACTTGATGTTGAAATGTCTTTTATTGAACAACAAAATATAATGAGATTATGTGAAGAATTATTTTCTATAATTTTCAAAGATTTATTAAATATTAAGACCAAGTTAGAATTTGATATTTTAGAATATAATGATGCAATGAATGAATATGGTTGTGATAAACCTGATTTAAGAAATCCATTAAAACTAATTGATATAAAAAAAATTTTAAAAAATATTGAATTTAAAGTTTTTTCAGACCATGTAAATAATAAAAACTCAAGAATCACCGCGCTTAAGATTCCTGGTGGTTGCACTTTAACTAGAAAATCTATAGATGACTATACTGACTCAATAAAAAAATTTGGCGCTAAAGGTCTTGCTTATATAAAATGTGAAAATATTAATGATATAGAAAAGGGAATTGTATCTCCGATTAAAAAATATATATCTAAAGATATTTTACAAGATATTATTAAAATTACAGATGCACAATCTAGTGATTTAATATTTTTCTCTGCCGATAAAGCGTGTATTGTGAATGAATCAATGTCATATTTGATACAAAGAATAGGCAGTGATTTGAGATTACTTAAAGATGAGTGGAGTTTTACATGGATTGTAAATTATCCTTTATTTAAATTAGATGCACAAACTAAAAAATACACATCTATGCATCATCCTTTCACATCGCCACAGAATATAGAAGATTTGGATTCAGAACAAATTTCTGAGATTAAATCAAAAGCTTATGATTTAGTTTTGAATGGGAATGAAATAGGCGGTGGATCTATCAGAATACATAATAAAGATGTACAAAATAAAATTTTTAAATTATTAGGACTTAATGACAAAGAAATTCAAAATAAATTTGATTTTTTATTAAACGCTTTAGATTATGGGTGTCCCCCGCATGGTGGAATAGCATTTGGCATAGATAGAATAGTAATGCTTTTACTTGGGTTACCATCAATTAGAGATACCATGGCTTTTCCAAAAACTCAATCATCATCATGTTTGTTGACGCAAGCTCCTTCACATGTTGATAAAGAACAGTTAACTGAATTAAGTATCAAAACTTTGAATAAAAAATGAATTCATATAAAGAAAATTTGAAACAAATAAAACAATTATTGAAAAAAAATGATGCAAAAATTATTGCACATTATTATGTGAATGAAACTATACAAAAGATTACTGAGGATACAAATGGTTGTGTTAGTGATAGCTTGCAAATGGCTAAATTTGGAATTAATCAAAAGGAGTCATGTTTAATTGTAGCTGGGGTTAAATTTATGGGTGAGACAGCAAAAATACTCAATCCTGAAAAAAAAGTTTATGTATTAGATATTGAGGCGACTTGTTCGTTAGATTTAAGTTGTCCAGCGGATGAATTTAGTGAATTTTGTAAACAATATCCGGATAGAGAAGTGGTTGTATACGCAAATACCAGCGCTGATGTTAAATCTATTGCTGATTGGGTAGTTACATCAAGTATGGCTGTTCCATTAATTACACATCTTACATCTCAAGGAAAAAAAATAATATGGGCTCCAGATAAATATCTTGGGAATTATATTATTGATCGTACTGGTGCAGATATGATTTTATGGGATGGTTCATGTATTGTTCATGAAGAATATAAAACTCAATCATTAAAAAAAATGATTGAAAAATATCAAGACTGCGATATATTAGTTCACCCAGAATCTCCTAGAAGTATAATACAATTAGCTGATACTGTTGGATCAACAACAGATTTGATAAAAGCATCTAAAAAAAGCAATCATAAATATATTATAGTCGCAACAGAGAAAAATATTTTTTATCAGATGAAAAAACTTTCACCTAATAAAATATTTTTGGAAGCACCTACTGAAGGTGAAGGTGCTACTTGTAAAAGTTGTGGGAAATGTCCATGGATGGAAATGAATTCTGTCCAAAAAATTTTAAATGTTTTTAATAAAAAGAATGAAATTATATTAGACAAAAATATTATATCAAAAGCAAAAATTCCAATTAATAAAATGGTGTCTTTTCAATCAAATCAATTAACTAATAGAGCTTCTTAGAAGAATTATGGCTGGACATAGCAAATGGGCTAATATACAACATCGAAAAAAAGCCCAAGATAACAAACGCGGAAAAGTATTTACTAAAGTTATAAGAGAGATAACAGTCGCTGTAAAATTAGGAGGTTCTGAAACTTCAAGTAATTCTAGACTCAGACTTGCAATATCAAAAGCAAATTCATCAAATGTACCTAAAGATACTATAACAAGAGCTATTAAAAAAGCCTCAGGCCAAACAAACGAAACATTTGATGAAATTATTTATGAGGGTTATGGGCCAAAGGGAATAGCGATAATAATGGAGTGCCTTACAGACAACAAAAATCGAACTGTTTCAGAAATCAGACATATATTAAGTAAGCATGGTGGTAGTTTAGGAACTAAAGGTTCTGTGGCCCATCTATTTAAAAAAGTTGGTATTTTTAAATTAGTAGATATTACTGAAGAAAAACTATTAGAATATATAGATCAAATAAATATTATTGATTTTGAACTTATTAATACAGGATGCATTATATTTACAGAACCAAATGAACTATTTGATATAAAGAAAATTTTTGAGGAACATTCTTTGAAGGTAGAAGATGAGGAAATAGTAATGATCCCTTTGAATTTTATAGAATTAGATAAAATAGATAAAGAAAAAATTTTAGAACTTTCTAATAAAATTGAAGAACTCGATGATATTCAGAATGTTTATATGAATTTAAATATAAATTAGTAGAATGATATGACAACAATAATTTTAGGTATCGACCCTGGAACAAATATTACTGGCTATGGTATAGTTGAATTATCAAATGAAGGTAGTTTAAAATATATTCATCATGAGATCATCAAAACAGGATTAAAGAATAAATATACTAAAAAGTTATCTGTAATATTTCAAACTACACAAAAAATTATTGAAAAATTTAACCCAAATCATGTAGCTATTGAATCAGTCTTTTTTAGTGTAAATGCTGGAACTGCTATCAAATTAGGACAAGCAAGAGGAGCGGCAATATGTGCTTGTGGTAATCATGAATTAAATATATATGAATATAGTCCAAGAAAAGTCAAATTAATACTTACTGATAATGGAGCTTCAGATAAAATCGAATTACAGCGTAACGTAAAAAAAACACTCAACATAAGAAGAGAATTAGAAATAGATGCATCTGATGCACTTGCCGTAGCAATTTGTCATGCAATAATCTTCAATGAAGATAAAAATAATACCAATAGTATCTGACATGAAGAGTTTAATAATTAATGAAATTTTTTATTCAATCCAAGGCGAGAGTCTTAATACAGGTCAACCAACAGTTTTTGTTAGATTAACTGGCTGTCCATTAAGATGTAATTACTGTGATACTGAATATGCTTTTAATGAAGGTAGAAAAATTATTTTTGATGATATATTTAAAATAATAGATGATTACAAATGTAAAAATATTACAATTACAGGTGGTGAACCACTAGCTCAAAAAAATATTCATCAATTCATGCAAAAACTATGTGATAGTAAATATATTGTTTCAATAGAAACAAGCAATGCTTTAGATATTAAACTCATTGATAATAGAGTTACAATTATACTAGATATAAAAACCCCGGGATCCAAAGAACACAATAAGAATTTATCAGATAATTATAAATTTCTTAAGAAAAAAGATCAGATTAAATTTGTTATATGTAATATTGAAGATTATGAATGGTCAAAAGCGTATATAGAAGAATACAAATTAACTACTATATGCACTATACTTTTCTCGCCAAGTTCAAATGAAATGAACCCTCAAATGCTAGCAGAAAAAATGCTAAGCGATCGTATTAATGCTAGGTTGCAATTACAGATACATAAATATATTTGGGGTAATATCCGTGGAAAATAATAAAAAAGCGATAGTTTTATTTTCTGGTGGTCTAGATTCTTCAACAGCATTGATTATTGCACTGTCTCAAGGTTATCAATGCATTGCCCTAACAATTAATTATAAACAAAGACATTCTTATGAGATAGTTTCGTCAAAAATTTTTCTAAAAAATTATAAAGCTGTAGAGCATATTGTTTATGATTTAGATTTATCAATGATTGAAGGTTCTGCCTTAACTGATAATAAAATAGATGTACCTAAAATTGAAAGCTCAGGAATTCCAGTCACTTATGTCCCTGCAAGAAATACATTGTTTTTGTCAATAGCATCTTCATTTGCAGAATCAAAAAAAATTAAAGATATATTTATAGGTGTCAATGCAATTGATTACTCTGGTTATCCTGATTGCAGACCGGAGTTTATTAAATCTTTTGAGGAAATGATAAATAAAGCCACTAAATATGGGTTAGAACATGGAGATATCACTATACATACACCTCTAATAGAACTAACTAAAGCAGAAATAATCAAAAAAGGAACAAATTTAGGAATAGATTATTCTAAAACTGTGTCTTGTTACTCTCTTGATTCTGATGGTTCTGCTTGTGGTGTTTGTGATTCTTGTAGATTTAGAAAGCAGGGTTTTCAGGATGCGGGAATAGAAGATCCAACTATATATAAATAAATTGAAAATTTATCATATATATATTAACGTATACTAATATAATCATTATATGGAAGTTTCATACACACTGTTACAATATGTTGCATTATTAGGTTTAATGCTTGGTATTGTAGTCAATAAAACCAATTTTTGTACAATGGGTGCCGTTTCTGACTGGGTTAATATAGGCGATTTAAATAGATTTAAATCTTGGATGTTGGCTATTGCCATAGCTACTTTAGGTGTCTCTCTTTTAGAGTTAAATAATATAATCAATGCAAGCGATTCTAGAATACCATATAGGAATTCTGTTTTCTTTTGGCCCAGATATATATTTGGTGGATTAATGTTTGGCATTGGAATGACATTAACTAGTGGATGTGGTAATAAAGTTTTAATAAGATTTGGAGCGGGTAATTTAAAATCCTTAATTGTAATAATTGTTGCTGGAATAATGGCTTACCTAATGACCAGAACAGATTTTTATGGAATAGTATTTCATAGTTGGATGAGCCCAATAAGCCCAGATCTTGCCAATTTTGGAATTTATGAACAATCAATACCTTCTATTTTATTTGCTGACAGTGCTAGCAAATCATTAAGTTTTGTTATTGCAGTAATAATATCCGTTCTTTTATTTATCTTTATTTTTAAGAAAGGAAAATTTATACAGAATACTGATAATATATTGTCAGGCTTAACGGTCGGACTGGTTGTAGTAATAGCATGGTACATTACAGGAGGTTCTTTAGGCAAAGAGTGGATTGAAGCTAATGATTTTTTAGATACGCCGTTACCCGGAGTAGGAGTACAATCAGTAAGCTTTATTAATCCTATGGGCGAAACATTAATATTCGCAACTAAAAGCGCAGATATGTATTATTTAACTTTTGGAGTTACTATTTTAATTTCAACTATTATAGGATCGTTTATTTATTCAATTTTCTCTGGTAGTTTTAGGATTGAATGGTTCTCTTCAACAAAAGATTTTTTCAGACATATAGTAGGTGCTGTGCTTATTGGTATTGGAGGTGTTTTATCTCTAGGCTGCACAATTGGTCAAGGTGTTGCAGGCGTTTCAACCTTAGCGATAGGTTCATTTATTGCTTTAGCATCTATAATTTTAGGGGCTGCTCTTACAATGAAAATAGAGTATTATAAAACAGTTTATGAAGATAGTAGTTTTCTTGATACTTTAAAGTCTGCATTAGCTGATTTAAAATTAATACCTAGTAGATTTCGTACATTAGAGAAAATATAATGGGGCGTTAGCTCAGTTGGTAGAGCAGTGGCCTTTTAAGCCATTTGTCACAGGTTCGAATCCTGTACGCCCTAAAAGAAAATGAAAAATATTTTAATTATCTGTTTATTATTTTTTTCCACAGAAGCATTTTGTAAGAAAGTGCAAATAGAAAATAATATCGGTAAAAGATTAAATGGTTTTCATTATACGAATGCAAAATCAAAGTCTATAGCTCTTATATTACATGGTACTAGAGGGCACCAAAATCTAGAACTTATCACATCTTTAGGTTCAGCGTTATTAGAAAATAATATTGATTCATTGTCAGTAAATTTGAGTTATGGCATCGATAATCGTGCAAATGATTTCTTACCTTGTGATATAAAACATAAACATTTGCAATCAGATTCTATCAATGAAATAAAATTATGGTTTAATTATATACAAAAATTAGGATATGAAAAAATTTATCTAATTGGTCATTCAAGAGGTGGATTAAATATAATGCAATTTTATCACAATTTAAATACATCAGATAAGTTGTTAGTTAACTCAATATTTTTAATAGCTCCAATCTCTGATTTTTTTCATAACACAAGAAAAACATACGAAAAAAAATACAACATAGATATTACTAAAATTAAAAAAGAAAATTATAAGATTTTAAAAATTGAATTTTTAGGTTGCGCCGATACCGAAGTTAGTAACAAAACATTTTTAGACTATTATGACATTGATAGTGAGAATTCTTTAATTGGGCTTTTACAACTAACTAATCAAAATATATATATAATTACTGCATCTGAAGATACATTTGTGCCAAATACATACAAAAGAATTCAAAACATGAAGAAAAAACAAAATATTAAGTTGATTATGATTGAAGATGCAGATCACTTTTTTAGAGACTTTTATTTTGATGATCTTATAGATGTTTTGTTAGATAAAATCAAATAGTTTTATTGAATTTCAAAAGGTTCTTCAATACTTTCTTGTGTTTCTGGCTCGATATTTATACTTCTGTTTATAGTAGCAGATGTTTTAGGTCCTATGGTTATTTCAGATTCAGAGTTATTAAAGACTTTTCTTGATACTTTAATAGTAGCAAATCTATCTTCTTTATCAAAATTTAATAATATAAAATTACTTCTAACGATCGCAAGTTCTGTCCAGCCCTCACTTATCATAGCTTTTCTAAAAAAATCAACCACATCTTCTGCGCTTTCGTCATGTATGAGATATAAAACACCAGTAAATCTATTACCCTCACCAAAAATTACAGTTTTATCAGTTGCATATTTAGAATTATCTGGAATTGGTATTGAAATCTGCAGCCTTTGATCTAAGCTAACATCTTTGACTTCCGGGGCACTTTCATCTTCAGATGCCATCATTCCATCGATAGTTGCGCAGGACGTCAGTGATAAAGTTAAAATAAATATTAATACAAATTTATTTTCTAATATTTTCATAACTAGCTATTTCAATTATAACCTATTTTCTTGAACCTGGACCATTTATTTCTAAACCATTGCTCATAAAAGTCATAAAATACTCAAGATTTCTATATTCCGCACTCTGTCCTTTATAAGGTTTAGCTCTAATTCTGTTAAGACAGCCGGCATATCTTTCATGTAATGTTACTAATCGTCCTGCTACAGATCTATAAACAGGGAAGTGTGTAGGATGTCCTATTCCAGGACTCGTAATATCTGCACGCAGCTTAGTTCCTGATTTCCATACATGACAATCTGCACATGAGAAATTTAATTGTCCTTTTTTTGTAAAGTATAATCTCTTTCCTGCTTCATAAGCATCAAGAGCTTCCATATTATTTGGAATTTCTATATTAATTATATTACCTCTAGATGTGTAAGCCATATAGGCTGAGATATCAGCCATATCTCCACCCTTATAATAATTTAAAGGTTTTTCATTATTTTTTTTTCTACAATTATTAATTGCTAACTCAAGAGTAATAATTTTATTTTTATTTTCATCAAAATAGGGATAATTTTGACGAATACCAATTCCCCCATTTTCAAAACATGATGCATATTTGTTTCCATTTTTAAATGGTTCATTGAATAACTCTTCGCCATTCTCTATATTTATTTCATAAGGAGGAAAATCTTCGATGGACTCCCATTGTTCTCGTGATGATTTATCTATTGAATATACACCATTTGCAAAATCACTGAATGGTGTATTAGGAAAAAGTTCTTTGAAATGATTTCTAAAATCGGTTAAGTCTTCTTCAGGGGATGTTTTTGCTTCAATACCAAAAATTAATAAAACTATAAAAGGTATAATCAAAAATTTTTTCATTTTCATAGTTTATTTAGCAGCTTGATTTTTTGAATCTCTATTACCCTTATTATCAACCCACGTTAGTTCAACTTTATCTCCCTTTTCACCTTTATATTTAAAAGTTAAGTAAGGATTTTTAGATACAGCTGGCCCCCAATAAACTTTTATAACTTCTTTTCCATTTGCTTGTCCTATTACTTCTTGAATGTAGTGTGGTGGTATTAATTCACCCGTTTTTTTATTCTTTCTTTTTCCAGTTTCCATAGGATGTTTAATAAGTGCTTTAACAGTTACGATTCCTTTGCTTTCTTTTGCTCTAATTTTTATTGTACTCATGATTATCCTCCACAGCCACCAATAGTAATTTTAATTTCTTTTGAAGAACTGTATACTTTATTTCCGCTTTTAACTGCTGCAATTACTTTAGAAGATTTTCCCATTTTAATTCTTGTTCCAATGGTCGGTTCAGCTAAAGAACTAAGGTAATATCCACTCGATAATGGTTGTGGATTATTTTCAACAAAAACCATTATTGACTCAACTCTTTTTAATTTTGTTTTTACATTTATTGGAACAATAGCTCCATTCTCAGCAATTTCTGGTGCTTTTAAGATCACTTTAGATGATTCTGTCAAGTCGCTGTGTCCATAAACGCTTTTTATGGATTTCTCTAAATCTTTTTCGTCAAACGATGATTTTGGCCAAGAAGCAAATACACGTTTAGGTATAATAGAGAGAGTAGCTACAGACATTATACTGCCCACAGTTAGTAACGAATTTTTTAAAAATTTTCTTCTATTCATAAATTCCTCATAAAGTATAAAGATATTCTACTATCTTATTAATTTCTTTTTTAGTTAATATACCATGTTTCCCAAAAGGAGGCATGAAGGAATTGGGATTTTTCTCAGTCGCATCCCAAATTTGATTAAAGAGATCTTGTTTATTTGGAAATCTAGCTTTCATAGCTATTAATGGAGGACCATTGTTTCCAGCTAATTCACCATCTTCAATCATGTGACACGCTAAACAATTTCCTTTTTTCCTTTCAAATGTTAGCTTTTTTCCTTCATCAATCACATCTGAATATGAAGATGGAATATAGAACATAAGAAAGATGATAAGTAAATTTCTGACTTTTTTTAACATATCCACGTCATATTATAGTACTGATTAATAAAGAAAAAAACTATTTTAATAACAGGTTTTTTCGCCAAATATCGGTTCTAGAGGCTTTTGATATGTACAAATAATAAGTAGTTTTTTGTCCGCTAGATTTTTCTTTTCAATTTTATTGAGATTGTATGAGTTTATACCCTCATCAAGAACTTGAACAGATAATTTTATGTTATCCAGAATTAAATAGTAATCTGATAGAAAAAGTTTTGAATTATAAATATCATTTTTTTTCACGTATACTTTCGACACTAAACGTAAATAATCAGGATTTAGTTTTTGATATGTTTCAATTGATTTCATTAAATCCAATGCTCGATTTAAATCTCTATCGTTTTCAATTAATGCTTCTGCAAGATAAAAAGGTATAGAATTATTTAATGGATATATTTGTTTTAATTTATCTAAAATATCAAGACCATCATCTATTCTTTTGTTTTGTATCAATGCTTTAGCGTAAGATATTGCAATATAGATATTATATGGATTTTTATCATGTAATTTTTTAAATATTTGTATTGAATTTTTATAATCAGATTTTTTATTATACAAAAGTGCTTTTTTATATAAATTATAAATATCTTCACCTTTGATGGATGATAAATTCAATTGAACATCAGTAGTATCATTAACATCTAAAATTACTTTAATAAAATTATAATCATTAGAAGTATTTATAATTGGTTGATGTTGATATGTTGATTTAGATCTTATTCTAGCTATTCTATTTTCATATAATGGGTGTGTCATGAAATAAGCTAAAGAGGTATCTAGTTTTGGAGTAGCAGATTGCATTAGTTCAAAAAAATTTGCCATTTCCAAAACACTAAAATTAGATTTTTTCATTAATGATATAGCAAACTCATCAGCTTCTATTTCATTTGAACGTATTAAATTGATATTTAATTGGGTAGAAAGACCTAAACCAGATTGCATTGCTGCTATGCTTGCCTGCGGACTTCCAGAAAATATTCCTGCAATTACCCCGATAATTATTGGAAAGGATAATCTGGAAGTATTCGCCAACATTTCAGCTGAATGCCTTAAATTAACATGTGCAGTTTCATGCGCAAGAACACCAGCCAATTGAGATTCATTCTGTGTTAATTGTATCAAGCCTGAGTTAATTCCTATATACCCGCCTGGAACAGCAAAAGCATTAATCTGATTTGATTTTGTTACAAAAAATGTATATTGTCTTCTAGCATCAAGAGTGTGCCTCGTTAAAACATTACCTAAATATTTAATATATGAATTAACCAAAGGATCATTATTAATTAAATTATATTTTTGTAATCTACGATATGACGAAAAACCAATAATTTTTTCATCTTCTAAACTTAACACTTTGCCTAATGGGTCGCCGATATTTGGAAGGTCATTTTCATCAGCAATACTTCCCAGACTGAAAAACAAAATAAATAAAATTAATGGTAAATTTTTCATTTCAAATATACTTATTTAAATATATATTAATTAATATAAATGTACTAATATATAGTACCACATGAAGAATAACTTTTATGGAGTTACAAATGACTGAGTACAACAAGGAACTTGACACTAGCGGATTAAATTGTCCTTTACCAATAATAAAGGCAAAAAAGGAAATTAATGAAATGGAAACAGGACAAATATTACATGTGATATCAACTGATCCTGGCGCCGTGAAGGATTTCGAATCATTTGCAAATCAAACTGGACATGAACTACTAGATAGTAGTGAAAAAGATAATAAATTTTACTTTCTTTTAAAAAAAACCAAATAATGCGTGAAATCCTATCTTTTTAATTTTTTTTCTATTTTTGGTTTTATAAGTTTTTTAATTATTCTTCAACTTGTATATTTAATAAATCAAATCTCGAAAGATCAAGACAATAAACTATTATCCAAATATGATGCAATAATTATAATGTCTGGTAATCCAGAAAGAGCTGTTATGGCATCTAATCTTTATAAAGATGGAATGTCAAACTTAATATTTTTAAGCAAAGAAAGAAGGGTTATTAAAAATCATCTATCACAAAAAAATAATAGGTTTATATATCAGTATTACCTTGAAATTTTATTAAAAAATTCTGTACCTAAAGAAAAAATTATCGTTTTTGGTGTAAATAATAAAAGCACTGTGGATGAAGCAATATCACTTGCCGCAGAACTGAATGAAGATTTTAAAAATATTTTAGTTGTAACAAACAAATACCATATTTATAGATCAAAAAAGATTCTTGAAAGTTATCTAACTGACAAAAATATACATTTTATTTATCCAGATAAACTTAAAACGAAATGGTGGAGGAATAAATATCAAATACAAAATATATTGAATGAATTAATGAAAACAATATTATTCTATTTATTTACTGATTTTGATAATTATCTATCATATTCTTAAATATAAGCTATTGAAATATATATAAAACGTGCCCAATCACATAAAAACATGTATTATGTACAAATTATTGAGGTTATATGAAATTAAGTGGATCAGAAATAATTATTGAATGCTTGAAAAAGGAGAAAGTTAAATATATTTTTGGCTATCCTGGTGGCGCTGTTTTGCATATTTATGATGCACTATTTAAAGATAAAGAGATTAAACATGTTTTAGTTAGACACGAACAAGGAGCTACACATGCAGCAGATGGATATGCAAGAGCATGCAATAAACCTGGAATTGTTCTTGTAACATCGGGCCCAGGTATCACAAATTGTGTTACAGGACTAGCCACTGCACATATGGACTCAATACCTATGATTGTTATTTCTGGACAAGTTTCCAGACAATATGTTGGCAGTGATGCATTTCAAGAAGCAGACGCTACCGGAATAACAAGACCTATCACGAAACATAATTTTTTGATTGATGATATAAATTCAATTGCAGAGACTTTTAAAAAGGCTTTTATAATAGCTACATCTGGCAGACCGGGACCAGTTTTAATTGATATTCCTAAAGATTTAACAGATCCAAACGTTAAAATTCCTTTTAATTATCCAAAGAAAATAAATATTAGATCATATAAACCACAAAAAAAAGAAAATGATATAAAAATTCAACAAGCAGCTGAATTAATTTGTAATGCAAAAAAACCAATGATTTATACTGGCGGCGGAATAATATTAGGTAAAGCTGACAAGCAATTACATCAACTTGTAAAAAAGTTGAAGTATCCTATAACCAGCACACTTATGGGATTAGGTGGCTTCCCATCCTCAAATCAAGAATTTCTTGGAATGTTAGGAATGCATGGTACATATGAAGCAAACATGGCTATGCATGAATGTGATGTATTGTTAGCTATAGGAGCTAGATTTGACGACAGAGTAACTGGAGATACATCTAAATTTTGTCCAAAAGCAAAAATTATTCATATTGATATTGATCCATCATCTATATCAAAAATCATACAAGTCGATCTTTCTCTTATAGGTGAGACAGCGTCGATACTGAAAAAATTAAATAGCTACATAACAAGACACATAAAAAAAATTGATTATTCTTCAATAGATAAATGGTGGAATAAAATTAATAAATGGAAAAAAAAGAAATGTTTAGCATACACTAAATCAAATAAAATAATAAAACCCCAGTTAGTTATTGAAAAATTATACGAATTTACACAAGGAGATGCATATGTTACTTCTGATGTAGGACAGCATCAAATGTGGGTAGCGCAGTATTATAAATTTGATAAACCAAACAGATGGATCAATTCTGGTGGTTTAGGTACTATGGGATTTGGATTGCCTGCAGCAATGGGAGCTCAATTAGCATTCCCTAAATCTAATGTTGTGTGTGTTACGGGTGAAGCGAGCATATTAATGTGTATTCAAGAATTATCCACTTGTTTGCAATATAGATTGCCTATAAAAATTGTCAATTTAAATAATAGATACATGGGAATGGTGAGACAATGGCAAGAATTTTTTTATGAAGGAAGATATGCAATGTCTTATGTAGATGCTATTCCTGATTTTTCAAAATTAGCTGAAAGCTTTGGACATGTTGGAGTAAGAATTGATAAACCAGAGCAATTAGACACTATGTTAAAGGATGCTTTAAATATAAAAAATAAACTTGTATTTATAGATGTAATAACCGATCAAACTGAAAATGTTTATCCTATGATACAGAGTGGGAAAGGACATCATGAAATGCACTTGTCACCAACCAATGAAGACACAGAGTTAGCATAAAATGAAAGATAAAAGATATATAATCTCTTTATTAGTTGAAAATGAATTTGGTTCATTATCACGTATAGCTGGGTTGTTTTCAGCTAGGGGTTATAATATACATTCATTGAATGTTGCGCCGACTAATGATGAATCTATTTCTAGGATGACACTTGTTACTTTTTGTAGTGATCAAAAAATTAACCAGCTAATGAAACAATTAGATAAATTAGTTGATGTTGTAAATGTTAAAGATTTGACGCAGGAAACTCATTTAGAAAGAGAAATGTTATTATTGAAGCTTAGATGCAAAAAAAACCAAAGAGAAGAATTAAAGAGATTAACTGATATATTTAGGGCAAGGATCATTGATGTTACTGACACAACATATACAATAGAAATGACTGGTGTTACTGATAAACTACTAGCATTTTTAACATCGTTAGGAGAAATAAATATAATTGAGATGGTTAGATCTGGAAGCTTGGGTATAAGTAGAGGTGTTGAAAGCTTGGAAGTAAATAAGAGAGGAAAAAAATGAAGGTATATTACGATAAAGATACAAATTTATCATTAATTAAAGAATTAAAGGTTTCGATAATAGGATATGGCTCGCAAGGGCATGCGCATGCTATAAATCTTAAGGAATCAGGCGTAAATGTATGTGTAGGCCTTAGGAAAAACTCAAATACTGCAGAGAGAGTAAAAAATGAAGGAATTGAAGTTACAGATGTGGAAAATGCTGCAGCCAAGGCAGACTTACTTATGATTCTTGCGCCCGACGAATATCAACCTTCTATATATAAAGAATGCATTGAACCAAATATAAAAAATGATACAACTCTGGCATTTGCACATGGCTTTAATATTCATTTTAGTCAAATCGTTCCTAATCCAAGTCACGATGTAATAATGATTGCACCTAAAAGCCCGGGACACTTGGTAAGATCAACATTTGTTCAAGGCAAAGGCGTTCCTACGTTAGTTGCTATTCATAATAACAAATCTGGTAAAGCAAAAGATATTGCTTTGTCATATGCATCTGCAATTGGCGGAGGAAGAGCAGGTATTATTGAAACTACATTTAAAGAAGAAACTGAAACAGATCTTTTTGGAGAACAAGCTGTCTTATGTGGTGGAGTAACTGCATTAATAAAGGCTGGTTTTGAAACTTTAGTAGATGCTGGTTATTCTCCAGAGATGGCTTATTTCGAATGTTTAAATGAGTTAAAACTTATTGTTGATTTGATGTATGAAGGAGGAATGTCGGAAATGAGATATTCAATATCAAATACTGCTGAATACGGTGATCTCACAAGAGGCCCTTTTTTAATAGACGATCATGTTAGAAACAAAATGAAAAAAGTTCTAGAAGATGTTCAATCTGGAAAATTTGCGAATGAATTTGTAAATGAAATAAAAAGCGGTTCAAAAGAATTTGATAAACTTAGAAAAGAGGGATCAAATCATTTAATCGAAGAAACTGGAAAAAAATTAAGAGATATGATGTCATGGATGCAAGACAGTAAACTTGTAGATGAGAAAATAAAATGATTAAAAATGAAAAGCCAAAAATGTCAGGGGTGTATTTGTTGCCAAATTTAATAACTACAGGTGCATTACTCTGTGGTTTTTTTTCCATTATTGCATCTATTAATGGAGATATAGTTACTGCTGTTTTTGCAATTTTAATAGCCATGGTATTAGATGGTCTTGATGGAAGAATTGCGCGTTTAACCAATACTCAAACACCTTTTGGTGCCTATTATGACAGTTTATCTGATTTGTTATGTTTTGGTGTAGCGCCAGCACTTTTAATGTATATTTGGAGTTTATCTAATTTTAATATTTATGGATGGCATTGGTCTAAAGTTGCATGGATTTCTTGTTTTATTTATGTTGCGGCAACTGCAATAAGACTTGCAAGATTTAATTCTAAGCATTTAATACAAGACAAAAAATATTTTTATGGATTAGCTAGCCCTGCAGCAGCTGCAGTTATTATTTGTTATGCTTGGTTGATTCAAGATTCTAATTTTAAAGTTGAAAATTTTAATGTATTAAGTTTACTAATTTTAATTATGTTATCTATATTGATGATAAGTAATATTACATATTATAGTTTTAAAGACATAAATTTAAGACATAAAATACCACATATAGGTCTATTTATAATCGTTTTAACTTTGTCTTTTATATCATTTGATCCGCCCATGGTTTTGCTCACTTTTTTTGCACTCTATGCATTGTCTGGGCCTATTTTATTGTTAGTTAGAATGATAAGAAAAAGATCGAATAATAAGACGGAAAAAAGACCTTCAGCATCTCAATAATACTTGCAAATTTAGCAATTTAAGATACAGTTTGTATTATGTTGATTTATATCACATCAAATAATGAACACTTCTTAGACGTTCTTCTGCTGAAATTATTTAACTAATTTCAGTAATTACTATATCCTTATTACTGTTATGAATAGAGAAAATCTTATAATTTTTGATACTACATTGCGAGATGGCGAACAAAGTCCTGGCGCCTCTATGGATATTGATGAAAAAGTTCAAATTGCAAAGGCTCTTGAAGAGCTTAATGTTGATGTAATAGAAGCTGGTTTTCCAATTGCAAGCAAAGGAGATTTTAAGGCAGTTTCTGAAGTTTCTAAAGCTATTAAGAAGTCAACTGTTTGTGCGCTAGCTAGAGCTTTAGATAAAGATATAATAGCAGCTTCCGAAGCGTTAAAACATGCTAGTAAAAAAAGAATACATACCTTTATTGCAACTTCGCCTATTCACATGGAGAAAAAACTTAAAATGACACCAAGCGAAGTAATAGAAAGAGCAACTTCTGCCATTAAAATTGCAAAAACTTTCACTGATGATGTAGAATTTTCACCAGAAGATGCAGGTAGATCGGATCTTGATTTTTTATGCAAAGTAATAGAACACGCAATTAATGCGGGAGCTACAACCATCAATATCCCTGATACAGTTGGTTATAACTTACCGCATCAATTTGGTAATCTTATTAAAAATATTCTTTCCAATGTAAAAAACTCAAATAATGCAATTTTTTCAGTTCACTGTCATAATGATCTTGGATTAGCTGTAGCAAATTCTCTATCATCAGTATTGAATGGAGCTAGACAGATCGAATGTACTATCAATGGGTTAGGCGAGAGAGCAGGCAATGCGGCTTTAGAAGAAATTGTTATGACAGTTAGAACAAGACAAGATATTTTTAAATGCGATACGAACATAAAAAGCAAGAAAATTATGAAGTGTTCACGTTTAGTTTCTAGCATTACTGGATTTCCAGTTCAACCAAATAAAGCTATCGTGGGTAAAAATGCATTTGCACATGAATCAGGAATACATCAGGATGGTGTAATTAAATCAAGAGAAACATATGAAATTATGAGAGCAGAAGATGTTGGTTTAGTAAGCAATTCACTTGTATTAGGTAAACATTCTGGAAGAAATGCGTTCAAACAAAAACTTAAAGAATTAAATATAGAATATTTAGATGACAATGAATTAGATCAATTATTTTTTGCGTTTAAAGAATTAGCAGATAAAAAACATGATATTTTTGATGAAGACATTATAAGACTCTCAAACAAACAAGAATTAACTGGCGACATAATTCAATTCAAGTATATGAAAGTTTCCACTGAAAGTGGACATAAGCCTGCGGCCGAAATTAAGCTAGAAGTAGATGGTGAAGTTAAGGAATCAAAATGCGAAGGAGATGGTGCGGTAGATGCAGCTTACAATGCAATAGAAAAAATTGTTAATAGCGGATGTAAACTTGTTCTTTATTCAGTCAACAACATAACAACTGGAACTGATGCTCAAGGTGAAGTTACAGTAAGGATAACTAAAAATAATACAATAGTTAATGGGCATGGAGCTGATACAGATATAGTAAAAGCATCAGTACTTGCATTCATTAACGCCTTAAATAAACTCCAACAAAATCCTGATTTATCAGCCACAAAAAAAAGAGGTATATAAAGTGCATAAAACCTCAAAGTATTTCGATGAAATGGGCATTGAGGTATTTTGGTATAAAAAAAATAAAAAAACTATAAATTTTCTTCACTCAGACACTATTGATGAGTTGTCTTTACAAGTTGAAAATTGCACTAAATGCTCTCTTCATAATGGTAGAACACAAACAGTTTTTGGTGATGGTCTATTACAATCAAATATTTTAATCATAGGTGAAGCACCTGGAAGAGATGAGGACAAACAAGGAAAACCATTTGTTGGTAGGGCGGGTAAACTATTAACAGAAATACTTAAATCTATAAACATTCAAAGATCTGATGTATATATTACTAATACTGTAAAATGCAGACCCCCTGATAATAGAAATCCTTCAAAAGAAGAGGTTGATGCATGTTCAAATTATTTAGAAAGTCAAATTGAGATCATTAAGCCCCATTTAATAATCTTATTAGGTAAGGTTGCTGCTGATAGATTACTTAATTTAGATTTACCAATGTCGGAATTAAGGCAGAAGACATATTACTACAAAGCAAACAAAATACCTGTGGTAGTATTTTATCATCCAGCATATTTGCTAAGAAGCCCTAGCGAAAAATCTAAAGTATGGGACGATTTAAATTATATGAAGAACGTTTTTACTAAAAATGTCGGCTAACCCATCAAATTTAATTAATATCAGGCCAATGAATCTCTTAGATTTAAATACTGTTGATTCTCTAGAAAATGAAGTATATGAATATCCATGGTCAAAAAAAATTATCAAAGACTGCATATTATATCAATATAATTGTTATGTTGCTGTTAAGGAATTTTATTTAATTGGATATATTATATTTCAAATTATGCCTTCAGAAACACATATTTTAAATTTAACTGTCAAAGAAAAGTATCGTAGAAATGGTCTAGCTTCTGAATTTATGGAATTAGTAATTAATGAATCAAAGAATAGGAATTCAAATACTATCATACTAGAAACTAGAAAAAATAATAATCCAGCAATTAATTTATATAAAAAATATAATTTTAATAAAATAGGAATCAGAAAAAATTATTATCAAGCTGGTGAAAAAAGAGAAGATGCTCTTGTTTATCAAAAAATTCTATCTAATTGTCATTTGGACTAGCAGCACGTTTGATAGATAAAGCGTGTATTTCAGTTTTCATTAATTCAGCGAGACACTCATATATTAATTGGTGACGTTGAAGTGTATTCAATCCATCAAAGTTTTTTGATGAAATATATAAATCAAAATGCCCACCTTGTTTAGCTCCTACATGGCCTACATGTAGATGGCCTTGATCAATAATTTCAATTTCAGTTGGATTTAGTTGATTCAGACTTTCTTTGATAAGATTTATTCTTTTTTCTGACATTTTAATATTATAATTTATATACACCAAATATACATTAATCATGTTTGTTTTTGTTGTTTATGATAGAATTTAAATAGATTTGGAAATACTAAATGAGTAAAAAGATAGTCTTTTCAGGGGTACAACCTAGCGGTGATATTCATATTGGTAATTATTTTGGTGCCGTTAAACAGTTCGTAGATTTTCAAGATTCCCATGAATGTATATATTCTATCGTTGATCTTCATGCAATCACAGTATGGCAGGATCCCAATCTATTAAGAAATAACATCCATGAAGTTTTATCAATATTTTTAGCTGCAGGTTTAGATCCTGACAAAAATATAATTTTCAACCAATCAAAAGTCTCGGAACATAGTGAATTGGCATGGCTATTAGGGTGTACAGCTCGTGTCGGATGGCTAAACAGAATGACACAATTTAAAGATAAAGTTGGAAAAAACAAAGATACAGCGTCAGTAGGTCTTTATACATATCCAATATTAATGGCCGCTGACATATTATTATATAAAGCCAATCAAGTACCTGTTGGTGATGACCAAAAACAACATCTTGAGCTAGCAAGAGATATAGCTCAAAAATTTAATAATGACTATAAGGTAGATTTTTTTAAATTACCAGTTCCAATCATGAATAAAAACGCAACCAGGATAATGAGTTTAAGAGATGCCAGGAATAAAATGAGCAAATCAGACGTATCAGAATTTTCTAGAATAATGATTAAAGATAGTAACGATGAAATTATTAAAAAAGTAATGAAAGCAAAAACTGATAGTATGAAAATGCCTGAAAACATAGACTCATCCATGTCTAGGCCAGAAATTAATAATCTAATCAATATATATTCTGTGTGTAATAATTTAAGCAAAGAAGCTACTATTGAAAAGTTTGCTTTGAAAAATATAGCGGATTTTAAAAAAGATTTAGCAGATGTAATAATCAATACAATTGAACCAATTTCCAAAAATTCAAAAAAATTGTTTAAGGATAAATCATATTTAGATGATATATTAAAAGTAGGAGCAGAAAGAGCAAAAAATATTGCGTCTTATACGATCAAAGAAACTAAAAAAATTATAGGTATGATGTAAGTATTATGAATGCTATAAATCATGAATTCACTGCAAAAATACAAGGAAAATCTATAACAGATATTCCTGAGGATTTGTTCATTCCACCAGATGCATTAACGATTATTTTAGAAGAATTTGAAGGTCCATTAGATCTATTATTATATTTAATAAAAAAACAAAATATTGATATTGTTGATATTCCAATATTACCAATTACTGAACAATATATTGAGTATATAAACATGATGGAAAAGATGCAGTTTGAATTAGCAGCTGATTATCTTGTTATGGCTTCTACATTAACTGAAATTAAATCAAGAATGTTAATCCCAGTAGATGAAGAAGATGACGAAGAAGATGATCCGCGAGCTAACTTAATTAAACGGTTACTTGAGTATCAGAAATATAAAAACTTGTCAGAAGAAATTAATGAAATACCTCGGGTAAATAGAGATACTTACGTTGTGTCTGGCATTATGACACATTTCAAACATGTTCAAAAGATGCCCACAATTGAAATTGATGAGTTAGAAAAAGCATTTCAAGAAGTTTTAAGAAGAGCAGAAATATTCGCCTCGCATAATATTGAAGCTGAAAAATTATCAGTTAGAGAGAGAATGACTTCAATAATAGATGCTCTAAATTCTAAAAATATGATGAGTTTTATTGATTGTTTTAATTTTAAAGAAGGAAGGATGGGGGTAATTGTAACATTTTTGGCTATTCTCGAATTAGTTAAAGAAAATTTAATAGATATTATTCAAAATGAAAACTTTTCTATGATTTATCTTCAGTCTAAAATAATAAAAGAATGAATAAACCTCTCAAGAAAATAATAGAGAGCGCTCTTTTTTCATCAAATGAGCCACTTACATTTCAGCAATTAATAGGTCTATTCGATTCTGATAAGCCTACAAAAAATCAAATAAAATCTATCATCGATGAATTAAATAAGGATTACACTGATAGGTCGTTCGAGATAATAAATGTTGCTAGTGGATATAGAGTGCAAGTAAAAGCAGGTTATGAAGAATGGATTAGTAAACTTTCTAGTCAAACTTCTAATAGGTATTCAAAAGCATTTCTTGAAACCCTTGTAATAATTGCATATAGACAACCTGTTACTAGAGGAGATATAGAAGAAATAAGAGGAATAACTGTAAATCCAAATATAATACGAAATTTAATTGAACATGAATGGATTAAAGTTATTGGCCATAAAGAATCACCGGGCAAACCAGAGTTACTTGCTACCACAAAGAAATTTTTAGATTATTTTAATTTAAAATCTTTAAGTGAGCTACCAGAAGCTAAAGAAGTGGAAAGTTTATAATTTATTCTTTAAGACGGGGCATTAACATAACAAGATTACATGGTTTAGTATCACTATCAAGTTGATGGCTAATAATTTTATCCCATGCTGTAGAGCATGCATCACTAGAACCAGGCAGCACAAATATAAAAGTTGAATTCGCTACACCAGCTAAAGCTCTACTTTGTAGAGATGATGTTTTTATTTTCTCGTAAGATAATGATCTAAAGATTTCTCCAAAGCCATCAATTTCTTTGTCAAGGAGGACTTTTACTGCTTCGGGCGTTCCGTCTCTTCCAGTTATTCCAGTACCTCCGGTTGTAATAATAACATCTATATTTTTATCAGTAATAGATTTTGATATTTGATATCTGATTTCATATATATCATCTGGCACTATAATTTTTTCTATCACATCATGACCAGATTTTTCAATTAACTTTTTTAACAATTTTCCAGATTTATCAGTACTTTCATTTCTACTGTCAGAAATTGTAATTAATTTTATTTTTAATTCTTTCATATTTATTAATTATACTAGTTGAATATAGATAACACCAATCCCTCCATCATTTTTTTTAGCTGAACATGCTACTTTGATATGTTTTGACTTTATACAATAAGATGTTACGACTTTGATTAATTCTGACATACCAGGACTATGATGTCCTTTTCCAAATATAATCTTAATTTTCTTATATTTTCTTCTTATTGCTTCTTTAATTACATTATCTAATTTTGTTTTTGCTTGTCTTTTGGTCAAACCATGGAGATCTTCCACGCAGTCAAATTCATTCTTCTTATTTTTTTTTAATTTTTCTAGTATTTTTGTTTGAATACCATTAGATTTGTATGAAAATTGATCGTCTATTTCTGTATATTCTAGATTTTCTATATCAAAACTTGCTGGTTCAAAATTTTCTTCAAGTTCAATTAAATCTTTTTTTTCTTTTTTTGCTGATTTAATTTGGTCAGGATTCTCTTTCAACCACTTATCTAATTCTGGAATTTTATAATCTTTTTCTAGCATTTAACAATATAATATATTTATAATTAGTATATTATTATAAGGGATTTCAAGGAAAAATTATTGAAAATTTTATTATCTAATGATGATGGGTATAAATCTAAAGGGATCAAGATTTTATACAATCTATTAAAATCATATGGAAATGTTATAGTTTCAGCTCCTCATAAAGATGTAAGTGCATGTAGTAGTTATCTTTCTGTTAATAAAAATATTCGAGTAAAAAAATTACAAAAAAATTATTATGTGATTTTTGGAACACCTGCTGATAGTGTTCATATTGTAACTAGAGGAATTTTAAAAAAATTACCTGATATTGTTTTTTCAGGAATTAATTTTGGTGAGAATATGGGAGATGATGTTATATATTCTGGAACAGTAGCAGCTGCTTTAGAAGGTCGATTTTGTAATTATGCATCAGTTGCTGTATCTATTGCTTCAAAAAATCCAAAATATTTATCTGATATCACATTAAAGATAACACCAATATTGAATTTATTTTTTCAAAAACTATATAAATACAATAATATTTTCAACATAAATATACCTGATCTCCCATTCAATAAAATAAAAGGAATTAAATTTACTAAATTAGGCAGACGTAATATACCAAAAAGATCAAAAAAATATCATAAAATAAATGATTGTGTATATTACGATATTGGAGATGTAGGTAATGAAAAAATAATTAAAGGCGCTACAGATTTTAATGTAGTAAGATCTGGATATATATCAATAACCCCATTAAGCATAGATATGTCAGATAAAGAAATTCTCAATAAATTGAAAAAAAAATATGACAAATTCTATAAATAATGAGAAGCTGGGAATAAGGCACCTCAAATTATGTCGGAAGCACAAATAAAACTAATTGAAACGCTTAAGAAACAAGGAATTGCTAACAAGAAAATAATAGCTGCAATAGTTAACACACCAAGACATTTATTTGTAGAGTCAGTATTAAAAAATAGAGCGTATGAAAATAAGCCTCTTCCTATTGGATATAATCAAACTATATCTCAACCATATATTGTTGCAAAAATGTCTCAAGTCATACTTGAAGAGGAAAACATGGACAGAGTCTTAGAAATTGGAACTGGATCAGGTTATCAAGCTGCAGTTCTTTCAAATTTTTTTAAAAAAGTTTATACAATTGAAAGAATAAAGCCATTGTATAACAAAACTTCTCAGTTATTAAAGAATATGAATTATAAAAATATAGAATGTTTTTTTGGTGATGGATTTGAAGGACTAAATTTATATGCACCTTTTGATGCAATAATGATTACTGCATCACCATCTAGTATTCCAGAAATCTTAATTAAACAACTAAAACCTTCAGGTAGAATCATAATGCCGCTTAATGACAAAGGTAAACAAAAATTACTTAGGATTAAAAAAAATAAAAGTGGTTTATTAAAAAAAATAATTGATGACGTATTTTTCGTTCCAATGTTAGAAGGGACACAAAGCTAAAATTATGTCTGAAGTATTTTCTAAATATGTTCAGATATTTAATAATTCAAATTCTAAGTTTTTCTTAGGGTTTGTTAGTTTTATTGAATCAATATTTTTTCCTATACCTCCAGACATACTTCTTATTCCTATGATAATAACTGAAAGATTTAAATGGATAAATCTTGCCTTATTAACTACTGTATTCTCAGTTTTAGGGGGAGTAGTGGGATATTATCTTGGTATTGCGTTAATAGATTATGTGCTGCCCTATATCGTAAATTTTGGTTATTTATCTGAATTCAATGATTCAAAGGTAATATTTTTAGAATATGGAGTTTTAATACTTTTTCTCGCTAGTTTTACTCCTATACCATATAAAATTTTTACAATTACCGCTGGAATGATGTCAATCAATTTCATACTTTTTGTACTGATTTCGTTTGTTGGAAGAGGGATGAGATTCTTTTTGATAGGGTATCTAACTGACCGATATAAAAAAGATATAACTATTTATCTCAACAAATATCTAATACCTATTACATTAATAGTAATTATCATATTTATTTTATTTAAATTATAAATATAGCGCAGCCACAACATTTCTATTTTCTGATAATAAAACATTAAAAGTCTTACATGCTGATTCTGTAATCATATATTCTAATCCAATATTGTTATTATTTAAATTATATAAAATTTCTGGGTTAGGTGATAAAAACTTGTCGCCGGTACCCACTATAACTATTTCTGGATTTAAATCTAAAATAAGTGAAAAATCATCTATGCTAAGCGACTCTATGCCAATAATATTCCAAACATCTATTTTTCTACGAGAAATGATGATATTTTTTTTATAAACACTATTTCCTATATAAACTATATGATTTTCATAATTTTTGATGAAATTGTTATTATTAGAGTTATCTTTAGTAAGTTCCATATTAATGAGTATTATAAATTAATTAATGATAATATATAATCTTTTATATAGTTGGAGTTTATATGATTAAAATTGGAATATGTGGCCTTGGCACAGTTGGCCAAAGCACTTTGGAGCATTTAATAAAACATAAAAAATTAATACGCCATAACACCACAACTGATTTTGAAGTAACTCATGTTGCTGACCTTGATGTTACATCTAAGGATATGTATGGAGCTGATATAGTTACCACTAATGATGCCATGAAGTTAGTCAATAATTCTGAAATATCAATTATAATTGAATTAATTGGCGGAACAACTATTGCAAGCGACGTAATAGTGAAATCAATAAAAAATAAAAAACATGTTATTACAGCTAATAAAGCATTAATTGCTGAGAATGGTGATAATATTTTTAAATTAGCGAAAGAAAATAATGTTTATTTTGGTTTTGAAGCTTCAGTGGCTGGAGCTATTCCAATTGTACAATCTCTTACTAGAAATATGTTAAATGAAAAAATATCTTCTATAACAGGGATAATAAACGGAACATGTAATTATATACTCGATCAAATGGCATCAGAAGGTCTTAGTTTTGAAACCGCTTTGAGTGATGCCAAAAAATTTGGATATGCAGAAGCAGATCCAACGTTTGATATAGGTGGCAATGATGCTGCACATAAAATTGCTATTCTTGCATCGTTGGCTTATAAAATACCATTATCATATAATCAAGCATATATAGAAGGAATTCAAAATATTACTCCATTAGATATTAAATTTGCTTATGAACTTGGATATCATATAAAACATATAGGCATCACTAAAGAAAACAATCAATCTGTAGAATTAAGAGTTCACCCAACTCTAGTTCCAAAAGAAAATATTTTATCTCAAGTTCATAATGTTATGAATGCTATATTAGTTAATGGAGATAGATTTGGATCTTCAATGTTCTATGGACACGGTGCTGGAGGTAATGCTACTGCTTCAGCAGTAATCTCAAATGTTGTTGAAGCTATTAATTTTACTATGAATATTGATAAATCTAATTTAAATATTAGTGATCTTGTTGGTAGTGAAAAGAGAAAAATAAAAGACATTAATGATATTACAAATCAATTTTATTTACGTATTCAAGCAGAAGACACACCAGGGGTTATGGCAGAGATTACAAATATTTTAGCAAATGAAAAAATTAGTATCGAGGCTGTTACACAACATGAACCTGAAAATCAAAAGACTATACCTATAGTAATGATAACTAATGATGTAACAGGTTCTTCTATTAAAAAAGCAGTAAATAAAATTGAATCATTAACCACTATTAAGGAAAATATTGTTAGTATAAGAGTTTTAAAATTAAATGAATAAGGAACCTTTAAAATACATTAGTACTAGAGGTCATCAAGACAAATTAGATTTTAAAGACGTAATTTTTGAAGGTTTAGCGCCTGATGGTGGTTTATATATTCCTGAAAAATGGCCAACTCTAAATGATTCTATACTAAAAACATTTCCTAACAAAACATATCAAGAAATAGCCTATGATGTAATTTCAATGTTTGTGGACGACTCAATTAGTAATAGTGATTTAAGAAGTATAATTAATTCGTCATACAAAAATTTTAGATCACAAGATATTACGCCAGTTACAAAAATTAATGAAAAAGAATACTTACTGGAGCTTTTTCATGGCCCTACATATGCATTTAAAGACATTGCTATGCAATTTATTTCACAACTTATGCGTTTTTATCTATTAAAAACTAATAAATCTATAAATATTCTAGCTGCAACATCTGGTGATACAGGTGCTGCAGCTATTGAAGGATTTAAACATATACAATCTTCTAAAATATTCATACTACATCCTTATAAGAAAATATCTGAAATACAGAGAAAATTTATGACTACTATAGATTCAGAAAACGTTTTTAATATTGCAATTAAAGGTAATTTTGATGAATGTCAAATAATTATTAAGAAAATATTTTCAGATACTAAATTTAAAAAATCAAAAAACTTAACCGCAGTAAATTCAATTAATTGGGCCAGAATTATGTGTCAAATAGTATATTATTTTTATGCTGCTAGCAGATTGGATAATATTAAAAATAATATTTTATATTCTGTTCCAACAGGTAATTTTGGTGATATTTTTGCAGGTTATATTGCTTCTAAAATGGGTTTAAAAATTGGTACCCTTAATATTGCAACAAATGAAAATGATATTTTAACACGTACTCTAACAACTGGAATACATAAAACAAAAGACGTTATTTTTACTACATCACCAAGTATAGACATTCAAGTTTCTAGTAATTTTGAACGATTATTGTTTGATATTACTAAAAATCCTGATTTTATAAATTCAATAATGAATGATTTGAGCAAAAATGGCGAGTATACATTGCCAACAGAAATTATTTCTGATATTTCAAAATCATTTTCATCATACACTGTCAATCAGGCAGAAGTAGAAAGTATAATAAAAAAATTATTTGATAAACAAAAAATTATAATAGACCCTCATACGGCTGTAGGTTTAGCTTCATCTAGGAAATGTGATGATAAACACGATCTAAATGTTACGTTATCTACAGCGCATCCTGTGAAATTTAAAGATACTATAAGTAATATAATTGATTATAACGATAAAGAAATTCCAAAGAGTGTTAGATCTTTGTTTAATAAAGAAGAGAAATTACATATCATGGAAAATGATATTGTTATGGTACAAAAATTTATAGAAAAGAATACAATATGATAAGAATTATTTTAATTTTTTTAGCAATATTAACTTTATACTGGATTAATAAGAAAATTAATAAAAAATACGAATATATTCGTTACATTTTAAAGACTCTAATTATTATTTTATCTATATTATTTTTATTTATTTTAATACAACATTTTCTTGGAAATAGTTTATTTATCTAAAAATTTTTCAGCATCTAAAGCTGCCATACAACCCGATCCTGCTGATGTAATTGCTTGTCTGTATATTGAATCAGATACATCTCCTGCTGCAAATATTCCACTAATGGAACATTCAGTTGCATTACCTGCGTGACCACCTCTAATTTTCAGATAACCAGATTCATTCATATCTAATTGGCTTTTAAATAACCCAGTATTTGGTTGATGACCAATTGCTATAAATACTCCTGCACATTCCAAACTGTCTATATTGTTAGATTTTTTATTCTTCATTTTTATTCCTGTAACTTTTTCATTGTCACCATTAATTTCTTCTAAAGTTGTATCCCAAATGATTTCAATTTTTTTATCATTTACTTTTTGTTTTATTCTATCCACTAATATTGCCTCAGCTCTGAATTTATCTCTTCGGTGTATCATGGTGACCTTTGAGGCTATATTGGATAAATATAGAGCTTCTTCTGCGGCAGTATTTCCGCCTCCTACAACTACTACTTCTTGATTTTTATAAAAGAAACCATCACAAGTTGCACATGCAGATACTCCTTTGCCCAAATATTCTTTCTCGGATTTTAAACCAAGGTATTTCGCGCTTGCACCTGTTGCAATAATAAGAGAGTCACAAGTATATGTTGTATCATCTCCAACTAATTCAAATGGCTTTGCATTTAAATTGGCTTTTTTTATGTGATCAAAGATTACTTCGGTATTGAACTTTTCAATATGATTTTTCATTCTATCCATCAATTCTGGTCCTTGGAGGTTATTATAATCACCTGGCCAATTTTCTACGTCTGTGGTTGTAGTTAACTGCCCACCTGGCTCTAATCCTGTAATTAAAGTTGGCTTAAGATTAGCCCTAGATGCATATAACGCTGCTGTATAACCAGCTGGTCCGGAGCCTAATATTAAGAGTTGTATGTGTTTTGTATTGATGAAATATTCTCCAGATTTTTATAAATATAATAAAATAACATAAATATCTTATCATATTTAGTTTTAATTTTATTGACCAGTAACATAGAAAAATAGATATATATGTATTAATATAAGAAGAAACGAGGGTTAATTGGCACAAGCTAAGAGACATAAAAAGTTTATAAATAATAATAAACTTACCCCAATAAAAAGAGAACTAATAGGTTTTCTCATGCTAGTAGTCTCTCTCTTATTCTTTGTATCTATCTATTCTCATGATTCTTCTGACCCAAATTTTTTCAGCTCTGGCATTGCATCAACGGTAAATAATTATATTGGTGTAGTTGGAGCATATATTTCCCACTTTTTCTTTCAAATCTTTGGTGAATTTTCATATATAATGCCATTTTTTTTATTTTTTGCAACACTACAAACATTCAGAGAAAGTAAAATGGAAACTTCTTCTATAAAAAAATTTTTAAACATATCTTTATTATTTTTAATATTCACATCTTCATGTATTTTATTGCACTTCATAGGATTATCCTCCATAGATGAATCAGGCAATATAAATTATTATGGTGGTTTCATGGGAAATTACTTATCTAATCACATTGGAATGTATATGGGTGGTTTTGGAACTTTATTGCTTTCTGTTATTGTTTTTTTATATTCTATTGTAACGTTTTTTGACATACCTATAGAGAGAATTTCAAATGTTATTTATAAAAATGTAAAATATTTTCTATATAAAACTAAGTTTCAGATCAAGATGTCATTCGATAAGATTGTTTTGTATTATAAGAAAGTTAAACATAACGAAAATATTGAATCATCCATTCCTCATAACAACACTGACATTCAGACATCGGTAGAAATACCTAAAGAAAAGAAACATGTAAGCCCTAGAGAATTTAAAGAAAAACAGCAAGATTTATTTACTACTGGTTCTAAATCAAAACTACCTCTACTAGAATTTTTAATTAAACATGAAACTGAAAAAACTACTCATGATGATGAATCTCTAAATCTTATGTCAAGATTATTGGAAGATAATCTAGCTAACTTTGGAATAAAAGCTGTTGTAGAATCAGTAAAACCAGGACCTATAGTTACATTATTTGAAATTAACCCTGAAGTAGGGACAAAGGTTGCGAGTATATCAAAATTATCAAAAGATTTAGCTAGGACAATGTCTGTCAATAGTGTCAGAGTTGTAGAAACTATTTCTGGATCATCTTGTGTAGGCATTGAAATACCTAACGAAGAAAGAGAAATAGTGTCTCTTAAAGATATTATTATTTCAAAAGAGTATGAAAAATCAAAAGCTCCTTTAACAATTGCATTAGGAAAAGATATACAAGGTAATCCAATTTGTACTGATATAAATAAATTACCTCACTTATTGGTTGCCGGAACAACTGGATCGGGAAAATCAGTTGCCATTCATTCTATCTTAATAAGTTTATTATATAAATCAGATCCGTCTGATTTGAAAATGTTATTAGTAGATCCAAAAATGTTAGAATTAAGTGTTTATGAAGGTATACCTCATTTGTATCATCCTGTAATTACTGACATGAACGAAGCTGCAAATGGATTGAGATGGTGTGTACAGGAAATGGACAGAAGATATAGACTATTAAGCGGATTAAGTGTTAAAAATATTCAGTCTTATAATAAATTAATATTAGACAATGAACAATCAGGAAAAAAATTAGAAATTATGTCGAATGAAGGAGATACAATTGAACACCACAAAAAACTTCCTTATATTGTTGTTGTAATAGATGAATTCGCTGATTTAATGAGTGTTTCATCTATAAAAGTCCAAGAATTAATAACCAGAATAGCTCAGAAGGCAAGAGCAGCAGGAATACATCTAATCTTAGCGACACAGAGACCATCTGTGAATGTTATAACAGGATTAATTAAAGCTAATATTTCTGCCAGGATGGCGTTGCATGTTTCATCTTATGTTGATTCTAAAACCATTATTGATTCTATGGGTGCCGAGCAATTATTAGGAAATGGAGATATGCTATATATGGGACCAGGAACAAGATCATTACAAAGAATACATGGTGCATATGTTAGTGACGAAGAAGTTAAAAAAGTAGTAGAATTCTTAAAAACCAAGAATAAGGAAGATAATATTGAATCAATACTCTTTGATGATACTGAAACACAAAATACTCCTGACATTGAGTCAGTAGAAGACCCATTGTACGATGAAGCAGTAAAACTTGTAAGACAAACTGGAAAAACGTCAATATCATTCATTCAAAGAAAATTAAGAATAGGTTATAATCGTGCAGCAAGATTTATTGAGACGATGGAAGAAAAAGGAATACTATCATCTCCTCAAACAAATGGTGGTAATAGGGAAATTTTAAAACCATAAATATTCTTAATAATTTTAAAATTTAATGTTAGATGTAAAATTTATACTTGATAATGTTTCAGAACTTAAAGAAGCATTGAAAACTAGGGCTTTTAGTCTTGATGTTAAATTAATTCAAGATTTAACCACTCAAAGAAAAAACTATATAACTCGAAAAGAATCTATCTCTGCAGAAAAGAATAAAATTGCTGAAATTTTTAAAGACATTACTAGTGAAAAAGAAAGAGACAAATTAAAATCTAAATCTATAGAGCTAGATAAAACTATTACTAATATCAAAAAATCTCTTGAAGATACTGAATCACAACTAAATGATTATGTTTTAGGTATACCAAACATACCGTTAAAGGATGTACCAGTAGGTGTAACATCTGAAGATAACAAAATAATCAAAGAATGGGGTTGTAAGCCAAAAGATTTTTGTGACCATTCTGATATTTTTAATAAAGAAAAATTACTAGACTTTGAATCTGGCGTTAATCTGGCTAAATCAAGATTTACAGTGATGAAAGGTAAAGTTGCAAAACTTCATAGAGCATTAGTTAATTTTATGTTAACTATTCATAGCGAGAAAAACAATTACTTAGAATATAACGTTCCGTATATAGTAAATAAAACAAGTCTGATAGGAACGGGGCAATTACCTAAATTTGAAACCGATCTGTTTAATCTTCGTGATACTGATTTATATTTAATTCCAACCGCTGAAGTTCCTCTAACCAACTTATATAGAAATCATATCTTTAATCATACGGATTTACCAAAAAAATTAGTATCACATACTCCATGTTTTAGATCCGAAGCTGGTGCATATGGACAAGATACCACGGGAATTATAAGACAACATCAGTTTGAAAAAGTGGAGCTAGTACAAATTGCTAATCCTTCAGATACTGAAAATGCCCTCGAAGAGATTACTCTTCATGCTGAGATGATTTTAGAATCTTTATCCATACCATATAGAAGAGTTCTATTATGTACGGGTGATTTAGGATTTGCATCTGAAAAAACTTATGATTTAGAAGCATGGTTTCCCAGTCAGAATAAATATAGAGAAATTTCATCATGTAGCACATTTGGAGATTTTCAATCTAGAAGATTGAATATAAAATTTAAAGATAAAACTAATAAAAAATTCTTTGTTAATACGTTAAATGGATCTGGATTAGCTATAGGCAGAACTCTAGCAGCTCTTATAGAAAATAATTATCAAAACAAAACCATACATATTCCAAATCAACTCCATAGTTATACTGGATTTAAAACTATTGAGTTATGAAAAATTTTTTAATTGAACTATAATGTCTCATAACAGGAGAGATGGCAGAGCGGTTGAATGCACTGGTCTTGAAAACCAGCAAGGTTTAACGACCTTCCAGGGTTCGAATCCCTGTCTCTCCATAATAAAATTTTACTTGTGAAAAATAAAAAAATTTTTAGTTGGGTTATGTATGATTGGGCTAATTCTGCTTATGCGACAATTGTATTAGCTGGTTTTTATCCAATTATTTTTGCTGAAAATTTTGCGTTATTATTTTCTGATGTAGAAAGAACTTTGGTGTTAGGAATATCAAATTCATCTGCTAGTTTATTACTTATAATATTAGCACCATTAATAGGCCTATTGTCTGATAGAAAACAAGATAAAAAAAATTTTTTAATATTTTTTGCACTTATAAGTATATCTTCTACATTACTATTATCTTTTGTTGGAGAAAATAGTTGGATGTTAGCTTCACTATTATTTAGCATTTCACTATTTGGGTTTATGCTTTCTAATGTTTTTTATGACTCAATGTTAGTTAACTTTGAAGGTTCAGATAAAAACTATGATTCAATATCGTCGTATGGTTATGCTATTGGTTATCTAGGCGGAGGAATTGCATTTGTTCTTTCACTACTTTTTCTTTTTTATTTTGATGATAAGACAATGACACTAATTGCGGAGAAAAAAATTGTTTTCATATTTACTGCATTATGGTGGTTAATTTTCATGATTCCATTAATACTTTATTGGAAAAATGATGATGGCAATATTTCATCAGATAAAATTAATTTATTGGATACATATAGATATGTAAAAAACGATAAACGATTACTATATTTTTTATTTGCATATTGGATATATATTGATGGAGTGGATACGATAATTCGTATGGCAGTTAATTATGGAATGACCATTGGATTTACATCAAGTGATTTATTGATTGCACTTTTAGTTACTCAGTTTGTTAGTTTTCCTGGAACACTTTTAATTAATAAGCTAGCAAGTTATTACACAATAGATATAAGCATAAAAATATGTTTATTTATTTATATTATTATCACTTTTATATCTTTTAATTTAACTTCTATTTATGAGTTTTATTTAATTGCAATATTAATTGGACTTGTACAAGGTGGTATACAGGCGCTAAGTAGATCTTACTATGCTAGATTAATTCCAAGAAATCGTAGCTCAGAACTCTATGGTGTGTATAATATGCTTGGTAAATTTGCTGCATTAATTGGACCGCTTGTGGTAGGTTTGATTTCCTATATGTTTGATAGCACCAGAATAGGCATCTTAAGCTTATCTCTTTTCTTTATATTTGGTATATATTTATTCAACAAACAAAGTAGAATCAAAGTTACTAATAATTAACGGAGAGATGTCCGAGTGGTTGAAGGAGCACGCTTGGAAAGCGTGTATACAGGAAACTGTATCGTGGGTTCGAATCCCACTCTCTCCATGGTAAAGTATGATTATGATAAGTAAACTTACTGACTTAGAGAAAAAAAATATTAAAACATCTATAGATTTTCTAGTTCCGTTTATTAGTGCCTTGATTAAATTATTATCATCGGTAGATATAAACAAAACTGATTTTATCAAACAGATGAAGGAACTAAAAATGGAAAAAATATTAGATGATGGTTGGAAAGTAGAATCATCGGCTACTATTTCTAATTTTAAATTCTATATATTATATACTGGAACAAGAAGTTTCGTTCTCAAAGTAGATGGTTTATCAGCCTATAGAGGTTTTAGTTTTATGGAGACAAATAAAGGAATTAATATACATAATTCTAATTTTGTAGATTCTAAAGACTTAACAAAATTTTTAAAAGAACAGTTCTTAAAAAAATATAAAAGTCCTTATTTAATTACTAATTCTTATAAAGAATTCTTATCTAATTAATTATTATTTACCTCTATATCCTCTTCAATACATTCTATTCCATGTTGAACTTCAATTATATGACACGATTCATTAAAAGGATTATATCCTCTATGCCAAGTTTTTGCAGGTATGTTATATGACTCTGTTAAGGGACTTAAGATATCATCATTAACCATACATTTGCCTTTTACGACATACCACATTTCTGATCTTTTGAAATGCCTTTGATTAGAAAGACTCTTTCCAGGTTCTATAACTAATTCTTTAACTTTTATAGTTTTACCTATTGTATGTATAACTCTATAGTAGCCCCAAGGCCTTTTAACTCTCGTTTCCAAAATTAATTCTCCATGATAAGCTAATGATATGAATGATAGAGATAGTATAAAAACTTATAAGAAAAAAAGAAATACAAAACCTCGTAGAATTCATCGTAATTCAGGTGCAAGGTTAAAAGGGACGCTAAAAAAATATTGATTTATCTATGATAAGAACAGATTATTCCAAAAAAGAAATTGTTAATACGGAAAATGAAGAACATCATAATTCTCCATCAGAGGGTGTTTCGCGAATTTATTTAGAAAGAGATGATGGTGGAGAATATGCTGTAGCAACATCAATCGTTAAATTTAATGCAAATAGTCATTTTACAAGACATACACATGATAGAGGAGAAGAAATTTTTGTGCTCGATGGAGTATTTTCAGATGAATTTGGAAACTATCCGGCTGGAACGTATATTAGAAATCCAGATGGTTCTAGCCATAGTCCATTTAGTAACAAAGGATGTACTATATTTGTTAAATTGAGACAATTCCATGATCGCGATAAAAATAAAATAATAAAAAATACACAGACTGAACAATGGTTACCGGGACTTGTTGATGGATTATCTGTAATGCCATTACATCAATTCATCACAGAACAAGTTGCTCTTGTAAAATGGAGACCACACACTCAGTTTACTAACCATAAACACTTTGGTGGAGAAGAAATATTTGTAATAAAGGGAGTTTTCTATGATGAATATGGAGTTTATCCTCAAGGAACATGGTTGCGAAGTCCACATGAAAGTAGTCATGCACCATTCACAAAGGAAGAAGAAACAATAATTTTTGTAAAGACTGGTCACTTATTTCAAAATAAGTCATGATACAATATCAATATGACCAATGATGTATTAGCCTTAAAATATAGACCTAAATTTTTCAATGAAGTTACTGGTCAAGATTTAGCTGTTGATATGTTGTCTAACTCTATAAAACTTAATAAAATTCATCATGCATATTTATTTTCCGGAACAAGGGGTGTAGGTAAAACTACAATTGCAAGATTATTTGCTAAGTCACTTCTATGTAATGAGGGTATCTCGAATACTCCATGTGGGAAATGTAATGCATGTATAGAGATTGATAAGGGCAACCATCTTGATTTAATAGAAATTGATGCTGCATCAAGAACTAAAGTTGAAGATACCAGAACATTGATGGAAAATGTTCAATATTCTCCGACTTCATCAAGATTTAAAATTTATCTTATTGATGAGGTGCATATGCTATCTGATAAAAGTTTCAATGCATTACTAAAAACCATTGAAGAGCCACCAGAACACGTTAAGTTTTTACTAGCAACAACCGAACCAGATAAATTACCTGAAACAGTTTTATCTCGATGCTTGCACTTTAAACTGAACCAGGTAGATTTTGGAGTTATTGCTTCTCATCTAAAAAATATACTAGAAAAAGAAAATATTGAATATGATAATGAATCATTAGATTTAATTTCAAAAAATGCCAAAGGTAGTTTACGAGATTCATTAAGCATATTAGAACAATGTATTTCCTACTGTAATGGGTCATTAGATATAAATAAAATTAAAACACTTATGGGTCATATTGATGAAGAGATAATTCAAAACATAATTCTTAAAGTCATACACAAATCTCCGGAAGATCTTATTAGCATTATTGAAGGAATACAAAATAGTATTAGTTTTGAAAAACTATTGGATTCTATCATAGATATTTTATATAAATTATCTTTATATAAGATAAATCCAAAAATTAAAGATAATTTTTTTGATAATGATGAGTTTTATAATCTAACTACAAAGAATATATCATCTCAAGATCTACAGCTTTTTTATCAGATAGCTATTTCAGCAAAAAAGGATATACCTTTAACCCCAAATCAAAAAGATTATTTTTCTATGATAATGCTTAGAATGATATATTTCTTTGATGATGATGCGTCAGATACAGATAATGTTAATTCAGTGCCTGATAATTCAAAAGGTATAGATTTTGATTGGAATAAGATTATAGATCAACTTAATATTAGTGGCATTACGTTAGAACTCGCTAGACACTGTGTGCTGATAAAAAAAGATGATGATAATTTTTCACTCATGATTGATCAGAAAAAACAGGATATTTTTCCTAAATCATGCTTATCAGATTTTTTTAAAATATTAAATAATTTTTTTAAAAAAGAATACAAATATGAAGTTATTTATCAAGAAAACTTAAAAACACCAGATTACATACAAAAAGAAAAAATGAAAACTGAAAATAATATAATTTATAACAAAGCGTCAAAAGATCCCAACATTAATAATATTAAAGAGATATTTGGGTCAGATATTGATAAAAAATCTATAAAAAAAATTAAAGATGTGGAGGGATAATAATGAGTTTCATAGATAAAATGAAAGACGCTAAAAATGTTTATGATAATGTAAAAAAAGCGCAGAAAGAAATTGAGAAAATTTTGGTAGAAGGACAAGCAGGTGGTGGTTCAGTTAAAGTTACTGTAAAAGGAAATCATCAAGTAGTTGATATTCAAATCGATGATGAAGTTAAACTAGGTGATTCCAAGGTTTTGAATGATTTGATTATTGCTGCTTGTAATGACGCCATGAATAAACTTGATAATGAAATTAAAAGTAAAATGGGTGGATTGATGAATATACCGCCTGGTTTTAAATTACCTTTTTAATGTATGAAAGAATCAAGAAAGTTAATTGAATTAATTGAAGCACTAACAATCCTACCGGGAATAGGAAAAAAATCCGCACAACGTATGGCTTATCAACTTATAAGATCAGACAAAAAAATGGTTTTGAACTTATCTAAGAAATTAGAAGATATAACCACTCAAATATCAAATTGTAAAATATGTGGAATTTATTTAGATCTTAATGATGTATTAGAACAAACTAATGATGAATGTATCAGTTGCGTCAGAGAAAATAGGGATAAATCAAAGATTTGTGTAACTGAATCCCCATCTGATGTTTATGTTATTAATAATAGTACTGACTACAATGGATACTATTTTGTTTTGGAAGGAAACCTTTCACCGATAGATGGAAGAGGTCCTAGAGAAATTGGAATAGAGAAACTTGAAAAAAGACTTAAATCAAATTGTGTGTCTGAACTTATATTAGCAACAAATACAACTGTGGAAGGGGAAGCAACTGCCCATTATATACATCAGATGGCAATAAATTTAAATATTAAAATTTCTAGAATTGCTTTTGGTATACCATTAAACGGTGAATTAGGTTATCTAGATAGCGAAACAATTTCTCATGCTTTCAATGAAAGAAAAACTATCTAAATTTTAGTAGCAAGATCAATTTTTGATGCACAGATAAAATCATTTTCTGATAGCCCATTGATTGCATATGTGAAATAAGTAATCCGTGCTGTATTGTAAGAAAAATTTATTTCAGGATGATGATCTTCTTTGTTAGATAACCATATCACTAAATTAATCAAAGATGTAATTTCATAATAATTTTTTGTTTTATAATCTTTATAAATTTTTTTACCATCTTGACTTAATATCCATCCATTAGATAATTTTGATAATAAGTGTTTTGCCTCATCGTAAGTCATTGGATCTAGACCGCCTTCACATGGCTGGCATTTTTTTTTAGACAAATCATCATTTAATTTGCTCATATTACAATTTTAAATTAGTAATTCTTTCAAAAACTGTTGGATGAGTGTAATAGAATTTAGAATAAATTGGATTTGGCTTTAATATACTTAAATTTTCTTTATAGAGTTTCAACAAAGAAGATATCAAATCATTTTTATTAGTATGTTGTTTAGCATAATTGTCAGCTTCAAATTCATTTTTTCTAGATATATAAGAATAAATAGGTGTTAGAAAAAAATCTACTAGAGGAAACAATAATATAAAGCTTATAATCATTGAGGCTGGACTTATAATAGATACACCTGCTGACACAAAGAATAATGGTGTTTTCATTAAAATATATAATAGAAAAAAAGTAAGGAGACTTATTATTGAACTCATTAATATAGATTTTGCTATATGTTTCTTTTTGTAATGTCCTATTTCATGTGCTAAGACAGATTTTATTTCATTTGTAGATAACATTTTTAATAAAGTATCAAAAAAAACAATTCTTTTAACATTCCCTAGACCAGTAAAGTAAGCATTCGAATGACTCGATCTTTTCGAACCATCCATTACAAAAACATCTGTAACATTAAATTGTGTTTTATTGGATAAATCTTTAATAACATTTAAAATATTTTCATCAGTAATTTTTTCAAACTTATTGAATAACGGAGATATTAAAGAAGGATATATTAAAATAACAAAGATATTAAATATCATAAATAGTAACCATGTTAATACCCACCAAAAATTATCATAATTATTATACAGATATAAGAATGATTGGAATAATATGATTATTGGTATTAGAGTTATAATTAGTGAAATTAGTCTATCTTTAAAGAATAGGCCTAGTTTCATTTTATTAAAACCATATTTTTCTTCTACAACAAACGTTTTATAAATACTTAATGGAATATTGACCAAATTAATAATTATAAAAAATAGTAATATAATTTGTAAATCGCTATTAATAAAATTAATAGATGATGATGATATAATCTTTGATATATAATCTATTCCTCCACCAAACAGAAGAAATAATAGAATTGTTATCTGCATAAAAAGATTGATTAGAGATAAAAATAATTTATCAATATTATATGAATTAGATTTTTGAATGAATTCTTTATTCAAGCCAAGCATATTTAATTCTTCTGATTTTATTTCAACTTTTTTAATATAATCAATTTGAATAATATCTAGAAAAAATTTTACTAAAAAATAAAACAGTATTGTGAATATTATTAGAGTGCTCATTATAATAGTATTTTTTTGAATTCTATTTAGATATACTACTCTATGATGATGAAAGATAAAAGTAATTTAATATGGATTGATTTAGAGATGACAGGATTAGACACTCAAAGAGATTATATTATAGAAATTGCCTCAATTGTTACTGACAAAAATCTTAACATACTTGATGAAGGTCCTAATCTTGTAATTAATCAACCTAATGAAGTTTTAAAGAATATGGATGATTGGAATCAAAACACTCATTCTCATAGTGGTCTTTTAGATAAAATAGCAAAAAGTTCTATAAACGAAACTCAAGCTGAGAAAGACACCATAAAATTTTTAGAAAAATACGCACTAAAAGGACAATCGCCAATGTGCGGAAATACTATATGTCAAGATAGAAGATTTCTTGCAAGGTGTATGCCAGAGCTTGAAGCTTTCTGTCATTACAGAAATATTGATGTAAGTTCAATAAGAGAATTAGGGAAACGATGGTATTTTGAGGATACAGATAAATTTCAAAAAAATTCTAAACATAGAGCGCTTGATGATATTAGAGAATCAATTGAAGAATTAAGATATTATAGAAAAACATTATTCAAACTTTAGAATGAACTAATTTCATAAAGTAATCTCCACGCTTTCCATGTATAAGTGTATTTTTTTTGTATTCTGTTTTAGTTAATGGGTAGTCTATTGAATAATGCAAGCCACGACTTTCTTTCCTTGATAACGCTGAATCAATAATTAAACTGGATATTTCAATAATATTTCTTAATTCTAATAAATCTTTATCTATTTTGTGATGATGATAGTAATCATTAACTTCATCTTCTATAATCTTCAATCTGATTTTTGCACTTGTTAATCTTTTGTCGGATCTAACTATTCCTACATAGTTCCACATAATTTTTCTTAATTCATCCCAATTATGTGAGATCATAATATTTTCTTTTGAATCTGTGACATAGCTATCATTCCAAAGACGTAAACTATTATTGTCACTTTTTTTATCACTTATATTGCAAATTGATTCTGAACACATTTTTGACATAACTAGACATTCTAAGAGTGAATTGCTGGCGAGTCTATTAGCGCCATGAAAACCAGTGTGTGCAGCTTCTCCTATTACGTATAAATTATTTATTTCAGTTTGGCCATTTAATTTTGCTTGTACTCCACCACATGTGTAATGTGATGCTGGAACTACAGGAATTGCTTCTTTAGTTATATCTATACCAAGTTCATTACATTTTTTATATATTAATGGAAATCTTCTTTTTATAAAGCTAGCTGATTTATGACTAATATCAAGTAATACATTTGTGTAACCATATTTTTTCATTTCGTAATCAATTGCTCTTGCGACGATATCTCGGGAAGCTAATTCTTGTCTTTCATCATATTTTTTCATAAATCTTGCGCTGGAGGGTGATAATAATTTTCCTCCTTCACCTCTGAGAGCCTCAGAGATTAAAAATGATTTTGCAAGCGGATGATATATGCATGTTGGATGAAATTGTACAAATTCCATATTAGCTATTGTACAACCAGCTCTCCAGGCCATAGCAATACCATCCCCTGTTGATGTATTTGGATTAGAAGTATATTGATATACTTTACTGGCGCCACCAGTACTAATAATTATATTTTTTGCAGAAATTGTTGTAACACTTTTATTATTACAATCAAAAACATATGCGCCTAGACATGTTTTCACTTTTTGATTTATATCTATTATCAAATCTATTGCCATAGAGTTTTCAATAATTTCAATATTATTATTCAACTTAACAATATGAGATAATTTTTTATGAATGATTTTTCCTGTCTCATCGCGAATATGAGCTATTCTTCTTTCACTATGTCCGCCCTCAAGACCTAAATCAATTTCATCCCCATGTCTACTAAATACTATTCCATTCTCTTCTAACCATCTAATACAATTTGGGGCTTCTTGTATTATTAATCTTGAAACATCTTCATCAACGAGTCCGTGTCCATTTTTTATTGTATCTTCAATATGTTTTTCAAAATTATCACTTGAACTAAGTGCAGCTGCAATGCCCCCTTGAGCCCATGCAGTTGAACACTTATCTAAGTTTTGTTTTGTAATTAAGGTTACTTTATATTTTTTAGACAATATTAATCCAGTAACCAAACCAGATAGCCCAGCACCTATAATCAAAATATCCGTTTTTTTGCGGTTATTCATATATAATGAAAATAATATTATTATATACGATTTTATAGAAATACATATACTTGAGATATGCAACTATGGAAATAGACGATCAAAGTATAATCAAACAATGTCAGAATGGAGATATTGATGCATTTGAATTAATTGTTAAAAAATATCAAACTCGCATCATTAATCTATGCTTCAAATATACTAAAAATTATGCTGATGCTGAGGACGTTGCTCAAGAATCATTCATAAAAGCTTACAACGGGCTTTCAAATTTTAGATTTGAAAGTCAGTTTTATTCATGGTTACATAGAATTGCAATAAATTGCTCTATAAACTATATAAATTCGAAAGAAAAAACCAAAGAAAAGGAAACTATTTCAGAAAATTCTGGTCTAATAGATAGTAATGAGGCTTATAATTTGGAAAATATGCCAGATCATTACTATAATATGCAAAATTTGGCAAATGAGACTGAAAAAGCATATAATAATTTACCTGAAGAATTAAGACAATTAGTCAAACTTAGGGAAATAGAAGATTTAAGTTATGAGCAAATATCAAAGACAACAGAATTGCCTATTGGAACTGTCAGATCTAGGTTACATAGAGCAAGAGAGATATTAATATCAGAAATGAAAAAGATAATAAAAAATGGATAGAGATAAAATTAAACAAACAGAAATATTATATTTTATAAAATCTTTTTTAAAAAAGGATTATCCTCGTTATCTTTCTAAAAACTTTTCACATAATGTCATTAATAATATTAAAAAAAGTTCCGATCAAAAGAATGTTGGATTCTTTATGCAATTTGCAACAGCAGCATCTGTTGCTATTGTTACATTATTCTTTATAAAATTTGCCACAGTTACTCCAGTTGAATTTTCTAAAAAACCTGAAACTATTATTAATCAAAACCCTCAAACCTATAATGTTACAAATGATAATCTTGTAGAAGAATGCGATACCAAGGATAAAAATAGTCGATTATCTAATAAAAACTGTCAATAAAGAATGATTCCATTACTTAAAAATTCTAAGCTTATAGTTATATTTTTATCTATTTTATTTTCTACAGCGATTACAGCGCAAACTTCACTCCCAGATTTCACTTCTATAGTTGATAAAAATATTAAAGCTGTAGTAATAGTTAATGCTGTGCGTAACATTTCAGAACAATCTCCAAATGATTCTTTTAATTCCCCCCAAACGCCAGATGATTTGAGAGATTTTATGGAAAAATTTTTTAATGATAGAAATTTTGGAAATCAAAATAGGCCAACTCCAAGTTTTGGATCTGGTTTTATTATATCCAAAGATGGATTTATAATGACAAACTATCACGTTATAAAAGATTCAGACACAATTACAGCTACTCTATCAGATCGAACCATATTAGATGCTAAATTGATTGGTTTTGATGAGCGAAGTGATCTTGCATTACTAAAAGTGACTGAAACAAATTTACCAACAGTATCAATGGGGAAGTCTAAAAATTTAAAAGTTGGTGAGTGGGTTTTGGCAATAGGATCACCATTTGGTTTTGATCATACAGTTACCGCTGGCATCGTCAGTGGTAAACAAAGAAATCTTCCAAATGAAAATTATGTTCCCTATATACAAACAGATGTAGCAATTAATCCTGGAAATTCTGGAGGCCCTTTGTTTAATCTTAATGGAGAAGTTGTTGGAGTAAATGCACAAATCTATAGTAGAACTGGTGGATTTATGGGAGTATCTTTTGCTATACCATCAGAGACTGTAAGTAGTGTATATAATCAGCTAAAGCAGACTGGAAAAGTTCGTAGAGGTTGGCTTGGTATTTTTATTCAAGAAGTAGACAAAAACTTGGCTAAAAGTTTTGGTATGAATAAACCTACAGGCGCAGTTGTTGCTAAAGTTCTAGAAGATAGCCCTGCAGAAAAAGCTGGTCTTTCCTCTGGTGATGTTATTTTACAATTTGATGGTAATAATATTAACAAATCAAAAGATTTACCTCTTGTGGTAGGTAATACAGAAATTGGAAAGTCTGTAAGTATTGAATTACTTAGAAATGGAAAAAAAATTGTCAAAAAAATCAAAATCGAAGAGCTTCCAACGGATGAAAAAATCTCAAAGATGGATAGCAATCTAGTTGATAAAGTTAAAGTCGCCGGGATCACTGTGATTGATATTGATAATAAAGTCAAACAAGAATTAAACATAAATGGCGGGGTCATAGTAAAAGAAATATCTAACGCAATAGCAAATCAGTCAAGGCTAAGAATAGGTGATATTATAACCCATATGAATAATGTACCTATATCTAATTCTACAGATTTTGAAACAAGATTTAAAAAAATTGAAAAGAATGATTACGCCAATTTCTTAGTATATAGAAATTCTTCTCCATTATATCTTGCAATAAAAATTCCTTAATCATTGATGTTTATTTATGCTTATATATTATATAAGTTAAATGAAAAATATTCGTAATATTTCAATTATAGCTCATATTGATCACGGTAAATCTACATTAGCAGATAGATTAATAGAAAAATTTGGAGACAATCAATCTAGGCAAATTAAAGATCAAATATTGGATTCTATGGATTTAGAACGTGAACGAGGCATTACGATTAAAGCTCAAACTGTTACTTTGAACTATAATGTCAAAAAAAATGACTATCAAATCAATCTTATCGACACTCCAGGTCATGTGGACTTTTCATATGAGGTCTCTAGATCACTATCAGCATCCGATGGAGCTTTATTAATTGTAGATGCAACTCAAGGTATAGAGGCACAAAGTATAGCTCATACAGAATTGGCTCAGAGTTTAGGCTTAACAATAATTCCAATCATAAACAAAATAGATTTACCATCAGCTTACCCAAGTGATGTTAAAAAAGATTTAGCTAACATGCTGCAAATTAATGAGAGTGAAATACTTGAAATTAGTGCTAAATCAGGTTTAGGTGTGGAAAATATAATCCCTGAGGTTATTAAAAAAGTACCTACACCCAAAACTGAAAATCATAATTTAGCAAAAGCTGGTATTATTGATTCATGGTTTGATAAATATTTAGGTGTTGTCACGTTGGTTAAAATAATAAGTGGTACTATAGAGCCAAAACAAAAAATACAAGTATTATCAAATAAGAGAGAATTTATCATTGATAAAGTAGGTATATTTACTCCGCAAATAAAATATTTAGATAAATTAAAATCTGGTGAAGTGGGCTTTATTATTGCGTCTATAAAAAATTTAGATTCTGTGCAAGTCGGTGATACTGTTATTGATGTACGATATAATTCTGCAAAACCAATTCCTGGTTTTAAAAAGATTCAACCGAGAGTATTTTCTGGCTTTTATCCTGTAGATTCTAAGAATTACCAGGAATCAAAAAAAGCACTCGATAAATTATCATTAAATGATACATCATTTACATATGAACCAGAAAATTCACAATCACTAGGTCATGGATTTAGATGTGGTTTTTTAGGATTATTACATATGGAAATAATAAGAGAGAGAGTACAAAGAGAATATAACTTAGAATTTTTAATGACAATACCATCTGTGACATACAAAATAGAAAATAAAAAAGGAGAAATTATTTATATTAAGAGTCCCAGAGATTTACCGGACAGTAATCAAATAAAAGATTTTTATGAACCTATTGCTTTAATAAAAATAATAACACCACAAGAATATCTAGGTTCAGTTATTGATTTATGTATTAAAAAGCGCGCAAAACAAACAAATGTACAATATTTATCTAAATCAGTAGAAATCCAATTTGAGATACCACTATCCGAGATAATTTTTGATTTTTTTGATAAATTAAAATCTTATACTAAAGGTTATGCCTCATATGACTATGAAATTATTGATTATAGAATAAGTAACATGTTGAAATTAGATATTTTAGTTAATAAGAAGAAAATCGATGCTTTGTCACAGATAATGCATAAAGAAGAATCACAAAAAAAATCTAGAACTTTAATTGAAAATTTAAAAGAATTAATACCTAGACAGAACTTTGAAATAACTATTCAAGGATGCGTTGGCTCTAAAATATTGTCATCAACATCAATTAAAGGTTACAGGAAAGACGTGACTGCTAAACTTTATGGTGGTGATGCAACAAGAAAAATGAAATTATTAGAAAAACAAAAAGAAGGAAAAAAGAAAATGAAGAAAATAGGCAATGTTGAGATACCAAGAGAAGCCTTTTATAAATTTATGTCTCCAAAATCATAATGTTGGATTTTACTTTTATATTAGTAGTTTTAACTTTGTTTACTGGATTGATTTCATTGATAAGTAAATTAAGCACGATTAACCTTAAAAACAACAGTATAATTGATTTTTCAATATCTATTTTCCCAATACTACTGATTGTTCTATTAATACGTTCATTTATTATAGAACCTTATAGAATACCATCCGGTTCAATGATTCCAACATTAGTTGCGGGTGATTTTATATTAGTTGATAAAAATATATATGGTATAAAGATGCCATTATCAAATCTAACTATAATAGATAATGAAAGACCAGATTATGGAGATGTTATTGTCTTCCAATATCCATTAGATAAAAATATTAATTATATTAAAAGAGTAGTTGCACTACCTGGGGACAGAATTGATTATATAGATAAAAATATTTTAATTAATGGTCAGAAAATATTGCAGAAAAAAATATTTTCAAAAAATATACCTCAACAAGACATTGGACTATCAGAAATTTTTGAAGAAAGATTTGATACTAAAAAATATAAAATTTTAGTTAATAAACAAGATCACTCACAGAATTTTTCATACGTTGTTCCTGACAATAGTTATTTTGTGCTTGGGGATAATAGAGATAATAGTAATGATAGCAGATACTGGGGATCAGTTCCTGAAAAAAATATTATTGGCAAAGCATTCTTTATTTGGATGTTTTGGAATTATGATAGCGAGTATAAATTAATTGATAGAGTAGGTATGTCAATTGAATAAGTCTGATATATATTACGAGGACTTTATTATATTAGTCGAATCAAAGTTCAATCATACTTTTAAAGATGAAAAATTAATTATTGCAGCAATAACCCATAAAAGTTTTAGTAAGGATAATTATGAAAGATTAGAATTTTTGGGTGATGCCGTAATCCAACTTATTGTTACTGAATTATTAATATCTAAATATAAAAAAATTGATGAGGGAATACTAACGAGAGAAAGACAAAGGCTTGTAAGTAGAAGAGCATTGAATAACTTTGCTAAAAAAATGCAATTAGATCAAGTTGTTATATCAAAAAAAAATACTATAAATTTTAAAAAATCATTACTTTTGGCAGATGTTTTTGAATCAATAGTAGGGGCTATATATTTAGATGCTAATTATGATAAGTGTAAAAGAATCCTGAGCAAATTATTTTTACATGAAATTAAAAATAATGAAGAAATAGGAAAGAAAGACCCTAAGACTCAATTGCAAGAATATACACAAGCAAAAAATTATGCATTACCATCTTATAAAAAAACAAAACTTACCAGCCCTGATCATAAACCAAGATTTAAAGTTTCATGCAAAATAGATGCATTTAAGCAGAGTTATTCTGTTACATCAAACACTGTTAAAGAAGGAGAACAACAGGTAGCACGTATAATACTGAGAAAATTAAATGAAAAATAATTTTTATATCTCTGTAGTAGGTAGAAGTAATGTTGGAAAATCTACTCTAGTTAATTTTTTGTGTAATAAATACGTTACATCATCAAGCTCTAAACCACAGACTACAAGAATAAACATATATAATGAATTAAAAATTAATGATTCAAATATTATATTAGTAGATACACCTGGGATATCAACAAAAGAAAACAATTTACTATCTAAATCTATGCAAAATGAATACTTAAAAGCATTAAATAGTATTAATTTACTAATATTAGTTACTGATTCACTCAAATTTGGTAATTTTGAAAATTCAATCATCAACTTAAACTCAATAAATAATAAAATTATTTATGTTATTAATAAAATAGATAAATTAAAAAATAATGAGTATGATTTATTAAGATCATCACTTAAAAGAAAGTACAATGATAAAATATTTTTTATTTCTTTATTAAAGAAAATTGGTCTAAAAGATTTTATTGATAAAGGTATAACTAAGAATTTAACTTCACCAAATAATAATCATCAATATAAAAAATATTATAACCAAAATAAAAAATTATTTACTCAAGAATTAATTAGAGGTGTTATTGTAGAATTAACAAAATTTGAACTACCTTATGATTCTGCAGTAAAAGTTATTACTTTTACTGATAAAAAAGATTTAAAAATCATAAAGGCTGATATATATGTTGATAAGGAAAATCAAAAAAAAATTATTATTGGAAAAAATGGAGAAATGTTAAAAAATATTGGAACACAGTCAAGAAAAATTTTAGAAAAAAATTTTCAATGTAAATTCTTTATTGATTTAAAGGTATTAGTTAAAAAAAATTGGAAAAATAATTACGTTTTTTTAAAAGATTTAGGTTATATTAATTGAAAGTATTATTGGAAAATTCATTCATAATTCATTCTAGATCATATGGAGAAACCAGTATGATTTATCAATTACTCACGAGAAATAAAGGTCTTATGAGTGTACTTGGAAAAGGTATTAAATCAAAGAAAGGTTATACAAATCTTAAACCTTTTAGAGAACTTAAGGTTTCATATATACCAAAAGAAAGATTATCTTTAATGACTAACTATGAAATCACAAACGATTATAAAAATATTAAGAATAGTTCCTATTTAGCTGGAATATACTTTAATGAATTAATTTATAAATTTATACCACATCACGAACCATTACAAAATATTTTTTCTTTATATAAAGATCAAATGATTTATATGGCAGAAACTACTGATTCAATAGACTTGATTTTTTTTAATTTTGAAGTTCTGTTCTTAAAAGAAATTGGTTATGAGATAACATTTGGTAACATCAATAAGAATTTAATAAATAATAATAAAAACTATTTTTATGATTATGAATTTGGATTTAAAGAGGTTAAACAGAATATTGATTCTAAAAATTCTATTACTGGAAAAGATTTAATATGCTATTTAAAAAATAATTTCAATTCAATAAAAAATATAAAGACTTTTAGAATAATTATAAAAAATATTTTTAGGAGACTTAATGGCGGAACAAAGATTAAGAGTTACGATCTTTTTTAAACATTAAACTTTGTTTATTTATAATAGTCTTTCCATTATCGTATATGAGAAAAAAAGCTGATTGATACCAATCCCCCAATACTATTCTTTGAACTTTTTTATTATTAACTTTTATATTATGTATATTTGCTCGATGTGTATGTCCATGTATTAATATATCAGCCTCATATTTGATAAAAGCATCATTAACTGCATTTTGGTTTACATCCATAATGTCAGCACTTTTATCTTTAGTTTCAAGCATACTCTTTTGTCTTAATTCATTGGCAATTGATAATCTTTCTTCTAGACTTTTACTTTTCATTGCAGTTTGCCATTTATCAGATCTCACCATTTTTCTGTATTCTTGATATTTAATATCATCAGTACATAAAGTGTCTCCATGCATCAATAATATTTTCTTTTCATTCAAGCTAATTATTGTTGGATCATTGAGCAATTTTATTCCATATTTTGAACAAAAATTTTCTGACATCATAAAATCTCTATTTCCTTGCATAAAATATATTGGGATGACTTTAGAGACTCGATGTAATGTATCAAATGTTTTCTCCAAGCCAATTGCAGGGTCATCATCGCCTACCCAGTATTCAACTAAATCTCCTAAAATATAAATTGATGTAATGTTTTTATCTATACTTGTAAGATAGTTAACAAAGAAATCAATAACATCAGGTCTACTTTGATCAAGATGTAAATCTGAAATGAATAATGTAGACATGAATTACTCTTCTATTATTTCAACATCTTCAATAATAATATTTTTTAAAGGCACATCAGAAAATCCTAATTTTGTACCTGTATCAGTTGCGCCAATTCTTTCTACAACTTCCATTCCTTCAACTACTTCCCCAAAAACACAGTAGCCAAAATTATCAGGAGCATTATTTTTATCTAAAAAATTATTATCTATTAAATTAATGAAAAATTGTGATGTTGCAGAATGCGGATCACTTGTTCTTGCCATTGCGACGGTCCCTTTTTTATTACCAAGATTATTACTAGATTCATTAACAATTGGATCTATTGCAGATATTTGGGACATGTCTGGTAAATGGCCGCCACCTTGTATCATAAAGTTTGATATAACTCTATGAAAAATTGTACCTTTATAACTTCCATTTTTTGCATAATATATGAAATTTTTTACAGTTTCAGGAGCTTTATCGGTAAATAAGCTTATTGTTATATCGCCTTCCGATGTTTTAAGTTTTATCAATTTTGATGCCTCAGTGTTTTTTATTTCATGTATACTATCAGTATAACTATAACATGGTACAGCTTGACACAATAGGACAAATAAACAAAACAATTTTATTTTAATACTTTGCATATCAATACTTAATATTCTTTAGAATTATAATAACATGGGCATAAAAATTTATAATACATTATCTAAGAAAAAAGAAGATTTCAAACCTGTCAATGAAGATAATATTACAATGTATGTATGTGGACCTACGGTTTATAGTAATCCGCATATTGGAAACGCAAGATCAGCTTTAGTTGGTGATCTTTGGTATAGAATACTGAAAAATAAATATAAAAAGGTTACATATATACGCAATATAACTGATGTCGATGATAAAATTATAGATGCAGCGAAGAAAGAGAATAGAAATGTAAATGAAATTACTGAGAAATATTACAAAACATATAAAAGTAATATGGACTCACTTACTCTTTTAGATCCAACTCATGAACCAAAAGTTACAGACTTTATTCCTAGAATTATTGAAATAATAACAAAAATAATTTCTAGTGGATATACATACACTTCTGAAGGCAACGTTATGTTTGATACAGTTAAATATACAAAATATGGAAAATTATCAAAAAGAATTGCCAAAGAAATGCTTGATGGTGTAAGAATTGATGTTGCATCATATAAAAAATCACCTAAAGATTTTATTTTATGGAAACCATCACATAAAGATCAATTAGGTTGGGATAGTCCATGGGGGTATGGAAGACCAGGTTGGCATATTGAATGCACAAGCATGATAAAAGAAATTATAGGTCATGACTCTACACTTGATATACATGGAGGAGGGAATGACTTAATCTTCCCTCATCATGAGAATGAACTCGCTCAAGGTAATTGTGTCTCTAAGAATGAATATTGTAATTATTGGTTTCATAACGGTATCGTTTTGGTTAATAAGAAAAAAATGTCAAAGTCATTAGGTAATGTTGTTTTAATTGAAGATTTATTAAAAAACACATCTCCAATATCTATAAAATATGCACTATTATCTTCGCATTATAGACAACCACTAAATTGGACGTCGGAAGTTCTAAATAATTCTATAAATATAGTCACTAAATATAAAAATTTAATTAGTGAAATGAAAAACAATGAAAAAGAATATATACCTGATAATGAACTTGTTTCAATTTTAGAAGATGATTTGAATACACCTGCAGCATTAAATTATATTTCAACGCTTGTTAAAAATATAAATAATAATAAATCAAATTATTCAAAGTTTTTATTTTGTATAGATTTTTTAGGATTAAATATTGTTGATGATATTTCTAATGTTATTTCAGAAATAGATAATAAAATTGTTGAACAGTTAATTAAAGAAAGAAATGTTGCTAGGTTGAAAAAAAATTTTAATAAAGCAGATTTAATACGTAAAAAACTATCTTCATTAAATGTAGAAATTAAAGATGACGGAAATCAAACAGTCTGGAAATTTAAACCAAAGTGACTTTTAATTTCAATATCAGAATCAATCTGTATAATATGTCTATACTACGGGGTGTAGCGCAGCTTGGTAGCGCGGCTGGTTTGGGACCAGTA
>CEUZ01292238.1_pt1 | contig 106790 bp, 74 predicted proteins | sample 361511 | NCBI WGS metagenome assembly CEUZ01 (sample SAMEA2622822, study PRJEB7988) | marine metagenome | biome: marine biome (ENVO:00000447); feature: surface water layer (ENVO:00002042); material: "saline water (ENVO:00002010), including plankton (ENVO:xxxxxxxx)" | depth 5 m
AAACTAGGATGGTTTTAGTTTTATCACCACCCAAGTAGGTCAGTTTAAAAAAGTAGAAGAGTTACAATCGCTAAAATAAATCTATAAATTGAAAAGACCCATAGCCCTGTCGACGCTATAAATTTCAAAAAATAATGAATTGTGGCCAAACCTACAATAAAAGAAAGGATAAGACCTATCGCCAGCTCCGTGACAGCAAAATTAGCCCCATTATTTAAGACCTCAGGAAGCTTGTAAACAAAGCCAGCAAAAATGACAGGAAGGCTTAATAAAAAGCTAAATTTAGTTGATTCCATCCTCGACATACCAAGAAAGCGAGATATTGTTAAAGTTGAACCACTTCGGCTTACTCCTGGAAAAACCGCTAACCCTTGAAAGAAACCGATGAGAATGGATCTCTTAAGATCTATAGAAGAGGTCATATGATCTGTTTCCTCCATCACTCCCCTATGATCGAAAAACCACATAAGAGCTCCAAAAAGAACAAGATTAAGGCTTATCATAAAAGCACTTCTACCAAAGTCGGAAGCAAAGTCTTTTAGGAGAAAAGCTAAAACAAAAGTTACAAAAGTGCTTATTCCGATATTAACAATCCAATTTCTTCCTCTTTCTTTTTTCTGTAGGTCGTTTATGAAAAAGGCTGAATATATAATATCTTTAATATCCTTAAAGAAATAAACAAAGACCGCAAGAGCTGTTCCTACATGCATGGCCAGATCAAAGGCAACGCCTGGGTCGTTTATTTTTAAATAATGAGGCAATAGGGCCAGGTGCCCTGAGGAGCTTACTGGTAGGAATTCTGTAATTCCTTGTATTACACCGTAAAAAAGTGAGTCGATCCAGGTCATTTCTTTATAATTCCAAAGTAGTTAAAATCTCGGCTTTTTAGGGACTGTCTTAAATCTCTTAAATGTACTAAGAATTTATTTGAGTAGTAATTTCTTTTAGATTCATTAATATAATTACTAACGAGGTAAAGCCTATTTAAGTTTGCATAAAGAATTTCAACTAAGACTTCGTCATTCTTTTGAAGTGCTCTACGCCCAGACTTAAAATATATTCTAAAGATTGCGTCCTCTAGTTTATCTCGTTGTTCTTTATTTAATATAGTCTTTGTAAAATAATCCAAAACGGTTAGAGAGTTAACTTCTTCACTACTGATAGGGAAATCAAAGATATTAAAATAATCAAAATACCAATCAATACTATGAAGAAAGGATTCTCTAAAGTTTTTTCTTGAAAGAGCACTTTTGAGGTCTTCTCCCCAGTAAAACCTCAAAGTCAAAGAGTTATTCGTCTCTATTGGGATATAAGTCTCAACCATTCTTTTGTCTAAGAATACCTTTTCTTCAAATAATTGTTTAAACCTTAAAAAGTTCTGATTCCCTATTTTGCCAAAATCTATTTCAGGTACTGCTCCTTTAAAAGATTTCTCAATGATCTTATTTCTTACCTCTGTAAATCCTCGAATAAATGGTCCCTCTCGAAAAACATGTGCGATCAAACTACCACTTCCGAGACGAAGGGACTTATAGATTAAATCTTGAATTTCTAAACTAACTTCTTCGCTTAAGATTTTTTTGTTCTCAAAAGCCTTTTCATACTTTCTTTTAAGAAATTGTTCCCGTTTTTGGCCTAGAGTATCAAAGAGAATAGGATACTGTTTTTTAAATAGTGGATTTCCAAGTTTTGCATTTTCTAAGAGGCTTAATAATGAAAAGCGTTCTTCAATTTTTATATAAGCATCTTTTTGAGTTTTATGATCGTATAACCATAGATAAGGTTTAATCTTTTTATTACTTCCTTCCTTTACTATTTCAAAGTTAGGTAAAAGCATAAACCTATCATCTCCTAGTGAGTTGAAGGCCCGAAACTTAAACCTATTACTTTTATAATTCGTGAACCCGTCAAATGAACCTTGATCCTTTAGGTTTAAATTTTCTCTAACAGGGTTAACCACAATTTCCTGCATTAGGCTTAGGCCTTTAAAAAGTGGGGAGGTCGTTGAAAATAAAATTAGACATGGAACCCAGATAAGACCTGCGTATAAACTAAATTTTCCATCGGTGGAGCTCAACCTGGTATGACTTAAACTCTCTTTTAAGCTTGGCCGGTTAAAGAGAAGTAATATCTCCCCTATCAATAAAGGACCGAGAAATAGCTCTAAAACAACCCTTGCTCCAGCTCCAATTCTTTTCCAGGTAGAATTACCGACTGCCCTTAATCCAAGAAGCCATTGACTAAAAGAGACACCCAGTACTAGGCTTCCATAAAAACGTATGGCCAGATAGAGACCAAAAACAAAGATAAGACTAGATAGTCCCTCAGCATATACCTGCCCTTCTGCTTTATTCTGAAGTTCCAAAACTTTATAGAGGTAGCTTGTAAGAGAGGCATTTTTAGAGGCATAAACCGGAAAAGATAAAAGCGAATAATAAGAAACATAGGCCAGGGCAAAATCCGCTAAGACTCCAAGCAAGCGGCGGCTAAGCGCCGAAAAATTGATGGAATCCCTTGTACTATTTTTCAAGTATTTACCCTTCTATAGAATGCAGCTCCAACAAATATGGGCAGTTTCAATATACCCCTATATTCTCTTCACAAGCACCAAAGTCATTGTAATTTCATAAACTATTCTACCTTTTCCCCCAAAATTGCCAAGAGTAATTGGCAATCAAAGAGTTTAATTGTGAGCAATCTAGTCAGGTATTAAAATAGAACTGAAAGATAAGTTAATGAAATGAAGGGAAAATTCCGAAAAACAAGTGTGGAAAACCCTAAAAATGGGAAAAGAAAATGAGACAGAACAAACCATTTAAAGCGCTAATGATTCACCTTCTGAACTTAAGTATGCTCATCGCACCGATGCCGCTTTTGTCTGCAGAAAGTGATTTTGATAGTAACGTTAACTCAAGCGACTGGGTTGGTGATGTTGGTACTGCCCTAAAGACAGTTGGCGGCGCACTTTTACAAAGTAGGCAACAACAAGCGGCTATGCGTCAGCAAGCGCTAATGATGAGAAACTCAAGACCACAAACTGTACCGGCCAAATTTTTTCCACAATGTCAGATCTCGCCGGCCGGAGCACAGATTCCAAAGATGGCCTGTGAAATGAGCCAGAACCTTCCAGGTGTTGTTTCCCAAGGTCAGCAAATGACTTTAATTGCCCAGCAAAATATAGACTTTTATGACCAGCTTATGGACGAAGCTCAGAACTCTCGCATGCCAAACGGTATTGCATGTCTTAACCAAGCTCTAGCTGGAGTAAGATCATCAATAAGTGACAGGATGAATGGTCTAGAAAGAATGAAAGAGCAAATCAAAAAAGCCAATCAGCTTTTTGAAGAACAAAATAAAGCGATCCTAGAAGATATTAAAAGAAACGGAAATGAGCTCTTTGGGGCTAAGCGAGGAAAGAAATTAGATAGTAATCAAGAAACTGCTGATTATAACAAGCTTGTATCACCTGAGTGTAGAGACATTATCGTCACTGGCGGTGGTGGTAGCATGAACGATCAGATTTTTAGCGATGGTTTAAGAGGAATTAGAGACGGTAGCCTTGGTAAGTTAAACATATCGTCAGCTCAATTTGTTGCCAATAGAGGCTCTTACGAAAGAGACTTGAATCAAAAAGTTCAACAGATCAAAAAAGACATTAGAAAGTTTGGTGTCGATGGATTTCTTCAGCAAAACAGTGGTGGAAATTTAAGCTTTGAGAGAAATGGACAAGAAAAATTTGGATCTCTACAAAAAGCTTTTTCAGACTTTACTAGAGTTAAGCAAACTGAAGTTAGAAATATCAAATCAAGTATCACTAAAGAGATCCCAGGCGTTGATATTAGCTCACTAACCAATATGGGTCAGGACTTCAAAGCTGACTTTGGAGAATTTGTCTCTCAAGCTGAGCAACAACTTAAGCGTCAAGCGATCTCAGCCTGTGTTAGCGGTCCAGTTGGTTTATCACCAGATCAAATTTTAAGTAGCCTTCGTTATGACTCCACAAGTATGACTGGGGATACCATTAATAACTATAGAAGCGCTCTTGATATCATCCTTAAAAACCCTGATTCAAGTCCTTCAGAAAAAGAATCTGATATTAAAAAACTAGATGCTCGTTTTAAAGGAAGAATCAGAATTGTTTATAACGACGAAGATTCTGTTCAAAGAAACGAGTCTCCTTACCAAATGTTTCAAAAGATCGTAAAAAAATGTGATAAGCAATTTGAACAAGAAACAGATAATAATATTGGTCGCTCTACTAAGAAAAAGATTGCCCGTGCTAAAAAGTACATGCAACAACTTCAGGCCGTAGAAAGAACTTTTGCTACTGACCTTGCAAATCAGCTTATTGACGAGGTTGTTAACTGTTCAGGACGTAGTCTTAAGGCCGGTCAATGTAGTGCTGGAACCTTATCAACTTCTAATAATGAGTTTTGTTTAGCTCAAGCAACTGATTGTGCTGCTCAGGCCGGCTCTTGTTTTGCCCAAATTGATAGAGAAGTTAAAATCAGACAAGATAATATGAATAAGCTTTCTGTGACTTATAATAATAATGTCGCGGCTCTTATTTCAAATCAAGAAGCTCTTTTGGCCCAAGTTAAGGCACAGGTTGGAAGAGATGCTGAATTTTTCAAAAGCTTCTTTCCAGGAGCCACATATAACTACCCAGAAGACCTCTTTGTTAAGATGCCACAGCTTGCTGACTTTAATGGTCTTGGGGTTGAACTTAGAGGGGGCGGGAATATTGAAGATCTTCAAAAGCTTCCAGGGAAAATTGATCTTCTAAAGCAGCAGCTCGAGGAACAATTCCAAGGTCCTAACGGTATAGAAAAAGTTATAAATGATTATATAGCTCAGCAAAAAGGTGCCATGGAAAAGAACAAGGGAAAATGGGCCGAGCTTCAACAAAAATGTCAGCAAAACATGGGTAAGGCTCAGCAGGCCATTGCTGAAGCTAATAAAAGAGCTCAAGAAGCCTATGGTGAAAAGAAAGAAAAGGTTAACGAATTTTGCCAAAAATTTGAAAACCTTAGAGATAACCCAGCAGCAGGCTGCGGGGATGATAACGACGCAAAAGATCTTTTTGAAGACAGTATGAAAATCTCTTCTCACGTCTCTGACGACGCCAGAAGATGGGTTGGTACTTATAAAAACTTATGTGCTCAATCACAAAACGAAAAAGACAATTCTTCAGATGAGTTTGAAGATGGCGGAAAAGATTATATTAAAGAGCAATGTGAAGAATCAGATTCAGAAAGCATCTTAAGTGATATCGATTCCCAGCTTAAAACTTACGGAGATCTTTCTGATGAGCAAATAGCGGTCATTGAATCTGCCGAGAGTACTGGCCAAGCAAATGTAAAAGAGATCATTGAAGCAAATGAAGGAAACTCTGCTTTAATTACCCTCATAAAGAAAAGAATTGCCCTTTCAAAAGCTAGTACTAATGCAAGCAATAGGTATGAGGAGTTCTTTAAAGATGACACTCCTAATGCTGCACTTTTAGCAATTATTACAGATGGTATCCATGAAGAGAAGATGGCAAAGATAGCGATAAAGGAAGCAAGAAAGATTAAAGATAAAGGATTTTGTAGTTTAACGAAAATTGAATCCTTAATTTCAGCCACTGAAAAAGCTACTTCAACTGAAAGTATCAAGTTTGAGAATAAAATTGAAAATACTTCGGCCATGAGAACTGCTGGGCGAGCCATTGCTAGTCTTAAGCAAAATACGGCGAGAGATCCCCTCTCGGCCATGGGACAAGCGGAATACCAGGATATTGATTGTGAAGCGACAGCAAGTGCTGGACGCTTTAGTGATGCTTTTGACTTTAGTTTAGATCCTATGGGTCAAAGCTCGCAGCTAGGAAACTTTAGTCTAGGTAAATAGCCTAGACTCCAAATGGAGGATTAAGAGATTAAAAACGGAATTAATAATCTCTCATTCAAAACACCCAAGGAAAAGCTTTTAACAAAGCATAGGGAAAGAATCATTCTCTTAGTACTTTGTCATTTTTTCCTCACATCTTGTTTATCAAGCCCAAGTAAAGGGAACCGTAAAACAATAGGTGGTATAGCTAATACTCCTTCTAGTGTTTCTGCTGGATATGGGCGAATCTTAAGTGATAACCCAATTATTCTTTCTAATAACTACTCTCTTGATCCAGGAACAAACCTAAATCGTTTCTTAACGAGTGACACAACTTTTATTACAAATAATCAGTTTTTAGAAGATGCCTGTGATAACTCTAACCTTCCTGTAACAAACTGTATTAAAGTGCGTGAGGATAAGGACTCTATTTCTGCTCTTCAAAATACTGAGAAGAAGTGGGCCTATGATACCTCAACTGCTGAATGGCTTCAGGTGCAAACCTTTGGTCATATGATGCAAGTTACGGATAAGTTTCACTCCACATTAACTTCTTCTTTTACAAAGCGAGGGACTATTGGCTATCAGTCTGCCTTCCCTACCTTTTTTATGGACGCCCTAAATCCAAATCCCCATGGTCATTGGGATATGACGAGACCTTTGACGGCAAATGCATTTTGTAAGGAAGCCGATAGAGCCTTTTTTAATCCATCAAAATTTCTGATCTGCCTAGGGTTTGATTCTCAAGAAACCAGCGTGAAGTTTGCGCAAGATAATACTGTGATTTATCACGAGATGGGCCATGCCTTTCATCAAGTACTGATGAATGGTCGAAATAGAGACGCGGGAATAACACCGGCCTCAGACCTTGGATATTTATTTTATGATGAAGCTGGAAGTATTAATGAGGGGCTAGCTGACTTTTGGTCTTTTATCATGAATCAACGAACTCACTTTGCTGAGTGGGGATTAGGAAGGTTTATTCAACAATCAAGACCTATGGATGAGGATGACCCTCTTCATGCTCCAGGAATTGCGGCCAATAGTGACTCTAGGCTTAGCTACCCTACCTATCTATTATACGACCCTAACTTTCCAGATAAGCCAGTAGAGGATGTTCACTATGCCGGTCAAATTATAAGTCATTTTATGGTGGCCCTTGTAAAAGACTTATCTAGCAAATGTAGCTGGGCCCAGACTGCTTCAACTGAAGTTGTTATGCATCTTTTATATGAAACTTTCTTAGAGCTTGGAGACTTAACAGCTACAGGAAATACAGGTCAAACCAATTATGTGAACCTAACTCAAAACCATGCTTTAACTTGGTCAAGAGTGGCCAATCCAGTAAACTTTAGAAAGTTCACTCAGGTTCTCTCAAAGTACCTTCTTTTAACTTATGGAAAGGTTGGAAGAACCGGATGCGGTGGAACTAATTACGATATGGATGGATACGAGCAGCTATTAGATTCCTATGGTCTTCTCTTATTCAAAAATTATAACGAAGATGGTGGCTCTCTTGCCACAGGAAATTCAGGAACAAATACTGTCGTCACAGCTTCAAATAAAGTGAAAACCGTAACAGTCTCAAAAGATTTAATTAAGATTGACCCAACTCAAGGGGCTTCTGAAGCTTTTATTTTCGATGATCGTCAGTCTATGGTTGCTGCCCTAGACTCCCTTAAGGTTTCTGGACAGATACCAGGAATTTCAGATCAAATTGAAGACGGGCTTCCCTATAATAATGGAAATATTTCGATCTCTCCCGGTGAATTTGTAGGTGTTGCTTTGAATCTTTATAACGATTCTAATACTCCCATGGCCGGAATTCAGGTCCTAGGAAATGATTGGGATCACGGTAAAGATGGCAAACCTTGCGGGACTTTTGAAGATAATTTTCCTTCCGCTAGTGAAGGTGCCGCTGATGTTTCCACAGAAACAGGCACAAACCCTGGAGAATGTTCTTATATAACAAGAGAAAATGGGGATGATGCTGGCGAAAGTATTGAACCTGTTTGCATGGTTCAAATAAGTGAGAATAATGCGACAAAATGGGCCTTTCAAAATGAGCTGATGTCCAAAATTGGTCTTGATGATTCAAATTGTCTCGATGGCTCTGGTGGAAATGATAAGGAATGTTTTATTCGAATTGTTGAAGGGGCAGATCAATCAACTTACTCAAAGCTTGATCCTAAGAAAACATGGGCACAAACTGTTTCTGCAAATGATACTCCCGAATTCAATTTTAACAACTTAATGTTTATGGAAGTCAGCCCTTGGATTCCACCTGGAACAACATTTAATTGCCGCTTAAGAGTAAGATTTACCAATTGCGAAGACTGTTGGTCAGATCCAAATACTATTACAAATCCCACTGGAGACGACTATTTAGATTATGAATACTCTGGTGGAAGACCATTTAAAATTATTAACTTTGAATTTATTGTAATCGACTAAGCTATGATGAAAAAAATCTTAATACTATTTAGTTTTTGTGTTTTTGGTTTTGTTGTTTATTATACAACTCATAATCAAAACACGCCTACTCCAGTTCAAGCTAGGAATACGATCAAAGTTCAAAAGAAAAATGGGAAAGCCACTTTTTCTCACCCTAAACAGATCGATATGGTGGAACATAAAATCATTCCAAAAGAGTCTTCGAGGGCGCCAGCTTCTAAACTCCCCATGCGAGGCGGAAGATTTATAGAAGGCGCGGGAGCAAGTAAGTATGTGAGCCCTACTGAAGAGCTAGAGTTTATCAATAAAGTTAACCCTAAGTGGAAGGAGCTCCTAGGAAGAAAACTAACAAGGTTTTTACCTGAGGGCACTGAGGTCATTGTAAAAAAGGAAAAAAGTCTTATTTATATCAATAAAGGAAAGGGTCAATACAGAGAGCAAGTTTTAGTTTCTTATAAATTGGCCGATGGAAGAACAAGCTCTCACCGTGCCATGGTGGATTCCTCTTCAGGAAAGGTTCTCTTTAATTTTAACCGTCAACAAAATGAATATTTTAGAGGAAGACCAGGAGGTTTTACTCACCCCCTGGCCCAATAATTTAAAAAATTAAAAAGACAAGGGAGCGCTCACACTTAAAAAGTAATAGCTGGCTCCTGAATTATTTAAATTTAAAGTTGTGCCTTGATAAGTAAACTCATCGTAATCAAAACTTTTCACTTCAGCATTTAAGGATAGAATCATTGGTATGACTGAATAACCTACTCCAATGGCGTATCCTTTCCCAGAAAATTCAGCTCCGCTTAAAAGACCTGTATCAACCTCAAACTTTGCATCTAAGTAATAGGAAACCCAAAGTCTTAATCCTACTGGAAACTCATATCCTAATACGGCCCCCATATTAGTTCCTTTAAAGTCAAAGTCGGCACTTGTACTTCCAGGTTCAGTGGACTTAGCTGTGATAGTTTGAGAGTCATAGGTGGCGCCTACAATAGCTCCTAGATACTTATAACCGGCCCTAAGACCAAAGCCCATACCTGAATACTCATCTGGGTTTGGATCATTAGTATCTTCCTCACCGGTTGCAAAGCCAACATAGGGCTCCACATGAAACATTGCAAGAACATTACTTGAAAGCATAACAAAGGCCAATAGGCCTAATAAAAAGTTCTTCATAAATTCCTCCTAGGATTTTTCCCTTCTTGAACAAAGAAGAGCATCGGTTCTTTCGAACTTTGAAAATTTAAATCTGAATTTAGGGTGGAATTGTTTCGTACTTAGGAAAGGCATCCGTTACTCCCAACGGACCCTCAGTAATCTCTCGAAATAAATTTTACCAATTTAAAAGTCCAGGCTGATACCCGTGGAAACTTCTTCCCTTATCTTGGCTAACTGCCTAAAACTAGGCAAAAAAAAGCCCCAAGTAAATGGGGCTCTTTTAAATATGTAATTTTTTTTTCTTTATAAAAATTCAAATGGAAGAGAAACACTTAAAAGAATTTCCGAAGCCTTCCCTTCTCCAGCTGCGCCAAACGCACTTGTGGCACTTGATGGCAAGTTCACCGTTCCAACAGATGCATCTCCACTTTCTACTTCATCGTAAGTAATAACTTTATATTCTAAGTTAAAACTAAGAAAAGGAAGTCCAGTATACCCAACGCCTAAGCCAAAGCCCGACCCGTTAAAAGTATTTGTAAATGTTGAGTTTGGATTTAAATCGTTAAAGTTATTCGCTTCTCCATCAACTTCCATTTTAGCCTTAAAATAATAAGTCGCCCAAAACCTAAGTAGCAGTGGCATTTCATAGCCAATATAAACTCCTACATTTGTAAAAGAGCCATCTAAGCTCTTTCCAACCCCAGAATTTACAACAGACCCAGGGTCTGTATCTTGCTCTACATCACCTGAAGCAACTCCATACTCCATTCCCATCATTAGGCCGAGATAGTTATAACCAAGCCTTGCTCCATAAGCTAAACCAGAATAAGAGAACTCATCTAGGTCTCCAGCGTTTGCCTCTTCTTCAATCTTACCGTTAAAACGAAACCCTAAATAGGGATCAATTAGAAAACCGGCCAGGGCCGTATTGCTGAACATTACTAACGCAAATGTTCCTAATAATAACTTTTTCATCAAATCCTCCTTGATGGGATAATCTTAAACTTAACTACTTAAATTATAAGGTATTTTGCGATGAATCTAAAGCATACCCGACTACGAGAGGAGGTTTTTAAACAAATTTCTTATATTCTTCTAAGCAGTTTGGATTGGCAACTGCTTCTATATTGGTTGGCGGTTTATTGTTCAAAAGCCTTGTCACAAGGAGTTCCATCTTTTTTCCAGAGCGAGTATAGGGAATATCTTCAATGGGAAAAACTTCTCTAGGGACATGCCTAGGAGTTGTATTGTTTTTAATTTGTTTTTTTATCTCAGTTACTCTTGCTTCAGTAAGCTCTTCCCCATCAGATAATTTTACAAAGAGGACTACCTCAACGTCTCCATCTCTTTGTCTTCCCACACAGAGACTATCGGAGAGATAAGGAAGAATTTCTGTTTGCCTATAAATTTCAGAAGTTCCAATTCTTACTCCACCTGGATTAAGAGTAGCGTCGCTACGTCCATAAACAAGGACTCCCCCTTCTTTTGTGATGGTGATAAAGTCTCCATGATGCCAAATATTTTTAAAACGATTAAAATAGGCTTCATTAAGTTTTTTATTTCCCTCATCATTTAAAAAATAAATAGGCCGACTTGGAAAACTCTTTTTACAGACGAGCTCTCCCTCAAGATCCTTTAAGTCTTCACCTCGGTCATTAAAACAAGCAACATCCATACCAAGACCTAGGTTCTGAATCTCACCTCTTTTAACTGGAAGAGTGGGTACGCCTAACATAAAGCAGCCAATAATATCCGTACCCCCGCAAATTGAAGCAATCTGAATGTCTTTTTTGAATTTCTCGTAAACAAAATCAAATTGCTCTGGAAGTAGAGGAGCTCCTGTACTCATTAAAGTATCTAAGGTTTCAAAACTATAATCATTATCGTATCCAGAATCCTCAAGGGCCCTTAAGAACTTTGGAGAAGTTCCAAAGATATTTAATTTTTCTCTTTCAATAATTCCAGTGAATTCTTTTAGGCTTGGATAGCCAGGAGAGCCTTCATAGAGAGTGACTTCACTTCCAAAATAAAGAGAACTAACAAGCCAGTTCCACATCATCCAGCCACAAGTGGTAAAATAAAAGATCTTTTTATCTTCTATTAAATCAGTATGTAACCCAAGTTCTTTAATATGCTGAAGGAGTGTTCCCCCTACAGAATGAACAATACACTTTGGCTTTCCCGTCGTTCCAGACGAGTACATGATATAGAGAGGGTGATCAAATGAAACCTTCTCAAATTGAAGTTCGGATTTTTCGGAATTCTCTTCTAAAAGCTCGCTCCAATGTACCGCCTTTTTTAGACCTTCAAGACTTACTTCTTTATTTAAAAAATCAACAATAATAATTTTTTCTAAAAAAGGAAGCTTCTCTTCAAGCTCCGCTATTTTTGGGAGAAGATCAAAATACTTTCCATTATACTCATAGCCTGCAGCGGCTACCATGACTTTAGGTTTACTTTGTCCAAACCTATCGACAACCCCTTCAATGCCAAAGTCACTTGAGGTTGAGGTAAAAACCCCACCAAAACTAGTGGCAGCTAGCATGGAGATAATTGTTTCAGGAATATTTGGCATATAAGCCGCCAATACATCCCCTTTTTTCATATGCTGCTTTAAAGCTGAGCTTAACTTTGAAGCACTTACTCTTAGTTCTTTATAAGTAACCTTTCTATTTTGACCTGATTCATGGACGGCATTTAAAGCAAAGGAAGAGTCCTTTCCATTTTTTAATAAGTTTTCGGCAAAATTCAATTTAACATTTGGAAACCAGCCGTATTTCTCAAACTGTAGATCCGTACAAGCTGGCTCAAGACTTCCTTCAAAGTCTAAATCAAAATAACTAAAAAGGCTTGACCAGAAGTCCTCCGGTTTTTCTACAGACCAATTATGTAGCTCTCCATAGTTCTTAAATCCCTTTTCAGATTGAAAGTGAAATAAGGTCGTCCCTTCAATTCTCTTGGATGAAGGTTCCCACAAAACTTTGGAATTCATGTTCATTTATAAATTTTCCTTAAAAATATTTTCGCTACTTTCTTGTACCTTTGCGTGAAGAGAACCTCCATGGGAGTCCATTGTCACCACAACGGGAAAATCCTCAACAGTAAGCTCCCAAATAGCCTCGGGAGAACCAAGGTCTTCCCAGTAAACATTATCTACGGATTTAATTTTTTCCGCTAAAACTTGAGCTGCTCCGCCAATGGCATGAAAATATACGCAGCCATACTTTTGGCAACCTTCAAGAGTTTTAGGTCCCATGCCGCCCTTTCCAATAACCCCCACTATTCCATAGTCGCGCATAACCTCCCATTGATAAGGTTCTTCACGAATACTAGTGGTAGGTCCAGCGGCCTTAACTTCATATTTACCTTTTTTATCTTTTAGAACCACCGGTCCACAGTGATAAATAATCTGCTCATTTAAATCTATCGGTGGTTTAGTTCCTTCATGAAGCCTTTTATGGACGGCATCTCTTCCCGTGTACATTTTCCCGGAAATAAGAACCATATCACCTACTCTTAAATCTCTAATCTCTTCCCTTTTAAAGGGGTAATTAATTTTTTTCATAGATGACTCCTAATATAACCACTTTTTAATAATATTATTATTCCCGAGAGTAATTCCCTGTCTACGATAGGCCCAGCACATATAGCTGATTGAAACAAAAAAACTGGCCGGCAAACGGTTTAAAACACCGACCTTGCAGCCAAGCAAGGTTGTCTTACCTCCAAAGCCCATAGGTCCAATACCAAACTTGTTTGATGTTTCTACAATATTCTCTTCTAATTTTTTTAAATCCGGATGAGAGTTGGTATCATCTAATTTCCTTAAAAGCATTTCCTTAGACTTAACATAACCAGCGCCGCGATCGCCGCCAATGGCCACACCTAGAACTCCAGGTCCGCAGCCCTTACCTTGAGCTTTTACGACGGCATCTAAAATAACTTTTCTAACACCATCTAAATCTCTTCCCGCATCAAGGCCAACATCAGGTAATTTATATTGAGCCCCCACATTCTCACAGCCGCCCCCTTTTAACATAAGCTTTACTTCAATATGTTTTTTCTTATGTTCATGGAAATGGATATCCGGATGCCCAGGTCCCACATTCATGCATTCATTTTTACCTGTAAGAGAGTCAACAGAGTTTTGTCTTAAATAGCCAAGTGCCGTGGCTTTTTTTACAGCTTTATGAACAACTTTAGTAAATTCATTTTGCTTAAAACCTTCAGGATGATTCACATAAAAAAGTATGGTTCCTGTATCTTGGCAAATCGGTTGAGATTTCTTTTCAGCTAATTCAATATTGGCCTTTATAATATTCATGGCATATTCAGCCGTCGTGTTTTTCTCTTCTCTATGAAGGGCCTCAAGCACAACTTTTTGAATATCATCTGGAAGAACAGTAGAGGTTTGTCTAATAAGCTCTAAAAGAGAGTCAAAAAGACCATCTTTTTTCTTAGTAGCTTTTTTCTTGGTGGCTTTTTTCTTAGTAGCTTTCTTCTTGGTAGTCTTCGCTACTTTCTTCTTGGTTACTTTCTTTTTAGCGACCTTCTTTTTCGTCGCTTTTTTCTTCTTGGCCATGGAGTTCTCCGGAAATTTGAATGGCAGGATTATAACAATTTACTCACCATTTTGGGAGCTTAACGCAGCCCTCAAATATAGGTTGGTTACAGTCATTTTCCAAAATGGTAATAATCCTATGTGATTTCTTTATCAGGCCTCAATGACCCACAGCGTGAAGCAGCTAGTACTGTAGATGGACCAGTCCTTATCCTGGCCGGGGCAGGCTCTGGTAAAACAAGAACCATTACCTACCGCATTGCTCATATGGTTTATAACTTAAATATGAACCCAAAATCTATTTTAGGGGTTAGCTTTACCAATAAAGCTTCAAAAGAAATGAAGGAAAGGGTCATAAGTCTTCTTGGTAAGAAAAAGGCCAGGGGTCTAACCTTGGCCACCTTTCATAGCCTAGGCGTCAAAATCCTAAAAGAAGAAATTCACCTTCTTGGTTATCATAAAAATTTTTCTATCTACGATACTTCCGATCAAATGGGCATCGTAAGAGAAGCCTTAAAGTCTATCAAAACTGAAAAAACTTTTGATAAAAAACAGATTCTTTCAAAAATTGGTTTTTTAAAGAACAAGGGAATCATGTCAGAAGAGTTTACGGACTCTCCGTATTTTGACGAAGACGACCCCTATGATTTGATGGTGGATTATGTTTACCGCTTTTATCAAGACAAACTAAAGTTTTATAATGCCATAGATTTTGATGATATTTTAAATCTCGTGGTTAGACTCTTTAGAGAATTTCCTGAGGTCACCACCAAGTACAGTGAAAAATTTCAATACGTCATGGTGGATGAGTATCAAGACACCAACCCCTTACAGTTTGAACTTATAATGGGGCTAACTAAAACTCATAATAACCTCTGCGTGGTAGGCGATGACGATCAGGCCATTTACGCTTTTAGAGGGGCGGATGTTACAAATATTTTAGAGTTTGAAAAAAACTTTCCTGGGGCAAAGGTAGTAAAATTAGAAGAAAATTACCGCTCAACCATGCCTATTCTTGATCTAGCAAATAAAGTTATCCAAGAAAATAAGAACAGAAGAGAAAAGTCTCTTTGGTCAAAAATGCAAAGTGATGTAAATCCCCTCCTTTGGTTAACGGCCGATACGGACCATGAGGCCCAAGTAGTCGTTGACGAAATTGTTCAGCACCAAGGAAATGGCGGCCACCTCGGAGATATGGCCATCCTCTACCGAAGTAATACCCAGGCCCAGCCCATAGAAGATCAATTAAGACTAAGCCAGGTTCCCTATACCATTCTAGGGGGACAAAAATTTTATGAGAAAAAAGAAGTTAAAGATCTAATTGCTTATCTTTCAGTTATCCTAAACCCTAAAGATCAAATCGCACTTAGAAGAATCCTCAATATTCCTCACCGAGGGATCGGAAATGTTACCTTAGAAAAGTATCTTGCTCTTTCCGATGAAAAAGAGATTAGTCTTTTTGACGCTCTAGAGCTTGATCCAGCTCTAGATCCAAGAAGAGCCGATCATATTGTAAAGTTCACAAAGATCATACGAACCTTTCAAGAAAAATTTAGGCATCATACTCTTCCAGAGGCCCTTAGTTCTCTCATCGAAGAAATCAATTATCTTAAGTTCGTAGAAAAATGCTACGACTCCATAAAGCAGGTCGATAGAAGAAAAAACGATGTCATGATGTTCGTGGAATCCGCTGAAAGATTTGTTAAATACAATCAGGCCCATGCTACCCTTAAAAACTTTGTTGAAAAGCTTCTTCTTCAGGACTCTCAAGACGACCAAGATGAAGACGAAGATGATGATGTTCGAAAAAATGAAGTCACCATGATGACCCTTCACTCCTCTAAAGGATTAGAGTTCGATACGGTCTTCTTAGTTGGCATGGAAGAAGAAACCCTCCCCCATAAGCGTGTCCTGCAACTAGGCGAAGATATCGGAGAGGAAAGACGGCTGGCCTACGTGGGAATCACTAGGGCCCAGCAAAAATTGGTCATGACTTACTGTAAAGAAAGAAAGCTCTACGGCCGAAAAACCGCCCGCCATAAAAGCCGTTTTCTAAACGAGCTTAGTAATCACTTCACTGAACAAGACCGCACCACCTTCGGTCACCTAACGGAAGAAGAAGAGAAAAACTACAAATCCAGCTTCTTTAATAATTTAATTGATGGTTTAGAATAAAAAAGCCCCACGGTTAAGTGAGGCTTTTTGAGTTATGATGAACATTGTCTTCCTGACAAAAATAACTATTTTTTAAAGAGTATCAATCTGTAGAGACATTACGCCTTTTCTAACTGTCCCATCAGGGAAGTGATTCTCAGTAGATCCTTTTAAGCGAACTTCAGTATAAGTCGCTCCTGAAGAGTGAAGTACGATTGTTCTTGAACTAACTGTTAGTTCAGCATCAATTCTATAATCGCCATTGATTCTTAACTTTAAGAAGGTCGTTCCATACTTTGTTTGACCGTAGCTAACATTAGAAATTCCACCATTTTCGATTGAGAATTCTCTATAGCCGTTTCCAAAATTGATTCCTAGTGAAAGAGTTTCAACCTTAGTTTTAGACTCGTTAAAGACGATCTTTGAAGTAAAGTCTCCTTCTTCTTTTTCTTTTGAGTTTACAACAACGAGACCTCTAAATTTTGCATGAGCTGAGTAATCCTCAACAAGGGCGACACCAATATCACGTCCCATCTGTCTGATAGTCTTAACCTTCTCTTCTAGGTCTTGAATCTCAGTAACTTTAGCTTGAAGAGCTGAACACTGGGCAATCCCTTGAGAATAGGCCTTATCTTGCTCTTCAGTTAAGTGGTCCTTAAATTTCTTCTTATTTCTTTTAAGCTCACTACATTTTTTAGGATATTTTGGCTTATCAGAAGTTGTCTCATCGGCCTCAAGCTTACAAGCTCTTTTGTCGTCATTAAGCTTATAACAAGGGAAGTTTTTTAGAACCTGATCGATCATTGGCGCAACTTTCGCCTGAGTGGCCTTTACACCAAATTGGGCCTGCTTCAGTTTTTCATAAGACATATCCTTAAGCTTACCTAAACTTAGAATTGCTGTTGAAACCTGAGCAATCTTATCTGCGCTCGAAGCATCTTTATTATACTCTAGTGGTAATTGATCGCCGTACTGAAGCCTGGACATAACAGTCTTAAAAGCAACTTCATTGTAGGCATATTCGTAGCCTTCAAGATCCTTTCCTTGCGGAAAAGTAATAATCGTGGCGTCTGCTACGGTAGAGTCAAAATTTTTATTTGATTGAAACTGGCTAACAGTGCTTGGAGCGTGAATCTGTGAAGCTACATCAATCTGATCCGCCTTAGGTCCACCGCAGCCAACTAAAGCACCTATGGCCAGAGTGGTTGTTAATGTTAAAATTTGCTTTTTCATCTCTATTTCCTTTTAAACTTTAAATCTAATTAGAAGAACATTGAAAAATCGATAGTTGTCATCGGTGATGAAACTACGTTTTTCCCACTTAGTACACGGCTATGACCAACACTGATCTTCATTGGAGCAAAGAATTTCCCTGCTCTAAAAAGACTAATCGTATCGTATCCAGCATTTACTTGAAGAGACTGCATATTTTGAACAGTTTCTCTTTCAAGGAGGTCGTATCTAGCAGATGAAAATTGATCACCTGAATACTCATCCCCTTGCTTGTACTGAAGGGCATATCCAGCACCGATATTGATTCCATGGTAATTCCATGCAGCTCCAATCTCGGCCTTAGAAATATCACCTAGGTCTCTAAATGTACTTCTGTCTACATCTGGAGAAAGTGATGAAGTGTTTGTAAAAGGTACTCTTTTAGCGGCAGTATCAGCAAACTGAATTGTATGACCGGCAGCTACTGAAAAAGTAAAATGTTTAGTTGCATAGAAATCATGAGCAACACCAAGCTCAAGGTCAAGCTGACCGTCTCCGCCTCCAATATCGATAACTTTATCAACATTGGCCTCTTTACCAGTAGGAAGAGTAAGAGCTGAAACTAGTGTGAAAGCTGACTTGTTACCTTCGTATGCCTTATACTTAGAAACAAGTTTGATATCACCTAGTTTAGTATTGTTTTCATCTTCAAGTTTTTCGTAATTGTACTCGCTAAGCTTAGCATTGATCGGATCACCGAATTTTTCGTTGAACTCTTCTTCTTTAAGAGCAGTTCCACCGTTTGCTAGTTCTTGTCTTAGAGCATCGATCTTTTCAGGGTTTGTATGTCTAACACCTGTTGCAACATTTGTTTGGTAACGAGTTACCGGAACTGCTACAGCAAGAGTATGCTTCTTATTGATACCAATGGCGAAAATTGGAACATTAGCCTGAACTGACATATTTACCTGGCCAACTGTTTCACCCATTACAGTGTCTTCGTTAGCTCCAATGGCCATCATTTTTTGCTCTAGAGAACCTTTATCAACTGGATCGTATTGTCCTTTGATCATATCTCCAAAAGTAATTTGTTTCATGAGTGGATCAGCAAGAACTACTTTATTCCCGTTGGCGTCGAACTTTGACTCTGGGTTTGTGATGATCCCTTTATAAGTGAAATTTCTAACACCTTTTGGAAGGACCTTTGCTGAAGGTAGTGAAATCGGCTGTCCGAGTCCTCCAGCAAATGTAGTTGTGCTCATAAGTAAGGCCGTTATGGCGGCGAGCTTTTTGTTCATCATTAACTCCTAAAAAGTTCCCCTATATTCCATAGAGGTTTGTTTTATTTTGTTATTGACTCTCTTTCCCGCTCACATCGTCCCCACGTTGTGAGAGCATCAGCAGAACTTCCCGTTCTGCTGAGTATTCTAAATTAGCACTTCTTGTCGTAGTACTTAACAATCTCTTCTTGATTCGTATCTTCTTTTGGCTCAAGAAAAGCTTCTATTTCAGCCTGAGTTTCAGGGATTAGCTTAGGATTGATTTCATCCTGAACTTCTCTTTCTGATTCAGCGAATGCATAAAATTCATCAGCTAGTGAACAGAATTCACTTTTCTCTTTGTTCTTCATAAGAGCAAAAAGCATATACTGAGTTGTTGTTGAGTTAGAAGAAACAGTAAAGTCATCAGTTTCGACAACAGTATTTTCAAATCCTCTACGGATCATTTCTAGACCTTTTTTCTTATCGCCACCTAGAAGCCCAGGAACTTTTACATAAGCAAGACCAAGAATTCTATAAACTCCGTACTCTTCTACAGACTCATCAAGGCTAATTAATTCACCCATTTTTGGCTTAAGTACTGATTTAAAAAGTTTAAGTGGCTCTGTTCCACCTTTAGCAAGTCCCCATTTACCGATATTAGATCCGTAAAAATAAAGAGCTCTTGCTCTAAGGCTTTTATTTGACTCATCACCTTTAAGCATTTTTGAAGCTTCTAAACCTGCTTCAAGTCCTTCATTAAAAACTTTTAATTTGGCAGAGTCAGACTTCTGACGAACGCCGAAATAATATAGAGCTTCTGATTTAGAAACTAGTAATTCTGCTTTTTTAACAGTGTCAGCAGCGTCGGCCGCTAGAGCTGTATAGATATCAGCAGCTTTTTTAGCATTTTGAGTGTCTTCACCTCTTTTTGAATAAAGATCGATCGCAACTTCAACAGTATTTGCGCTTGCAGCTAAGCTTCCTAATAGCGTAGATGCGATTAACAGTGACTTTAACATAGGTAACCCCTTGTAATTACAGTGTTTTATAAGTTTTTAAACTTTTGATTTCAGCAAAATATACGTTATTGAGGGAAAAATACAATGAAATCTGCCCTCTCTCTGTAATTGCTACACGGGTGTAAAGAACCTTACACTTTGTAAGAAAATCCGCTATTTACCACGAGAAAAGAAGAGAAAAGGCCATCCGTGGCCAAATCATCCATGATTGAAACGCTTCCTTGCATTTCGGATATCTTATTTTATTGGTGCTAAGGTCGAACTGCTACCACCTACGATTAGGGTGGAGCGTCCAGCAAAGGGTACAAGATTCCATAGAATGTCTTTCCAGGTATACTTGTGAGTTAGATTGATATGATCTAGATAAGCGCAGTCCATGCCCTTTTTATCAAAGATCTTCCTTATATAAGTGTATTCATTATTGCTTCGGATATGGTGGCGATAGCGAAACTTATCTTCATCAGTTCGAAGGCTCCAGGCCGCCTTAGGGGCCAAGCACCTGCGGGGCGATACCTTTATATGTTGGGCGCAGCCACTACATATAAAGATAAGAATAAGAACTATGCTCTTAAAGCCGATCATCAGTCTTAATCCCAAAACCACGAACCTTATAGGATCGGGGTATATAAAGCCCTAGAGATAACCATGTGGCGAACTTATCTCCTAAGGTTTGATATTCTTCGATAGTAATATTGGCCGCGCTTATTAAACCGGCACGGGACATTTCTTTATCAATTTCTACGGTATGTTCATTAGGAACTAGTCCCCAAAGATAGAACTCTTTTCTTCCCTCTACATTGGTTTGGTGAACATGCATGGGCTTTGGTGAAAAACTTGTAGCAATGACTCCGGTTGATCGGTACCTAATCGATGTGCATGAAACTGTGAATACAACGACGCCTAAAAGGGCCATAGCACCAATTCTCATATTCTTCCTTGAGCCGAGTAAATAGTTGGATTAATTAAATTTTGATATTGAAGAAGCTCAATGTCAAATAGGCCTAATGTCCTTTCCAGACAGGCTTTCGTTTTTCCTTGAAGGCCTTAATGGCCTCAAAATGATCTTCCGTTCGCTGGGTTTCCCCTTGATAAGTTGAAAGAGTATCAAGCATGGGGGCCAGCTCTTCATGATAAGCCGCTTTAAGGGCAGCTTTTCCAAAGGCCACTGCCTTTGGTGCGGTTAATTTAATGGCATCTATATAGACCTGAACTCTGGACTTTAAATCTTCAGCCTCAGCTACTTCATTTAAAAGACCCATCTCTTTAGCTTGACTGGCGTTATATATACTTCCGGTTAAGGTCATCTCCATGGCCTTTGCAAAGCCCACAACTCTTTGAAGGAAATAGGAACCACCGTCCCCTGGAACAAGGGCCAGTTTAGCAAAAGTTTCCCCAAACTTAGCGTATTCACTTCCAACTCGGATATCACACATGCAAGCAAGATCAAGACCTGCTCCAATTGCAGCGCCGTTTACCATGGCAATAATCGGTTTATTAACCGATTCAATAGCAAGTGGTATTTGCTGAATGCCTTTTTGATAACGTTCTTTTAATTCCTTTGAGTCTCCAGCGAACATGCCGGTCTTCTCTTCCATGGCCTTAATATCGCCGCCGGCGCAAAAGGCCTTACCGCTTCCTGTTATAACACTTAGTCTAATGGCTGAGTCCTCTTCTGCTTTTTTAATGGCCTTTACTAGGCCTTCAATCATTTCATCGGAAAAGGCATTCATGGCCTCTGGTCTATTGAGGCTAATCCAAAGAACTTCATCTTTGACTTCAGTAATGAGGTGCTTACAGTCTACATAGCTCATTATTTTTTTCCTGCTAGGTAGGCCGTTAAATATTTTGATGAACTAGCATGACCAAGTTTTGAGAGAATAAATTCCGAGGCACTGGCCAGCAGCTCCATATCAACCCCAGTTTCTATTCCAAGGGAATGACAAAGGTAAACCAGATCTTCTGTGGCAAGATTTCCCGTGGCTCCTTTAGCATAAGGACAACCACCTAAGCCTCCCGCTGAAGAGTCAAACTTGGTTATTCCCAATTCAATGCTTGTTAAAACATTGGAGAGGGCCATGCCTTTTGTGTCATGAAAATGCATGGAGAATAACCCTAGATCAAAATTCTTTTCAAGCTCATTTATGATTTTGGCCACTTGAAGAGGAACGCCCACTCCAATGGTATCTCCAAGACTTATATCGTAGGCCCCAAGATCTTGTAATCTTTTTGAAACTTCAATGAGTTTCTTTATGCTTGTTTCAGCTTCATAGGGACAGCCAAAAACAGTTGAAACATAGCCTCTAACTTTTAACCCACTAGAAATTGCTTTTTTAGCCACTTCTTCCATTCTAACAAATGATTCATCAATGGAAGCATTGATATTTTTCTTATTGAATTCTTCGCTAGTGGCCGTAAATAGAGCTATTTCCTTCACACCAGCTTCTAAGGCTTTTTCGAGCCCTTTGATATTTGGGATAAGACAGGGGTACTCAACTTTACTTGAAGTTAAGGCCATTAGACCTTCGTAAAGTTCACTAGCATCTCCCATCTGCGGAATTCTATCTGGCCTTACAAAGCTAGTGGCCTCAATACTTTTAAGCCCCGCTTTTTGAAGCATTAAAATAAAACTGATCTTATCTTCAGTTGATAAAACTTTTTTTTCATTTTGAAGTCCGTCCCTAGGTCCGACTTCAGTTATATGAATAGATTTAGGAAGGTTTTTAAACATTAATCTTCCAGCTCCACTAGTTCAACTTGCCCTTCAACAAGTTCCCCTTCTGAATACTTAACCGTTTTAACCCTACCGTCTTTTGACGCTTTTAAAGTATGCTCCATTTTCATGGCTTCCATTATGATAAGGGGATCCCCTTTTTTAACCGCATCTCCTTCTTTACAAAGCACCTTTAAGATCTTTCCAGGCATAGGAGACTTTGAGCTACCTTCAGAGGCGGCCGAAGACTTACGGGAGCTGGCCTTTTCAATAAAAAAATCTTTATTGTCTAAGACGAAATGTCTTCCATCATTAGATAAATTCAAGTCTTTTTTACTAAAATTAAAGACTTTCCCATCTAAAGTTATCTCTACTTTCTCAGTAGTTTGTCTAAAGTCATACTGGTATTCAATATCGTTAATTAATATTTTTTTTCCCATTAACAGTTCCTAAATCCACTTAGCTGAGTCCAGCAGTTATAATTTTCTGTAGAGCTTGATTTTCTTACCGATGATTTATTTCCTGCCATATGCTTGGCCCCGATAAGCTTAGCCACTTCTTCATCTGATAACTCAGGCTTTTTTAAATCTTCACTATAGGTCTCCACAAAATGCGTAAAGGTTTCACCTTTAATAAACATCTTGTGCTCAAGAACACGTCCAAGATATTCTCTATTAGTTTTTAATCCAAGGAATGGATAGTCGTTAAGAGATTCTCTTACTTTAGTGATTGCCTTCTCTCTGCTATCGGCCCAGCCTATTAGTTTTGCCAGCATTGGGTCAAAACTAACACCAATTTCATTCCCATCAGTATATCCAGTATCTAGCCTTACATTTCTAAGCTTCGCTTCACCAACAATATTTAGCTTTCCGATTGAAGGAAGAAATCCATTATCAGGATCTTCTGCATAGATTCGAAGCTCCACTGCATGACCACGGCAAGTGATCTCCTCTTGTTTAAGAGGAAGCTTTTCTCCAGCGGCTACTTTTATTTGCCACTCCACAAGATCCTGTCCAGTAATCATCTCCGTTACTGGATGCTCAACTTGAAGCCTGGTATTCATCTCTAAAAAATAAAAGCTATCATCCTCGTCGTAGATAAATTCAACCGTCCCAGCTCCAAGATAATTAATCCCTGCTGCAATATCTACCGCTGACTTAGTTATGGCCTCTCTAACTTTAGGTGTAAGCGCCGGTGAAGGACTTTCTTCAATAATCTTTTGATGCCTTCTTTGAATAGAGCACTCTCTTTCAAAAAGATGAACGCAGTTTCCATGTGAATCACCGAAGACCTGAACTTCTATATGACGAGGATTTACAATAAATTTCTCAATAAGTACGATATCATTCCCAAAAGCGTTTTGTGCTTCTCTTTTAGCGGAGGCAAGAGCTTCTTCAAATTCAGATTCGCCCCTTACAATACGCATGCCTTTTCCGCCGCCACCGGCAGAGGCCTTAATTAGAACTGGGTAACCAATCTTTGAAGCCTCTGCTTTTAGAAAGTCACCATCTTGCTCATCCCCATGATAGCCAGGAATTAATGGGGCTCCAATTTTTTCCATTTCTTGCTTGGAGGTTTTCTTATCTCCCATAAGCTCAATTGAAGCTGGTGCCGGTCCAATAAAAATCAGTCCAGCTGCTACCACTTTTTTAGCGAAGCTTGAGTTTTCACTTAAAAACCCGTAACCAGGATGAATAGCATCGGCACCAAGTTCTTTGGCCGTGCTAATAATTAAGTCTTGATTTAAATAAGTTTCGCTAAGGGCTCCTTCTCCTAAATTAAAAGACTCATCCCCAATACTTGAATGGGGCAGCTCAGTTTCTTCGGGGGTATAGAGACTAATGGTTTTAATTCCAAGCTCGCGGCAAGTTTGAGCAACTCGAACTGCGATCTCTCCTCTATTTGCAATCAGTATTTTTTTTATCTTATTCACTTTCTAACCAACTTGCTTTTCGCTTTTCTAAGAGTGCTTTCATCCCCTCCTGACCTTCCTCACTTGTTCTTATACGAGAGATTGTCTTACAGGTATATTCAGTCACTTCTTCAGGTTTTAAATTTAAAACATTTTTTATTAAAGCTTTTGCCTCTTTGGCCGCAAGCGGTCCGGCCTTTAAGAAACGCTCAATCCATTTTTCAAATTCACTATCTATATTATCAAGAGGAGTTAACTCGTGCACCAATCCCATGTCCATGGCCTTTTCTGCACTAAAGCGCTCCCCGCTTAAAAACCAGGCCCTGGCATTAGACTCTCCTATTTTGGCCATAACAAAAGGAGAGATCACGGCGGGAACTAGCCCGAGCCTTGCTTCCGTAAAACCGAACTTTGCAGACTTAGCACTTAAAACAAAATCACAAGCGGCCACAACACCGGTTCCGCCCCCAAGAGTTGCTCCGTTAACTTTAGCGAGCACAGGAAGAGAGCAATTATTAATGGCCTTAAATAAATTGGCCAACATTACACTGTCTTGAAAATTCTCCTCATCAGAATAATCAACCATCTTTTTCATCCAATTAAGATCAGCTCCTGCGCAAAAAGATTTTCCCTCTCCAGTTATTGTCACAAGTCTTAAAGAATCATCTTTTTCAATATCCTCAAAAGCTTTAATTAATCCGGCGATCATCTCATCGTTAAAAGCGTTATGCAGCTCTGGTCTGTTTAAAACAATCCGTACGATTCCAAGTTTTCCTTTAACAAATTTAAAAAGCTCATTGCTCATGCTTACATCCTAAAGACACCAAACTTGGTGTCTTCTATTCCAGAGTTTAAAGAGGCCGCAATAGCAAGCCCAAGAATATCTCTTGTTTGGGTCGGATCAATAACTCCATCATCCCAGATTCTAGCGGTAGAATAATAGGCTGAACCTTCTTTTTCATATTTATCAAGAATTGGTTTTTGAAAAGTTGCTACTTCTTCTTCACTCATGGTTTTTTGGCCTTTTACTTCTAGACCTGCTTGTTTAACGGTCGTCAAAACCCCCGCCGCTTGCTCGCCCCCCATGACAGAGATTCTGGCGTTGGGCCACATCCATAAAAACCTAGGTGAATAGGCCCTTCCGCACATGCCATAATTACCAGCTCCGAAAGAGCCACCTATGATGACCGTAAATTTGGGTACATTAACTGTTGAAACGGCCGTAACTAATTTTGCTCCGTCCTTAGCAATCCCTCCGGACTCATACTTTTTACCGACCATAAAACCAGTAATATTTTGAAGAAAAACTAGTGGGATTTTTCTTTGCCCGCAAAGCTCAACAAAGTGAGCTCCCTTTAGTGAAGACTCACTAAAAAGAATTCCATTATTGGCCACTATACCTACTTGCTGACCATGAATTTTAGCAAAGCCGCAAACAAGAGTTGCCCCATAGCGCTCTTTAAATTCGTGAAACTTAGATCCATCCACTAACCTTGCAATCACTTCTCTAACGTCAAAAGGAGTTCTCGTATCAGCGGGCACAACACCTAATAACTCTTCTGGGGAGTATAGTGGTTTTTCCACTTCATCGATTTCTTTTAAGCCTTGAAGTAAACCGGCACTTTTATAATTTAAGTTCTCAACAATATTCCTACAGATTTCTAGGGCCTCTTCCTCATTCTCAGCAAAGTGATCAGCTACCCCAGACTTAGAGGTATGCACATCGGCTCCTCCAAGGTCCTCAGCACTAACCTCTTCACCGGTAGCCGCTTTAACTAGTGGCGGTCCCCCTAAAAAGATTGTTCCATTTCCTTTTACAATAATTGACTCATCTGACATGGCAGGAACATAAGCTCCACCGGCCGTACAAGAGCCAAGGACAACAGCGATCTGAGGGATTCCCGCAGCGGACATTTGTGCTTGGTTATAAAAAATTCTTCCAAAGTGATCTTTATCCGGAAAAACTTCATCTTGTCTTGGTAGAAAAGCTCCTCCAGAGTCCACTAAATAGATACAAGGGAGTTTATTTTCAAGGGCCACTTCTTGGGCGCGAAGATGTTTTTTCACGGTCATGGGAAAATAGGTTCCCCCTTTTACAGTAGCGTCATTGGCCACAAATAAACATTCAACACCGTGAACTCTACCGATCCCCGTCACCATTCCAGCTGAGGGAACTTCACCTTCTTCATAAAGCTCATGGGCCGCAAGACTAGAAAGTTCTAAAAAAGGAGAGCCATCATCTAAGATCGCTTCAATTCTTTCTCTTGGGAGACTTTTTCCTCTTTTTAAATGGCGCTCGACAGACTTCTCGCCGCCACCTAGCTTAACTTTTTCAAGTTTAGCTAATAGCTCTTCTCGAAGAGCACTATGGAACTTTTGATTTTCTTTAAAGGCTTTTGAGCCCTTCTCAATTTGTGTATTAAGCGCTTGCACTAGGGACCTCTAATGGCTAAAAATTGCCCCTAAATATCTGATTTTTTGCGCAAAATGACAAGACGCGGAGGTTCTTACGAACCTCCGTTAAAACCTATTTATTTCCGTCTAGAATGGCATTTAAGTTTCGTACTCGTGCAGCACGTCTTCTTTTAACTTCCTCTTTATCAACTTCTTTAGGTAAGTCAGCCACTTTTCCACTGGCCGGCTTTCTTAAGCCTTCCACATTAAACCCGTTTAAGGCCTTCTTTTTTACTGGGTTACCAAGGGCATCAACGACGATTTTTCCGTCTCTTACTTCAAGTTCATAGAAAATATTACCTTCTCTAATTACTGGCGGCTTTCCACCGGCTACCCAGCGCTCAGGCTTTTCTAGAAGTTGAAAGTTTTGCTTTATGGCCGTTACTTGATCTTGAGTTAGGGTGATCACATAAGGGGCTGCTTCAAAAAAGCTATTAGAATTATCTGCTCCTCCTCCAGAGCCACCGCCGCCTCCTGAGCCAACTGAACCTGAACCAACTGAGGCAATACTTCTACCAGTTTTTGAACTACCACCAGTGCTACCACCAGTAGTTTTAGATGGAGTTGACTTTGCTTTTGCTACTTTACTAGCTTCTTTTTGAGCAGATCCTTTTTCCTCAGCTTCTGAGGCCGATTCAATTTCAGCTAAACGCTCTTCAAATTCTTTTTTGGCCGTGGCTTTTTCCACTTTTTCTCGATTTAGTGCAGCGATCTCTCTTTCAAGATTTAATTTTTCAATAAGCATAGACTGATAATCTGGATCAGTGGCTTTTTCTTCATCCGTTAACTGCTTATCTTTTTCTTTGATAGATTTTTTATTGGCCTCACGGCTTTCCATTAGGTCCGCAAGTCTAGCGGCAATAACATCAAGGCGATCGTCAGCTTCTTTTTTCTCTCTTTCGATTTTTGCTTTTTCTTCTTTAGCTTTACTTTCAGATACACCCGCAAAGTTTTGAGTAAAGCTTGAAGGTGCTTGATTCGTGTCAGCTCTCACAGGTGTGGTTGCCGCTCGCAACGACTTTTGTGACATATTCGCTATATTCTTAACGGCTGCATTAGAATCTTTAAAGACACCAGTATTACCTGAGTCCGTATTTTTTGAACCTAGCTTTGACTGGGCTTCAGCAAGTGGTCCCTTAAAGGTGTTTTTCCTAGTGGCCGTAATTGCTTTAGCAACTCCTCTAATACCGGCCCTATCTGATTTACTAAAAACTCTACTTCTATCAGAAACTGAATAGGCCCAAGGGTTAGATGAAACTTTTGAAGGGTCCTTGGCTGAAGTATCTGGCTCATTATAAGCAATAACTCCGTCCATCGGAAGATTACTTACCTCTGGCTTATCACCTGCTTTTGGTTTTTGAATGGCAAGATACTTAAGCTCGTCATCACCTACGATATTGGCGCATCTAAGCTGACTTAGTTTTCTAGAAAGAGCCGCTTCTGAAATTCCTTCTAAACTACCTAGATTTTCAGAAAGTTTAGCAAATCTTGCAGCTGACTTTGGGTTAAGCTGGCTAAACTGCTCAGGGCTAACTTCTTCCTTTGCTCCCTTTGCTAGCTTAATACACATATTCTCAGTTTTCTTAATAAACTCATGACAACCCTTAATGGCTGATTTCAAGACATCTACTTCAATCTTCTTAAAGCCAACTCTAACAATCTCTGAAAGTTTTGCTTCGTATCCACTTTTAACAAGATCTTCTTCATTAGGAATAACTGCGTCCATCATCTGAAGCAGTTTTGACATTGGTGATTTTGTTTCTGAATGGTGTCTTAAAACACCCACTGCAATAATATAATTATTATCAGCAATTTTTCTTTTCAGCTCATTTAAGGCGTACTCTCCACCTGGTCTATTCGCCATATCTTCCACGAATTTGTCAGGGCTCTTTCCTGATCTTCTGTAGTCACTAATAGTTTTAGCAACGGCTGAAATATAATTTAACATTTGTGGAGGCATGCTTGTTCCGTCGGGAGGACAAGTTGAAAGGTCCACCTGTCCATCAACCATTTCTACCCCATTCTCCTCAGCATACTGAAGGGCCATGCCTTTGGCTTGATGGAGGCCACCAACCATTGCAGATTGAATATGGGCGGCAACAGTCTTACGAACCTCGCAGTTTTTATCGTACTGAACCGGATTAAAGTTCTCTCTCGCCTTGATTTCTTCTGGAGTTAAGTTATTTCTTTTAGCATATTCCTCAGCCGTTTTTTGGTTAATGGCCGAGAACATACTTCCTTTTTCTTGTTCCTTAATAGCTTTATCTACACAGTCAGAATCAGAAGATTCAGCACATTTTTTCTGAGCAACATTAAGCTTAAAAATATTATCAAGTGAAGCAAGTCCTCTTTTCCCACAAGCACTCCCTTCATCGCCAGGAGCATCCTTTAAAAAGGCCTCTAGCTGAGTAAAACTTCCTGGAAGACAAACTTGATTTTTCTCATCACTTTCAAAAAGCTTTTTAAGATCATCATCTGGTGAATGAAAGGCTTCCGACAAAATGGCAGCAGTTGAAGCAAAGTCTTGCTCTAACTTCATGACTTCTCGCTGATAGTTATCAAGCTTTGTTAATGACTCAAGAGTCGCAACATCACTTGGAGTAAGCGGAGTATAGTTTTTATTTTTAGGATCTCCTGACTTTCTTAGAACGCAGTAGCAATAGGCCCCGTCTCCAAGCTCTCTCTTTGCATCACAGTCATAGTCAATTAGATCCTTAATCGACTTATAAGAAAGTTCAAAGGGTTCAATCCCCTGACCAAATTCACATCTTAATGTATTTTTAGAAGAGTCAGAAACTAACTTTACCGGCTTAAAGCTTGGGTCAACGCCGCAGCTTTTTAATCGCTTTTGATACTCTTCGTCTGTAATAGGTCCCCAACCGCAATTCCAGGCATCCTTATCACAAGGTCTTATACAGCTCGAAGAACTAAGACTTAAAAGATCATCAGTTGAAAAGACACTTTTATTCCAATCAAAAAGCTTATAGGTCCCTAGAGAAAAGCCACCACCATACTCTGAATCATCAGATAAATTCCAAGTATAGCTTTGAGTTCCACCAGCAAAACCACCGTAGTTCAATCCAAAATTTCCCTGTGACTTTTCTTGTTCAAATGAACCAAAAGAAAGTTTTAGAGGTGCTCGCCAAGAATCAAAACTTGGGGTCACTGGGTCCTCTGCCTGAGCTGATTGAATAAACCCAATCATAGCGCTTAGTAAGAGTAGCTTAATTGTCGTTTTCATAAGGTCTTTCTTCATCTTTTTATCCTCGTCTTCTCACTAATCGGACAAATCTCTAAAAACTTGAGTACCGCAGTTGGTTAATTATAGATTGGCTACGGTTTTGAACCTAGAAATACCCTCAAATAATGGGCATCACAGAGATAAACCTCTGAATTTATTGGTGTTTATTCTAAATAATGGACACTTAGCTTGGCTTTGCCCTCGCCTTAGAAATTTGTCACTTTCCCCGTACTTGCCCTAAGATAGCGGGGTTTAAAAAATAAGCTTATATAAAGAGAGGGTGCCATGAGCATGAATACCATCAAGAATAAAGACGATTATAAGAACTTCTACAAAATGAGTTTAGATAATATTGACGGCTTTTGGGCCGAGGTTGCCGGAAATTATACCTGGAAGAAACCATGGACTAGCGTTCAGACTGGAAACTTTAAAGACCTAAACGTTAAATGGTTTGATGGGGCCACCTTAAACATCACAGAAAACTGTCTGGACCGTCACCTTGAAACAAGGGGTGATAAGACGGCCATCATCTTTGAGCCAAACGATCCTAATGGAGAAGTAATTAATTTCACCTATAAAGAACTGCACGGCAGAGTTTGTCAGTTTGCTAATGTTTTAAAAAACCAAGGTGTTAAAAAGGGCGACCGTGTTTGTTTTTATATGTCCATGGTTCCTGAGCTACTTATCGGTGTTCTTGCCACCGCTAGAATTGGTGCAATCCACTCCGTTGTCTTCGGTGGTTTTTCGGCCAACGCCCTAGCTGGAAGAATTCAAGACTGCGAGGCGTCCATCGTAGTAACTAACGACGCTGGCTTTAGAGGGGCTAAAACAATTCCTTTAAAAGAAATCACAGACGAGGCCCTAAAGACCTGTCCCACAATAAAGTCAGTTCTTGTATCTAAAAGAGTTGGGGAAAGCGTTAACATGACTGAAGGAAGAGATCATTGGTTAGCTCCCCTTCTTGATTCCGCTGATACCAATTGTCCGGCCGAAGAAATGCAAGCAGAAGATCCCCTCTTTATCCTTTACACTTCTGGCTCCACTGGAAAACCTAAAGGCCTTCTTCACACAACTGGTGGTTATATGGTTTGGGCCGGTGAAACCTATAAGAATGTTTTTCAAGTTGGTGAAGATGATATCTTTTGGTGTACGGCCGATATTGGATGGATCACTGGTCACTCCTATATCTCCTATGGACCACTTCTAAACGGCTCAACTCAAGTTATGTTCGAAGGTGTCCCAACTTACCCAGACGCCGGACGTTTCTGGGAGGCCACTCAAAAACATAAAGTCACTCACTTTTATACAGCGCCTACTGCTATTCGCGCCCTTGAGGCCCATGGCACGGACCTAGTTAATAAGCACGACCTCTCTTCCCTAAAAGTATTAGGCTCAGTTGGCGAGCCTATCAACGAAGAGGCCTGGGAGTGGTACAACAAAAACGTAGGTAAAGAAAAATGCCCCATCGTAGATACTTGGTGGCAAACGGAAACAGGTGGGATCATGATCTCGCCTCTTCCAAATGTTGGGGACTTTATCCCTAGCTTTGCTGAAGCTCCTCTTCCTGGAGTTGATCCAATCTTCGTAGACGCTGACGGAAAAGAAATCGAAGGCTCTCCTGCTGAAGGAAACCTTTGCATTCGTACTCCATGGCCAGGAATGGCCCGTACGATCTGGGGCGATCATGAGAGATACAAACAAACATACTTCTCTACTTACCCAGGTCTTTACTTCACTGGTGACGGCGCCAAAAGAGACGATCAAGGACGCTACCGAATAACAGGTAGAGTTGACGACGTGATCAATGTTTCAGGACATAGAATGGGAACGGCCGAAGTAGAAGACGCTCTTAACCAGCACGAAGATATTGTTGAGTCCGCTGTCGTAGGTTTTCCTCACGATATCAAAGGCCAAGGAATTTACGCCTATGTGATCTGGAACCCGCAAAGCTCCAAGGCCCAGGACCACGAGGCCATCCATAAAGAGCTAAATGAAATGGTTATCAAGATGATTGGACCTATCGCTAAACCCGATAAAGTCCAAGTCGTCAGCGGCCTACCAAAAACCCGCTCCGGAAAAATCATGCGTCGTATCCTAAGAAAGGTCGCCTCCGGCGAAACCTCAAACCTTGGCGATACCTCAACCCTTCTCAACCCAGAAGTCGTTGAAGAAATTAAATCGGGCGCATTATAATTATTAATTCCTAGATAAAACCTGGGCGATCTTACGAAAGCTCAGGTTTTTTATTTTATTTTCATTTTGAAGTTTTACAACATGTTTGAAAATAGGCCTATAAAAGTTCTCAATATCATTCTGGGAAAGGTCACATTCGTTTAAATGCATCCAGGGATGAAAGAACGATTTTTTCTCAACGGCTATATCTATCAAGTTTATGATTTCTGCTGCTGACATAAATGCTGGTGAAATCCAAAAACCAATGGGCGTTTGAATTGGATTGGTATCTAGCTTCCAAGAGTTATCGCTTCCTCTAATTATCAATATAGAGTTCTCCTTTAATAACTCAAAGTAACCCTGCTTATTACAAGGATATACAAATCCATCTACTTCGAAACCAAAATTTCTTAAAGACTTAATACCAGTAATCATATCCCATTGAGCTACATCTAAAGTCACGGATTTATCGAAAAAGTCTATATGATGATGGCCATGACTCATAACTTCATGGGTTGGAAAATTTTCTTTAATATATTTAAGATAATACTCCCCATTCCAAAGTAGATCATCCTCTGACTTAAAAGAATCGTCATACCAATTGGTTTTACTCCAATCGGGTCTAAAAGATTCTTGTTCGCTTGGCAAAATATCATGATCCGCAAGCTTTCCAATTATGGCCCAGCTTATATCAACCCCTAGCTCCGATAACATATCTAAAAAAGGTTTAAAGTTTTGCTTTTGAAAACTCGCAGAAGTTAGTCGTCTTTCTCTTGAATGGTCTGAGCCTCCCAAGTTTCCATTTCCCCAAAGAAGTTCAAAGTCGATAGTAAAATTAAAGATGGCTGAGTCGAATTTGTCGGGACAAGGAGTCCTCAACGCTTCTCGAACCTTAGTAAGATTCTCAGACACTATAGAACCTGTTCTTAAAAAAGATTTTGATTTTCTTAGGCTATGTTGAATTGTTCTTTTTAAACTCATTAATAAAAATCCGTATCACCACCAGTGATATACCAATTATTGGGGTCCTTCACTTCGGAAGAGTATTCATCTTCATTTAAGTTTCTTAAAATAAATCTAAAACTATCCTTTTTTGTCACATGCTTAAAGCCCTTTCCTTCTAGAATAGAACAGAGAATATTAGACTCATTCAAATAAATACTCATTGAATTATAAGGTTCTGAAGAAGCGAGATAGACAGCATGATCAACTATACTTGAAAGGTTTTCTTTTTTTGAAAAGATTAAATCGACTAAATGAATATAACTATTCTCTTCATCAAGTCCAAATACAACGAGGGCCTCAAGTTTCCCATTTAAGGAAATTTTAAAAAGCTTATATTTTCGATCGGGGCAGTCAAAATATCTCCACTTCAAGTAAGCAGCATCTCTATCAATATGATTTTTAGCTATTCCCTTAAAACTTGAGTAGAGCTCTTCATAACCTTTTGGAACCTCTTTAATCTCCTCTGAAGTTTGCCCATCCGGACATTTCGAAGACTTCAACTTAAATCCACCCAAAAGGTTTCCGCCAGGAATCTTACTCGTAAAGTAACCAAGTTTTAAAGGTAACTTATATAAATCAAATCCAAAAGGATCTATAAATTTTAATTTTTTTACAAAACCTGGATAAGAAGACTCATTCGGAAAACCAAAAATATATTCCACTCCATTATTTAGTGAGTTCTCATAAGTCTTTTCGGCTAAGGCCACAAAGATCCCTTGCCTTCTATAATCCCCACTTGTAAATGTATCCAAAGATTGAGCCACATGAGATATTTTTGCTTCAATATTCATTTGATAGCTAATAACAGCGTAGTGCCCTGCTAGCTTTGAGGAATCTTCTTTATCCACGGCAAGATCGATAAAACTTTCTCCCATAGGGTTTGCTTTATACTGCCAAGACCAACGAGAAAAGTCGTATTCTGGCTCATTAAATACCGCTTCTCTTAGTTTTAAAACACCTTCAGTATCACTATCTTCAAATCTCTTATGTTTCCACTTTATATCGCTCATCTTAAAACCTAGTTATATATTCTTATCCCTTGTTTAGTATAATCTTTTAAAAGACATTTTCCTATCTGGGAAAGTTTAAGAAACTAGCCACTCTTATCTCACCTCCTTGATCAAGTATTATACCGAGACTACTCTAAACATTCGAAATATTGAGTGTTATTTTAAGGCTATAATATCAAGCCTATTGGCATTTAAAACTTTCTCTAATTTGTCAAAGCTTGAAAACACGAAATGTTGAACTTTTGAATCTTAACTGATGATTTTCTAAAGTAAGACGAATAGCGTGAAGCAGATTTGTTTTTCCACTATTGTTTTCTCCAATCAAGTACTTTTTAACTTTATTTAATTGAATATCTAAATTTTTATAACCTCAAAAAATTTTTAATAAATACTCAAGATAAATACATAAGGACTCCAATAAGGGACGAACAAGGCAGGGGTGCTGTTCGACCACAAGGACAAAATCGCTTGCGGCTGCGGACCGTGCTATTTTCCTATTTTGACGCAAATATGAGCCATTATCTTGGCAATATTTGGCAAAATCCGTCGTTATTCCATTAATGCTTAGGGAGGTCGTTCCTTGAACTGCCTTTATCTAAATTTTAAACTCGGTACTGTTTATTCAAATTAATCTTTCTTTATTTTAACTTCCTAAATATTTACACGAGAGTTCTTTATCCGCTCTTACAAGCTCAGAAATGCGGTTGTAAACATCTTCTGCATTAGATTGAAAGTCATCTCCGTAAATTTGCTTCAAATTTATTCGCAGCCGATTAGGGAGCTCCAGTAAAGTAAAAGCATCACAGTTTGCGAGTTTTGAAAAAGAAGTGAGATACTCTCCTCCAGACCTTGAGATATCTTTTTTTAGATTCTCGAAGTTTTGAACTAAAAACCTTTTTTGCTCTTGAGTCTTTCCAATAGCAGCACAGTCACCAGTAGACGAAACATAGCTTGAAGTTGAAACCATAACACCTAATGCATTCCTCGCTATCCTTGAACATTTTACTGAATCATACGCATTAACATTAAAACAAAAAGTTAAAAGTACCAAACTCTTAAGTATATTCACGAAAACCCCTCTAATCCGAGATAATAAGATCACCCGGTTCATTAATACAAAAACTATTAGCAAAATCTGTAGCCTCTTCTTCGTCACATAAAGTCTTACCAAATGAATATATACCAGCTGCACCACCTAAGTAACTAAGATATGGATTATCAACAGCTGCTAACAACAAATTCCCTCCACCTGATGACAATCCAGCTGATAAATAGTTATCTAACACATTGCCACGTCTTATTCCGGCACTTAATATCGACGTTCCTAAGGCAAGGTTTCCGACAGCGACACCAGCTGTAGCATAAACTGCCCCAATCAAAGCCCCAGCGATCAGCCCCTTAGCAAAATTATCAAATATACTTTCACCACTGTAAATAGCATATACTGTTCCCACAAATCCTCCAATGCCGGCTCCAAGAAGTGTAGGATTTGCAGTTAAAGTTCCTACGGCTATTAGTCCAACAGAAATTGATATTGCCGCAACAGCTTGAAAAACCTTTCCAATTTTAAATTTCTCTCCTGAAGGGTCCAGCAATCGAATAGGATTATTTGCTGTGTAAATGTATTTGCTAAGATGAGTGATTGGACTAGAAGAGCTTCCCGGATGTGGATCAACACTTAAAAACCTACCAACGTTTGCGTCATACATCCTCGCCCTATAGTAATAAAGCCCTGATTCCTCATCAAACTCACGGTTTGTGTAAGTAAAATACGGCGCTAATTTCTCAACTCCCGAAATATCCTCATTACTCGGGTCTAAGATCTTAATCAGTTCCCCAAAACTAGAATATGCATAATGCTGCACAATGCTTCCAGCGCTGTCTAAAATATCAATCACTGTTCCCTGCGCATCTTTTCCGTAAAAATAACTTTGAGCAGTTTGCGCTAATCCTTTGCTCACACCATCTACCGTAATATCTACTGACAGAGTATCATCCGTTCTTAAAGTAGAATGGGTATAGATAGATAACACCTGATTACTCTCATCCATCTGAGCAAGTACCTCGTTCGAATCATAGACAAACTTTCTGGTTTTAGAATTGGCGGGTGTAGCAATATCATTAACAACTTTTTTAACTCTCCTTCCTATGGCATCGTAGGTATAGGTGATCTCTTTTGTTTTAGTTGTCCCATCGTAGTAATCAATTCCAACAAGTTGGTTTTCTGAATTATGAACGTATTGAATTACATCTGTACTAGCCTTTGCATTTTTAGAAGAGAGGTTTCCATTGTCATCGTAGAAATAGAAATACTTGAAGTCCTCTGTAAGCCTTTGCTTATAAGTATCGTAAACATAATTGCCATTAGAGTCTGTAACCCTATTTCCAAGAGAATCATAAACGAATGACTCACTTCCCACATCTGGAGTTGTGGCTGAAACTAACTGATTATTGTCATCGTATCCGTAACTAGCAATGCCTCTTGTACTTGTTATAGAAACTCTATTCCCAATAGCATCTCGGCCATAATTAAATTCCTCAATCAATGTACTGTCAGATACCTTCGAATGCACAATTTGGGTCAAGAAATTTGAGTCATCAAAATTTAGAATGGACCTAGAACCTGGTCTTATAATCTCTCTAAGTCTATTTGCATCGTCATAGTTAAAATTAAAAATCTCTCCCTTATGGTTCTCAAGTTCTCGAAGACGGTCTCCCCCATCATAGGTATACTGAGTATTACCTAGCGGAGTAATCATATCCGTTCTATTACCACTAGAATCATAATCGTAGCCAACTTCAAAATCAGGAAGATCTGCGTGGACTCCTAGTCCTTTACTGTTTACCGCTGAAACCACCTCACCGACTTCCAATCTTTCATATTGATAGTCAATTTGTGAATGAAGATTTTTAACTTGTGTTACATTTCCTCTAACGTCATAGGAAATAAAGTAATCATTATCTGGTAGATGTCTTTCAACTAACTGATCAATAGGATCATAAACGAATGTTTTAATATTTCCATTTGGATCAATCTCTTGCTCTACATTCCCATTGGCATCGTAACTAAGCTGAGTAATTTTACCTAACGGGTCTGTCTTTTTTACTAGTCTTCCGAGGGCATCATACTCAAAAAGTGTCACGTTATTTTGTGGATCTGTAATTTTTGAAAGCTCTCCAGTTGCTAGATACTCGTAACTAGTTGTTTCATTCTTTGGAGTTGTTACTGATATCAATCTATTAAAGCTGTCATAAGTATTAATAGTTTCTTGGCCTTTAGAGTTTATCACCTTAGTTACATTTCCAGAAAAATCTCTGACAAACCTTGTTTCAAAACCAAGACTATCTTTAGAAATAGATAGGTTTCCAAAAGCATCGTAGGTAAACTCAGTTGTTTGACCTTCATGATTAGTACGTTTTTTAACTAGAGACAATGGATGATATTCTATTGTATCTGTCTGACTAAGAGGATTCGTTACAGTTAGTAAATCGCCGCTAGCTGGATCATAAGTTCTAACTTCATACCTATCCCCAGGAAGTTCACGACTTAAAGGTTGTCCGAACTCGTTATAAGTATATTCAAGCGAGACCCCTGTGGCCGTGTCCGATTTTGATAAAAGATCATTTGAAATTGGATCATACGTAAAATTTGCTTCAGTTAGGTCAGATCTCGTAATTTTGGTCGGAAGACCTTTAAGATTCCTCTCAACAAGGGTTTCTCTACCAAGCGCATCCACAATCGTTGAGACATAACCGTTAACATCTTTTACAAATTTCGTTTCTTGGTTTTTCCCATCCTTAATTCCATCATATAATTCACCAGCTTCCTTACCATACGAAGTGAAAGCTCCTTCTGCCCCATTTGTATAAGTATTACCAATGGATTTAGAGGTTGAATCATCAAGTTTGACTGTCGAACCATCTGCTCTTTCAACTTCAGTTAGTCGTCCAAAATTATTATAAGTGTAATTAGTCGGATTTAACCTCTGATCTAACTCTGAGGTCATCCTTCCATCTGCATCATAGACAAAGCTTCTAGAACTACCATCTGGAAGATCAACGCTCTCTAGTAGATCGCCATTATAATTAAAGAAGGTCTCTCTACCTGCGGGATCCAATATAGAATTAAGCTTTCCTCCAGAGTACTGATATCTAATTTCTGATCCAGATGGATCCTTCTGAGAAATCAAATTCCCTTCAGTGTCGTAGAAGTATTCAACAGTACGACCGTTTCTAGCTTCAAGATTCACCTGTTTGCCATCGACGTCAAACTTAGCAACTGTTCCATTTCTGTAAGTTCTCTCAAAGGAATTATCGGCCAACTTTTTAATTAATGAGTTATCTTTACTCGCAGGTACGTAGGCTAATATTCCACCTTCAGAACTTGAGAAAGTAACTTTTCGAACTCTTTTATTTCCTTTATCAAAAATAAGAAGGTTTTTGTTTTCATCAAGGCCTAGTGTAGTTGGAGAACAAAGCGAACTATCTAAAGCAGGTCCTCCATCTCCTACTGTTGGAGCTCCTTGACTACAGCCAGAGCCAGCAATGACAGTTGCAACTTTAGTCGTCATATCAACAGATAGAACACGATGATTTCCTGTATCTGAGATGTAAAGAATATTATTTTCATTATCAACGACAAGACCTTGAGGATCGCTCAGTCGCATATTAGTAATATGTCCTACATCATCAAAGATAGCTCCCGGAGAGGTATCATCCATTCTACGGCCACCGTAAGTTGAAATTTTCCCCTGTGAATTAACCTTTCTAATAAAACCATTTTCAGTTGCAATGTATAGGTTTCCGTCCTCATCTCTAGCCAATGCTTTTGGATGAAAAAGTGACGCATCCGTCGCATCGCCATCATCACCAGAGTCAAAGTTTTGTCCGTTACCAACAAAGGTAGACATTGTATTAGTATTCAAATCAAGACTTCTAATTCTATTATTCCCAGAATCTGCAATCAAAACATTATTTGAAACTCCCAAGATAAAATGCTTTGGATTATTCATCTTAGATGTACCAACATCTCCTTCAGAAAAACCACTATCCGGGTATATCCCTGTCGATTCTCTAAATGGGAAAGGTTCATGAGGTCTACCGGCAGTAGACCAAAGCCCGCAAAAACCTCTTCTCATCCAATAGTATGGGGAAGGAAGCGTTCCAATTGCGGTAACACCAAAAATAGCTGTGCCGCTTCCATACTCTGGAGGACCAATATATTCCAATACTGTATCTTTCTGAGTGGCTCCACTGCATTCAAGTAGATCATTAGATTCACAAAAATTAATTGCTTCAATGCTTTCTCGTCCTGGAGCAGGAGAATCATTTATCTGAAAAAATCTCTGAGGAACTTTAGTAGTTCCTGCTAAAACCTCAACGCTGCTTTGATTCGTTTTATATAATAATCCTTCCGCCCCTATTGCAAGATAATCATTCCCTACAGTCAATAAATGCTGGATATCTCTGCTTAAAGTAAAATTAAAACTTTCTCTAAAACAGTTTTCGCGTTGTGAACACTGAGTTTTATCCCCACCAGCACCACAAACTGAATATATACTTCCAAAGGACCCTGTAAATGGGTCGAGTCTATCTTCTAACTCAGTACTCGGGTTTTCTAGAGATAAATCAATATGCTTAATTTCTCCCTTTTTGTTAGTAAAACGAATAAAATCAGGCTCACTTAGATCAACACCTTGAATTTCATCATCAGAAACAACAAGAGAATCAATTGTATTATTTATTGTATAACTTGCTATGCTGCCATCCGCTTCTTCAACCATCATGCGGGGACTATCGGTAGAGTAAATCCTCTGCTCTCCCGAAATTTTCCATCCTTTCCCAGCAGCAGAATGAATTTTATTTTGAACAAAAAGTGGCCCTGCTATTTCTGAAGGAAAAGCTTTTTGAACTTGTGATTCCGATTCTACTCTGTAACCAGGGATATTACTTGGTCTTCTAGATAGATAAGCATGCATAGAAACATTGTAGTTACCTTGATGAAGATGATGATAATATTCCCAAGGTCTAACTACAAGTTGCTTAAAATGCATTTCATAGGTACTTACATAAGGAGTAATTCCGCTATCAAAATTACTTAAGTCCATTGCATAACTAACAACAGATTTTTGCGGAAGACCGGTGAAGCGCATCTTTTCACTTACAATACTATCGCTAATAAACTGAACATCAACATAATCAGGTGCTAAATAAATAAAACCATTCCCACCTTGGTTGTCTATTTCTTCTTTAGTTAACGCTCTTCCTCCTTGTGCAAGAGCGTCAGAAATACTAAGTTCATTTCTTGGTATATCAAAAAGATTCGAAATGACTGCTGTTGGTTTCGCCCAATTTGAATTGTAGACAAGACTTGGTGAAATATCAGTTCCAAAAGACTTATAACTTGGCAATTGTATTGACGTTGAAACCGCTCCATTGAATGTATCGGCTCCTGGCTTATCTTTGCTACCAATTTCAGAAATGCTTAGTCCCATAGGAGCCGCAAAAACCTCCGAAAAATGAGTGATCCCTGCTCCTTCTTCAGTTGTAATTGAATCTCCACCAGCGTCTACTCTTGCAAGTCCATCAATTACCCAAGTCCCTTTACTAGAATCTTTTGACATAATTACGAGCTGCATTCCCTCAGGAAATTCATTCTCGTTGGGAAGTGTTAACTGAACCGGTTCCGTAAATTTTAACCCTGAGGGCTCAAGAGCAACTACGGTATCTGGCTCTGCAAACATTGGAACTGGTACAGATGTTTTACTTTTATCAACAATAGCTAGATTAATTTCCCCTACACTCGAACTATTTGGAAAAACTACCTTATCAGTTGGAACAATTATTTCTACTCCAGGTGCGTGTGAACTTACCACACTAACCGTAGCGCCTGCGTTACTGTCAATTACAGTTTCGGTTCCATCTTTCATTAGAGGTGCCAAATAAATAGTATTACTTAAAATGTTTCGTTGAAATGGACCAATATTTCTTAAAATCGTAACCTGTGAAAACTCCCTATCCTGCTGATTAGCGGCTAAGGTCGCAACTGAAGCATCTATTTCGATTTCTTGATCCCCAGTAGTTGGATTACTAATTGAGAAAGAACCTGTTCCATCAGTATATCCGATTTGTCCAGATGACTTAATTGTTACTTTTGCACCTACAATAGGATTATCATTTGTATCTAAGACGACACCAGAAAGGGTTGTATCTGCCTGATAACTAATTTCACTTACGCTATCTCTACCAGTTCCTGGATTAAACGTCTTTAGTGCGGCTAAGTTAAAATAACTAAGCTCGACTTCAAAGGAGCCGTCAGCATTTGAACTTAAAGACTCTGAATTAAAAAATCCACTAGAAGCGGTAAATTCGTGATTATTCAACCTCGAAGCACCTGCGAGGCCTGTAATTAAAACATTGCTAGAGTCATTCACCGGTGAAGTAGTAATCAGTGCTGTATTGAAGACAGGAACATCAACAAAATAATTTTTTGAGATAGATGTTTGATTTCCAGCTAAGTCAGTTAATAGTAATTCTTTTTGAATACTTCCCTCTTCAGTTCCTGAAATTAAGACATCAAAGTTTCTATTGTTTTGATCTAAAGTGATCTCCACTCCATCATAAGTAAGGCTAGCTAAATCTTCTGATGCTTGACCTTTTAATGAGTAAACAAAAGAGGTGATATCTTCCCCTTCTACTGGACTAGCTAAGCTTAGGAGAGTTGGGGCCTCCGTGTCCAAATTAACTAAAAATCCAGAAGTTGAACCATTACCGACGTTATCTGTTGCAATAACTTCAATATTATTCATGCCTTCGTTTAAATTCACTACAACAGTATTACTTCCTCCGATACCAGATTGAGAAAGGCTTCCATTCACAAAGGTTTGAAAAGTCACAATTGAAGTGTCACTTATATTCAGGTCGAAACTATAATGCGAGTTATTAACAAGGAGTTGATTTGAGGAAATATTAATTACAGGATCTGTACTGTCTAAGTTAATAACTTTTTGAATTTCACCAGATTCAACATGATCATCAAAAACCTTAAGAGTTACAGAATAGACTCCATTATTAGGTGTATCATAAGTGTAAGAAACCTGCTCTCCGAACCTCTTATCTCCATTGCCAAAGTCCCATTCAAACTCTCCTAGAACTCCATCAAAATCAACCGACTTTGTAGCGTCACAACTAACTGTTTGATTATTTACTGAGCAATCAAAATCAGCTATTGGAGACTCATTCAGTGGGGCCGCAAATAGAATAATAGGTTCACTATCTGCTGTGTTCAAATTATTATCCGTGACCCTCAGGACTACTTCGTGAGTGCCCCCGGTAGTGAAAATATGAGTAAAATTTGGAGATGCCGAAATATTAGAAACCCCATCGATTATATAATCGTATGAAGTGATGGTTCCATCAAAATCAATTGAAGAGCTTGCATCAAAATTTACTGTAAGTGGAACACTTCCAGAAGTCTCATTTACAGAAAGGATTGATATTGGTGCATAACCTGCAAAAGCGTTAATAACTCTTTGAGTGGAAGCAGTATTGGAATCACCGTCTGTTACTGTTAAAGTAATTAGCTTTGGGCCTAATTCATTGAAGATATGGTTTGTGGTAATTCCTAATTGATCAGGTGAACCGTCATCAAAACTCCAACGATATTCAGAGATAGCCGCACCCGTAGTTTCGCTTTGAGAAGCATCTAAATCGACACTTAAGGGTACTGGACCTGAACTAGGAGTAGCACTAAATGAAGCGGCTAAAGTAGTAGAAGAACCACTTAATAGCTTTAGACCACCAAAATCAATTGGACCTATCGAGCTAGGAGTTTCATCGTCTCCGATTAAAACAGAACTAGGTAATTGTCCTATCCTTCCAGCATTGGGTCCCCAACATTTAAGTTCGTCAGACTCTAAGGTGGCACATACGTTATAAAAGCCAATTTGAACATCTTTAACAGGAGCTCCTACATCAACATTACCGTAGCTATTGATTGACTCGTCATCTCCAAGAAAGTCATTTCTAAGCATACCGAATTTATAAGCAAATTGCTGCCCCCAACATTTAAGACCTCCATCCTCAAAGACAACACAGGTAGAACCAAATGAAGATCTCACGACTTTTGGTGTGGACAATAAAGGGACACTCGGAATATTGATAGGATACTTGTCAGTATTGTTTGGCTCAAACAATGAAGAAAAACCAAGACCTAAAATGCCGTCTACATTTATCCCCCAACATTTAGTTTCACCATTATCTAGAACAGCACAACCTAAAGCAGTATCAATAGTAAACTCAGTTACTTTTGCACCAAAGTTTATTGGTGGAATACTTGATGGTAGTTCGTCATCTCCTACTTTCGTTCCTAAATCAAAATTACCTAGAACATTTCGATCATTAAAGCCCCAGCATTTTAAATCATTTGTATCCAGTAGTGCGCAGGTATGCTGATGAGAGACTTTTATGTCTTTTACATAGCCTCCAACATCAACGTAATCTAATCCAACAAGAGTTTCATCGTCTCCGATATTATTTGTATGTCCATACCCAAGTTGGCCATTCAGGTTATATCCCCAACATCTAATCTTTCCTGCATTAAAAAGAGCACAAGCATGAGTAGCACCCGAAACTACTTTTATTGCTGGTTCGCCAAATGGTAGCGAAGGTGTCGCTGAAGCAGGTTCATCGTGGCCAATATTATTAGTATGCCCTTGGCCTACAATACCAAATGGATTTTGCCCCCAACATTTGACTTCCCCTAAGGTAGACAATGCACAAACTGCAGAACCTCGGACTGAAACTTGCTTAACCGGGAAGCCAACCGGGACGGGTCCCATCAAAGAGAGAGGATTATTATCGCTTGCCCCAACATTAGTAATCTGATTTCCATACCCAAGAGTCCCTAAAACATTACCGTAACCAAAACATCTTAATGTATTGTCTTCTAGGACGGCACAATGAACGTCTCCACCTCCACCCCCTAGGGCAAGAACATCTTCTCCAGATTGAACAATTTGCTCATCGATTACCAATAGTCCGATCGACGCGATTCCTGTATTAGAAAGACTATCTTCAATAGATACTTCTACTGTATTCATGGAATTATCACTTAATGGGAAACTAGAGTTAAAAGTGATAGTAAGGCTACTTCCATCTTGCGAAAGAGAATATTGTGCCGAAGGTATGGTTTGATTATTAAGTTTTAAACTAAGGCTTGAATTGTTTATTGAGCTATCATCAAAAATATCGATATTTAGGGAATAGTCTACAGAGGCTAAGTTTCCTTCTCCTGTCTCAAAAATGATTTTTGGTCCTTCGATATCGCCGTCTATACTATTTCTAACATCGTAGCTAATTGCCGAAGTACTTATATTTCCATACTCATCGCCAATATAGACGAAGAAAGTATTATACTGATTAACTAAAAGGTTTAAATCTTGGTCAAAGATAATATCAACTTTATTAAGTAGTAGATCGATTGAAACTTTAGAAGGATCAACGCTTTGCCCATTCATTTCGATTCGTAGTCGTTCGTAATCGATTGCGGAATCATCCGTGACTAAAAAAGATATACTAGAAGTAGAATCTAAAATAACTGGATCAATATTTAGGAAACTAATTACTGGTGCGTCTAAGTCTGAAGGTATAGTAGGGTCAGTTATATTTACTAATTTTGAGACAGAATGAAATTCCCCCTGCCTATCCATAACATCGAGTTCTACTGTGTAGACTTTTGAAGAAGTAAAAACATAATCCATTATTTTATCAGTAGAAGATAGTAAAACCCCGTCGATCTTCCAAGCATATGAAATTATCTCTTCATCATCTAAACTGATGCCAGCATCAAACTTTATTCCAATTGGAAATTGTCCCCCTTGTGGATCAAAAGAGAAATCGGCTACCGGAGCAAGGTTAGAGTTTATTGTAACATCCTTGCTAACAATAGAAATCCCTCCCTGATCATCAATAACTCGAAGTAAAACTGGATATACTCCAGGCTGGTCAAATGTGAATGATTGAACCTTTGAATGACTAAGGTATCCATCTCCGAAGTTAAATTCATAGCTGGCAATATCCCGATTGTCGGACGATAAGCTACCATCAAAACTCACAGTCGATGGCGCAATAAAACTATCGGACTCAAAACTAAAGTCAGCAACTGGCAATGGATTTGAGTTTACAACAATCAATTGTGACGAAGTATTCTCCAAGCCATCGGTGTCAGTAACGGTTAGCTCTACTAAAAAAGAGCCTGGGTCAGAAAAGACAAAGCTTGAATTGGGGTTTGCGCCGGACGAACTTCCTAATCCCGCAAATTTGTAACTATAATTAACGATACCTTTATCATCGCTTGAACTCCCTCCAAAGAAATTTACCGACAAAGGAAAATCACCTTGAATCGTAGAGGCCGTAATCTGAGAGGTTGGAGGTGCATTTATAGAAACTATTTTTGTTACACTATGAGTGGCCCCTTCGTTGTCAGTCACAATAGAAGTAACTTCATATGTACCGGGATTATTATATGTATGATTTACAGCCTGAGTTGTCGATTGAGTTACTGAACTTCCGTCACCAAAATCGATAGAGATTTGTGAAATTGAAATATCGTCTGAAGATAATGAAGGGTCTATACTTACAACTGTCCCAGGATTACCTGACTCTGGAATTAGATTCAAATTAGCAATTGGAGGTGTATTGATAAATATCGTTTTTTGAAATGTTGTGGAAGATACACCTTCATCATCGGTAACTATTAAACTGACATTAAAAGCTCCTACTCCATTAAAAATATGATCTATTGCAGACAATCTATTTGTCACAGTAGTTCCATCCCCAAAATTCCAGGAATAACTACTTATACTATTATCATCACTTGAGCCTGCAGCATCAAAACTTATTACAACTGGAGGGTTTCCTCTATCTTGGGAATTGGTAAAGCTAGCGATAGGAGCATCATTGTCGCCTTTTACCGTAATTTGTATTGATGATTTGCTGAATAGTCCTAAGTCGTCGGTAACTGTTAAATTAACGTCATATTGACCTGGATTTTCAAAAGTATAACTTGGTGAAGATTCAGAAGAGCTAACTCCCGTACCAAAATCCCACTCAAAACTTAACACGCTTTCGGAATCATCAGTACTTGTACTTGAGTCAAAATTCACTGTTAACGGATATCGTCCTGTATAAGGAGACGGAGTAAATCTAGCAAAAGGAGCGCCGTTGACTCTCAGTACCTGTGGAGCTGACGTACTACTTGCTCCCTCATTATCAATAACCTTTAATGAAATGCTATAAAGGCCAGGCAAGGGAAAATCATAAGATAAAAATGGTACAACTGTTTGGACTTCAAGATCATTGATTAACCAAATATAGGAACTGATCATTCCACCAACATCTTCAGAATTACTACCATCAAAGTCAATAACAGCAGGAGCACTTGCCAAAGGATCAGATATATCGAATTGAGCACTAGGAGGACTATTAATCCTTAGTGAGCTAGAATTAAAATCAGCTAGATTTTGTGAATCTGTTACCGTTACTTTCACTTCATAAAGTCCCCCCACTTGATAAACATGATTAGCAATCGGTGTAGTGCTAGAGGTAGTATTGCCATCTCCAAAATCAAACAGATAGTTTACAATTGTTGAATCTGGGTCAGACGAAGTAGATGCATCGACAGTAATATTTAGCGGAGAATTGATATTATCATTTATCACACTTAATCTTGCTGTTGGAGGGATTTCATTTGGTGTATCCCCGACAACAGTAATCGTTTTTGAATCTGATATTTCTCGTCCATCATGAGCAACAAGTGTCAGTGTTATTGGAAAAGAACCAGAGTTATAAAAAGTATGATTCAAGATGGGGCCAAGTGTAGACTTTTCAACTCCTAAAATATTCCACCTATAGATTGCCACCGCTGCTAGACCTTGTGAGTTACTCGCATCAAGAGTGATTTCTAATCCTGTATCGACATTACCATTTGGTAAATCTAAATCAGCTATTATTTCAACGTTTGGAAAACAATCACCATTTATAAAGCTAGAATTGATTGATGCACCATTATCAATTGCGCAGGTATCCCCACTTAAAGAGACTGTTGTTGCAGTGATAGAGGTATTATTTTTAATTGTAGTATCCGAAAAATTCTCTGAGTTAAAATTATCCGCAATTATATTTACGTTCTTTGAAAGTTTTAGAACTGGATCAATTCCTACTCCTGTTATATTTAGATCATTAGCGATAGTTAGGTTCGTGTTTTTCCTGGCCCAAACATCATTTGAAGTAATTGTAAGATTAGAAGCTGAAATATCAACATTTCTACCAAATTTAACTCGCCCCTTTTCTAAGTCTCTAGTTGATAGCTCTATATCTCCAGAGACTTGAATACTGGTATCTAGATTAACCAAAAGTTTTTTTTCGGTTTCTGAATAAAAGTTTGTCCCTTCTATTGAAGTACCTTTCCTAAGAACTATATTTTTGGACAATGAAGCAAAAACCACATTAGACGAAGACTTAAAACTTGTCGTTTTAGTTTCAATTCCTTTTCGAGATAAGACACATAGTGAACCATTAGTTGTTTCAATTTGAACGTTTTTATCAAAGTATATATGACACGGAGATTTGATAGTCGTTGAGTCTCCAGTGAAACTAAAATCTATCTTCAAATTTTTGGCTTTATTTGAATTTGAGTTTCCATAATCAACATAATAGTTTTGTAGATCAGCAAGCGATTTTGCCACAAAAGTCTTATTGCAATTGTATTCAGTGAAGTCTTGGACCTCTTCGCATCCATAGTCCACAAGCTTAGTATTTATCTCTGCCTGCTCTTCTGGTGATGGTTGGCAAGAAACCAAAGTGAGTAATAATAAACTCGAAAGGAGAAGAGAAAAGGTTTTGTTGATCCACATACGTGCCTCTTAAAAATTATGAGTAGTTTTCTTAGTGGAAGAATTATCGACTGTTTTAGTAGTTTACTTAAAAGAAAATGTATTTAATCTATACATGCCCGATATTATGCGGTTTTTAAAATTTTGGACAAATACAGTATCCATAATATGCGAAGTTTTTTATTTAGTAGCTTTTATATGCATAGAACGTATATTAAACAACTCTTATTTTTAAACATGCCTTTAACTGTTGGCGCATTTTAATTTTCTTCTTTTCATTTCAAGACCTTACCTTACCCCCGTTTCGCCCCAAAAAACTCCCTCAAAAAGAATCAAGAAAAAGGAGAAGATAGCTTAACTTCAAACGAGGCAATAACTAATTAGGGGAAACATTATGAACGCAAATCTAATCAAATCAATAGTACTAGGACTAAGCCTTATCTTTATTTCTCAGCAAGGTTTTGCTGAAGAGACAAAATTTAAAAAGGTAAGCATTACTTGTAAAAATCAAAAGAAGTCATCTGTAGATTCTGCTGCTGGTTTAAAAGCTGAATTGGCCAAAGAAAAAGCAGAAAAAGTATGTGGTAGCAATGGTGGTCTTAAGAAGTTTGACTTAGAACAACCTAAGAAACCGATTGTTCTAAAGAAGCTTGATCAAGCAGAACTAAAGAAAAAGATTGTTAAGAAGACTAATTATAGAATCGCGACTTTTAGCTGTTTAAATGTGAAAAAGATTTTTAAGCAATTTGATAAGTCTTGTAAGACAAGTGTCTCTGAGTGGAAGCGTTATGCAAAAAAGACTTGTGCAAAGGTTTTGGGTGCAAAGCTAGGAAAAGTAGTAGGATTTAATGTGGCCAAGCCATGTACTGATAAAGAAGAGCAACCAAGAAAGAACGAGGGATCAAACTCAACTATCTCGAAATAGTCCCAATCCCTCAAGGGCGTCTTTTAAAGGCGCCCTTCTTCTTTTAACTTATCCAGATGCTTTCCAATTGTAACCATAGCGTAGAATTTAAGTTTTTCATCAAGCCCTTCATATATTTCATTGTAAATTTCTTCATCAGTACTTCCGCCTTTGGCGAGCTTTAGGATCTGCTCTTCCCGGTGGCGTCTGTGTTTTAAGGTCATCTTAAGCTTATGGGTGCCCCCCATGGCGATTCCGTGGCTAGGAATAATGGCCAAGGGATTAAAGTCTATAATTCTTTGAAGGGAGTTAAAGTACTTAGACATATTTCCTTCATCGCCGCCGATGGTGACTGTGCCTACTGTTTGAAAAAGATCTCCTGCGATAATCCATTCGCCAGTTTTTACATAAGGGGCCAGCTGACCTTCATCGTGACCGGGAACGGCCATGAGATGAACTTCTTCTTCTAACCAGTCTGTTAGAATATCCCCTTCTTTAACTTCAATTATCTGAAGATCTTTAAAATAATCTTCCCCCCATTTCTTTTTAATTCGAGCGTGAGAGTCAGAACTTAAGAGGATGGGACAATCAGATTCTTTGGCCAGCCTTGGGGCAAACTCATGATGATCTGGATGATGATGGGTTAAAAGTATTTTTTTAAAGCCAAAGGCCTTTACCGAATTTTTAAGCTTTAGATACTCTCCTTCATCTTTGGGAGAAGGATCCATTAGAGTGTCCCCGATTAAAAAGCAATTGGTTCTATTAGCTGGGGGAAAGGTATGGGAGAGGGGCAAAAATTGTAAGACTCCTGAGATGCTTTCAATCCAGGGAACCTGAGTTTCAGGATTATAAGGAAGTCTTAGGGGAATACTGGTTTCATCAAACTTCTTGGCCGCAAAACGCTCTAGGATACGAACCGTAGGAGGCACAGCTAAATGCTTACCTTTTAGGTACTCGTTAAGAACTTCTTCCCCTTTTTTCCAAGCAGAAGAGGCCACTTCTCCTTCATCGGCGACGAAAGGATATTCAGAGGAAAGCTCAACCCAATAAAAATAAGTTTCAAAACGATAGGGATTGAACTCTGGAGTGATGGCTATAGAGAGCTCTTCCATTCTTTTTATGGGTAAGCTTTTAAGATCAACCGTTAGCTCTTCTTGCACTTCTCTAATAAGAGCGTGCATTAGATCCCCATCAAATTTATCAAAAAAGGGGGCCTGTATTTTTTCTTTAGAGTCAGTCTTATCTACTTTCCCCCCAGGGAAGGCCAAGTATCCGGGAAAGACGGTAAGGTAGTTTTGCCTCTTCACATAAAAGATTTTATCTTCAAAGGTAAAGACAACACTAACGGCCTTTCTCATTTAAGTTTTCCTTCAAAAGGAATTTCAAAGCGAAGCATATCCCAGTACATAATAAAATCGCAGATTAAGCTTTTAAGAGGATATTTGAAGGTGGCCGGTCTATTTTTCTCAAAAATAAAATGCCCTACCCAAGCAAAGAAGTACCCAAAGATAGGACAAAGGATAAGATATTTAAAGTTTAAGGTGGCAATAAAGGCCACAAGACTGATGAGGACTAAGGAAGTACCAATAAAGTGAAGAGTTCGGCAAGTTCCTAGATTATGCTCGCTTAGATAGTAAGGATAAAATTCCTTTAAGGTTTTATATTCTTTTTCCATGCTACCTCTTAAAGTCAATCCACCCGTCTTTAAGGGAGATATCGATTTGTTTATATTCTCTAAGGAGTGGCCAACCCATGTTTAGAATAACGTCTCTGCTAAAAATTGGTCCTTCTGTTATAATTTCTTCAAAGGGACCTCTAAAGTACTGATTGCCACATTTTAATCTTTTATTTTTATAATTCTTCCCTAGGTCTTCGGATTTAATATCACCTCGCACTTGAGATCCACTATCAACTCTTAGCACATAGCCCTCAGGGCATTTAAATTCTACAGCGTCAAACTCTCCCCGGTGATTCTCTTGAAGGTCAAAGGCTCCAGCAGGTTTTGTTTTAAAGTTTACAAAGTTAATCCACCTGGTTTTTGGAATAATGCTAAACTCCGTTCCGTAGAAATTATTCAGCCCTAGGGTCCCATCAACTCCAATAATTTTTAAATCTGCCAGGACCCAACGGGAGCTTTGCATTTTAGAATTATAATTACTCATGGTGGTGGTGAGCATAACCTTTGGAGCGGTCTGAGTTCTTCCCTCCGCAGTGCTTAGGGTTTTAGCTTCGAGGACCACCATAGAGCGTAGCTGCTCTGTTGAGAGTGCGATGGGGCGAATAACTGAATCCATGGCCCCAAGATCAAGTACAAGCTTCCTAGAGTTCACATAGATCATGGGTAGATCATTCTCTTCGGCAAAACGAAGCTTCATACCAGCACTAAAGACTTTTGGCAGTTTTGTTTCCCATACCTTAAAGGTTGAAGCTGTTTTTGCCGCAAGCCATCTTTCAAGTATAAGACTGGTCTCATCCGTTGGGAAAAGGTCTTGGTTTTCAAAAAGCAAAGTATAGACGTCCATATCTGATAAGACCTTGGCCATCTTTGATGTTAGGACGATCCTTTCATAATCTTCCCGGGTCACAATTCCTTGATTAAACTCTTTTGCAGTGACTCTAGTATCAGGCCAGTTCTTACATAAATTTTTATTTTGCTCTAATTGTTTCTTTCTTAACGTGGCCGCTACAACTAGGGCGTGATCGAGCTCTCCCTTATGAAGGATAATAAGATTACCTTTGTCACAAATAACTCCCTCTTTAAATAAGGAGTTTTTAATAAAGAAGACCTTATCTTCTCTTAGCTCATTTTGCAGATCAGTAATGGAGCTATTGATTTGGATAACCAGATCTTTTTTGTCTATCTTTCCTAGCGGTTTCCAGTTTTTAACAACCTTATTAAAGACTTCTAGCTCTTTTTGTTTGATAAGCTTTGCTGATTCAGAAATTAACCAATCCTTGATTCGCCAAGGAAAATAATTCCTAAGGCTATAGAGATTAGCCAGAGCAATATCTTTATCTAATACTGAACATTTAAACTTATCGCAGTTTTTATAAATAAAATAATAGATCTCTTTTTCATGAAGCCATCTATGCATGGCCTTATAGCGCCCTAGGAATTTAATATAAGGCTGAAGAGACTTACCGATTTTTTGAGCCTCTTTAATCTTTTTTCTTTTTTCTAGAAGAGCAACTCTTTTTACATGGGCCTCTAGCTCAAGAACCATCTTTCTTTCTTTTTGATTTCTACTGGAAATTGAGAGCTTTGACTTATTTTTTGAATGATATTGATAGAGGTGCATAAGCTCATGGACGCAGTCAACTCTTCCCGTCCCCTGCTTTAAAAGTACAAGCTTTTCAGGATAATAAACCTGTGCCCTTTTTGTTGAGTGCATAAAACGAGAAAACTCTTCTTCTTTAAGTTGTCTTGGCTGAACTTCTTGGGAGAGATGAAAGCCAAATTTCTTTTTAATAAGCCTTTTACAGCTTTTAAAAGACATACTTTGAAGATTCTCTAGTTCTTTTTTACTTAGAGAAAAGCCTGAGCAAAAGGAAGCACCTCCGGCCTTTGTCACTTTGGGGAGGCAACCTACCGCCTGGTAAAGATCACCACCCAAACTCTTTCGCATCTTTGAAAGTGTTTTATACTCCGACGCAAAAACTGAAGTTGAAATTAAAAGGAGAAAAAGAGCTTTTATCAATTGGCCTCCTTTTGAAAGGCCTTATCAAATTCGGCGTAGCGAACTTCCCGGTAGCCTTTTATATTTTCCACTTCCACTAGTCGTCTTCGCTTAGCATCCGTATCAAGTTTTGGAATGACCTCAAGAAGTTCTTTCCTAACTTTTATGGCTATAGACTTTTCTTTTTTATGCCAGCTAGGCATAAGAAGCCTAAGGATTCTTAGGTGACGCATTGTTTTTAACATCCAGCCTTTAGGATTAATATCAAACTCAATGCTCTTTCCAAGAAATTCAAATTTAGGTCTATTTATATGAGTGGTTCTAAAACCGGTCCCAAGTTTAGAGTAGCTTTGATGGGTGCGAAGTTTCATTAATGGGCTAATCATAAGATGGGCCACCATGACTTCGTCTTTAATAAAATAAGTTTTTGCCAGAGTCCTTAAGGCCCTCTTTTGTAGTTTTTCATCAGTATAAAGGGAAGATAAGCTTCCGGCCTCTTTGATAAAACTCTCTATCTTAGAACCTCTATCGTAAAGAAATATATCATGGAGATACCTGGCCAGGTAAAAACCAGAAATATTCGGAAAGTATTTTTTAAGGGTCTCTAGATTTCGATCAAACATATTCATGATGACTTTAGAGTTTTGCCAAGGAGTAAAGCTTTCAAACAGGCTAAGTCTAACCGTGGCGATACTGGCCTTTCCTTCAAGTTTTTGAGCTAGCTCTGAATTATGAAGATAAGCTTCTCTTCCAAGCTCAAAGGCCTGAATATTATTTTCAAGTTCTGAGGCCTTCATGGTGTTCTTAAAAGCCTTTGTCATATCGTCATAGGAAAATGGTAATCTTCCCGATTGAAAAGCAGCCCCTAAGATCATGGCCGAAGCATAAACGGCCTTACCAAAATGTTCCTGACATTTTTCTTTTAAGGAGCTTAAAAATAAATTTTCGCCTAGCTGAGCCTGTAATTTTTCCCTAAGTTCTTTTTCATTTATGGCATCCTCTTCTAGCTCTCTATCTAAAATAATTGAAAGCGGAACTTGAAAAGTTTTATCAAGGATGGCCAGACCATTAGGACCTAAAAAGCCGATATGATGACTTCCGTCTAATAGATCTGGAGAAAGAAGAAGATCGGCACTACCAAGGGGAGTGATGGCCCCGTAGCTCATGCCCTTTTTAAAAATACATAAATGCCCTGTTACATTTCCATTTCTTTGGGCAAGACCTTTTTGATCGACGAACTTAAAGTCTAAGTCATCTCGGCCCCCCATTTCCTTGGCCGCTTCAGCTAAGACCCGGCTAATGGTGGTTACCCCAGAGCCCCCTACTCCCGTGACGACCACGCGGTAGGAGTGAATATCCTCAAAGGATAGTTTTTTCTCAGGAAGCGGTAGATCTGTCTTATAGCTATCTTTTTTATCTAGGTACTTAGTGGGGTGATAGTCAAAGACTTCTACTTTTTCAAAGCTAGGACAAACCTTAATCTTGGTGCAGTAGCTATCGGCGACACATATTTGAGGGTCAATAGAAAGCTTTGATCCATAGGCATCTTCGGTTTGAGTAAGACCTGGACAACCTGTCATATCAACACAGACCCTACAATCTTCACAGGCCTCCGTATTGATTTGAAAGAACTCTTGAATGGCCACGGTTTTATCTTTTGCAAAGAGCTTTCTCTCCACAGACTTTCTTCTTCCGTGAAAAGTAAGACCACATTCTTTATTGGAGACAATTACTTTAACCCCAGGCTTTTTTACATAATCAGATAAAATATTCTGATAAAAATATCTATCGCTAGGGTTCACCTCAATGGCCTGGGTAACTCCTAGGTTCCTTGCGATCCCCAGCATATCCTGCTCAGGTCTTTTTCTTCCATCAATACTTATTCCACTAGAAGGGGTGAACTGATGCCCGGTCATGGCCGTATTATCATTATCTAAAAGAATATAAGTAATATTATGACCGCATTGAACGGAGTTACTAATATCGGTTAATCCAGAATGAAAAAAGGTGGAGTCTCCCATTAGAACCACAGATGGATTTGAGGTAAACATATCCATTCCGGCCCCAAGAGCTCCCCCTTGCCCCATGGCAGAGAGATTATGCATCTCCTTAAAGGGCTCAAGAAAACTTAGAGAATAACAGCCCACATCCCCGTGGCTAATAAGCTGTATACCTTCATTATCAAGAGTCTTTCTTAAATCTTTTAAAAGACTAAGGGTTTCCCTATGGGGACAGCCTGGGCAGAAGGTGGGAAGTCTTCTTGGAAGAGCTTCCTCCAAAGGATTTGATTTATAATTAATATCCCCGCAACTTCCCGTACCAAGTTCTTTTGAAAAAGTAAGGAGAGCAGATCGAATAAGTTCGTAATTAAGACCTCCATGGGCGGGAAAACCGACGGCCCCACTTGGGGTTTGCTTTCCATAAATCTTAAAACTTAATCCGCTTCTCTCTTTTAAGGCCGCAAGCTCGGCCTCAAGAAATCCGCGTTTTTCTTCAACAACAATGACCGTGTCCCGTTCTTTAAGCCAAGGGATCATTAAGTCATCAACAAGGGGAAAAGAGCCCCCCGCTTTATAAACGGCGTAGCTATCTAACACCTCTCCTTCTTCTAAAACTTGTTTTAAAGTTTCAAAGATGGCACCAGTTGAAAGAATTCCAACTTTTGAGGAATCATTCCCAAGAGTTTTATCTAGGGCCATTTCTTTTAGGACCTTTTGAATTCGAGGGGCCCGCTCATTGATCATACGAACATCGGCTTTTAATGAATTGGGTGGAACCATTACATTTTGAGAAAGATCAAATCCCTTGGGGTCTATATGCTCGACGGATCTATCAACTTCTTTCGGGGCTCCTACCTCAACTCTTCCTCCCCCTTCGGCCATAAAGGTTGTCAGTAAGACTCCGTGATAAATACTGGTTCGCTTACTGGCGTAGAGGGCCTTATCAATCCAATCTTTTAATTCTTGCGGGGTGGACGGTTCGAAAAATGGAATATGTAAATGTTTATAGAGGTATCTAGAGTCAGCGGGAGTTGAAGTGGAAATTGACCAAGGATCATCACCCACAACGATAACGGTACCAGGAAAAATTTCTTCTCCTGTTTTTTCATCTGTTTTTGATCCACCAGGAGTAGCAAAGTTCCCTACACTTAAAGCGTCCGCAGCTACATGTAAGCCCATGGACTTCATGGCCACCATGCAGTCCCGTCCGGCCTGCTTGGCACCACTGGCCATGGCCGCCGCATTGGCCTCGGAGTTGGCAATAACGACCTTGATTCCCTTAGACTCTAGGTCCTTTCGCTTTTCAAAGAGGATATTAAAATAATCCGCAAGGGGCGAACCTGGGTAACCGGTATAGAGAGAAAATCCCGCTTCAAGTCCCCCTTGAACGATCAATTCATTTCCACCCATGATCTCAATGCTCAAACTAATACTCCTACCATATGTCTTTAATTTAAGGAGCATAACGTATTTAACACCGATTTACATTGGTATTTATTAGTCCGGGGCTTTGCACAAAAGTGCCTTAGTCCTGTACCTTGCGACAAAAGAAATATTAGTCCAAAATTCCCCCATTAAGTTTGCCATTTTGATACGAGGCATAAAGAAAGGTTTTTCAATGAGTAATGTTGAATGCACGCCAAATTATAGGGACCACGAGCATATAGCTTTAATAAAGCTTAACCGTCCCAAAGTTTTAAACGCCATCAATAATGAAGTTTTGGTGGAGCTTAGAGATCATTTAAGAAAATTAGATGACGATAAAAATACTAGGGTTGTTATTTTAACCGGAGATGATCGCGCCTTTGCGGCCGGTGCCGATCTTAAGGCCCTATCAAAGGCCAGTGCTGTGGAGCAAGTCTTAGACCAAAGGGCACGGCTTTGGAAAGAAATCGCGCTTTTTTCTAAGCCTCTAATTGCGGCCGTAAATGGCTTTGCTCTAGGCGGTGGCTGCGAACTGGCCATGAGCTGTGATTTTATAATTGCCGGCGATAAAGCTAAGTTTGGGCAACCAGAAATAAAAGTAGGCATAATGCCAGGGGCCGGTGGAACTCAGCGTTTTACTAGAGCTCTCGGGCAATCAAAGGCCATGATGTATCTTATGACCGGAGAAATGATCGACGCCTACGACGCTGAAAAATACGGACTGGTCGCTAAAGTGGTTCCGGCCAGGACCACAATGCAAGAGAGCTTTGAGATGGCAAAACTTATTGCCCAAAAAGCTCCCGTCTCAATACGCCTTATGCGAGAGGCGGTTCAAAAATCTTTTGAAATGCCACTTAAAGATGGACTCGATTTTGAAAGAAGAAATTTTTATCTAACTTTTGCTTCTGAAGATGCCAGCGAAGGCATGAATGCTTTTTTAGAATCAAGAACTCCAGAATATAAGGGACAATAATGGAAGACATCCTCATAAAAAATGAAAATGGAACCTGCACTATTACTTTAAATAGACCTGATGTTTATAATGCACTTAATAGAGAGACAAAATTAGAATTAATCTCTCAAATTAGAAAAGCTGGAAGAGATGAATCCGTAAAATCCATTGTCCTCACCGGTGCTGGTAAAGCATTTTCAACAGGACAAGATCTAAATGATAGAACCGTTTCTGACGGACCCAGCGTAGATCTAGGATACACACTTGAAACTGAATGGAACCCTCTAGTTAACGCCATTCGTGAGTCTGAAAAAATAGTTATTGGGGCCATCAATGGAGTTGTGGCGGGAGCTGGAATTAGTGTGGCCTTGGCCTGCGATTTTATTTACGCCAAAAATGAAATTAAGTTTGTCAGCGGCTTTGCAAATATTGGCCTTTGCCCTGACGCTGGCTCTAGCTTTATTTTTGCTAGGGCCCTAGGCTATCAAAAAGCTCTTGAATTTTTTCTCACTAATAAACCCATGATGTCTGAAGACTTAGAAAAAGTAGGACTTGTTAATTATGTTGGTGAGGACTTTTTAGAAAAAGCAAATGAGATGGCCTCTAAAATAAATGGCATGGCCCCCCTTAGCGTTCAAAATATCAAAAAGAACTTGCAGTTTGCCCTAGATCAAGATTTTAAAGAAAGCATGAGAAGAGAAACCTATACCCAAAGATTTTTAGGAAATAGTAAGGATTATCAAGAAGGTCTTAAGGCCTTCTTTGAAAAAAGAAAACCCGAGTTTAAGGGACATTAATGAATTTAAATCTAGTCACAATTATTGGCGCGGGAACCATGGGTAGAGGAATAGCTCAGTGGTTCGCCCAGTGCGGTGTCAGAGTAGAGCTAACAGATGCTAATAGTGAGGCCTTGCAAACTGGTCTAGACCTGGTTCATAGCTCCTGGAAGAAATTAGAGCAAAAGGGAAAATTTAGCGCGTCTGAAGTTTCGGGTTTTAAAGAAAATCTTAAGGCCGTTGCTCTGAGTGAACTTTCAACAAGCTCCGATCTTGTGATCGAGGCCATAATTGAAAATTTAGAAATAAAACATAAGGTCTTTTTAGATTTAGATAAAAGAATGGGACCTAAAACGATCCTTGCTTCAAATACTTCAAGCATTCCCATTACTGAGTTAGCGACTCCTCTTTCTAAGGATCGAAAGGCCCGTTTTTTAGGCCTTCACTTTTTTAATCCGGCCACCATAATGAAGTTGGTAGAGGTTATTAAAGGTAGCGAAACTGAGCAAAAGCTATGTGACGACTTAGAGGCTTGGTTTAAAGAAAAAGGAAAGAAACCGGCCCAGTGCAAGGACTCCCCCGGTTTTATCGTCAACCGAGTGGCCAGGAATTTTTATGGTGAGGCCCTTAGGATAGCTGAAAAAAGAGAGTACTCTGAGATCGATCATGTTCTAAAAGAAGTGGGCGGATTTCGTATGGGTCCCTTTGAGCTTATGGATTTAATTGGCATCGATATTAATTACGACGTGACCTGCAGTGTTTGGCAGGCCTTTAATAAGGAAGAGCGTTTTGCTCCTCATCATCTTCAAAAAGAAATGGTGGATAAAAAACACCTAGGAAGAAAAACAGGTCAGGGGTTTTATCCTCATGAATAAAATCATTATATCAAATCCCCAGCATCCCCTTTTTGAACAGATTTCAAAATTAGAAAATTTTGTCAGTCTTGAAAATCTTACGGACCAAAGCTGCGAGCTCCTCATAGATTTCACTGCCCAAGATTCAAATGCCAAAAGAAAACTTTTTAAGAAGTTTAACTGCCCTATCATTTCGGATTTATCTCTTAACGATGGAGAAAGCCTTTTAAAAGAATTTAGAAATATTGAAATCGCTATCTCCTCAGTATTTCCTTCCCCCAATCTTAAGGCGGAGGTCTTTTATTCTTTAATGACTTACAAGAACGAATTATTAGATCTTTTTGAAAAGTTAGATTTAAAGCCCATTGAGGTTAAGGCCCCTGGCATTGGTTTTATCTTTGGCCGTACCCTGGTTCAAATAATTAATGAGGCCTGGTTTGCTCTAGAAGATGAGCTGGCTACTGAAGATGCCATTGATACGGCCATGCTCTTTGGTGTGAACTACCCAAGGGGACCACTTTCTTGGGGGGCAGAAGCAGGATTAAAAAACACGGTCCAACTTCTTGAAGAGCTATTTTCAACAACAAATCAAAACCGCTACAAAGTTTGCGAAAAATTAAAAGAGGCAAGTTTATGAAAAGATGTTTTCTCACCTACGCTAAAAGAACTCCTATTGGAAGAATCGGTGGGCTCCTGGCCCCAGTAAGAGTAGATGACCTCATGGCCCTTTTAATTAAAGACTTTGCCGATGGGTCCAGCTTTGATTTAAATAAAATCGATGATGTGCTAGTTGGCTGTGCCAATCAGGCCGGGGAAGATAATCGAAACCTTGCCCGCATGGCCTCACTTTTAGGGGGGCTTCCAGATACAGTTCCAGGAACAACGATTAATAGGCTTTGTGGCTCCTCTCTAGATGCGGTTATGGGTGCTGTGGGAAGAATAAACGCCGGCTATGGAGATTGTTTTCTCGTTGGCGGCGCTGAGAGTATGACTCGAGGTCCACTTGTTATCTCAAAAGGCTCAACTCCTTTTGGAAGAGATTCAAAAATGTATGACTCAACCTTCGGTTGGCGTTTTCCAAATAAAAAAATGGAGGCCATGTTCCCACTTTACGGTATGGGTGAAACAGCTGAGGAAGTTCAAGATAAATTTAAAATTAAAAGAGAGGAGCAAGATGCCTTTGCCCTTTCTTCCCATCAAAAGGCCGTGGCCGCTCAGAAGTCCGGAGCTTTTAATGATGAATTAGTTTCTGTTGAAGTTCAGCTAAGAAAAAAATCCTATACGGTTGAGCAAGACGAAGGGCCAAGAGAAGATACTAGTCTTGAGGTTCTTTCAAAGCTAAGACCTGCCTTTAGAAAAGATGGAAGTGTTACGGCCGGAAATTCCAGCTCCATGAACGATGGTGCTGCACTTGTTTGTGTTGTTTCAGAAGATTTTCTAAAAGAAAATAATCTAACCCCTCTAGTGGAAATTACGGGCGGGGCCGTAAGAGGTCTTCACCCGAATATTATGGGACTAGGACCGGTAGAAGCGACTAAAAGACTCTGCCAAATGTTTGATAAAAAAGTATCTGACTTTGATGCTGTGGAATTAAATGAGGCCTTTGCGGTTCAATCTCTTGCCTGCATGAAAGACTTAGAGCTTGACCCAAGTAAAGTAAATATGAATGGAGGCGCTATAGCTTTAGGACACCCCCTTGGCTGCTCTGGTGCCAGAATCCTCACTACCCTTACTCATATTATGCAAAAGGATAAAAACCTAAAAGAAGGCCTTGCCACCATGTGTATCGGAGTAGGACAAGGCGTGGCCCTGTCAGTTAAGAACTGCTAGTAACCAAGGCATTTCTTCAAGAACTAGTTTTTTTTTAACAAGTAGCTTTGTTTACCGATAAGCTATAGGTAATTAAACCCTAAAAAAAGAGTTCAGAATGACTAACGAGGAAAAACGTCTCGCTTCTTTGTATAGCCTTAATATTTTAGATACGGATTCAGACCCAAATCTAGATGACCTAACAAAACTAGCTTCACAAATTGCAGGGACCCCCGTTGCTCTAGTTTCCTTAGTAGATGAAAACCGCCAATGGTTTAAATCAAGACATGGTCTTGAGGCCACAGAAACTCCAAGAGAAGTGGCCTTTTGCCATCACGCCATCTTACAAGATGAAGTTTATGAAGTTCAGGACTCTAGAGAGCATGAGCTTTTTAAAGATAACCCCCTAGTCACCGGCGAGCCTCATGTTATTTTTTATGCGGGCATGCCTCTTAAAATGCAAGATGGTAGTAATATTGGAACTCTTTGCGTAATTGGAAATGAGCCCAAAAAATTAAGTTCAGAGCAGCTTGAACAGCTTAAGATAATTGGTAATCAGGCGATCCGTCAAATTGAACTTACTCATAAAGTAAATTCTCAAAATAAAATTTCAGGCATGTTAAAACGCCTTAATGGACTTAGCTATCAAGAGACAGATAATTTTTCCGAGCTCATAAGTGAGTACTTGTGCACTGGCTGTGAATTATTTGGGATGGAGTTTGGAATTCAATCTCATATTATAGGAGATGATTATACAGTTGAATCCGCCGTCTCCCCTGAAAATGCCTTAGAACCTGGAACAAAGTTTATCGCAAAAGATACTTTTTGCCAGGCCGTAATGGATTCTAAAGAAACGGTAACTTATTCGGATGTCTCAAAGATGGAGAACCTAACTGGACATCCTTGTCATGTTAATATGAATCTTCACTCCTATATTTCAACCCCTATCTGGGTTGATGGTAAGGTCTATGGGACCATGAGCTTTTCCTCAATTAAGGCCCGAAAAAGCCGCTTTTCAAATGAAGAAGTGGCCTTTGTTGAAATCTTAGCTGATTTAATTTCAAAGAAGATTCAATTTAGAGAACAAAAAGAATATGCCAATTATGCCTTTGAGATTATGAATAATGCTCCCGAGTTTATTGGGATTGCTGAGGCAAGCACTGGACATTCCCTTTATCATAATAAGGCCTTTGATGAGATTTCTGGTAAAGTAGGTGCAGAAGGTTTTAAGATTGCGGACTATCATCCAAAGTGGGCCTTAGAAAAGGTTATGAGCGAAGGAATTCCAAATGCCATGAAAAATGGAACTTGGACCGGAGAGACGGCCATCATAGACTCAAATAAAAAAGAAATTCCTGTGCTTCAAACGATCACCGCCCATTTTAACGAAAGGGGTGAGCCAAAATATGTTTCAACCATTATGCAAGATATAACGGTTCAAAAAGAGATCGAGCAAAATCTTATTGAGTCAAAAGAAAAGGCCATTCAGGCCTCAAAGGCAAAGTCGGATTTTTTGGCCAATGTCTCCCATGAGATTAGAACACCTATGAATGGAATTCTTGGAACTCTAGAGCTTTTAAAAGGAACAAAGCTCTCTGAAGAACAAAGAGATTATCTTAATACTGTCAGGCACTGCGGAAATGGACTTCTATCGATTATTAATAATGTCCTAGACCTAAGTAAAATTGAAGCCGGTAAACTAGAAGTTGAAAAAATCGGCTTTAATTTAAAAGATTCAGTGACTGAGGTTTATGATTTTTTTAAATTTAAAATTAAAGAAAAGGGCCTAAGTTACAAGCTCGATTATAATGAGAATGTCCCTACTCTTGTTGAAGGAGACCTGGTAAAAATTAAGCAAGTTCTTTTAAACTTTGTCTCAAACTCCCTTAAATTCACTGAAGAAGGCTCAATAGAGCTTATCATCTCAAGCCCAAAAAAAGGGTTTATTAGATTTTCAGTTAAAGATAGTGGAATTGGCATTTCTGAAGATAAGCTGGCCCATGTCTTTGAGTCTTTTTCTCAAGAAGATGCTTCAACCTCTAGAAAATTTGGTGGAACTGGGCTAGGTCTTACCATTTGCTCTCAGCTAGTTGAGGTTATGGATGGCAATATAATTTTAGATAGTAAGGTTGGAGTTGGTTCTACTTTTACTTTTGAAATCCCATTAAATGAGATTAAAGAGATCGCAAATAGCGAAGTCAAAAAAGATTCGTCTTCGGTAAGGGCCGTCAATTTTCAAAAGATCCTCGTGGTAGAAGATAATCTTGTTAATCAAAAACTTGTTATGGCCTTTCTTAAAAAGCTTGGTCTTGAAGCGGACCTGGCCAGTAATGGAAAAGAAGCTGTGGAGCTTACTTTAAAAGAGAATTACGACTTAATTTTTATGGATCTTCAAATGCCTGTAATGGATGGCTACGAGGCCACAGCTGAAATCTTAAAAGCAAAGAAAGAAAACTCTCCCCAAATCATTGCCTTAACGGCCAATGTTTTTGAAGAAGATCGACAAAAATGTTTTGATGTTGGGATGAATGGTTTTATCACTAAACCTTTTGAATTTAAAAAGTTTGAGGAAATTTTTAAGTCCACAAAGAAAAAATCTGCTTAATCAAGACGTTTAACCTCAACTGAGGTGATCACTCCCTCTTCGGCCTGGTAAGCGATTTCTATAGGGCGGCAACATACTTCGCAGTCTTCAATATAGGTTTGCCCCCCGTAGAGTGACTCTAAAATCATAGAGACTTTTTCACCGCAGTAGGGACAATAAAAAAAATTTTCAGATTCAAACATACTAAGTTCTTGATTTAGGAAGTACCAAGTTTAATACAAGTCCTAAGATTGAGGCAAGACCCACACCCTTTAAAGAAAAGTTTCCGGCCTGTAGGCTCATGCCTCCGATTCCGCTAATTAGCATAATGCTCATAATGGCCATATTGCGAGGATCATAGAGATCTTCTTTTGTTTTATGAAGGAGCCCGAGTCCAATGACAATTATATTTCCAAAAAGAAGAATTAATAGACCACCCATCACTGCGACAGGTATGGTTTGTAAAAAGGCCCCAAGTTTACCGATAAAACTTAAAACGATGGCGGATATCGCCGCAAAGGTCATAATCTTAGGGTTAAAAGCTTTCGTAAGGGCCACGGCTCCAGTGACTTCTGAGTAAGTGGTATTTGGAGGACCGCCAATTAAGCCAGCAAATAAAGTTGCTAGACCATCTCCCATCATGGATCTATGAAGTCCTGGTTCTTTTGAAAAGTCTTTTCCCGTCACATTAGAGATAGCGCTAATATCACCATAATGTTCAATGGCCGGAGCAATAGCGATGGGAACAATAAAGAGAATCGCTTCTAAATTAAATTCGGGTAACATAAATTTAGGTACCGAAAATAAGGCCGCTTGCCCTACGACCTCAAAATTTACCACACCTAAAATAATTGCGAGAAGATAACCAACCCCAAGCCCAAAGAGGATAGAAGAAAGTTTTAAAAATCCCCTACCCCAAATGGAAGCGAAGGCCGTCGCTCCTAAAGTAACAAAAGCTAGAATATAGCTCTTAGTAGGATCCATTAACTGTACAGAAGCATCTCCGGCCTTTCCCATGGCCATATTAACGGCAACGGGAGCTAAGATAAGCCCAATTAGCATAATAATGGGACCAGTTATCATCGGGGGAAGAAGTTTTTCTAAAAACTCATTTCCCTTTAATTTGATTAAAAGACCTAATAATAAATAGAGCACACCGGCAGCGGCAAGCCCACTCATCGTTGCAGCTGGTCCCCAGGTTTTTGATCCGTAAATAATGGCGGGAATAAAAGCAAAACTACTCCCAAGAAAAACCGGGATACTTCTTTTTGTCACTGCCTGAAATAATAAGGTTCCAACACCTGCTGAAAACAAGGCGACATTAGAATTGAGTCCCGTTAAAAGTGGAACTAAGACCAGGGCCCCGAAGGCCGTAAAGAGCATTTGAAGACCGAGAACGACCTCTTTAAAATGCCCCATTAGAAGTAAAGACCAAGACCAAAGGAGATCGTATTATCTTGTAGTTTTCTTCCGGCACTATATCTTTCAAAATAAAAGGCGGAATCATCAAATGCGATGGACTCTCCGTTGGTAGAAATATTTCGGCTAGTGCTTTTAAAATTAACTTCAGAAAAACTATATTGACCCGTAAAAAAGAAGTCTGTGTTTAAATGAGTAAATTCCACTCTACTTCCAACCACAATATTTTTTCTTTCAAATTCAGAGGTACTATTTAAATAATAACGATTATGCTTACTAAAGATAGTTGGATTATCTCTATCGGTCATATCATAACGATCAGACGTAACTTTTCCTTTACTTTGTGAGTAACCAGTAAAGACGGTTAAGATTGTCGTTTTATTGAGATCATAAGAGTACTCAAGCTGAGCCGTAAAGGCCGGATCTTCTTTATAATCGTGCTTTATTTCTCGTTCAACTAACCTGATGTCTTTTCCGTTAGCATCTTGAATATCTTCATCGCGATTTGTTTCTCTTTTAGTATCATCAGATTTTTTAAGAGGGCTATAATATAGTCCTAAGTGAAGCCCACGATAAATAGGTAGAGCGGCACCAATTTGAATCTCACCGTATCCGGTCGTATCATCGTCTTTTTTCTTATCGACGAAATCTTCCTTATGCATACTCGCTTGAATTAGCCCAATAAGTTTTACCCTGGACCAATAAGACTTGTTCTTTTTTAGAGAAGTATTAGTGATTTCATTAGCCTCTTGTGCTCCAGCAACGGGAGCAAAATAAAGGCCTGCCAATAAGTTAAGTAAGATGAATTTTTTCATGGGAGGAACATACTCCCTTTTGTGACACAGAGGGTAAAAAAACGCCTAGATTATAATATTTTTATAGCTCTAAGTAACTGAAAGTACTAAACAAATGAGTTATTCAGGATCTCACCTACCCCGCCCGCCCCTGGAACGATGTACTGGTTATCTGTTAAGCCTCTTTCTAGTTCTGGATTGGTTCCAGGTACGGAATTTAAAACTGAACTATCACTAAGACCTCGGTCTAATCTAATAGCAAAGATCTCAACATCCGGATGATCTTTTTGCATCCGTTGAATATACTCAGGGGTCACAATTAAATGCATGGCCACGTACTTCTTGGCCATGCCTTCTACATTTTTTTTATAATGATCAATGCAATAGCTAAGTGAACCACCAGTAGCTCCCATTGGGTCTGGAAAAAGAACGATAGCATCTTCTTGGGGTCCACCAATTTTTGATCCGCTCACATCAACACCAACCACTTGTCCTTGATCATCAACTTTTCTATTAATATAAAAATGATCTTGCCTAAGCCCTTCAGCATTAAAAAGATAATGAAGTTCTTCAAAACATTTATGACTTGGAAAGATTCCGGCCCTGGCCAAATTTACCGAGATAAATTTTTGATCCTTTTTAAAAGTAAGCCCTGAGTACTCACCTTCTTTAACATGCTCTTTCATTCTCGTTTCGATGGTTGTCAGAGCCGTTGGGGCAAGATGGTTTAAAACCTGTTGAAGTAAATTCATATAAAGATCTTCAACATACTTATTCAATCTAGGCTGAACCGATTCAGGGGACCCTAGTTTCGCGAGCATCGAAAGCGTAAAAGGATTTGAGACAATATGAACATTATCTCCATAATTGGTTTCAACTTCATTAAGTCTAAAATTTAGGTCCGAATATTGGCAGTCTTTAGGCATATATGCTCCCTTTATTTATTGGGCATATCTTAAAGGAAAAAATACAGGTACGGGGTTATTTTTCGCGGATTCAGATACTTGGAGCTAGGAAAATGAAAAAAATCTTAAAAAAGAGGTCTCCTGATTTAATATTCTATGAAATTCAGAATATGTTTCTAGGATGGCGCGAAAAAAGATCATAAGACAAAATCAATTTCCCTATCATGTATATATCCGAACAAATAACCGTACATGGTTCAATATTCCAATGCATCAAATGTGGGACCTTACATATGAGTGTCTAATTTACGCATTGAAAAAAAGGCCAGTTAGCTTGCACGCCTTTGTGCTCATGAGTAATCACTATCATATGATCGTTTCAACTCCCGATGCCAACTTAGATCAATTTATGGAATTCTTTAATCGCAAACTAAGTCAAAGAATCAACGAGCTAAGTCGCTTTAAAAATCACAAATTCTCTAATGGCTATAAATGGACGATTATTGACTCAAATAACTACCTTTATAGTATCTACCGTTATGTTTATCAAAATCCTGTTAAGGCTAACTTATGTAAATTGTGTTTTGACTATCCTTATAGCAGTCTTCGTTTTTCGCCATCTCAGATTAAGGAGTTGAATTTAAGGCCACATTTAAATTATTTCAAGTATCGTTCCTGGTTTGAACAAGCTCAATCAGGGGAAGTTAATAGGACGATCGGAAATGGTCTGACAAAAACTTATTTTAAGATCGCAAAGAAAACGAGAATCAATACTAGAAATTGCGTCGAGAGTTCGCCGCTAAATAGTTGAATGCGCGAAAAGTAACCACGTACCAAATAAAAAAGCCCCAAATTCTTGGGGCTCTTTTATCTTAAATTGGACTAGATACTTTATTAACCAATAAGCTTAAGAGCGTTAGCACCTTGAGCATTCGACTGAGAAAGAACCGCAGTACCAGCATTAGTAAGAATACTAAGTTTGGCGTTCTTCGCAGTTTCTGCAGCGTAGTCAGTATCACGAATTCTAGAGTTAGCAGCGTTTAAGTTCTCACTTGAAACCTGTAAGTTCTGAATTGTTGATGTCAGACGATTTTGAACCGCACCAAGTTCTGCTCTTTGACCAGAAACATTTTGGATGGCACTGTCAATCATCTCAAGACTTGCTTGTGCATCTTGCTTAGTACCAACAGTTAGACTGTCAACACCAAGTGCTCCGATTGATGAATTCGTTAACTGAGCATCGTAAGAGATTCTGTCATTGAAATCATTATTGTTGATCCCAATTTGAAAATCATACTTCTCACCAGCTCCGTTTAGAAGTTTCTTTCCATTGAATTCAGTAACCTGAGAAATTCTTTCGATTTCTGATTTTAGGTTCTGATACTCAAGGTCAGTAAACTTTCTTTCCGAATCACCTACTGTGTCTGAAGCGGACTGGATGGCCAGTTCTCTTAGACGGATTAGAATGTTACTTACTTCGTTTAGTCCACCTTCGGCAGTCTGAATAAGTGAAATACCATCGTTAGCGTTTCTCTCGGCTTGATTAGTCGAGCGAACTTGCGCTTTCAACTTTTCACTAATTGCTAAACCTGCGGCGTCATCAGCAGAGCGTACAATTCTTGTACCACTAGACAACTTTCCTAGTGTCTGTGCCTGCTTCTCGTTATTTACGCCAAGGGTTCTTCTTGCTGATAGTGAAGGGACGTTCGTATTGATACGTAGACCCATAGATCCTCCTTGGAAATTGTCGATCCTATTTCCTAGATCTTGCCCCTCACCTTGAGAAGCCTAAGCCTACTGCTATACACATTAATTTTAAAAGCCTGAACACCATGTCCCGACCTAAATGCTTTTCGGGATATTTTTAGAGGTCTTGAGAAAAATTTTCCCTTTTTTTAAAAAAAGTGACCGAGTAAAACGGTCGCCTGTCTTCAAGAAAACTTTATCGAATAATTAATCCCTATAAAGGTGAAAAACCTCAATAAATTGCCCTATTTTGGCGATAAGTAGCTGTATGGGAATGAAGCCGCTAGTCTTTCTCCATCCTCTTTCTGAACGCCTGAATGCCCTGAAGGAATCGTTAGAGGAAACGGCAGAAGCAGAAAATATTGAAATCTTTGAAATCGAATCGATTGATGAGATGAGAGAACTTGCTCCGCACTTAGGACAATTCCTCGCCTTATGCTCGAACCCAAAGCTTTGCTCTCGAATGCTTCAACAAAATACAAGAATTCTTAAAAAAGAACAGTCTAAGGTCATTCTTTTATCTCCAAAGCAATTCCCTAGGAAAATTGTAGATAGACTTAATAAGCTCGGCCTCACAGACTTACTTTTAGATAATGTGGCAGCAAAAACTCTTCAATACAAAGTAAAGCTTCAGCTTCGCTCCATCGTCGTAAAAAAAGATGAGGATGATGAAATTCTTATCAAACATGAGGAAGAGCTTAAGCTTAAAGAAGAGTCATCTAAAGTCGATCAAGGTAAAGCAGATGAAGAAGAGGACCTCTACGGAAGAAAACCTAAAAAGGGATTAGCTGAAGAAGCTGAAGAAAAACCCAAGGAGTACCCGGGCAAGGCCTCCTTGCTTTTAGAAGATATTGAAAACCCGGACAATGTTATTTCCCATGCCGTTGACGAAGAAGAGGAAGTGAACGAGCTTCAGAGCAAAAGCAAGACCATTGCTGACTTAGAAAAATCTGCAGAAGAGAAAAAGAAAAATCTTCCCTGGCATAAGGCGAAAGAAGAAGCTAAGAGAAGTGGGTCTAGTGTAACTGAAAAAATCGACAATGTTTGGAGCAGTCAATCAAACAAAGGCCCAAATCTAAAAGAAAAAGAAGAATCTGAGCTTGAGGGTGAATCAAGTACAGACAAATTAGAAAAAGAAAGAAAGGGAAAAATAAACGAAAAAGAAGCTGCTATTGAAACTCACTGGGAAGGTGAAGTTCTCGATTATACCAAAAAAGAAAAAGACTACGGTGAAGAAGAAAGTTTCTATGAAGACAATATCAAAGGGCATTACGAAGGAGAAACAGAAGGAACAGATGAGCTAAATGAAGACTTTGAAACGGCGGAGTCTTCGTTTAAAGAAGCTGATAAAGAAAATATGGTCGGTGTCTCTGACGTAGAGAAGAAAAAAGATCGACTTCAGGGTGATACGGTTAAGGAGCTCATTCAGCAAGACAATCTTCAAACTGAAACAGACGGCACGGATGAGTTTGAGGGTGAAATGCATAGCTCCGGAGAAAACACCCAAGCCAAAGAAGCCTCACTTTTGAAGGCGGATTTTGAAGGAAGAAATAAGATTGATGATGAGCTAAATGCAAGTCTAGAAGAAGAGCGTTCTCATAGTAATAAAGATTCAATGGATCTAAATCCAGATTTAAATAACTGGGAGGAAGATGATCTTTCTGCTGATTCTCAAACTGATAAAAGTGAAACCGATCCCCTCTCAGCAGATTCAAAAATGGATAAGCTTGGAGAAAATCTATCTTCAGACTCAAATGGAACTGACAATAAAAGTTCAGAGCTCTTGCAAACAAGAGGAATTGGACAATCCAAAGAAGAGCTAGAAAAGAAGAAAGAAAAAGAGAATGCTCTTCTTAAAAAAATACAAGAAAATAGAAAAAAGAATGCTCCTAAAAAAATCGATGGTCATATGCGCTCCCCTTCAGCAAAGAAGAAGAGTGAAGAAGATAAGTATGAAAAGCTAGAACCATTAACTCCACGACAAAGCGACCAAAAAGAAAAGGACTCCACCAAGACTGGCGAATTTGCTTCTGATCAATTTGAAAACGATGCAGGTGAATCAAATACTGACAAGCAAAATAACGATGATATGTTTGGGCAGAGCACTCCTGATCAAATGTTAGAAGATATGGCCGGAGATTCAGATGTCGACAATCTGGGCGACGATCATATGGAGGGCGATACAAAGCCCGATGAGCTCCATGGTGATACTTGGGATAACTTTGGGAAGCAAGTTAGTCTGGATGTTGAAGATGATGAAGAGGAAAAAAGAAAAAAGCGACTTGAAGAATTATATGAGTTAAAGAAACAAAAATTGGCGGAGCTTGCTGAGAAAGAAAGAAAAAGAAAAGAGGCTCTTGCAAATGAAGAAGACCTCTATAAAAAGGACCGAGACTGGGATGAGAAAACCCTCGATATGGAGCATTCAAAAAACCATAGCGAAATAGAAATGGCCTCTGAAGTTCAGTATGGCTCAAATGGTACCGAGAACTTAGATGCGGTTAGGTATGAGAAATCCGATCATTATGATGAAGAAGTCTTAGCTGAGAGGCAAAAATATAAGAATGAAGAAATAATTATAGACCCAGCAGAGCTCTCTGAAACGGAAAGGGAGCTACTCCACTCTATGAAAGATTGGGGCGAGCAAACCATCAACTACAAAAAAATAAAAGCCGGGGAAGATGGAATAACAGTCAGCAGAAAAGGCTCTGAAGCGGAAAGTGAATTTCTAGTTAGAGAAAGAGAGCTGGAGAAAACGGAAAAAGAATACGCCGGAGCTATATTAGAAGGAGACCTCGAAGACGAGAACGAGAACGAAGAAGAAGGAGAAGAAGTCATTCATCCTGATTCAAAAGGTTTAGAGTCTATCGTTCAAATTCTAAATTCCTATTTTACTAAAGATATTATGCCAAGTGATATTTTATCGAAAACCTGTACTTTGGTTAATAAAGAGCGGGGCTTTGGAATCACATCTTTTTTCTATCGAGCACATAAGTCTCAAGAATTTAATGAGATTTTAAATGGCCATGAAACGCTTAGCTCCGGTGAAAAGCTTGCTCAATGGAATAATTATAAGCAAGAAATGATTTCCACCTGGACTAGCTTAAAGCTTCCTACTTGGAGTGATAAAACCTTCCAAGATGATAAGATTTATTTTTATTACCCCTACTTTGAGGGTGTAGATCACTTAGGTTTTGCCATTGTTAGCTTTAATAATGGAATGAAAGCAGAAAATGCAAATAGAATAGAGGTTACCCTGGAAGCGGCCAGGGCCGTTTATTTAAGCCAACGACATAAAGAAAATGGAGAAGCGGCCATATATAATGAGCTAAAAGAAGCCCCTCCAGAAGAAGTTCTACCCTTCACCCTCGGAGATTCTCCCCAGCCAGGGCCATCAGCAGAGCCACAAAGACGCTATATGGAGGCCTCAGATAACTTGATCCTCCTTGAGAAGCGCAAGGCCCAAAAAGAAGAGGAAAAGAAGAAGGCAGAAGAAAATAAGAAACAGGGAGGTTTTGTTAAAAACCTCTGGAATAGGATGTTTGGGTAATGAAAGAGATATCAGAAAACGAACTATTTGAAATTGGAATTGAGCACTTAAGAGATGTTGAGGTCTTCCCTTTTCATTTATATGTCTATAACCCAAGTAAAAAATCTTTCCATCTCTATCTCGACGCCAACACTCCCCTTACTGAACAAAAGCTAACTTTTATCCAATATATTCTGCAAAGAAAAGGTAGACTTGCTATTTCCAATAAACAAAAGTTGACCTTTCTTGAGCATATGGATTTTAGTGAAGCTGATATTCCTTCTTTAATGACTGAAGAGGTACAAGAGCAAGAAGAGATTAAGACTAAGGCAAATATTGTTATCGATTTTGATTTTGAAGATGAATTTATCGAAGCAGATAAACTTAACGATCATATGCGCTTAATCCAGGCCATGCGAGAAGAAGTACTAGGGTTAAGTCAGAAAATTTCTCATACAGTAAGTTTAGCGAGGTACTTTGTAGAGCATTTGGCCACAGAAGATAATCTTATAAATAGAACAGTGGCCCTTTCCTACTTTTTAACAAAAGAATCAAAAATTACTGATTCAAAGAGTTTAGCGGATATTGTTGTAGCGGCTTATTTATATCATTTGGGCTACACCCAAATGGATATGAAACTAAGCTCCTCACCGCAACTCTTAATGGGTGATCGAATGGCCCATGAGCATAAAAAACATCTTGGGCTTTCACAGCATTTGATTAAAAAATCTGGGATTGATATTTCCATGCGTTGTAAAAAAATTATAAACGAGCACCACGAAAGAACCAATGGAGACGGTTACCCCAATAGTAAAACCAAGTATCAAATCGAACCCCTTGCCCTTATCTTAGGTTGCGCTAGTCATTTGATTGAATATTCTATGGGAAAGATTGATGGAAGAGAGCAAATGATCTTGCCTTTGATAAAGCTATTAGAAAAGGGAGACCGCAAGCCTGGGCTCGAGGTAGACTTTGGAGAGAGTCTAATGGAGAACCTCATTTCAATTGTTAAATCCGAATTTAAGGAAGAGGCAGCTTAGTGGCCGTTAAGGGTAGCACTAAAATTCTTATCGTCGATGATATGCCGACCTCAAGGCAGGCCGCGAGAACTCTACTCCATCAAATGGGACTTAAGAAAACCACTGAAGTCACGAATGGTGAAGCGGCCCTAGAAAAACTTAGAAGTGATAAGTTTGGTTTAGTTCTTTGTGAATTAAAAGTGGAAAAGCTTAATGGCTTAGAGCTGGCAACGGTGATGAAACAAACTAACGAGCTAGCGAAGATTCCATTTATATTAATGACAGGAGATACTAAAAAAGACCTAATTCTAAAGGCCAATCAAATTGGTGTAAAAAACATTCTGGTAAAGCCATTTAGCCAACAAAGTTTAACAGAAGTGCTTATAAAGGTTTTTAATTAAATTCGCTGAAGGGGTGTTTATTGGATCCTTCCCACTGATTTAAGGCAATATCAAGTTCAGGCTCATCATTCTTTTTATATCGTACGTCAATTTGAGCATAAGTAAGTCTTGCATCTTCGCCGCCTTTACCAAAGTCCATATGATACATCTTTGTCCAGGTTCCAGTATTAATAAACATTTTTCCGTTAGCATAGGTTCTAAAAACTGGCTCGTGAGTATGTCCAACAATTAGGGCCTGAATATCATCCCTTTCACTTATCTCGTCCATTGTTAGTTCTTCATAGTCTTTCCATAAGGCGAGCTCTTTTCTGACCATTGCCAGTAGACTTTGAATTGATTTAGTTTGTTTAAAAAAAGCAATACAACGGACCATAATAAAATAGTAGGCATTGGCCAAGCCAAAACGAAGCATATAGAGAGTATCAAAAATAAAACCATGAATCAGCATACTCTTAATTGGCCTAACTCCATTGATCCAATGCCTTTCTTCTTTAAACTTATTAATAATCCTTGTAACGTAATAGGATCCCCATGGAGGCAGAAAGTATTTTTTTCCATTTTCATCTTCAATTATACTCTCTTTAGGATCGAATTGGTGAGCCACTTCATACTCATGACCATGTTTTAAAACAACGCCTTTAACTGGTACATATTCAGATTGATCAAATCGAAATTCAAATTTCTTCTGTGACTCCTCACTCAATCGGTTAAGAAGCATTTTTTGTAAAGATTCGAAAACAAACTCTGCATCATGATTTCCAATTATAAAAACTGCTGACTTTTTCTTTTGTTTTAAAAAGTCACTAATGGCTGTGATGACTTCGGGATGCGCATCTAGGATCATCTCAAGTTTTTTTAGGGAAGCCTCTTCACTCCAGAATTCATCGTCGTAATATTTCACAAAAGGAACTGCGAGAAGATCAAAAAGGTCACCGTTTATAATAAGCTTAACTTCTCTACCCGCATACTCTCCCGTTGAGTAGTATTCTAAAAAGTCCACTAGCTCTTTGTCGTAATGAAAGTCCTCTAGATAGTTTCTTCTTTGATTGACGATAGCACCTGCACCTAGGTGGACGTCAGAGATAATGATAATTGATCTATCGACCTTATCCTTTCGGAGGAATCTCATATGGTCTACTCCCGGGGACAAGCTCTACTTTTTGAAATGGTGGTGAAACAGGTACAAAGTAAAATGTTTCTCTTTTATTAAGTAAATTTAATTCGACTGCTTTAAATTTTCCTGGATTTACTGAAATATATTTAATTCTCTTTCCTGATTTCCTTGTCAGTTCAAAGATTCCTTTTACAAGGGTCTTATTCTCAATGATGACACTCGTCTTTTGATCGCTGTACTTCTTTGGGGCGAGGACTTTAATTCTCTTTTCAAATACTCTAACGATAAAGGCGTCTGAACGCTCATAAGCATGGGCCTTTACGAGGGAGCCAATAGTGATTAACAATATAAAAGAGAACTTCCACATACTCCTATCTTACCGAATTTACGAAGCATACGCCTTTAGCTGGTAAGCTTTGCCACTTATTAAATCTCCTAGTCCGTTTCTTTAGACCTTAATTCACCTGACCGAAAAGCTTTAAGGAGGCATTTATGCTGAACTACTTCAAAAGAAAGACTAAAACAATCAACCAAAAACGCTCAGAAATAAAAGAGGCTTTTTTTAAAAGCCCACATCATAATTGGATTAGCGAGGATCGATACATTAAAAGAGCCTTTGCCTTTCTACTTGATAATCTTAACGAAGAAGCCATTAATTTTTTATACCCCAATAAACAAGAAGCATTTTTTATTAAGGGAAATGGAAGGCTAGGAACAGCACTAGGTGCTAAGAAAAACACACATCTTATCTTGGTTTATCCTGATCTCATAAAGATGCTTACTTCAGGTGCCCCCTTAATGGGTGTGGCCGTATTGGCCCACGAGCTTGGGCATATTGTAAAAGGTCACTCTTTCAAAGTCATCGATCCCCTTCAAGCTCAATGTGAAGCCGATGAGTTTGCATATGAAATGGGTCTAGGTAATGAACTTCAGGAAGTTTTGATGGATCAAAAACCAAACCTTGAGACGAGAACAAGAATAGCTCGTCTCACAAGTTTGATCCTTACTAAAAGGAATTAATAGTTATTCGAAGCACACTTCTTTTGTTGCTACTCGGTCATCATCAAGGTCATCTGAGTGTTCTGAACTCGTGGCCGTGAATTTAAAATGACATTTTCCACCAGGGCAAATATCTTTTTTAGGAATAATAAATTTTAGAGTATCTCTTCCTTCTGTCCGCTTCGCTCTAAATTTCATGTCATAAAGATGGGCCCAATTAAAATCATAATGATCCTCTCCATCGTGAGCATAGTGAGCGACACTCTCTACGTCTGCGAGACCTCCATCTGGGGCAACGGCTTCTACAAGACAAGGAGCGTGCCATCCATCAACTGGATCTAAGATTAAGTTTTCATGAAAATCAAACCCAATAAAGCCACCCATCTTTGGTGAAAGAATATACAGGTCATAGTACCTTGGGTTTGAACTAAAACCGGATAGACCTGGATTGCGAGCCTCCATTTCAAAAACAATTTTACTTCCCTTATGCCACATACATACTTTTGTATAATCAAGTTCACTAAGAGTATTTAATCCACCAAAAATCCAATCATTGATAGGGTCATTGATACAGACTTTTTTCTTTGGTTTTACATGACATTTGGGAGTGGTAAGGGCATTCGCATTTGTAAAAAATAACAAAGCCAATAGGCTTGCTAATAAACATTTCATAAGACCTCCGATTATTCCCCTATTCTCTCAGATTTTGATTTTTTTTCATCCGAGAGAAGTAGTCAGGAAAAAAGGTCTAAACTAGCTCTGCTGTATTTTTTAGGAAGAACATCTTCTTGGCCGTATACCAAGCAATCATTAGATTGAGCAGGTAAGAGTCCTTATGGAGAATATAGAGTAGATCGTACTTAAGTTTATCCATAGCTGTAGCATCGTAAACACAAGCTATTTGAGCTAAGCCAGTAATACCAGGCTTCACATTTTCTCTTACTCTATAATTAACAATATCTTTTACATAAACATTAGTAAACTCAGGTCTTTCAGGCCTTGGACCAATAAAAGACATTTCACCTTTTAAGATATTGATTAGCTGCGGCAGCTCATCTAGGTGAGATTTTCTTAAAAATGCACCTAGCTTTGTAATCCTAGGGTCACCATCCCAACTTAAGGTGATACCTGTATGTGATTCAGCATTTTGAATCATTGTTCTAAACTTAATAATTTCAAAATTCTTTCCATTCTGTCCAACTCTAACCTGCTTATAAAGGATTGGACCTTTAGATGAGATTCTAATGGCAAACGCTGTCGCGATCATAATGGGAGAAAAAAGAAGAAGTAAAACTAAAGCACAAACATACTCAAATGCGTCAACGAGAAGATCTTTTTTATGAGCAGTTGGGTTAATTCGAGCTTTATTAAAAAAGGTATTAAAAAGTGGATTTCTCCAAGAAATAGTGTCGTCCACAACTTTGAAGCTTTTGCCTCTTAAGCTTGGAGAGATAATATTTTCACCTTCAATGATACTTTTCACGTTTCTGGCCTTGCTATATTTAGATTGGGCAGTTTATAGGCCAAAAAGACTACTGTTGGAACAAGAATGAAGAGACCGTGAAAATTTTAGAATTCCGTGAAATTATTACAGGCTAATTGAGAAGGTTTGATACATGTTTTAAGAGCTCTCCCTTAAATTTAGAGTAAGCTCCTTTATTTCTTGCGGTAAAGGGCTCTTTACCTTGGTAAAGGCTATGTGTTTTCAATACTTTACTAAGCCATTTTTTAGCCACTTTCCTAAAGAGCTCATTCTTTGGGTTCTTCCTTTTTACTAGCTTTTCAAGCAAGAGAAGTAGTCTATAGTCCTGCAGCCCTTCGGCTGAAAGCTCTAGCTTTAAACTAGGAGCCAGGCTGCCGTCGCTTCTTGGATAAACCATAGCAATTTCCGACTCCCTTCCGTCTAGGTCAAAATAGGGATAATTATTATAGGCTGCCATATGCCAGTCTAAGTAATGGGATAAGCCTTCCTTTTGAGCAGCAAAAAGCATGGGACCAAAGCCAAAACGAGGGTCATCTAAGGCCCGAGGGGTACCGTTATAGGCTCCCCATTTCTGGTTTTTCATCTTACCTAATGATTTGTTGAAATTCGCGTAAAAGCCAAAATCAAACATATTATTGAGTTCTTTGAGCTCTTCTACTCCTGTTTGAGTAAAGCCACCTAAACGAAGTGTCGGGTAGTTTGCTTTTACAAATTTTGCAAACTCCAGGTCAGATTTAATCTTATCTGAATAACCTCCTGCCTCGTCACTAAAAGTATAAACAATTTGAGTGTCTAATTTTTTAAGCCCTGCCTCAAAGGGGGCGAGTAATTTTTTATGGTTACTCTGTTTAGTTTTTTTATCGTAGTCATAAAGGTCATCAAAATATTCACTAGGAAACTCTCCCCCATAAGAAAAATATGGACCCTTAAAGCCGTATCGATTTGCTTTTCTAAGAAGCTGCTCAAGTGGCCTAAAGTCCAGGCTCCAGTCTTCTCCGTCTTTTACAATGGGAACTTTAGGTAGGCCTGAAAAGCTAGTGAATCCTCTTTTTGAAAGTATCTTTAAGGCCTTATCCCTATATAGCCATCTAAGTTTTTCATAGCCTTTGCCACTAAAATAAGACTTTTGAAGAGGATCTAGACCCAAAAAACCTACCGGGAGCATAACTTCTGGCAATTTTTTAGACTTAACTCTGACCTCTATGGGAACCTGTAACTCTTCTTTATTAAAATTAACTTTTAAAAAACCAGAATAAAGTCCTGTTTTAAGATTTTTAGAAATTGGAATTTCAAGAAGAATATATCGACTCTCATCTTTTGGAACAAGAAACTCACCACCATGGTCCGCTCTAAAGTACTTACCACCTAAGAGGTAAGTTTCGTGGTTTAAATTTTCTGAAATAAAGCTATTCATTAGCCTCGATAAAACTATGTCCTTTCCGGAAATTTGATCTCCTTTTTTGGTCTTAAGCTTACTAAGCGAAAGTTTAAACTTCGTCTCACTACCTACCCCGTGAAACTGAATTAGCTGACGAAGACGCATAGACTTAAGACCCAGAAATTTAACCTGAGTCTTGACTGGCTCTCTATAATCCTTTGGTTCTAATCGAGAAGACAAATTAACTAAGGCCACATGCTTTTTTCGTTTAATATTTTTACCTAGTTCTCTAGGGGGAATACTTCGAATAATCCTTGAATAAGATTTCTTTTGGTACTCCTCAAGGTTGGCAAGAAATTCTTGTCCAATCTTAGTATTCTCCTTTTTAAACAAAATAAGACTATTTAACCCAATGCTAGAAGCATCTCCTTCAAATCCAATATCGAGATAGCCTTCATTCACAAAAACTTCTTTTACGTAGGGGGAAAAGATTCTTTTTAAATATAGATCAAAAGGGTGGTCTCCAATAACAGGCTCAGTTTCTTCGAAAATTAAGTAATCATATAAATAGTCCTTTCCAAAGGACCGCGACTCCTTAAATGCCGGTAGCCCTTGAAGGTAGATGGTCCTGTTTCTCCAAAAGGGCACGTCCCAGTAGCCCATGCTATTTATATTTAAATGAATTTGATAGCGTCCATTTGGTAGCTTTATTCGAAAGCTTCCCTCTGTCATCGAAATGCTATAGCGATTCAAAGTATCTGCGTAAACGGAGTCCTGCATTCTCCAAAATTTTGGTTTTACAAAACCAAAGCCTCTTTCATTACGGTAAAGACTTTGGCTTGTCACAGGAGTAAAGCCCGGCATGGCGTTTTTTGGATGGTTTGTAAAATCAAATGCTAGGATTTCTTTTGGTAGCACTGGACTTTCATCTGAACTCAAGCGGATCTTATCTAAAAGAAATTTTTTGGTTGTTGGAATTTTATTATCAGGGTCAACGACCACAAAAAATTCCTTTAAATTTTTTAAATCAAGACTTCTTTTTAATTTATGTGAGCCTCTCTCTCCTACCCACTGTTTTAAATTAAAAGATAGTGTATTCCAGCCTGAGGCTAGTTTTGTCTTATGGTTTAATTTACTCCAATAATTATTAGAACTACTATCTCCGAGCACAAGATAAAATTGAACGGATCTATCCAGAGGGTTATAAATATCAAGCTCAATATACTCAAAGGCTGACCAATCATTGGCGGGCAATTTTTTTAAATCAAAATTATAGTACTGCCCTTGATTTAATTCAGCAGATCTAATTCCATCTGTATATTTTTTAGAATTAAAGCTATTAAAGGGGTGTCCCTTTTCTAATTCTTCTTGAGATTTTTCAAAGCTAAATAGCTCCATTCCTCTTAATCTTGTACTAGGGATTGCTTTTTCAGAATTCAAATATTTTTGGAGGGATTCTTTTTTAAGAGGAAATCTTGTTAGTAGCTTATCACTACTTCCTTTTACTTCAGGTCTTAAAGTAATATCATCTATCCATACTCTTCCAGGAACTTTAAGCCGAAACCATAAATCAAGACTACCATTACTCGTAACTTTTACTTTATATTTAATTTGGGACCATTCACAGCTTCCGTGGACATCCCTAAAGACTGACTCAATCCCAGATCCATTGTCATAGAAGTGCCAAAGAGCATCTCCTTGCGCTGGAAGCTGAACCTCAAACATTTTTATCCAAGCGCTAAACTCATAAACTCCGGGCTTAAGGTTTTCTAAATAATAATGGGCCGTCTTCTCATCCCCCCACTGGGCCGAAAGATAAAGGCTTCCATCATTTTTACGTCCCTCTTTTTTACTATACTGACCTTCACCCTTACCATAAAAGGCCCAGCCCTCGGCTCCCTTATCAAAATTAAATTCGGAAATACTATTTCCATAAGATGAAAATGCAAATAAGAACGCGAATATGCTAAGATTAAATTTGAAAATAAACATCATCTTTATTATACGGAATAATCAGTTGGTATGTACAAATCACTTAAGATAGCTTTTCTAACAATACTAAAGTACTCGGGTATCTTTCAGTTCTGTCGCTGGAGAAATATGGGACGACCTAGAATTATCTGTTATCACGGTTTTAATATCTTAGATGAATCTAGCTTTATTCCAGGAACTTTTATAAATCAAAACACCTTTGTTAATCGAATTAATTTATTAAAGTCGATGGGGGCTCATTTTATTAAATTGGATGAGGTTTTCAATGAGCAGCTCCCCGAGCTTCCGGTTATTTTAACCTTTGATGATGGCTTTGTTTCCACACTTACTGAAGGTCTTCCAATACTGGAACAATTTGACCTTCCAGCGACCCTTTATGTCACAACATATTATCAACAAAAGCAAAATCCTATTTTCAGGCTTCACCTACAATACCTGCTCTGGAAATCTAGTGAGGCTAATGTAAACTGGCAGAAATTTTCGATGAACCTCCCTTTTTCAGGAGAAGAAAACTTAAAAGGTTCCCAAAAAGTTTGGAAAGTTATTGAGCACTTCGAAACGAAGGAAAGCGAAGAGACCAGGGAGAAGTTTTTAAGGGAATTTGAAAAGCAAATTGGAGTTGCTTTAAATAGTGAACAGAGGAAAAAGTCCTTCACCATAGCTTCAGACAATGAACTTGCTGTTGCTCAGAGTTCAAATTTTGATTTACAGCTTCATACTCATAGACACCGGCTTCCAACTGAAAAAGATGAGTGTCAAAAAGAAATTTTAGAAAACAGAGAGATTCTAAAAAATTTTACGCATAGTAGCTTGGAGCATTTTTGCTATCCATCAGGTATTTATGATACCAGGCAGTTTCCATGGCTTGAAGAAGTAGGTGTAAAAACAGCGACGACTTTACTCCCAGGGATCGTTAAAAAAAGCTCCCACCCTCTCGAGCTACCAAGAGTTCTCGACAGTGAGGCCATTAGCAATATTCAATTTGAAGCTGAGATTTGTGGTGTTGGTGATTTATTGAGAAAAATTAAGGGCCTATTTATAAAACAGGCCCAAGAACATAGCTTAACCTAGAGTGCAATTATCAAGACCGCTATTGTAGAAATTAAACTAGCAACCTGTAAGGTTCTTTCCCAGAACTTATCCCAAAAAGTCTTCTTTTCGGCATTCAAAAAGATTACATCGTTTGGATAGATAGCAGGAATTGATTCCATTTTTGTTATATCAAAATGAAGCTTTACTAGCCCATTTGGTCCCCTTCTAATTACATAAGACTCATCGTAATCGATATTAGAGATGGTTCCACCAGTTTTTGAAAGATAATAAAAAAGTGAAGCGTTACTTTGAAATAATGTCTTCCCTGGCTGCAATACCCCACCTAAAACTGTCACGAATGGAAGCTCACCTGAATTGGCCCCTTCATCCATTCTCGTAATAAAAAGAGTATCTCCCCCTGTCCAAGTGGGAGACTTTCCAAAAAAGTTGGATTGAAAATATTGATTTAGTGAGATTGAATATTTTTTACCTTGTTGTCTTAAGGCTGCCACAAAGAAGTCCTTAGACAGATCGCCTTTAAGCCCACCTGCTTGATCAATAACCTTATCGATTGAATCGTTTCTCTTAACCAGATAACGTCCAGATTTTTTTACCAGACCTCTAACCTCAACCCAGTAATCTCTTCTAGAAAGTGAAAATCGAACGTTTTTAACTCCACGTTGGAAAAACTTTTGATATCTTTTAGAGACGGCCTCTTTTAGCTTTTGAAAAGACATTCCAGTAGCATTAATTGTTACTTTATAAGGAAGTCTTAAAACACCATCAAAGCCAGTTCTAAATTTTCCACGAAGCTTGTCATCCGAAGGATGATACAATGTATAAAGATGACCTGGGGCCACAAGTCCTTTTAGCTGAACAAAGGTCGGTATATCATCAGGGGTCGCAAGATTGCTCTTTGTTCCAGACCCAAGTTTTTCAGATCGCATTAATTGGTTATACTTTTGATAAGCCACATCACTTTTATTACTTGAAGCACATCCTAAGAGGCTTAAAAGCATGCCAAATACCAAGATAATATGAAGCCTTCGGTCCATATTTGATCTCCTCAAAATTAATTAGTTTTCAGTTATTTATACGTCCAACGTTACCAGATTCAATAGAATTTTCAATACCTTATCCTTTTTACATAGTGATAAGATAGACCTGTAGCGAGGCATGGAAGCTTGGTAGATTCGCTTATTGATAGGATTAAAGGCATATGAAGATACTTCACGTAGTACAGTTTCTAGGAGTCGGTGGGCTTGAAAAAGTCCTCGAGCTATTAATTAATGAGCAGGTCATGCTTGGGCATGAAGTGGAGCTTTGCGTATACGATCATAATCAAGATTGGGTTGAAAACTTTAAAAAGAAGGGAATTAACGTATCCACCGAATATTTAAAAAAGCCTGGATATGACTTGGGTCTTATAAAATTTCTTAAAATGAAAATTCAGGGCTTTGATCTTGTTCACACCCACGATCTAAACCCGATGATGTATATGGGTCCCATAAAATATTTAAATTATCTTCTAGGTCATCCCATGCCAAAGCTGGCCCATACAACCCATGGCATGGAGCATATAGATCAAGAACCACGCACTATACTCTATGAAAGATTTATCGCGACTGCCGCCGATGCAGTCATAGGAGTTAGCCCCGCAATTTGTAGATACTACGAAAAAAGCTTAAAGGTGGCCCCTACAAAAATTTTTAGGATCGATAATGGGACCCCGGTTCCAGAGGAATTACCTCCCTTAGGCGCAAATAAAGAGGCTGTTGAAAAAAGGTTTAACCTCCCAGTGGGAAAGAAAATTTTTTCTACCGTAGCAAGAGTCGTTCCTCTTAAGGATCAGAAACTCTTATTAAATGCCATGTCTAGTTTTCCTAATGCACAACTCCTTGTAGTGGGACCATCTGGGAATGATGAGTACTACGAAGAGTTAAAAAGAATTTGCCCGGAAAATGTTTTCTTAGTTGGAGGACAATCAGATATCGAAGAAATACTACTGGGTTCTGACCTCTTTTTATCGGCATCCCATCACGAAGGTATTCCAATTTCGGTTTTAGAAGCTCAGGCATCGGGACTTCCCTGCTTACTCTCGGATATTCCAGGGCACACGGGATTTAAAAAAAATTGGCCCACTGAAGTTGCCCTTTATTTTAAAATGAAAGATCTAGAAGATTTAAAAAACAAAATTGAGCTCTTTCTTTCCCATAATTTTATTGAGGAAGAAATTCGAACAAACGCTTATAATATGGTCAAAGAGAAATACTCATCTAAGGCCATGGCCCGCAATTATCAAACAGTCTACGAGGGACTATAATGCTTAAAAAGTTAAAAGAAGGACATTGGCCGATTTTCTTACTTTCAAGTATTTCTTCGTTTACAAATCTTTTTCTACCTATAATTCTCGTTCGTCTCCTCTCTACAGAGGATATCGGCTTTTATAAAATCTTTTTTATTCATATGTCCGCAATCCCATTTATCTTTTTGTTAGGCGGACCCATACATTCTGTTTATTACTGGGTAGGAAAACCTGAAACTGAAAGAATGAAGTATGTTCAATCTAGCTGGTGGTTAACGGCGCTCTTATCCCTCTTAGTGATGCTTATAGGGTTTCCCCTGGCAGGACTTATTTCAAAATGGTTAGACTTTCCTCTAAAATATACCCTACTTTTCATTTTTTCAGGTGCCCTCCCTCTTGTAAGTAGTCATTTTGGTGAATCGACTATAGCTCTTGGCAATAGAATTAAAGGCTCACTTTTTCAAACCTTTTTTGAAGTAGCTAAGGCTATAAGTTTTATTTTTATAGCTTGGAAAACAAGAGATATTGGCTATGTCTTTATTTCTTATGCCACTATCTATTCTATTAAGTTTCTTGCTTCAACACTTATAGGCCTTAAAGATGGAACCATGTCTTTAAATTTCGATAAGAAAAGACTTGTCGAGGTGTGGAGCTACTGCTTACCCATATCAGTTTCTGGTTTACTAGGTTTTTTTGTAGATAAAATAGATCTCCTTCTACTATCTAGCTATCTAAGCGCGGAGAACTTTGCTTTTTATTCCATGGGCTGCCTAGTTATTCCACCTTTGATAATCTTAGACATGTCAGTACAAAAAGTCTTAATTCCAAAGCTTTCAGATCAGTTTCATAAGAGTGAATTTAAAGTGGCGGGAGAACATTTTAGAAAGGCCGTAAGTGATACCGGATTTTTAATCATTCCCGCGATCTTTGGATTGATTTTCTTTGCCGAGCCTATTGTTACCTTACTCTATACAGAAAAGTATCTATCCTCAGCCCTATATCTAAAAATATTCGCCATTGGTTATTTGCAATATATTATTCCTCACGACGCGGTTCCAAGGGCCACGGGAAATAGTGGCTGGATCTTAAAAATTTACCTTTTTACGACTCCCATTTCCTTAATTGGTGTGTATTTTGCGGTAAAAACGGGAAGAGCCGATCTGGCCTTGGCAACGGCCATCGCTCTTAAGTTTTTGCCAAAGCTTTTTGGAATTCTTTATTCGAAAAACCTAATGAACTGGAGTTGGGGAGAGGTTTTCCCTTACCTAAGAATTTTGATATATGCAGCCGTATCCCTAGGACTTTCGCTAATTAGTCTAAGCCTTAAGCCACTGTTTAGCTCAGGTTTAGTCTGGTTTTTAGTTTGCGCACCTCTCTTTGCGATTATATATTTAAGTACTCTGTATAAGCTTAGGAGCCGTCTATGAACTTGAATATGAAGGTCATTCAGCTTTTTGTACCAGGTCCAATGGGTGGGGCTGAGAAAGTTCTATTAAGCGGTGTTAAGGCTCTTAAAGACTTAGGTTTTGAAACGGAAATTTGGGTGATTCAAGAGTACCGTGTTCCCTATTGTGCAGACGACTTTTTAACAGAAGCAAACGAACTTGGACTTAAGACAAAGGTTTTTATTTGTTATTCAAAATTTGACCGCAAGTTAAAAAAGGGTCTTACTAAGAAATTGATAGAAGCAAACCCAGCTATCGTTCATGCCCACGGTTTTAAAGCAGCTCTTTATGGTCATTTATGCTCACCAAAGGCCGCTAAGTTTTTAATCACACATCATGGGATAACCAGTCATACCTTAAAGGTGAAAATTTACGAGGCCATAGAAAAATGGACCATGAAAAAAGCCCATAAAGTCATCGCCGTAAGTGAAATGATGAGAATTGACTTAGAAAGAAGAGGTGTTCCTGCCCATAAGATTCAGGTTGTAGAAAATCTCTTATCAATGAAAGTCACACCAAGAGAGACTCCGCAAAATAAAGAACTTGAACTGGTTTATGTTGGCAGGCTTTCTTTTGAAAAAGGTGTACATATCTTAATTAAAGCTCTTAAGAAGCTTCCTGTTCTTATCCCCTTTAATCTCGTCATAGTAGGAGATGGGAAAGAGCGGGAAAACTTGGAAGAGTATACGGCTGAATTAGGAATTCAAGATAGAGTTCAGTTTGTTGGTTTTCAAAAGGATGTTAAAAAATTCTTAAAAAAAGCCGATGCCTTAGTGATCCCAAGCCTTAGAGAGGGACTTCCCATGACCTTAATCGAGGCCTGCTGTATGGGGCTTCCTGTAGTGGGATCAAGAGTGGGAGGAATTCCTTTATTAGTGGAAGATGAGCACAACGGATTGCTCTTTAAAGTAGAAGATGCAGACGAGCTTTCTTTAAAACTTAGAGTCTTAGATGATGAAAAACGCCTATACTTAGAAAGGGCCTTAAAGGAAAGCGAAAAATTTCTTAAAAGGTTTAGCCCGAATAATTGGGCCGAGAATACTCTAGCAGTTTACAATAGTTCTTTAAGCCATAAATAAAAATTTTTCCCAACAAAACTTTCATCAAATTTCTTAGCGATCCTTTGACGATTAAATTCAAAGTTTTCTTTTGAATTTACTTCACTATCTAAATTATTTAAAAGCAAGAGCCATTCCTCTTTGGTTTCAGCTAATAAAACCTTAGATTCATCAAGATCTGCTCCCTGAATACCCATTTTAGTCGTGATGATGGGCCTTCCTTTTGCATAGGTTTCTATGACTTTTATCCTGGTTCCCGAACCATAGCGCATGGGAATAAGAGTGTACTCAGCTAATTTATAGGCATCATCAATATCATCGATAAACCCTTGTACAAGAATTCCTTTTTTAGATTTATAGGCGTTTAGCCAAGAACCATTTCCGCTTCCTACTATTTGAAGTTCGAAGTGTGGATTTTTTTCAATGACCTCATCCCATACATTCTTTAAAAACCACTCTAGGCCATCTCTATTCGGCGGCCAATCTAATTTTCCGATAAATAGGAATCGCCCTTTTATAATCTCTTTTTCAGACAAGGCTGATGAGAAATCTAGACCAAGTGGAACTAGCTCAGAAGGTGTTTTTGGAGCAATTTGTTTAATTTCTGTTAGGTCCTCATTAGAAATAGCAGCTACCGCATCAACTTTCTCTAAGCAGAAATTTTCAAATTTTCTAACTAATTTTGCTTGAAACCCTAGAAACCACTTCATAGGAAGGAAGCTTTCTTCCTTCGCTGCTTTTACCCATAGCTCTTGCTCAAAATTATGTTCCCGAAGAACTACTTTTTTAATATTTGCTGGCCAATTAAATTTAACACCATCAAAAAAGCAAGCCCCTAAATGAAGAGCGTCAAGAACCAAGATATCATAATTTTTCTTTGTAACCGCCTTTTTAACCTCAAGGGAAACCTTTTTGGTTGCAAAGCTAGCTAAGGTCAATGGGGTAAAGGGAGTCATGAGAAAGTTCTTTAAAAAGTTTAAAATTCTTGGAATCTTTTTAGTTGGGTAAACCCTTTGAATTGTCTCTACGGAGCCGATAGACCAATGCTTCTTCAGCTCTTCTTCGTCTCCCTCCTCACCTTCCGGTAAAACAAAAAGACAGTCTATTTTAGCACCGGCTAAAGCAGTATTTTTAAGAAGTCTATCGGTAGCAACTCGAGCTCCGTCCGTGGCCGGTAATGTCCACTTTGGAATCATCCATAAAATCTCAAGTTCTTTATCCATATATGTTTCGTTATTTTTTTAGTATAAAAATAACAACTCCCCCTAGGTATTTTACACCGGGAATATAAGTCATCAAGAGATGATCGATTTTTTCTAAGAAAGAAGGTTTCGGATCCTCACCGTCTCTAAAAAACTTATCGAACCTAGATAAGAAAAGAAATCTTCTCATTTCCATTTTTGGAAAAGTATTTCTTAGTATTTCCACATCAATAGAGTTTAGTTTTCTTTCATCTTCAGTTATATGAAGCTCAAAAGACGCCTCAGTTGGGGCAAATAACTTCACAAGTTTAGTATTTCTAATCCAATCAAGAAATGGCACTTCCAGTGGCTCTCTAAAGATAGCTTGCCCACCCTCTTTTAAAACTCTATGACACTCCACAACGGCTTTAGGAATATCTACATGATGAAGGATATCTACCCCTACGATCATCTCAAAAGTATTGTCTTCATATGGCAGAACTTCAGCTGGTGAAACTTGAAAGTTTCCTTTATCTTTTCTGTTATTGGCCTCAAAAAGTTCGTTAGCTACTTCTACATTGGCCTGGCTTATATCAAAACCTTCTACATCGTAGCCGATTTCAGAAAACCTAAGGGCATTTTCTCCAGGCCCAGACCCAAAATCTAAAAGCTTTTGACCAGGTTGAAAAGAGTCTATGGCCAGCTCATAAGTTGCCCAATAGCTATTCCATGGTCTTCTCTCTATTTTCTTCATTGGACCATGAATTGGAGACATATCAATTTCTCTTTTTGCATCAAAGCTTTGGGCGTACTGGTTATAGTACTCCTGCTCTCTTTTTTGTCTTTCTGATAATCCGTTCATTACTTCAGTGACCATAATTCACCCCATTATGTTCTATCTGTTTCCCAAGTCGCCTCAAGACGACTCGTTAATGTTTTTATTAAGGCAACTAGTGCTGCCGAATTTACGACTATAAAATATAGTGGAATACCTAAAATCTTATTATGCATTCCCATTTTCTCAAAGATAAGAGCCACTAGGGCCGTTAAATAAAAACTTAGTTGCAAAATAAAAATAATCCCAATAAAAAGATTTTCAGGCTCTTGAGCAACACCGATCGTTGTTACGATAATCAAGGCAAGCCCAAACACCGGAATAAGCCATCTTAAAATTTTATGGCTTATAAGCTGAAGACTTGCTACAGGAAATCGCACAGGATTTAAAACCTTATTAGCAAATAGCATTCCTGTCATTCCGCCTCTGATTACTCTAACTCTCATACGCCATTCATTTGAAGATTTAGTCGTCGTTTCCTCATGGCAAATAGCCTCTTCTTCAAAAACAATTCTAAAGCCTTTTTGCACAAACATAAGAGGCTCTGTGAAATCTTCAATAATATTTGCTGGTAAACTAGTGTAGGAGCTTCTTCTAAAAGCGGTCATACACCCAAGCGAGCCTGTCAGGCTTCCCATATAGGTCTGAGCTTTTTTTATGGCCGTCTCGTATTTCCAATAAAGTTTTTGTCCTGCTCCCATTTTTGAGCCTGTTGAATCTTTATACTTTAAATGCCCAGAAACCATACCTACTTCTTCATCGGCAAAATTTCGAACAAGCATCTCAATAGCATTTGGGGCGTACTCGGTTGTACCATCACTAAAAACGATGATTTCATCTAAGATATTTGAGACTGCTATATTTCTGGCCTCAGTTTTTCCAACTCTTCCCTCAACTCTTACGAGCTCAACACCATCTGCTTCGTATTTAGCGACAATTTCATCGGTTCTATCTGTAGACCCATCACTAACGACAATAATTCTAAGCTTCTCTTTAGGATAGGTTAATAAAAGAGAATTCTTAATCTTTTCTTCTATGCCAGCCTCTTCGTTATAAGCGGCAATCATCAAAGCAACATTTGGTCTTATATTAGACTTTTTAACTTGTTTGTTTCTTAGCCTGCCTAAAATTAGAGTTAAAAGCATATAACCAAAGTAGGTATATAAAATTATGAAAAGTAAAACTAGAATCAACGGAGTCATGCTTCCAGCCTCCTAAATCCCGTGGCCCTAATATACTTTCTCGCGTACTTAGGGCCAAAGTCCATTTGATACTGAGTGATAGTAAGAGCAAGTAAAATAGGGGCATACAATAGATAAGCATGGGAGAGGAATGTAATAGTAATTCCGTATCCCACAAGTGAGATAAGATATTCGGGATTCTTCCTTCTAATCCTAAAGCCGCAATAAAGGCCATAGGCCCAGAGGCATAAATAAAAGATAAAAGGAGGAATACCGCCTTCAGATAATACCTGAAGCCAGGCAGAATGCACTTCTCGATGCCCTTCTTCAGAACCGGTCTCCCCGTCTAAAGCATAAGAGCTAAAATGTTCGTGAAAACCCCAATAGCCTACACCAAAGATAGGATTTCTAATTCCCATATTGATTCCGGCCTTCCAGTAGATGATTCGATTTCCAGTACTTCCTTCTAAGTCTGAAGAAGAACGACTTAATTTTCCCATAACAAGGACGCCGCCAAGTAATGAGAGTGCCATGACGAGTGCAATACTTCTGGTACTTCTTAGCCTCGTAAAAAAGAAGGCCCCAAAAAGACCCGCAAGTCCTAAAACAGCTCCTCTAGATTGAGCACCAAAGACTAGGATGGTCATGCCAATGACAGCTCCTAGGGCAAAAATATAATTAAAAGGTCTAAGTTTACTATTTAAGATAAAATAAGCGGTAAAAGGGATGGCGAGAATAAAAATAGCGGCAATATCATTAGAATTCTCAAGAATTCCCACACTAACGAGACGAGCATTTTCTTCTGCTAAAGTACCCATATCTTGTAAATAAGTTTTATAAAAACTAATAATACATTTTTCTAAAATGGCCGAAACAAGTGCTAGCTTTGCTGGTAATATATCTGAAGACTTCTCTATTCCATTTTGGATCAAAATAAAAAGGATCACTCCCTTAACAAATATCTCATTGTACATGGTTAGGGCATCTACTTGATGGCTAGCAAAAAAGGCAGATAAAAACATCCAGACCGCAAAGAGTAGGAACAAAAAGGTTCCTGCATTAAATCTAAAATAGAATTGCCTATTAAGAATCTTATGACCAACTAAGCTTGCCATCACGAGATAAGAAATATCTCTTGGCATAGAGCTCATCATTTGATTATCAAAAGTTTCCCAAGGTCTAGAAAGTAATAAATAAACAAAAAAGCCCACGGCATACTTTGGCCTATAGACTGATAAAGCCACAAAGAATGAAAAACTTAGGGCAAGAAAGACTCCCTCCATTCCCCAAAAACTTAAAAGATAAACAAAGGTCCCAAGAGCAATGCCACCTAAGATAATGGCCATTTCCCCTCGTTTATGTTGATCTTTGTTTTTTGAAATATCACTTAAGTCTGAGAATAAACAAAAACCAAACCCTAACAAGGTTAGGGCAAAGAAAAGCTGATGAAGCTCAATGGTTAGGAGTTTAAGCTCTTCCATTCCTAGTGAATCCTCTTTTCCTCATCAGACTTAATCTTTTTATTTGAAGCTAGTTTATTAACTTTATTCATTTCGGGTAAAATCCCTAAGACTACAGCTCCGTGTTCCTTTGCCTCAAGCACGAGTTGCTCTTCTCTATTTGGCGCCATGACCTCTTTAAAGAAGACAAAGATAAAGGCAAATAAAATACCTAAAATTAAACCAACTGCTGCAAAGAGCTTCTTCTTAGGAGAAATAGGATAAGTTGGAAGCGCTGGCTGCTTAATAATACCAATATAAGATTCTAGTGACCTCTTTTCAACTTCAAGAGCAATCGTAAAGTCGTGGTACTTAGTATAAAACTTTGAAGAAAGCTGTTCCGTAGTGATTTTGTCATTGGTAAATGCCATTGGAGCATCGACTGAATCAACTGGCGTAATACCTTTTGTCTCAAATTCTGTAAGCCATCCTTTAATCACATTTCTTCTATTTTTAAGATTTACAACTTTAGGATGATTTTCATTAAACTGTTTTTGAAGGGCGGCTACATCAGCATTTAGCTTTTTAAGTTCTGATTTAAGAACGTCTGGGTTCTTAGATGCCAAAACATTATTACTTCCTGTCTTTGAAATATTTCTAGCAGCATTAAAAGACTGCAGCCTTTTAATCATAATTCCTTTAACCATTTCAATCGTGTTAATCCTTGTATTGATAAAATGACCCTTAACTCTTTTTAAGGTCTTCTCAACTACCTTTTTAGCTATAAAAGGGTCGTTATGAATAAAAGAAACCTGATAAGATTGACCGCCTGTGGAAAAATAGGAGAAACGATCTCTTAAGAACTGTCTTTCTCTAGCCAGCTCTCTATCAGGAAGGTCTGTTGAGTAAATCTTAAACTCTGTAGCGACAGAATCAATATACTCATCATTGATGGCCTCTTTAACCATAGAGTCGATAGTAAAACGCATTTCAGGAATTTGATAAACCCCTGGGATGATCTCGGAAATAAGAGGGTTCTTAAAGTATTTTGAATATACATTCATTTCAAAATTAGCTTTATATTTTTTCGGCATCCAAAAAGTAAGCTGTACAGAAAATAAGGCCGTAAAAATAACTGTTACTGCAATGGATTTTTTATACTTAAGAATAGTATTAACTAAATCACGTATAATTACTTTATCTGTTCCCATGACTAAGCCTCGTTGTACACAATTCCAATTACTGGAATTTCTCTGTCGATAATTTCATCGGTTACTGGTTTTCTTGAAGTTCCAACTGTCGCTTTAGATCTAACAAGAACTGCTCCATCTGGTTGAATCAGTGGTAGTTTTGTTTTTTCTGATCTTTTTAAGGTGGTAGAATCAAGAAAGACAGCATCATAACTTTTAGATAGCTCTGATAAATAGCTCTCTCTTTTTGTATCAGCTTCTTCTTTGGTCAGACCGTTTAAAAAGCTAAAGTCTTTTGATGAAAGATTATCAATTCCATCAATGGCATTTACTGACTGATCCGTAATAAATAAGACTTTTCTATTATAAAGTTTTGATAGAAGTGGCAGACAATTATTGGCGAAAGTTGTTTTACCTTCCCCTTGTCTATCAGAAGCAATTAATACTTTCTTTGCTCCGCTCACTCTTAGTGAATAATCTAAGTTTTTGGCCAGCTCATGTAGAGCTTCTTGGTTTGACATAAAGTCCTCCGACATCCTAAAAAACACAATTGACGCATTATCCCATTTTTATAGATTCGGTTGTAGGCAGTTTGTAAAATCTATAGGTAAATAAGTTATTGATTTTTAAACAAAAAAGGCCCCAAAAGGGGCCTATTTTATGTATTTTTAAGGACTTAATCTTATTTTAGTGGGGCAAAGCTAGCTTTTGTGGCCGTACCATTTTTCGTATTAAAGGCAAATCCAGTCCACATAGCTTCTTCTTCAGTTCCTCTTAGAGATAGAGAAAGCTTAAGGCTTTCACCATTCGTTAGAGATAAAACTCCCGTTTTAGGGAAGAACTTCCCTTGAAAATGAATTAAAAGAATTCCGTTATTTGAACGAAAAGTAGCTGAGTAAACATTTTTCTTAAAAGTCTTAATCATCAGCTTTCCTTTTACACCGGCAAGCTCACCTTTTAAGGTTCCTAGGATATCTTTTTCAGTTAACTCGTAAGGAGTTTGACCTCTAAAAACTTCGTTTGTTGAAACTTCTTGTTTACCTTCAAAGTTAATTACTTCTGAAGCAGTTGTTTCAATTTTTCCAACGATTGTTCTATTTGTTCTATCAAGTGTGAATTCAAAAGTATTCGCCACATGAGTATTGCTTAAAACCTTTCCACGAACTGTGTTTCCAGCGATTTCAGCATGAGTAAAGCTAAACACTGTACGACGGTACTTTGAGTTAATAAAAGTTACCACTAGGTTCTTGTCACTTGAAGACTCAAGAACAGTAACTTTATCAAATCCAAAGAAATCCTCTGGTAGAACTGACTCGTCAATCGTTACGTTATAAAGACCTTCGTGAGCTGGGTCTAAAGCTGTTAGCTTAACTGTAATCTTTGAGATTAAATCTCCTGCTGCTCTACCAACCCAGGCGTCATCACCCAGTTCAGTTGAGATTTCACGAGCATTTGTCCCAAAAGTCACAAGCTCTTCAAGAGCTCCAACAGTTTCGATAGAATCAACTTTTGATCCCCAAAAGCTTAACATTCCAAATCTTTGATTTTGGTCTGAAAGTTCAGCGTATAGAGCTGAAAGCTTCTTTGCATCGGCTTCCCCGCTCTTAGAAAGAGAAAGAACAACGGCATCTTTAAGATCATAGATAGATCTTAGAACCCAATCAGTATCACCTAGTTCGTGGTAAACAGGAGTCATGGCCGTTGAAGCAGTATAAAGATTTTCTAAAATCTTCGCATCCTCAGACTTTCCATACTTTTCCATCATCATAATTGCATATGATCCACGAGCGTTATGATCTACTTTCTTAAGCTCATCAATAGATTCAGTTAAATTACAAACTGGAACACCACATTCAGCGACACCGTCATCCAGTGGTCCAGCAATACTTACATTTGTTAAAGTAGCGAAAGCTAAAACACCTACTGCTACTTTTTCCATCATTGTCATCATTGTCCTTACTCCTTAAAAATATATATTATTTAATTGTAAATCTTCTTCTTACTAGCTCGCCGTTCTTAAAACGAACCAGTGCAGTTCCACTAATTTCTCCATAGTCCTTTCTAACCTTAATCTTTACCTTAAATTTACGGTCAGCTTTACTTGAAGAAGGCATTCCAAAACTACGATTATCAAAGTGGTACCTAACGCTTGAAACTGTGTTTAAATCTACAGTTTTATCATTCATTGTTAGATAAACTCTTCTTTTTGTTCTCTTAACTTTAAAGCTAATTGGAGCAGCACTGTATACAGCTTTAGTTACTGACCCTCTTACAAGTCTTTCCATATCAGACTTCTTAGAAAGAGTTTGGTAGTGAACCATTAAAGCTGAACGGTAATCGTCCATATAGCGAAGCTGAGTTTCAAGTAACTCACGAAGAGGAGCATCACCTGCGGTAAAACGCTCCATATCTCTTTCTAGAAAGTTTCTAGAGGACTCTAAAATATCCTTCTCACCTTCTAGGTACTCTAAATTATCTTCAAGAAGCTCTTTAGTTACAGAAACTTGATTAACAAGATTTTCTCTTGTCATATTTCTTCTATGAACTGCTTCATCAACTTGAGATCCAGCGATTTCAACTCTAGACCAGTAGCCAAAACCAATTCCACTAAAGCTTAAGATTGACCACTGAGTAGACTTCTTATGCTTTTTAGCAGCTTTGATCATATAGTTAGCAGCAACGATCTCATAAGATCTCCAAAGAGCCGCATCAACCATTTGCTGTGTTCCCATCTGGAAGTCTTCGATATTTAGCATTTTACCAATTGGCTGAAGCTCCATTTGAGCACCTTGCGCCGGAGTTTTTCCTAACATGATATTGAATGCTGATTTTGAATAAAGATGAAGTTGCTTAAACTTTAAGTATTCATCACGAAGAGAAAGAGTTCTTCTTTCAACTTTTTCAAGATCATCTTCGTTGGCAAGACCTGCTTCAATCTCTACTTCTGTAGCTGCCACAAGGTTTTCAAGAAGTTCAAGCTCTAACTCAACAGACTTTAGAAGTGCCTCTTCTTTTAGAAGAGTATAATAAAGATGTTCTACTTGAGTCTTAAGGTTTGCTCTTAAAGCGTAAACAGAGAAACGCTGAGAATCTCTAACCGCTTTTACTGATTGAACATGATACCACTTTGTTGGAAGGCTTAGGGCCAACTCAACTAGGATAAATGTTCCAAAAAGAGCATTTACGTCGTAACCAAAGATTACCCCTGTTCCGTAAGGAAAGAAGCGCGATCTAGCTACCCAAATGTCTTTTTGTGCTTGATATAATCTCTCGTAAGAAATTCTTAAGTCGTGATTTCTATCCACGGCCAAAGATTTTACTTCTTTTAAGCTTAGTGCATTCTCTTTTGGCTCTAGGATCTCATCAGCTCTATCAAGGAGATTAAGATGAAGTCCTGTTAGTTCTGTTGAATAAGCCTGGAAAGCCAATAACAGCGCTAGCATGGAGAATATTGTCTTTTTAATAAACATACTTACCTCTTATATCGTTCTAATTAGCGTGAGATTTGAACTTCACGAGTTAGAACTTCTCCATTTAGCATTAAAATTTCAGCGGTTACGACATAGTTACCTTTTTTCTTTAACTTGAACTTCTTAGCGTAGTTCGAAGTCATATCAATAACTCTTTCGTCTTTAATCATATTAGTTACTGAGTACTTAACACTAACGATGTCTGCCATGGCAGCCTTGCTTCCTTTAAGAGTAGCCGTTACTTTCTTATGCTTTGCTACTGAAGAAAGCGTTACGTCTAAGTTAAGAACTAAAGATGTATAATCAGCACCAAGAGTATTTAAGCTAGCGTCAAATCCTAGTTGTCTCTTTAAAGTTACTTTTTTGATTTCTTTTTCCATTTCAAAAGAAATAAGAGCTCTTTCTTCAGCCATAAGAGTTTTTCTAGCGTCAACATAGGCCTCAAAAGTAATTTGACCGCCCTTATAAAGAACTTCTTTTTCAGCTACATCTTTTTCAGTTTCAGCGATGATTTGCTCTTGAATTTCAATTCTCTCGTCAATTAACTCAAGATCCTTATAAGTAGCGTGTACCTGGTTTCTAATTTTAAGCTCAGTTCTTTGTCCTTGTAGCTCAATTACTCTTACTTTAGATTTCTCAATAGCAACTAGAGCTGGGTAATCAAAACCAATTCCCTGAAAGCTTAGGAATGACCAACGAGCTGAAGCTTCCATATACTGAGCTCCTTCCTTTAAAAAGAAGTTTTGAGCAAGTTCAGTTGAGTTATTAATAGCTAGCTCAGTTCCTTCAGCAATTGTCTCTGGAACCATCTCAGTTGATACTTCCGGAAGTTCTCCAAGAACGTACTCTTGAGTAGGAATTCTACTTAAGGCCATATTTAAAGCAAATTTCTCAGCAGAGATAATGCTTCTTAAAGCAAATAATTGCTGCTTATGTGACTGAAGAGTCTTTCTAGCGATATAAACTTGTGTTGGAGTTGCTGCCCCTAGAGCTTCTCTAGCAATCATTGTTTCAAGGATTTCTTCTAGTAGCTTTGTTTGCTCTTCAGCGGAAGCAACTAGCTCTTCTTGAAATTTGATATTGATAAAATTTTTAGTCATTCCTTCTAGGATATTTAGTCTAAGAGTTTCTGTAGCGAAAGCTTCAGCTACTTCAAGCTCTTGTGAAGCTTGGTATGAGAACCAGTCAGAAGGAGTTGGAAGAATAGCTTGAGCAACACTAAGAGTACCGCTTATACGTAGCATTTCTACGTTTAATCTTGGAAGAAATTCTCCAAGAGCGACCTGGACACTTTTTTGTGCCTGATAGTATTTTTCATACTGAATCTTAATATCAATATTATCCGAAAGAACTTCTTTTCGAACATCCGATAAAGTCAGTACATCGACAGCAAATAGTCGAAATGAAAGGGAAAAGATCCCTATGATTAATAGTAATTTCATCCAAGCGTTTCTCATGTTGAGCTCCCACAACTGTGTATTTCGTTAAATCTATAATTTTATAAGCGCCTTAATCTAAATCAATTACTTGGACCTAACCATCTGTTTAGGGCCACTAGGTAAAAAGGTAAGGGTTTTGAAAAATCTGCAGGGTCAAAGCTCAAGCCAGGAATACATTCCTGGATAAGTTTGAATGAGGATTCCTCTTTCCAATATTTTTAACCTATTAATTTTTAGGTACTTACTGTCTTCATCTTTTTTATGAACTGATTTTAAAAAGGTCATCTCTGGAAGAGCGACTCCTGGCCCCTGCGGTCTTAAAAGCCCGCCATTTCCTTCGAATTTTCCATGGGAGCTATTAAATTCAAAATTGGCCCATTTTGAAGTTGATTGAACCTCGACACCTTGTGAAATTGCCCCAATCTTGCTTCCATTGGCCTTAAAAAGCTCAACCATATTTTCTGAGTTGGTCCATCCTAAATAAGGCCCGGCTGTTCCTGAAAGTTCTCTAGACCTTGCAGGAGCTTCAATTCTAGTTAGACCCCTGTTTAGCTTATAGGCCAAACTTTCATTATCCTTATAGAGAGTTATATATTCTCCATTTTGCTCAAGAAAAACACCTTCACCTTTAAAGAGAACTTCTTCTCCGTTAAGGCTTCCTAACTTTAAGTCGTCATTTTCTGTATAAATCCAAAGTCCATTCCCAAGATTTGAGTGAATTGAGATCTCGTCACCATCTCTCCAGCTAATCTCACCTGTTTGAAGATTAAGAATTTTAAATCCCGCTTCTCCGTCTCCGTTGACTCCTGCAATTACCGCTTCTTTGTCATCTTGACCCACATAGGTCCAAGACCATAGACGATCTTTTCCTAGATCAAACTGGGCCGCTCGATTATCTGTAATTACCAGGATGCTATTATTTTCCGTTTCTAAGAAGGCAAACATTGTAGGCGAAAGAACTTCTAGTTTACGAGTATCTCTTAAATTTAAAAGTAAGCCCTCTGCTCTTCTTTCAATAATTAAAGTTTCTTCTTCTCCAACGAGGACGCCTAAACTATTTTTCCAATAACTTTTAAGAAGTTTTGGGGCATTTTCTAAAAGAAGAGTGCTCCCAAGCTCGCCGGTTTCACTTATGGCCGTAAGAACTTTTCCATTTTGAATAAAACCTAATCCCTTCTTATTAAGAGATGTAAATTCACTTTCTGGAATACTTATTTTCGCTCCCGTAGGAAGGTTCACAACCTTCTTATAATCAATCACTGCGACGGCATTATCTGTAATCTCTAAGTTTTTAAAGGCCGGAAGATGAAAGGCATTTGATAAGCTCTCACCCCAGTTGTAGTTTTTAGCGACTCTTGGGTCACTATTAAAGAAGGGAATCTTATCTTGCCAGTAAAGAAGAGAATTGTTTTCTCCATTAGCAAGGACTCTCTTTTCATTTAGATCTATATCAAGATCATTTTGACAATTACCGGATTCAAAAACATTACAAAAATTTCGAACTAAATAATTTACTTGAGCAATCTTGGCATCGAGCTCAAAAGTATTTCCATCCCAGTACCATCCTCCCTTTGGAAAACAGTCCTGCTCACAAGTACCTCTTTCATTAATTCTTTCTTCGCGCTCTTTTAAAAGCTTCTCAAGCTTGGCCTTAACCAGCTCAGCAAGTCCTATGGAAGAAGTTGACCATCTGGCCTCAAGGCTATGTCTTGGATCAAATGAGTACTGCCCCTCTTTAAACATATAGCGGGCCTGTTTCATATTGAGGCTTTTTCCGAGGACTTCCACAGTCTTTTTACTCAAGGCCTCTTCCCAGCTTTTTTCAAGACCAGGAAGCACAACTTTTAAGCTCTTAACTAGCTTTTCAAGCGAGTGAAAAAGCTTTTGAATCTTAGAGTCTCTACTTGGAGTTGAGTAAGCTTCGTAGGCATCAGTTCCAGGAGAGCAATCTATTAGCTGACAGGCACTAAAGCCTTCCTCAACCACGGACTTTCTAAGCTCTAAGGCCTCTCCAATATCACCAAGACCTTCTTTTATAAGTTGCTCTACGCTAAAATCAGGTCTTACTGCTTTAAAAACACCTAATGCAAAGGACTCCCCTTCTCCAACAAAATCATCATCGTATTGATTATTTCCAAATGAAGGGTGGGTACTGTCTTTCTTAAGTTTTAGCTTTTTTCCTTTTCCCTCAGGCCATCTCATGGCACGAAACCCAGATGTGCTTGCCTCAGGCTTTTCAAAATTAAGAAAAACCTCTTCACTTAATCGTCTAAGTCCTCTTGGGACAGTAGAAGCTCGCATAATAAGAGGCACACTAGTTAAGCTATTATAACTAGTTTTGGCGACTATTCTCACATGCCCAGAAACATCCTCTAAATTTAAATAGAATGTTCCTTCAATAAGCGAGTCCGAAGAAATTTTTAACGGGTAGCTATCATCCCATACAGAGTGAGTATAAGTATTATCCATTAGGTAGTTTAAAGCAGTCATAAAAAGCTTATCTTTATGCCAAATAGGATCTGTCTCTAGTTTTTTCCATGATCTAAGCATATGCTCATTGGTAAAAACCTTATCTGTCCCGGCCAAAGTATTTCCTGCAGGTAATTTATTAATTCTAGAAAAAATCCAGCGAAGACCCACGATTACGTCGGCACAGTCAGTTTCAATTCCATAATCTACAAAGAAATCCGTATGAAGAGTTTCACGAATCCAGGTCGCGTACTTTCTTTCCCATTCTTGATTCCATTTATTTGTGGCCTTCCAAATTCTTTTATTACGGGCCTTTTCGTCTGAATCATCTGGGGACTTATAGTCGATTCTATTAACTAGCTTATAGTTAATAAGAGCTTTTTTAAGCAATTCAATATTCTCAAATCTTCTACTCGATAGCTTTTGCTGAAATTCACCTTTTGGCGCATGGAACTCATCCAAAATCCAAGAACCTTCCTGCTCGTAGGCCAAGGCAAACTTAATTCCATTAGATGTTTTTTGGACCCATTTGTATTCCTTTGCAGAAATCGCAAAACTACAAACTAATCCTAATATTAGAATAAACTGGCGCATCAAAGGTTCCCTCACATTTGAGGCTGGATAAGACCAAAATTGCTCTAACTATTCAAAGGGATTGAAAAAATGACAGGATATTACCCTGTTTACGCAGTGCACTACAGCAGAATTTTAGCTTCAGTTAGCTCTTTAATCTCATCTCTAATCTTGGCCGCTTCTTCAAAATTAAGCTGGCGAGCTTCTTCTTTCATACGAATTTTTAGTTCCGCAATTTGAGAGTCGATATTTTCGATATTGAGATCATCAAACTTGATGGTCTTCTTTTTAGAGCGGGACTTCTTCCCTCTTAAGGTTTCGATCACACCGCCACTAATGCTTTTATTAATTGTTTCCGGAGTAATGCCATGTTTAGCATTATATTCTTCTTGAATCTTTCTTCTTCTTTTTGTTTCCCCAATGGCCTTGGCCATGGATTTCGTTTCCTTGTAGGCATAAAGGATAACTCTTCCTTCGCTATTTCTAGCGGCACGTCCAATCGTTTGAATAAGGGAGCGCTCAGAGCGCAGGAAGCCTTCTTTATCTGCGTCTAAAATTCCTACTAGAGCCACCTCTGGTAAATCAAGGCCTTCTCTTAAAAGGTTAATCCCCACCAAGATATCAAATTCCCCTAGACGTAGATCTCTTAAAATTTCCATTCGCTCAAGTGTATCGATATCACTATGAAGATAACGAATCCTCATACCAGCAGATTGATAAAAGCTAGTTAGCTCTTCAGCTAACTTCTTGGTTAGGGTGGTAATAAGAACTCTAAAACCTTTTTTGATTACCTTTTTGCTTTCAACTAAAAGATCATCAACTTGATTTTTGGCATTTCGAACATCAATTACTGGATCAAGCAGTCCTGTCGGTCTAATAATCTGCTCAACATACTCTCCCTTGGTATGCTCTAACTCATAATTTCCGGGAGTGGCCGAGACATAACAAACCTTATCAAGTTTTTCTTCAAACTCATGAAACTGAAGTGGTCTATTATCAAGAGCGCTTGGAAGTCTAAAGCCGTAGCCTACTAAGTTCTCTTTTCTGGCCCGGTCACCTTTATACATGGCCCCTACTTGGGAGACAGAAATATGGGACTCATCGATGATCATTAAAAAATCATCTCCGAAAAAATCGATTAGAGTCGGAGGTGGCTCTCCTGCTTTAGCACCGGTTAAATGCCGAGAGTAGTTTTCAATTCCAGAGCAAAATCCCATCTCTTCCATCATCTCAAGATCAAGCATGGTCCTCTGCTCTAGTCTTTGCCTTTCAACTAACTTTTCCTGGGCCTGTAGCTCCTGAAGTCTTTCACGGAGCTCAATCTTAATAGCGCCAATAGCCTTTTGCATTTTATCGTCACTTACAACATAGTGCGATTTAGGATAAATAGTAACCTTAGGAAGGGTATAAAGCGTTTTTCCTCTAAGAGGATCAACCACAGATAGATTTTCTATTTCATTATCAAAGAATTCGATTCGAATAACATCACTATCTTCATGGGAAGGAAAGACCTCAACAAGGTCCCCGCGAACCCTAAAGGTTCCCCTTGAAAAATCCACATCATTTCTCGCATACTGAATGGAAATTAGCGTTTTAAGAAACTCATCTCGATCAATAGTATCCCCCACAAAAAGAGTGGTTCTTTGATCTTTATATTCATCGGGAGAACCGATTCCGTAGATACAACTTACGGAGGCCACAACAATGACATCGTCTCTTTCAAGAAGTGATCTTGTGGCTGAATGTCTTAGCTTATCAATTTCATCGTTAACAGAAGCGTCTTTTTCTATATAAGTATCAGAGCCCACCACATAAGCTTCCGGCTGATAATAGTCGTAATAAGAGACAAAATATTCAACCGCATTTTCTGGAAAAAATTCTCTAAATTCAGCGTAAAGCTGGGCCGCCAATGTCTTATTATGGGCCAAGACTAAAGTTTTTTTACCGAGGTTTTGAATCACATGGGCCATGGTAAAGGTCTTACCAGAACCAGTAACCCCCAAAAGAGTTTGCTCTCTTTCCCCACTAGTAAAGGCCTTAGTAAGACTTTTTATGGCCGCCGGTTGATCACCGGTTGGCTTAAACTTACTTTTTAATTTAAAGATAGACTCGCTCATAGTCTGTGTTACCATTTTCCTATGGAAAAAATAAATTCTTCGCCGCTCTGCTATAAAAAGGGCAAGCTACATTTTGATAATATACCACTTGAAACAATAGCCGGTAAGGTAAAAACCCCTTTCTACCTTTATAGTGAGAAGACTTTACTTCAAAATTATAATCATTTCCTCGAATCAGCTAATAAGGCGATGATCTGCGAGCCATTAATCTGTTTTGCCCTAAAGGCTAACCCAAACCTAAAGCTTTTAAAGTCCCTCGCTAAAAATGGTGCAGGAGCCGATATCGTTTCCGGTGGTGAGTTAAAACGGGCCCTCGATGCGGGTATTAAGGCATCAAAAATAGTCTTCTCCGGTGTGGGAAAAACAAAAGAAGAAATTATTAAAGGGATTAAGGCAGGAATCTATTCATTCAACGTAGAGTCCATTGAAGAATTAGAACAGATAAATCTTGAAGCGAAGAAATTAAAAAAACGGGCCCGCGTGGCCTTTAGACTTAATCCAAAAGTTCACGCAAAAACTCATAAGCATATCTCGACTGGTTTTAAGACTCACAAGTTTGGGATTTTAAAATCGGATATCCTAAAGGCCGTTAAAAATAAAAAGTATTGGACCCATACAGACCTGGTTGGTCTGTCCATGCATATCGGCTCTCAACTGACTTGTCTTAAGGCCACGAAAAAGGCCGTCAAGGAGCTTGGACTTTTGGCCAACGAAGTTAATCGTCCTCTAGAGTTCTTAGATGTAGGCGGTGGTCTTGGGGTTGATTATGGACCTGAAGAAAAGAAAAATTTCTCTACTCCTTATGAGTATATGAGCCTTATTTCAAAAGAGCTTCAGTCTAGTTTTTATAAAAATTATGCCTTTGATAATCAAACCAGAATTGTCTTTGAGCCAGGCCGAGTGATTGCCGCCAGAGCGGGAGCTTTTATCACAAAAGTCATTCGGACTAAAAAAAGTGAAGATTGTTTTTTTGCTATCGTCGACGGTGGAATGAATGACTTCGTAAGAACCTCTCTTTATGGTGCCTACCATGAGATTCTAACGGAAAAAAAAGGTGCTGGTAAAAAAGTAAAAACAGATATCGTGGGACCCATTTGCGAAACGGCAGATTGTTTTGGAACCGGCCGATCTCTTCCGAGGCTAAACCCAGGAGATCTCATTTCTGTTGGTGATGTAGGGGCCTATGGATTCTCCATGGCCAGTCATTATAATATGAGAGAACTTCCAAAAGAGATTATTGTGAGCTCAAAAGGAAAGCTTTCTTAAGGCTTTCCCCATCCCCTTCAATAGTAGGGGCAACTCCCACTCCTTCATAGAGGCTTCCATCTTCCTGCCAAACCACGCAGGAGGGGTAAGTTAGTTTAGAGTTTTTAAATTCTTGGTATAGGGGGTCCCCTGCCCCTCCGTGAGTTCTTTCTCCAATAATGGCCCTAGCTTCTGAGAGTTTTAAAACGGAAGTAACCACTTCACAGGCACTAAAACAGCCACCATTTATAAGCACGGTGATATTTTTATGTCCTATTGAATCCTTGGCCGGCTCAATATGTTCAGTAATCTTCTTTTTTCCTACGAACTGATAAGTATAAAGAAAAGCCTTTTTAGAAATTAGCTTACTTAAAAGATAGCGAACCTCATCATCACCGCCGCCGCCATTATCTCTTAAATCTAAGATTATATTCTTATGCCCCTTAGATAGCTTAAGGGTTTCATCGAGCCTTCTTTTAAAGTTCTCAAAAATATCCTTTCTTTTTGATTTTCCCTCATCGCACCAAAAGCTGCTAACCTTTAAAATAAAATTTTTCTCATCGTGAGCCTTCCCCGAAATACAAGAGGTCTCTTTTTTGGTCGAGCTCCATTTTAAATCTATAACTTCTCCGTCCTCTAGCTCCACTTGATTAATAATAAGATCCTTAAAATGATGCCCTTCTAAAAGCTTTAAGGTGCGATAACGTCTCCCATGAAAACTTGAAGCGAAGACCCTTTGACTATTCTTACTGGCCCACTCTGCGTAATCGACGCCATCAATTTTTACTAAGCGCTTTCTCTTTTGATTCTCTCTTATGATCCAGACAGAGTTCTCTATCTCAAGCTTAAGATTAGAATAAAAAGTTTTTGGGGTAGGTACGGGCTCTAAACTTAGATGAGCATCTCCTATTTTTTTGATTACTTTTTCATAGGACGCAAAATTATTTTTTAAGGTCTTCTTCGCTGCAATTAGCTCCTTAACTTCTTTAATAACTTCTCTTTTTCTTGGCTCCCCTACCACAAGATTGGCATATTTATTTTCAAGAATATGAAGAAGGGTGCCTTCTTCTGATTTGAAGAAGCACCCACTTGAAAATAAAAGTGAAATTACTGAGAAGATCTTAATTACTTGTAAGACCAAGAATAGCTTCCGTCTGGATTATCTTTTACAACGACTCCAGCATCATTAAGTTTATCTCTAATCTCATCAGCTTTGCCCCAGTCCTTATCGGCCCTGGCCTGCTTTCGATCCTGAATGAGCTGATCTATGGCCTCATCTGAAAGCGCTCCGCCAGTATCACCTTGTAGGGCCTTTTTTGCATTATTGGCCTCTTTTAAAACTTCTCCTGGATTGTCATGGACAAGCCCAGTAGATGCCTTAGTGAAATTAACAACTTCTAATATGGCGTTTAGAGTTTTTTGTCCTGGAGCCTTGTCCGAAAATTCTCGGTTCACAAGTCTTACTAAAGTAAAAAAGTGAGACATGGCCCCGGGAACATTAAAGTCATTTGAAAGCTCTTCTTTCATCTTAGGAACGAGAGTTTCAATTTCAGCTAGTGCCGACTCGTCATCTCCTGGCTTTAATGACTCAAGCTTTAAAGTAAACTCATGGATTCTCTCTAGATCGCTAATAGATCTTTCAATCACCTCTTCACTCCAACCCATCACACTACGGTAGTGAGTGGAAGAAAGAATTTGTCTTAAAACTTTACCACCGTAAGTTTCCACAAAGTTTCTAATGGTAACCACATTCCCTAATGATTTACTCATCTTGGTGTCACCAAAATTTAAAAACTCATTATGAACCCAGTTATTAGAAAAAGCGCAGCCATTAGCTGCTTCAGACTGAGCAATTTCATTTTCATGATGAGGAAACATCAAATCGATTCCACCATGGTGAATATCAAAATTATCCCCTAAGAACTTCTTACTCATTGCTGAACATTCAATATGCCAACCAGGTCGACCTTTACCCCAAGGAGAATCCCACGAAGGCTCCCCTTCTTTTGCAGGCTTCCATAAAACAAAGTCAGACGGATGCTTTTTATGAGAATCAACTTCAACACGAACTCCATGCTGAAGGGAATCTAAAACTTTTTTGCTAAGCTTTCCATATTCTTCAAAAGCTGGAACATGGTAGAGAACTTCACCATTAACTTCGTAGCCAATACCTTTATCAATCAAGGTTTTAACCATGTCGATAATCTCATCCATAGTCTCACTTACTTTAGGGGTATGGGTGGCTGGTTCCATGCCTAGGCTATTCATATCTTTAATACATTCATCAACATACTTAGCTGAATGCTCTAGGGAATCGACTCCGAGCTCATTGGCCCTTTCAATAATCTTGTCATCAACGTCAGTAAAGTTTCGAACAAAGTTCACTTCATAGCCAAGACTCTTCAAAATTCGGTGAATTAAATCTCCCACAACGAGTGCTCTGGCATTACCAACATGAAGAAAGTCATAGGTCGTAGGTCCACAAGAATAGAAGTTAACTTTCCCTTCAGTGATTGGTTTAAGTGCTTCTTTACTTCTGGTTAGATTATTAAAAACTTTTACTTCTACGGCCATATTTGCCTCCTAGAGGCTAGTTTAACCGAAGTAGTTTGAGAGTCAATAAGGACAAATAAAAAAGGCTCCCTAGGGAGCCTCGTTTATCAAAAAAATGTAAAACTTGTCTTACTGCTGTGGTTGTTCAGAAGGGAAACAATTGTCGATGGTGCCTTTAATCTCACCAGCGTCTCCGCCTTTACTAAGAGAAATCTCTTCTGCCAATAGATCCTTACACTGATCCAGCATCTTCTTTTCACCAAAACTAAGGTTCTTAGTTTCTTTGAGTAAAAAAAGTGCTCTTAAAACATCAGCAATCTCTAGGAGAGAGCCAGTTTTAATCTTACCCATGTACTCACGGTAACGACGATTCCAAGTAGAATTATCCACTTTTACATCGTGCTCGTTTAGAAGTTCGTAAACTTCCGTAATTTCCTTTTCGCCAACTAGTCCTCGAATACCATCTTGAGAATCTGTGGGGACCATTACAGTCATCCCGTTAGCAATAACCTTAAGGATATAAAAACTCTTGCTCTCGCCTCCCAGGTCGCGTTCTTCAATGTCCACTAGTTGACCAACGCCGTGGCCTGGACAAACCGCATAATCACCAATTTTAAACATGGATAACCTCCATCATCCTGAGAAACATACGTACTATGTGTGACGACATTACGGTCCTCACATTCTCAACTTATCGCATTGCATTACAGATTGCTATGGCCCCTGTAGAAGTTACACGAATTTTCGAGGCACTATACCATCTCCATAATGTATTTTCAATCACTTAACTACCTAGTTAGGCTTGGCAACCTGTGGCCCTCATGTTTTCATTTAGTACAGATTTATTTAGCCAATTTTGGAGTTTGAATGAAGGAATTATTCTTACTGGTAACCCTTGTCTTTTCTTTTAGTGCCCTCGCCGCGGACGTGGAGATGGTTAAGATCAGCTCTGACCTACCTGGTGAAGAAGACCAAGTGTACCGCATGGTGGTTGAAGTTAAAGAAGACATGGAAATCGTCGCCTTTCATAAAGATAAATTGGGACCCTCCGGTGAAATTGAAATGAGAAAATCTTATTCTCTAGATGATATCGAGGGTGGATATGTAATGGAGCACCAAGAAGGGCGCGACATCATCATCTTAAGCAGCAATAATTTTGATAGCTATGTAGGTGGAGATCTAAGGATTGCCTACCTCTTCAATGGCCTTAAGAATAAGTGGCGGGCAAAAAATGTTAAGCTTCGCTTTATGGGCGGAGAATGGCGCCTTCAAACCTCGAATGTGGACGTTATCAAAAAAATGAAAATAATCGTCCGTAAATGGGTTGGAAAAATTGTCGGTGTAAAAGATATCGAGTTTTCTAAATAGTCAAAACTGACCTACTTGAATGGTGATGAAAAAAGCCAGGTAAGCAAGG